>WNGL01010918.1_pt1 | contig 20368 bp, 21 predicted proteins | sample 5400591 | NCBI WGS metagenome assembly WNGL01 (sample SAMN13153377, study PRJNA577476) | soil metagenome | isolation source: 80 cm soil or saprolite under Garry oak tree replicate 1 | place: USA:California | collected 2016-06-15 | reverse complement strand
ACTCCGTCCCTGGCCACCATCATTCCAAAGAACTTAGTGGAAATCTTGTGGTAGGAAACTGGCAAAATCACCCACGGTCGATCACCCACGCCTACTGGATGAACCCTTGAGCGGTTTTCTCGTTCAGACCCATGGCTTCGATCATCTTTGCCTGAGCCTCCATGCGCTTGTCCATGCGCGAGTGCGCGTAGACCTTGAGCAGGATTGAAGGGTCTGCCCAACGCAGCATGTCCTGAATGGTTTTGGAGTCGGTTCCGATCTCTCGCGACAGATGCTGACGGCGAGGGAATCAACCTTCAGCGTGACCCATCTGATGGTTAACTACGATCTGCCATGGAATCCCAATCGTATCGAACAGCGGTTTGGGCGAATCCACCGCATCGGCCAAACTGAAGTCTGCCATCTGTGGAACCTCGTGGGCGATGAAACCCGTGTGGGCGACGTTTACCACACGCTCCTGGAAAAGCTTGATGAAGCCCGCAAGGCATTGGACGGTCAGGCAGCGGCCACCGAATTGAGATCGAAGTGACTGGTACAAGATAAGCGGCAAAACTGCGACCGAAAATAAGGCACAATGTTCGTGGACTTGTTTCAGTGGAGGCCATATGGAGATCGAGATCGGCGTAAACATGGAGTTCATCCGTTCCGAAGACAAACCGTTCGAAGATGGAGTGAAGAGAGCGGCAGAGTTGGGCTACGAGTGGGTTGAGCCGATGGTGCACAACGGCCGCGAACTGCTGAGTGAAGCCGGTTATTTTCATTCGTTCTCAATGGACAACGACCCACTGGAGATGAAAGACATCCTTGATCATTATGGCGTGCGGCCTTCTGGACTTTCGTCTCACTGCCCGTTGATGCGTCCTGAGATCAGCGTCCCGTACCTTGAAAAAGCGATTCGCTTCGCGGCAGCTATTGGCGCACCTGTTTTAGCAACCGACGAGGGCATTCGCCCAGCATGGCTCGACGATAAGGAGTGTTTCGAAGTCATGAAATACACCCTTAAGAAGGTCCTTCAGGTGGCAGAGCGGCATGGCGTCTATATCGGCATTGAGCCGCACCAGAGTATTTCAAAAACCACTGAGGGCCTACTTCGAATTGCGAACCTCGTGGACTCGCCCATGCTCAAAGTGAACTATGACACCGGCAACGCTTTTCTCGCTGGCACGGACCCATATGCTGGTTTGCGGAGTGTCCTTCCGAAGTTGGTTCACGTCCACGCAAAGGACATCGCCTTGACGCAGGCTGAGGCAGAGAAGGGCAAGGTGACCGGTACTCCGGTGGGCTGCGCGTGTGGAGATGGAGTTATTAACTGGCAACGAGTCGTTTCAATCCTCCGAGACGGCAAATACCGAGGAGTGTTGTCAGTAGAATGCGGAACGTCAGATCAGGCGATGCGCAGCTTGGTACATCTGAAGGGTGTTCTCGAGGAGGAAGTTGGAACAATAAAAAATGAACGCACTCTCACTGGATCTCCGCACAATGGTTAAACGAAACATGCTGAGCAGAAAACCTCAATGCATTTACTGCGTACTGGCGATCACCATCGCATGTATTGCTGCCTCGTCTGCACAGGTAGTGAAGGATCATGATCGTCAGCGATCTTCAAGCAAGAACCAGCAAGCAGCGGACGATTTTCTTCGCAACATCTATCCCAACCTGCCGCCCAATCAGGCTCCTGCGGCAGTAGCACGCGGTAAGCGCCTATTCGAAACTAACTGTGCCTTTTGCCACGGGGCTGATGCCACCGGCGGAAACCGCGGCCCTGACCTGCTCCGTTCTGTATTGGTGAATCACGATGAGAAGGGAGAACTGATTGGTTCCATCGTTCGCGACGGTCGAGCTAGCAAGGGGATGCCGAAATTCAATTTGGCCGGTACTCAAGTTTCAGATCTCGTGGCTTTCCTTCATCAGCGCAACCGCGATGCGCGCCTTCGTTTCACCTATAAAATCCCCAGCGTTGCAGTCGGAGATGCCACAGCAGGCAAAACCTACTTTGAATCGCACTGCGGAGGCTGTCATTCTCGCACGGGAGATCTGGCGGGCATCGCGACGAGATATCCCGCCGATGAGCTGCAACAGCGCTGGATTTATCCGCCGTCGGCATCCGCGGAAGTGATGGTCACCCTTGTTTCCGGGCAGAAATATGCCGGCAATCTAAAACATCTCGATGAATTTAATGTGTCACTCTACGACGCGCAGGGAACTTATCGCAGCTTCGCGCTTGGTAACGAGACTCACGTCAAAGTCGCAGATCCCCTTGAAGCCCATTACAAGCTGGTCGAACTTCTTAGCGACGGCGATATGCACAATGTGACAACTTACCTGGAGACTCTGAAGTGAAAATCTGCTGTTGTCTGATTATCGCGTTCCTATTGCCGACGGGACTGGCCGGCCAGAACCTTGATTCGAGGGAGATGGTGAAATCGTTGAACTCGACCTGGCCTACATACAACGGCGACTATTCAGGGCGCCGTTTTAGCCAACTTTCGCAGATCAATAGTTCGAACGTCAGAAATTTGCGGCTCATGTGGACCTACGACTCGGGAAACGTACCAATCAAGGCGACACCTCTCATGGTGGATGGTCTTTTGTATTTTTCTGTTCCGGACAAAGCTTGGGCGGTCGACGCGCGAACCGGCCGCATGATTTGGTGTTGGGAGACGAAGACTCGTGGTGGCACTCACATCGGGCACCGCGGGATGGCAATGTATGGCAAGTGGGTGTTCCTAGTCACGCCTGACGATTACTTGGTGTCCCTTGAGGCAGCAACCGGAAAGGAGCGTTGGCGAACTGAAATTGCCGATCTCAAACTGGATTATTTTGCGACCGTGGCTCCGGTGATAATTCGAAATCACGTCCTGGTCAGCCCGAGTATTGAATCAACAGACAATCGCGGTTATCTGAATTCTTACGATCCAGAGAATGGAACTCTGCAATGGCGTTGGTATTCGACACCGGATCCCGGTCAACCAGGTTCTGAGACGTGGCCCAACACAGAGGCGCTCGGCCACGGGGGAGGGGCAATCTGGATACCCGGCACGTATGATCCTCAGTTGAATCTGTATTACTTCGGCACCGCTAATCCGCAGCCAGTCATGGCGGGACAGGGCCGGCACGGAGACAATCTCTGGGCGAACTCCATTGTCGCTCTAAATCCCGATACCGGGAAAATGGCTTGGTATTACCAAACGACACCGCATGATACGCACGACTGGGATTCCGCCGAGACACCGGTCCTCTTTGATACGGAAATCGACGGGCACCCGCGTAAGCTGCTTGCTCAGGCCAACCGCAATGGATATTTCTTTGTGCTTGATCGGACGAATGGAGAACATATTCTCACCACGCCATTCGCGCCCAACAACTGGGCGAAGGGTCTTGATGATCAGGGTCGTCCTATCCGAGATCTCAGCAAGGATCCGCAACCAGCAGGGGCGCTGGTGATTCCCTCAGAAAGCGGAGCTACGAACTGGTTTCCGCCCAGCCTAGATCCTGAAACCGGGTTCTTTTACGTGCGTGTCACTCGATCCGCAGCCGTCTTTTATCTGACTGACACCAGTTCTAAGCCTGAGGCGTGGGGCGGAGTTGACAAGACTGTTTGGACCGGACCTTCTTCGATCGCGGCTATCGATTGCAAAACTGGCAAGATCGTTTGGGACCACCCCACTGGAGGCGCAATTTCCGGCATTCTAACTACCTCGGGAAAGCTGCTCTTTGGGGGTGATGGATCCGGCAACGCGCTGGCTCTCGACCCTCTGACGGGTCAGACACTTTGGCACGTAAATTTAAACGAACTTATGTCTAACGGGCCCATCACCTATGAACTCGATGGGCGGCAATACCTACTCCTGGCGGCTGGAGGAAAGCTGTTTGCCTTTACGCTGCCGGAACCATGAATGCAAGTACTAGAAATGGATGGGAGGTTATGAAGGTCGTCTTTTTGTATCTAGCTCTTTTCATGTTCTCCGGAGTGCTGTCCGTCGGTCAGAGCACCGGCACAGGTCGAGTCTCATTGTTCAAGAAGGGTGCGATCCGGGTTTTGATCTTAACGGGCGAGAACAATCACGATTGGCGTGCGACAACTCCATTGCTTACAGCAATGCTCCTCAACACTGGGCGCTTCGATGTCAGAGTGAATGAGGAACCAACTGGCATGACGTCGGAGACGCTAGCGGCGTACGACGTCGTTGTTCTCAATTACAACGGACCACGGTGGGGCGAACAAGCTGAAAAGGCAGTCCAAGACTTCGTTCGATCGGGTAAGGGCTTGGTGGGTGTGCACGGTGCGAACTGGGCATTTGGTGGTCTAGTTGTGCTCGGCGATCGCAGCGTTCCTACCGACATATTGGAATCGCCTTGGACGGAGTACAAGCTCATGATCGGGGGAATATGGTCAGACAAAAATCCGGCATCGGGACATGCTCCGCGCCATAAATTCCAAGTCAAGATTGTGGACCTCAACCACCCGGTCGCAGAAGGACTTCCCTCGTCGTTCGAAGCCGACGACGAGCTATACCACAATATGCATATGGCGCCGAACGTTCACGTTCTGGCAACCGCCTATGACGAACCTGAACCGGCAGCGGCCAAGATTTCCGACGCAAGCAAACAGCAAATGGCCGACAGGCCGAGCGAGGCGAAATCGCCGCGCCTTGACATGAATCCGACAGGCCGAGATGAACCGATGCTTTGGACTACAAGTTACGGCAACGGCAGAACATTCTATACAGCTCTAGGCCACGATGTTCGGGCTATGGAGATGCCCGGCTTTTCGAGCACTTTTGTACGAGGAGTGGAGTGGGCTGCAACGGGCACCGTGAAGAAACCAGGACCGCGGTTCCAGTCATGGTCGCAAACTCAGGAGCATGGGCACTAGTCCCGGATTTCAAATCATCCGGCTGAAAATCGCAGTCAGCATTGCCCCGGCCGCAGCCATGCGATCCTCGCTCACACTGTGGGTATAACAACTGCAGGGTCAACTTAACATCACTGTGGCGAAGCAAAGTCTGTACGGTTTTTGGGTCAGTTCTAATGCGGACCAGAAACGATGTCAGGCTGTGACGCAGATTATGGAAGCCAAATCGCCGTGGATCATCATCTACCAGTCTGCCTTCGTCGTCTCGGTGCGATGAAAGAATGCCCACCTTCACTGCCGCGGGCCGCAGATAATTTTCCACCAGCATGTTAGCCACACGCGGTTGCTGGCCCTTGAGCTTGAACGAGGGGAACACCCAATCCCCCGGCTGAGAATAGGGCGTCTTACGTTTCCAGCGAAACATGAATTCGGCTAGCAAAGGATGCAGCGGCACCGGGCCTTTTGAGGCTTTGCTTTTCGGCCAGCCCACTTGGCCGCATGTCCATGTGCGGCGCACCTGGATGACGGCTTCAGCAAAACTCAGGTCGTGCCATTGCAGCCCGAGGCACTCTGAGATACGCAGACCTGTGCCAGCGGAGTGTCCATGGTGTCCATTAACCTCGGAATTGGTTCTATGGGGTTGCAATGAGCGACGCAGGCGAAACGATTGAAACGTGAGGAAAGCCAGTAAATTCCGGCTTCGCAAGCAACTCCTGAAGAAGTAGGACCAGATTGTTCTGAAGGAGAACTGTTATGACCGTAGAACGTGCACTTCGTTTGATCGCTGGCAGCTTCATTCTGCTGTCCCTAGCACTTGGGCACTACGTTAGCCCGTACTGGTACCTTTTCACGGCTTTTATTGGTCTGAATTTGTTGCAGTCTGGATTTACCAACTGGTGCCCGATGATGACGTTCCTGCGTAAACTAGGAGTGGGCAGATAAAGGAGACAGTGAACATGCCTAATTGGATTTTGGGAGTGGCGTTTCTTGTCGCCTACGTGGTCTTGACGCAATGGCTGCTGCCAAAACTTGGTGTTCCGACCTGAAGGAGCCAAGGTTGCGCCGAGTCTCGGCGAAAAATCCCGAGTGACACCAATCACTGAGTACGAGGTCGCAGTGGGCTACCCTTGCATCAAACTGCTGCCCTATGAAGAAGAAATTGCTGCTCTTCTTCTCGGAACACCGATAGTATTCGCGGCACTTGCGATTTGTGCCAGCATGCAAGTCCGCGCTACTCCTTCCGGAGACGACCTAATTCCCCAGCCGATCGGCTCGGTCAATCACGCCATCACAATTCGTCCCCCTCCTCATGACGTCTGGCCATGGCTTGCTCAGATGGGCTCCGCCAGAGCTGGATGGTACGCCTACGATTTCATTGACAACGGTGGCCACCGCAGCGCCGAACATATCCCATCGGACTATCAAAATATCCAGATGGGGAGTGTATTTCCTGCCCTGCCTGGATGGTGTGCAGAGATGATCGGTGACGGCTAAAGCGATGATCGGTCATTACGACTACCGCCTTGTGACGAAGGACAACGGGATGTGGCGGCAGTTGTTTCCGTCTCCACTGCCACACGTGATACCAACGAAGATGTACAGGAAAAACTCCCCCCGTTTTACGATTCCCAACGTATAGCTCGCTCAGCGTGGATATTGTAAAATAGCAGGCGCTGCCATTCGGTGACGAGGGAACCATGCTGTGGGTTGCGGGCCGGACGTTACCGCAACTATATCCGTGCTAGGAGACTGTCATGAAGAAGAGGATATTAGTCTGCGCGATGAGCGCATTGTTGCTTGCAATCACCAGTTGGGCTGACGACAAAGAAAAGGACGAGGATCGTCTGAAGAATGCCAGCACGGTGCTGACAGAGATTCTGAATCTTCCAGACAACATTCCTCAAGATCTGCTCGATAAAGCCGACTGCGTTGTTGTTTTTCCATCGGTCCTCAAGGCCGCGTTTGTGGTCGGTGGTAGTTATGGCCGCGGTGCGATGACATGCCGCAAGGGCGAAAATTTCAACGGACCCTGGGGCGCGCCCTCAATGATGGCGCTTGAGGGTGGCAGCGTAGGATTTCAGATCGGCGGGCAAGCGACTGACTTCGTCCTTCTCGTGATGAATGACCGCGGTGCGAATGGAATCTTGAGCAGCAAAGTGAAACTCGGAGCAGATGCTTCGGTAGCAGCCGGACCAGTAGGTCGTAACGCATCGGCTGAAACCGATGTCTCGATGCGTGCTGAAATATTGAGCTATTCCCGCGCGCGCGGACTATTTGCAGGCATTTCCCTGGAGGGTTCGACCATCCGACCTGACAACGACGCAAACAAGAGAATCTACGGGGAGAAAATCTCGGCGAAGGACATTGTAATTGCTCACGAGACGCATGTCCCTCCCGCAGCAGAGGGCCTTATCTCGACGCTTAACGCGAAGACGCCGAAGCACAAGTCGTGATAATAGCAGTCGTTTCGAGGTCTCAGGTAGCGCCGCAGGTCGTATTTTGTCTTGTAGATCAGGAATTCCCTTGTTACTGGGAAAACCAAAAAGTCCGGTTCTAGTGTACGTCGCACTTGGGGTTCTCCTGATGTCGCTCAGCTATCTTTTCATTCAGGCGAGGCACAATCCCACTCCTGCTCAGCCGACTGCGCCTTTACACGATCAGAAATGAAGCGTCGGTTTGTCGCCATACGTCTTGATTGCCACCGCGGGTCTCAAGAACCTGTCAGATGCGTCTTCAAGCGAAAACCCCGAAAAACGAGCAACACGGGATTAGATCAGTAGCTAATTTCTCTGGTGGTTAGACTCTATCGCCTGGAGTATATAAATATTCAAAGAGCTCTTCCCAGACCTTGCAAGTTGGAGGCAGAGACGTGCAGGCCCAAACAAAAGAATATTGGCGTGAACTCTGCGAATGGGCGGTCAACGAACAAGACCCGGCGAGATTCCTCACTGTCATTCGAGAAATTAATACCCTCTTAGAATTGAAAAGAGGACGCTTCAAGCAAACCGGTCCGCAACTTGTGCCGGCCGAAACCCAACTTGCGCGGTGCTCTTTGTGCGACAAGCCAGTGATCCTCGAAGCCAGCAAGACGGATGATGGCGGAAAAGCCGTGCACGAGGAATGCTACGTCCTCAACTTGCGATTGAAGAGGCCCACAAGCAAGGACGACGACGTACATCCATAGCGGGCAACCCAGAAATTAACCAAAAGGTGAGTCGGACGAAGCAGTGAGTCTAAGATCTTTTCGTTGTTTTCCCCACGGCATGTCTGCTGCGTGGACTAAGCCAACTGCAGGTTTTCGAGCGACGCGGATGTGTTTCCGCCGCCAATATCGGGGACGATCACCAACTCCAATACCTTCACGCTTGCGAGGTCAACCTGATAGTCCTCAATCTCGCGTGTCGTTTGTGGGGGACTGAAGTTCCACTGCTGCCGCACGATTTCGCGAAAGCCTGGATCGGCTTCTGAGCGCCAACGAAGAACGAATTCCTGCGTGCGTGCGGCTCTCGGCCTCATTAAACACCAGATTGATTCGCCTGAGCCGCTGAGGTTGATCGAAGATAAGACGGATGGTCTGCGGTCCATGGCGCACCAGGCTAAAGATTGGCGCGTTTCGCTCCGCGAAGGTGATCTCACGAACCGCAGGCCGCGTATGCCGAGCCTGTCAGACCATCGATGTAGTTGAGGTTCGGACCAGGTTTCGCCTTGTAGTCGGCGGAGACCCGGTCGCCAACGCATTGCGCAATAGACTTGTTCTTGTCCGACGGGTAGTTGCCCATCATCTCCATCGCGCGCTGGTAGCTGTACTTCGAAAGCGCCGATTGATTGACGCATTCGTCGAAGTCAACGTAGGGGACGATCAAAGCCAGCGGAGGGTTCACGTTCACCCCCGTGCGCCCTTGCACCAGTATTGCACCCCGATCCAACTGCGCCGTCACCGACTTTCGATAGAAACAAGGGCAGTCGTAGACGGGAGCGGTAAAGTTCATTTGCTGGCAATTGCTCGTGAGTATTCCGTTCACCTCGTCGTGAAGTGCGCTCCGAAATTCGGGAGGAAGTTGCGCGACGCGCGGATCTGAGAGAACGCCCGCTATAGCGGCTGTCAAGGAAGACGTTGATGCAGCGGACGCCTGAATCTTCGGCTCATTGGCCGGATGGCCTTGGTTCTTAGTGGACGCCTCGTCGTGTGCGCGGGCAGCGCGCGAGGTGGCCAAGTCGTACGCGGGAACGCACTGCTCGTTCGCATATTCCCCTGGATATGAGCAGTTTTTCTGAGGCGGCCTTGCTTGCTGCGGGAAGTTGGCGAGATCAATCATGAGTTTGTCGCTCAGCTCTAGATACTCGGCCCCGACCTTCCTAAGTATTGTCGAAAAGAGTGCTTTCGCTGTTGCCCAGTATCCTTGCGCGCTCGCGACCTTGACGCCGTGGGAGCTAGCAGCATACCGTGCAATGCCTTTGTACAGCGCTTCGGCGACCTGCTCGCGGTAGCCGTCGCTGCGTAGCTTCTGCTCGTCGGTGGGACTGCTGACGAACGAAACTTCCGCCAGGATTCCCGGCATCGCACTTTCCGTCAGCACTACGAAGCCAGCTTCCTTAATGCCGCGGTCGCGCAGGCCCGGATTCTGCACTGAGAGTGTCTCGTACAACGAGCGCTGCACGCTGGCCGCCAGCCTTCGCGACTGCTCAATCCGCTCGTGCAAGTCCGCAGGCGAAAGCGATGCTGTCACCGCATTCCGGGCGGCTCTGGCGCTCAGCCGCATATTAAAATCTTTTGAACTCGGCGCCGTGACGAAGTTTGTGTAGTACGTTTCCACACCGCGCGCTGAAGGAAGATCGCCGTAGTTGGCGTGCACGGATACGAATAGATCCGCCTGCGCCTGATTGGCGATTCTGGCGCGCTCGTCCAGAGGAATGTAGGTGTCATCCTGCCGTGTGTAGATCACGTCCATGCCCAAGCGACCTTCGAGCAACTTGCCCAGTCGCTGCCCGAGCTCGAGCACCAGATCCTTTTCGAGCAAGCCGTCACGCCCCACCGTGCCAAGATCTCGACCACCGTGGCCCGCATCAACCACGATGCGCATCTTGGGCACAAGTCCCCGCAGTTGCAAATCCTCTTTCGCCGGCGGCGGAACCACGATGGCCAGCTTGTCTTTCTCCGCTTCGGGCGCATTCTGGAACAGATTCACCGCGCCCTTGGTGTTCGTTCCGAGCTTGCGCACTTCGGCCACCAGTCGGTAGGGATTCGGCTCCAGGCTCACCGAGAAATCTATGTGGGCCTTCGTCTCCAGCACCATGCGCGTTGTGCCGGCCACGGGCTGCGAAACACGGATGCGATTAAGCAGCGCGTCGCCCACCTCGATCGATTTCCCAGCAAGGCCGGAAGCGAGGGCTTGGCAGGTGAATTGGTCACCTGGCCTTCATCGGAAGCCGCGTCCTTCGCCGCGGTGCGCACCGGTTTCGGCGCAATCTTTTCCGTCCGCACCATCACGCTGCCCAACTGCGCCGTCTTCAGCTTCCACCAGGCTCCTCCCGCAATTGCCGCGGCGATGGCAATGCACACCAGCAGAACCAGCATGCCAGGCCGGTGGGGTGCGCCATCCGGTTCCTCAACTGGCACCTCGGGTTCAGCGGTAGCTTCGGTCGCGACAGTCGGTTCGAACTCAGAAGGAGCCTTCTCCGATTCAAACGCCGGTTCGTGCAGAGTCGCCGTCGCGGGTGCGGATGTAACCCCCGCTTCCCGAGGATTCATAACAACGACAAGCGCCGCCTGAGTCGGCTCAACACGAGCAACCTGTGGCGGCACGATTGCGGTGGGCACGGCTTCTGGCGTGGGCGGGGCCCCTTCCAACGTCGTCGCCGCGACCTGCGCGGACTCTGCAAAGCGATCTTCTTCCTCCGGCGTCAGCGCTCCCACTACCAGCTCAGCCAGCAGGCTCAGGTTGCTGACGTCGCTGTCGTTGAATCCGAAAGGCTCCGCCGAAAATGCCTCCAGTAGCCCAATCCCGCGCCGGCGCCCGCACAGTGGCACCGCGACCATGGAGCGTGCGCCCAACCGTCGGCACGCCTGCAGGTTGACCCGTGCATCCGTCTCGGTGTCGGCGCAGCTCACGATCTGGGTCATGCGGAAGCAGGCCCCGGAAAACGCCGAATCGCGGTTGATGCGCGCGCCCAGGTCGGGACGGACTGTGCCCGCCGCCGCCCGCAAGACAATCTCGTTGTTTTCCGCCAGTGCAATCGCCAGGCCGTCCGCGCCGGTGATCGCTACCGCCCTGTCTGCGACGAGTTGAAGCACCTCATCTAGGACGAACTGCTCTCGCTCTTCAACCTCAGCCACTGGAACACTCGCCTCGAACCCGGTCTGCCGCCTTGCCAGGGCTGTTCTCCCGCGTACCTGCTCATGCAGCGCCGAGAACTCCAGCAACGCCTGCAACGCGTTGCGTTGCGATGGTTCGTGCGTGGAATGATCTTGCGCAGGATGATCCGTGAAGACGCTCAAAGCGACCATAGACGGGAGCGTGCCAGGGAAGGGCTTAATGTAATTATACGCAGTCCCAACGGTATCGTCCATGAGTGATCGCACGGACGGGTGTGACGCTTCCGGAACAGCAAAGCCCGCTCAGTTGCTCAGGAACGCCAGCGCCGACGACGATTGCGGGCAGTCCGTCCACTCAGTGGAGCGTCAGGTGACAGCCAGGTGGGCCGCAGAGCGCCTGAAAGCCACAGTGTTACTGTGCGGGCCGCAATTTCCAGTGCCTCCGCCCAAACGATTACGCGGCGGTATGGTGAGGGAGCAGAAGTTCACTGATCGTGAATAAAGAGAACGAGAATCTAAAACGACGGAAATTCAAATGACAGACCAAAAGACCACGAAGTGCGCGCACATCCCATGCAGGTGCGCCGTTGCGCAGGATGAAGAGTCTTGCGGAAAGGCCTGTCGGGATGCGGGGAGCTGTTGCGACTTGTACAAGGCAGAACCGACCGCATTGGGGGCAGAGCACACTCAGCAACAGCCGCACGCTCGTCCACGCATCGACCGGAAGGCCTCGCGCACGATGAGAGGAACTATGATCAGCGCTGCCGCGGTGTCAGCCCATTCGCACCGACCTATCACCAGAAGCTTATCGGAATCCGAAGGTCGAGGTGAAGAGTCGTACCTGCCCGAGCAGCCATCTCGTCGGCAATGGCTGCTGACTGCCGTTTCAGTCTTGAAGCTGATCTTGCTAGTTGTCCGCATTTGTTGATAAAGCAGATTGGCACCCTGCGCGGCAGTTAGATCATCCCGCACTCTGCGGAACATGCTGCGCTTCATTTCTTCCTGCACTCCGATGGTTTTGAAGAAAAGCGCTTTGCCTTTCATATCTACATCCAGAACGGTCAATTCCCAGTACCCGGGCTGCACCTCTTCCTGCTTCACATAAAAATGTCCACCCGCGTCCAAATGCCCCAATAGGCCACCGCCGAATTTCACTGGGCGCGTTAAATGTCCAGAAATTTCCACCAGGCGTTTCTGCCTCCCGTTTACCCGCAACACACCTTCCATCGCATGCACGACAGCAGCCTCATGTGACGGAGGCCGGAAATGTGAGTTGGGCTTGAATTTCAGTTCGACCAAATCTCCTCGCTGTTCTCCATATTCAAAGACCAAGGCGTCCGGCAGCATTTTCAGCAGCCGCTGACTTCGCGCCTGGTCCTCATCTGTTTCTCGCTTTGATTTCTTCAGCTCTGCGGGATTACTTATCAAACGTTGGAGACCTCGCCCTCGCTCGCGTCGCTGGTCCTCCGGAAGAGGCTCTCCGTTCACAGAAATCAGCCAATCCAATTCTCCATCCTTGGTCTCGACTACTTCCCTCACTTCGGTTGTTCCAGATTTTCGCGTCTCCAGCCGCAGCATCCAATGACTGTGATCGTTTTTCTCAGCTTGCAACTCGTTGTCGATGATCTGGCGTACAAACTCGTTCGCAGGCGGTCGTCCATCAGAGGTTTGCGCACTACTCAAGGAGGCAAAAAGTAAACTGGCTGCTAACACGAGCGTGGTAGTGACTCTGAACACAATTATTTGACGAGCAACCGCATGGCGCAGTTGCCAAGCACCTGCAGCACCCGTACCAGCAGGCCCGGTCCCGCGCCCAAATAAAGCAAGCGCGCAAGGATGATTGGCGGAACCTGGCCCACTAGCTTGGCAAAGGGCGTGCTAGCACCACAGTGCTGCCAGGGCAACGCGTAGATCACGCCAGATTTCATTGTGTCCGTTGAATGGCTGCGTAGCCAGGTCCTCCGATTCCGCGTTTGTCTACGGGCAGTCAGATTCTAGAATATCGACAAGGAGAGCGCGCATGAATTGCTTGCGTGCTCCCAGGAACAGCTAGAACCCTGAATGCACAGGCTTTGGTTGTACCGTCCTTGTACCGCGAGCTTTCGCGGGGTGAGCTTGAGAATTGAAGGTCTGTCATCAATGAGGTTTTAGGCTGATGTCGCGGCCAAGCCCTTCCGTTTGACTGATTCCCGTTTTTTGCAAGATGATTAAGACCCATGCATGTCGAACAGACCATAAGTGAAATCGAGTCGCTTGAGCGCATCTTCGCCGTGCCGGACACCAGACCCTCGAATTCGAATGACTCCACGGCTGCTAATCAAAAGCACGACGAAGCGAACGCGCATAGCTCGTGGTTTACCTTACCTGATTACGGAAAGGTTGCCCGTCAACCGCCAAGGACGACGAATCACATAGACTATGGGCTCGACAAGTGACTTGGCGATTATGTACTTCATCGAGAGCAGTTGCTACATGGGCCGGAGCGAGCAATCACGCCTGAGCAGGCTTTGCTTCCAGGATCCCCACATCATTCCCGACCGGAAAAACTCCGGCTAGGCGAAAACCCGCTGCTTCGAGAAGTGTTCTCCATTCGTGCTCACTTCGCTCTCTGCCGCCGGTAACGGCCAGCATGTTGAGATCACTCATCAGGTGGCCTTCTAGGTGCGGGTCCGCCTGAGAGATCAGCGGAGGCAGTATGAATTCGATAACCAGCAGACTGCCGTTCGCCGGAATCACGGCGCGGCAGTTCTTGAGAATCGTGATTGCCTCCGCGTCCCGACGCCCGTGCAGAACATGTTTGAGCATGTACACGTCGGCGCCGGCGGGAACAGACTGGGTTAGATCTGCCGCCAGCAGCTTGCACCGGGAGGAGACCTCTTCGTCCGCGAAGCGCGCCTTCGCTGCCTCCACGCTGGCCTCGAGATCGACAAGCATACCTCGAAGATGGGGATGGAGTCCCAGTACTGCAAGAATCAGTGCGCCCCCGCCCCCGCCAAGATCGGCGACCACATTCGCGCGCGAAAAATCCCACGCCCTCGCGATGGGAGCGTAATCTTCTGCGGGAGCCGTGCCCATGACGGCACGAAAGATCGAGTCAGCTTCAGGATCCTGTGACCAGCGAGAAGGTACATTCGGATCACGCACCTGTGAGGCAGGCTTGCCCGTTCGGATGCAATCGGTAAGCAGGGACCAGTTGTCGGCGAGCAGATCCGCCCAGAAGACCACCGCGGGCCATGCCGACTGGGCCACGTCCCTCCGCAGCGGTCTTCCGAACGGGGTCAGCCGAAAATGTTTCGGCGTCGTTTCCTCTGTAATGCCTATGCTGGCCAGAGCACGCAGCAGGCGATACAGAGCATCCACATCCGCCTGACAAGTCTCGGCCAGGTGATCGACGCTGCGCACCTCATCTCCGAGCGCATCGGCAATCCCAAGGCGCGCAGCCGCGCAGAGCATATAGCTGCGCGAATAGGACATTGCCATCTGCACGAGCTCCGCATTCGGTGTCACATTGCCAATGCCGCTATCCGATTGAGCCATGAAATACCTCAATATTCTCGGCCAACATATCAGAGAAGCCACTACTGACACGGGAGATGAATCTCGTCGTTTAGCGATGACAGGCCAATGTACTCTCGAGCCACAGGACGCGGCAGTAGCTGGTTCGATTTTTGATACTCGGCGATGAAACTTTATCTCGGTGCGGAGTAAACCTCGTTGAGGTCCTTGTTCCGGCGCGGTGGCAGCAGCGCACCCACGAGCACCGCCGGAATAATCGTCAGGAGAAATGTCAGGTGATACCACATCGGAAATTTGCTCCAAATGGCGATGTGCAAAGGCACAAACATTGCAAGGACCACGCTGCCGACGATCAACGGCGCCCAGCGGCTCGATGGGGATATCCAACCTGTTACGGCACCAGCCACCAGCGAGGTCACGATAGCCATCAAAAGGCGTGCCCACTTCATGCCCAGCGTGAACTGGAGCGTCTGTTCGGCAGCGGTGTAGTTCGGCAGGCTCAGGCGAAGCACGCGGTTGATCACCGTGACGACGACAATCCACGTGAGGAGTCCTGCGAGACAGGCGAGAATGGAACGCTTCATCACACATCTCTCCTTTAATATAAGCACTCCGCGCGGACGCGACCGCTTTCGTGAACTACTGCACGCGCAATTTGCTGACGAAGACGACCTTCGGAAGACTCTTTACGGCCCTATGCTCTTCTTGCATCTCGCAGACCTCAACCGGGTCGCCGAGGCTCTGCGCACCCAAATCGACAGGCGGAATGCGCGGCTGGCGGAGATCCGGAAATTGCATCGGCAATGGGTAACGATGCTGCCCACCGGTAGCCGCCACCTGATGCAGCACATAGCGGAGCAGTGCCGCCTCGATCTACGCTGGCTCCGCACGGTACTTGCCGATGTGGAGGCCGGACGCATTCGCGATACCCCTGACCCAGCTCGCCTCGTAGCCAAGACCTAATTGTGCTACGACACAGCCAGTTCTTGGGTCGTCGGCAAACCTTACCTTACCGGATTAGGGAAGGGTTGCCCGTCATGCTTCCCGTGACAGCTTCGAAAATGAAATGAATTGATTATCGCGAGGCACAGTGGGGCGCACGGTTCCTTAGCGCTTCTAGCTGTTCTTTACAGGGCATTGCAGAGCGAACGCTGCCTTGTCAGTACTAGTGATCCAACAGATCAGCGCCCTTTCACGGCGGAGGCCGCGGGTTCGAGTCCCGTCGTCCCGGTCAGGATCATCCGCCAGCAAGAAACGTAAGTGTCGATTCCGACTCAAGACTTTCGGGCTGCGATATCAGCTCGGATCACATTCAAGTAGTCGCCGGCGCATTCGAGCCCCTGTTCTGCGTCATGATGAGAAACAAATCCGGTGTCTTCATAAAGGGCCATATTGCGCTTCCGGCGGAGACGATCAAAGACAGCCAGCAGACCGGCATGTTCCTTGTCGATACGCGACCGCACAAAATCGATGATGGCAATGTGATGACCAGGCTGGCTTCTCGCACGGAATCCATGGCTAAACATGAACCCGCGGGAAGCTTTCAGCATTGCTTCGTAGGCTTGCTGAAGGCAAGCTTCCTCGTCAAAGGCGAGAATTCTGCGCGCCAAGCGAGCTTCTTGGCTGCGCTCGTAAGAAAGCGTTCAATCTGCGCCCAGTCAACGGTGTGCGACTTTAGGTTCTTCATCTCGACCTATCAGTGAAACACGCTTACTGTGCCAGACGTTTTCCAGAAAGGCATCCTTTCGAGCACGGCGCGATTCGAATTCCTTCGGCGTGAGAACCGTGTAATTGATTTCACGTCCGAGTTGCCGCTCAAGACTTCGCATAGCCTGTGCCAAGACTTCCTCGCGAGGGGCACCAATCATGAGCTTTTGGTTGAACAGTGACTTCTTGCAGGTTCCGGTTGGGCGACGATCCCCCCACAGTCAATTGAACCTATGCCTAACCATAGAGCCGCAAGTTTCATTCAACCCGTAGCGCCTCTATCGGGTCCAAGCGTGCCGCTCGACGTGCCGGAATCCACAGAGCAAATAACGCAACCAGGGCCAAAAGTACCGGGACTGCGATAAAGACCATCGGATCCCAAGCTCGGACGCCGAAAAGAAACCCGGCCAGGAAACGGGCCAGGAAAGCCGCCGCGGCCAATCCCACAATGACTCCGAGGCCCGCCGTCAACATGCCTTTCCCAACGACAAGATTGCGGATACGCGCTCTGTCAGCCCCAAGAGCCATGCGTACGCCGATCTCATGTGTGCGCTGAGTCACTGAATAAGCCATTACACCGTAGATCCCAATCGCAGTGAGCGCCAGCGCTGCCATTGCGAAGACACCAAGCAGAAGCATGCTAAAGTTCTGCCTTGCGATCGAGTGGGAGAGGATCTCATCCATGGTGCGAACCCGCCCCGCGGGCAAGCCTCCGCTCGCTTCTCGCAACTGCTCAGAGACGTTCACAGCCACCTGATGTGGCTCAAGACGTGTACGGATGAGCCAGAACATCGGGTCAAACTGTAAGCCGAGATGCGTCATGCCATCCGGCTCTTGCGCCAACGGGATAATCATGGTGGGCTGGGGCGGTTGACTCAAATCGTGATCGCGCGTGTCTGCGACAATGCCGATGATCCGGCGGGGTCTGTCTTCAAAATCTGGTCCGATGCCTCGACCGATTTCAATGGCTTGACCGATTGGATCCTTGCCTGCCCAATAGCTTTTTGCCATCGTCTCATTGATAAGCACGACACCCGGCGCGCCTTTTCCGTCTGGTTCATTGAAATCTCGACCACGAACAACCGGGATCCTTAGAACCGCGAAGTAGCCCGGCGATACTGACATCCATTCCGCGTCGCCGGTACTGCCCGAGTTGCCGGACAGAGTTCCTATTGCGGCGAAAGGCAAACCCATCCTGTTGCCAAACGGCGGGCTGCAAGTCGCTGCTGCAATTTCAACTCCAGCAATGCCTGCGAGCCGCTGTCGAGTGTCCTCAACCAGACGTGCGACATTGGCTGTTGTTGCGAATTGAGATCCGTGCAACGACATTTCCATCAGAAAAACGTTATGACGGTCGAAGCCCGGATTCACGCTCCGCAATGCGACGAAGGTGCGTATGAGCAGCGCCGCACCAATAAGCAGCACAACAGACAGGGAAACCTCGCTTAAGACAATCAGCGATCGCATCGTGCTCTGGCTTGAACCGGATCCCAGCCGCTGGTTACCTTCGTTGAGTGATTGGCTCAGGGATGGGCCCCATGCCCGCAGTGCCGGAACAATTCCGAAGACAATGCCAACCAACAACGAGATCCCGAGTGTGAACATCAGTACGCGCCAGTCAATTCCCACAGAAGCGCCCCCAACGCCAATGCGCGGAATGTTGCCAGGACTTATCGAAAGCAGTGCGTGTACGCCGAGTGATCCCATCCCCAGACCGACTCCAGCGCCGCATGTCGACAGCAGCACGCTCTCGGTCGCAAACTGGCGAAACAGCCGTCCTCGACCTGCCCCTATGGCGGCTCGAATCGCGAACTCGCGCTTGCGAACGGTAGCGCGACCAAGCAACAGATTCGCGACGTTCGCGCAAGCGATCAGCAGCACCAGGCCCACAGCAGCCTGCATTAACAACAGCGATGCTCGCGCATCTCTGACAATGGCATCGCGGAGCGGCTCCAGCACAAAGGCGTATTCAGGGTCGGGTAGTAACCCTTGGCGCTGCGCTGCTTGCGCAGCCGATCTCAACTGCGCATTTGCCTGAGACAATGAGAGTCCCGGTTTCAGACGCCCGACTGCCCCGAAATAATGCAATTGGTTGTCACTGTTCAGATTGAACTGAAACGGGATCCACAAATCAGCTTCCGGATCGGTGCGAAAGCTCTCGCCAGTGACACCAACCACGGTGTACGGCTCTTTTTCTAACGAGATTGCCTTGCCTACTATCTTCGGATCTCCGCCGAACCTTCGTTTCCACAGCCAGTAGCTCAGGACCACAACCTTGCCTGATCCTGCCCGGTCCTCATCCGCACCGAACGTCCGTCCAAGCACAAGCGGCGCTCCGAACAAACGAAAGTAGTTTGAAGTGACGTGGACTCCGTGAACCTCTTCAGGTATACCGCTCGTCAGCCCGAGCACAGCTTCGCCAAGATCGTACGCCGAGATATCGTCAACTGCCTCGGCGTGCTGCATCCAAAAACGAAGATCGGGAATAGATGCGCCCGGTACTGATCCTTCCGTTGAGTTCAACCAGAATTGGACGATTCGATCAGGTTCCGGATAGCTGAGGGGCTTTAACAGCACTGTGTTGACGACTGAAAAGACGGCTGTATTCGCGCCAATTCCTAAAGCAAGAGTCAGAATTGCGGCTACGCTGAAGCCCGGCGAACGGAGCAGCGAACGGCATGCGTGCCGAATATCCTGCAGACTTTGAGACAGCCAGCGAAACGAGCGTTCCTCGCGATGTGCCTGCTTGACCTGCTCCACGCCGCCACAAGCGAGCCGAGCCTGCCGGTGGACTTCAAGCGGTGACAGACCCTGCCGAAGAAACTCGTCTTCGAGATACAGCAGATGGGTTGCAATTTCTTTCGCCAGTTCCTCTTCGACCCTGCTGTTTCTGAAGAGGCCCTGAATCTTCGCAATCGCTCGTGCGAGATGTTTGATCACGCGCGGGTTCCTTCCACGAGCAGGCGTTCAATCAGTTGCGACGTCCGTCTCCAATGCTCCGTCTCGGCGCGCAATGCTTTCTGTCCGGCGGCTGTGATTGCATAGAATCTCGCCTCACGACCGGTCTCTGTTTTGCTCCAACTACCCTTTATCCAACCGTATTGCTCGAGCCTTACCAGGGCGGGATAAAGCGTGCCCTGGTTTAGGTTGAGCAGCCCGTCCGAGATTTGCTGGAGGCGAGTCGCGATTTGGTAGGCGTGCTGGGGTCCAATCGTCGCTAAATTACGCAGGACGATCAAATCCAACGTTCCTTGGAAAACTTGATGGGTCTTCTTGTCTTTACTAGACATCCAAGTGGACTCTCACGGGATGAGTCTCTGCTCATTACACTAGAATGTCAAGTGCAAGCAGGCGCTTTTGGACCTCCTGAACAGAAAATGCACCTCATGATTTCCTTTTCCAGAATTACGGGCTACCGGGAGGTTGGGGGTTGGCTGGAAACGCCGTGGCAGGCCTCCGCTATCACACCGTACGCGTACTCCACAAAGCCGCGACGCCCTTGTACTGGGGCGACCGGCTCGCGCAAAAAGGCGTCAGCGTTGTCACCATCGCCTACCGCCTTGGTCCGCTTGGTTTTCTTGCACTTCCTGAGCTAACGCGCGAGTCCCCGCACCACTCGTCCGGGAACTACGGCCTGATGGATCAGATCGCCGCACTCGAATGGATTCAGAGAAACATTGCAGCCTTTGTCACCATCGCCGGTCAATCCTCCGGTTCTATATCGGTCAGCATCCTGATGGCTTCGCCCCTTGCAAAGGGCTTGTTTCAGCGAGCCATCGGAGAGAGCGGCGGTCTGTTTGAGCCGCTCCAACTCGCACCCAAGTATCTGCTGGCCAACGCAGAACGCGACGGGGACAAGTACGCCGTTTCGCTGGGTGCGGCGTCGCTCAAGGAACTACGCCGGCTTCCAGCAACCCTGCTTGCCGGCAATGCCGGCGGCATCGTCCACGCGGTGATCGAACCGTATGTGCTTCCCC
>WNGL01002987.1_pt1 | contig 20369 bp, 18 predicted proteins | sample 5400591 | NCBI WGS metagenome assembly WNGL01 (sample SAMN13153377, study PRJNA577476) | soil metagenome | isolation source: 80 cm soil or saprolite under Garry oak tree replicate 1 | place: USA:California | collected 2016-06-15 | reverse complement strand
GGCGTCGGGCGGGGTCCTCGGCCGGGGCGCCCGCGCGGCGAGCCGCGCTTACTCACGGGCGAGGGCCTCCGGCGTGGTGGGCCAGGTCATCCCACCTCAGAATGCCACCCTCGAGAGGAAGTACGCGACCACCGTCGAGACCCCCACCCCGATGAAGCCGGGGATCATGAAGCTGTGGTTGAGAAGGTACTTGCCGATGCGCGTGGTGCCGGTCCGGTCCATGTTGATGGCGGCGAGATCCGACGGGTAGAAGGCGAAGAAGAAATAGGCGTAGCTCGCCGGCATGAGCCCGAGCATGAGCTTCATCGGCAGCCCGAGGGCGAGGCCGAACGGGATCATGACCGTGAGCGTGGCGGCCTGGCTCTTCACGAAGGCGGAGACGCAGAACATCGCGATGGCGAAGGTCCACGGCGCCACCTGGACCATCGCCTTGATCTGGGCGATGAGGAACGACTTGTTGGCGGTGACGAAGGTGTCGCTCATCCAGGCGATGCCGAAGATCGAGACCACCGCGATCATCCCGGCGTTGAAGACGCTCGACTTCGAGATGTCGTACGCCTTCACGTTCGTCGCGAGGAGGATGAACGCGCCGAAGGCCAGCATGACGATCTGCACCACGGTCGTCATGGGGAGGGGCTTGCCGTCGGCGCGCGGGAGCAGGCGCAGGTGGAAGAAGTCCTGGTCGAGCGCGAGGAGGACGATCACCGCGACGCCGGCGAAGAAGAGCGCCACCGAGAGCTTCGCCTTGAGCGGGATGCGCTTGTCGAGCGTGGTGACCGACACGTCGAGCGCCTTGCGGAAGTCCGCGTCCTTCAGTCGCGCCTGGTACTCCGGATCCTCGTCGAGGTCGCGGCCGCGATGGAGGCTCCAGGTCGCCGCCGCCACCACGCCGATGATGCCGGCCGGGATCGTCACCTTGAGGATGTCGAAGAGCGACACCGGCTGGCCGGCCTTGAGGGAGAACGCGAGGAAGGTGGTCACCGCCGCCGCCACCGGGCTCGCGGTGATTCCCATCTGCGAGGCGACGCTGGCGATGGCCATGGGGCGCTCGGGCCGGATGCTGGTGCGGAGTGAGACGTCCGCGATGACCGGCAGGAGGGCGTACACGGCGTGGCCGGTGCCGACGGCCATGGTGAGGAAGAACGTGCAGAGCGGCGCGAGGATCGTGACGTACTTCGGGTGCGCGCGGAGCAGCCGCTCGGCGAGCTGCACGAGATAGTCGAGGCCGCCGGCCACCTGCAGGGTCGCCGAGGCGGTCACCACCGCCAGGATGATGAGCATCACGGCGATGGGGGGCTCGGAGGGGTTGGCGCGGAAGCCCAACGTGAGGACCGCCACGCCGAGGCCGCCGATGAGGCCGAGGGCGACGCCGCCTCGGCGGATGCCGAGCAGGATGGCGCCGAGGACGAGTGCGAACTGGATCCAGAACATGAGCACGGGTGAGCTCCCTTCCGAGGGCGACTCGCCGCGCGAGCCGCGCGGTGAGGTCTACCGCCTCGGATAGCAAGGGGGGAGCCAGCGGACCGTCCGCGCGCAAGCCCGCGGACCTCCGCATGATTCCATCGGTGGCGCCCCGGTGCGCGGCGGCGCACCGGTATGAGCAGGGTTATCGGCGCGCCGCGCGCGGTGCGCCGTTCACCCGGCGCGGCAGCCCCCTTCGTGTCGCCATGCCCGAAGCGGCGGCCATAACCTGGCTCATACCCCCGCGGCGCGGCGGGTCACGACAGGTCGTCCTGCTCCCGCCGCGCCTTGAGCCGCTTCGAGAGCGCGGGCTGCGACACCGCGAGGAGCCGCGCCGCGACCGTCTGGTTGCCACCGGAGCGGCGCAGCGCCTCGTCGAGCAGCAGCTCCAGCGCCTCGTCGAAGGTAGGCAGCGTCTCGAGCTCCAGGAACGGGTTCGCGCCGACCGCGGCGCCCTCGCCGGAGGTGGGCTCGCGGCGCCCGAGCGTCTCCTGGAAGGAGGTGGTGGAGAGCACGCCGCCGGTGTGGAGGCTCACCGCGTTGAAGACGAGCGCGCGCAGCTCGCGGACGTTCCCGGGGAACGGGTGGGTCGCGAGGAGCTGACAGAGCTGGCGCGGCGCGGTCGGGCGCTTCTTGCCCAGCGCGTCGGCGGCCTCCGAGAGGAAGTGGTCGACGAGGAGCGGGAGGTCCCCCGTCCGCTCGCGGAGCGGCGGGATCCGCAGCTGGTGCGTGCAGAGCCGGTAGTAGAGGTCGCGGCGGAAGGTGCCGGCCGCCTGCCGCGACGCGAGGTCGTGGTGCGTGGCGACGACGAGCCGCGCGCGCAGCCGCTTCGGCCGGTCGCTCCCGAGCGGGAAGTACTCGCCTTCCTGCAGCAGCCGCAGCAGCTTGACCTGCGACGCCGTGGAGAGGTCGCCGATCTCGTCGAGCAGGAGGGTGCCGTCGGCCGCCTCCTCGATCATACCGCGCCGCAGCTGGTCGGCGCCCGTGAAGGCGCCGCGGATGTGGCCGAAGAGCGTGTCGGCGAACACCGCGTCGTCGAGGCCGGCGACGTTGAGCGCCACGAACGGTCCGCCGCGGCCCGACAGCGCGTGGGCGGCGCCGGCGACGAGCTCCTTGCCCACCCCGCTCTCGCCGGTGACGAGCAGCGGCTGGGGGCTGCGCGCGACCGCCTCCACGTACGAGAAGATGGCGTGCATGGCGCGGTCGCGGGTGACGATCGCCTCGAACGCCTCCGGATGGCGCAGCGGGCCCCCGAGGATGCGACTCGCCACCTCGCGGTTCTCGCGCTGCAGCTCGAGCATCCGCACCGCGCGCAGCACGCCGCCGACGAGCCGGTCCTCCTCCGCCGTCTTCACGAAGTAGTCGAACGCGCCCGCCTTGACGCACCGGACCGCGGTGTCGACCTGATTCATGCCGCTCACCACGATGACGAGCACCTCGGGGTGCTCGGACGTGACGGACGCGAGCACCTCCTCGCCGGAGAGGCCGGGCATGTTGAGGTCGAGCACGACGAGGCCGAAGGGCTCGCGCTCGAGGAGGCCCATGACCTGTGTCGGATCCTGGCAGGTGGCGACGCGGGCGAGCCCGGCCTTGCGCGCCAGCGTCACCTGCAAGCCGTGGAGCCATGCGGGATCGTCGTCGACGAGGAGGACGGCCGTGGTCTGCGGGGGCGCGGCGCTCATGCGGCGGCTCCTTCGGCGACGGGGAGCGAGACGGTGGCGGTGGTCCCCGCGCCGGGGCTCGAGGCGAACGCCAGCGCGCCGCCGTGCGCCGCGACGATGCCGGCCGACACCGAGAGGCCCAGGCCGGTGCCGCCGCGGTCGCGCTTCGTGGTGAAGAAGGGCTCGGTGAGGCGCGGCAGGTGCTCGGCCGGGATCCCCTCGCCCTCGTCGCGCACCTCGACCACCACGCGGTGCGCCGCGGCGTCCCACGCGGTCGTCACCGTGATCCCGCGCCCCGGGTCGGGGAGCGCCTGGCACGCGTTGAGGACGAGATTCACGACGACCTGCTCGAGCCGCTGCCCGTCGCCGCGCACCCAGGGCATCCCTTCCGCGAGGCGGACGTCGAGCCGGCGCGTCGCCTTCTTCACGGAGGGATCCACCAGCCTGAGCGCGGCGCGGACCGCCGCGTTCACGTCGATGACCTCCGCGCGCTGGGCGTCCTCGCGGCGCGAGAAGCCCTTCAGGTCCTCCACGATCCGCTTGATGCGGCGCGCGCCGTCGAGCGCCTCGTCGAGCAGGCGCGTGAGCTCGCCGCGCATCCGCGAGTACGGCAGGCCCGCCACCTCGAAGTCGCCGTGCGCGTCCCGGTGCGCGTCGAGGATCTCCTGCGCGTCGAGCCAGGCGTCGCGCACGGTCTGCAGGTCGAGCAGCACGAGGCCGTTCGGGTTGTTGACCTCGTGGGCGACGCCGGACACGAGCGTGCCCAGCGCGGCCAGCTTGTCGGCCTGGACCAGCGCCTGCTGGTTTCGCTCCAGCGCCTCGACGGCGCGCTGCCGCTCGGCCACCTCGGCCGCGAGCGACGCCGTCCGCAGCGCGACGAGCCGCTGCAGCGAGCGGGTCCAGACCGCGGCCGCCACGAGCCCGAGGAGGAGCGGCACGACGACGATCGAGGCGTAGCGGGTGAACTGCCGCCAGTCGAACACCGGAGGATCGAGGACCCCGAGCCACTTCTGCCGGAGCGCCTCGTACCGGCCGGTCTTCTTGACGATGGCGAGCCCCTCGGTGATGCGGGCCAGGAGCTCCGCGTTCCCCTTCCGCACCGCGTGCCCGTACTGCACGGCGGCGATTCGCCGGGTCACCGGCTCGAGGTTGTCGAGCTCGAGCTCGCGGACGAGGTACATGCCCGGTACCGCCGCCACCACCGCGTACTCGGCCTGGCCGGCAGCGACAGCCCTCAGGGCGTCGGCCGGCGTCTCGGTCCGCACCAGCGAGGGCGGCGCGGCGAGCGCGGTCAGCGTGTCGTCCATGATGCCGCCGCGATGGACGGCCACGCGACGGTCGGCCAGCCCCTCCAGCGTCGAGACGGCCGGCGTCTCGCGCCGCGCGAAGATCGCGTGCTGGATGATCGTGTGGGGCGGCGCGAAGTCGAAGTCCCGGGCGCGCTGGTCCGAGAGGGACAGGCCCTCGAGCAGGTCGATCCGGCCGGTCTTCAGCGCGATCCGCATCTCCGACCACGCGCCCAGCCGGAACTCGAGCTGCATCCCCATGACCTCGCCGATGGCGCGGGTCAGGTCGACGTTGAACCCAGCGGGCTGGCCGGACGCGTCGAGGAACTCGTAGGGCGGGTAGTCGCGGTCGCCGCCGACCACGACCACGGCGGACGGTGCGGCGGCCCGGGCGGGGTCCGGCAGCGCGACCAGCGCGGCGGCGGCGGCGGCTGCGACGGAGGTGAGGCACCATCGGCGGGGCCCGGTGCGCGGCGGCTCGTGCGCGGTCATCCACACGACGCTACGCCGGGACGCCTGGGCGCTCAAGCCGCGCCGGGACCGCCGATGCTACGGTCGATGGCGAAGACCTTCTCGAGGAGGCTTGCTCGTCTACTTCAGGCGGTCTGCTGCTGCGAAAGACTTCCTGATTCGAGCCTCTTCCTCGGCGCGGTATTCGGTAACCCGGCTCCGATCCGCTTCGGCGAGCGCGCGCCGGAGGGCAGCGGCGCCAAGATCCTTGAAGTAGGCCGGCGTTCCGGTCCCCTGCCGCCAGGAGTTATCCAGATCACCCCCGTCGACAGGGTCGAAGCCAAGATCGTCGACAAGGCGAAGCACTGCCGCCCTGGCGTCCAGCGAATCGCCAGCGACCGGGAGAGCTATCCGCCCCGGCATTCCCTTCGGAGCGCCTTTTTCGAGAAGGCTCCTGGCGAGGATGTTGTTGAACGCCTTGATCACAGGATACCCGATCTGCCGTGCGACCCACTGGCTATCCAGCAGGCCCCCCTCGATCGCGTCGATGCGCCCATCGCGAAGCTCCGGATGGTAGTTGCCGATATCGATCACGACGACGCTGCTCGGTACGTTCGGAAACAGCGCCCGCGGAAGATCGGCCACGGCCTTCGTCGGAATCGCGAGGATGATGACTTCTCCGGCTTTGGCGGCGTCGGCGACGGAAACGGGCGTCGCTCCGATTTCAGCCGCCAACGCGGCCAGGCTTCCCGGCCCTCTCGAGTTCGCTATCGCGACATCATGGCCGAGCCTGACGAGGTGGCGCGCAAGTGTCGTTCCCATGCTCGCGGCACCGATGATTCCGATCTTCATGTGGACTGATCCTCTCTCAAGTGTCAGAACGGGATGCCGCCGCCGCTCCAGCTCCCGAGGGGCATCGATTTGCTCGGACGCTGGTGGCCTGGCTGAGGGCGTCTGCCACATCGCTCGCGCCACTCTTGGCGTAGCCCAACGCCTCCACGATCTTGCCGGCGCGCACGCGCATGAGATTGACGCCGCGAACCGATCTGGCGCACCCGTGGCCGAAACGGTAGCGCCAGCGGATGGTCGCCCGGTCGCCGGCGACGACGACGTCCTCGGGCTCGAAGGAGCCGCCGGGATCCCCAGCAAGGGCCTGCCAGAAGGAAAGGCACTGCTCGCGGCCTTCGTAGCGGGTCCCGTTCGGTGCCGGTTCGATGCTCTCCATGACGCACTCGTCAGCGACGAGGTCGGCAAGCAATGCGGCGTCGTGCTGCAAGAAAGCCTGGTTGAATCGGCGAATCACATCTTCGGCCTTCGGTTCGGGTTGCATCTTTCGATCATGGACCTGTGACCGTCGTCCAGCAATTCCCGCCAGGGAATAGCGCCGTCGGAGGGGGCGAGTACAAGATCAGCGTGGGCATCCTGATCGAGGCCAACCGGTTCGCGAGCGAACTGCGACGCTGGCGAAGGTCCAGACGCTGGAGCCAGATGGAGCTCGCTCTCCGCGCCGGTACCACCCAGCGGCACCTCAGCTTCGTTGAGCAAGGCCGGTCCGGCCAGGCCGCGCCATCGTGATCCGGCTCGCCGAGTCGCTCGGACTCTCGCTGAGGGAACGTAACGAGCTCGTCCTCGCCGCCGGGTACGCGCCGGTCTTCGCCGAGTCGAAGCTCGACGACGCCGCGCTCCGTCCTGTCCTGGCGGCCCTGCACCGGATCCTCGAAGGTCATCTGCCGTATCCGGCCGTGGTGGTCAAACCGTACGGCGAGATGGTCGCAGCCAACGCGGCTCTCGAAGTGCTCAGCGCTGGTGCCGCACCATTCCTCCTCGAACCCCCGGTCAACGTCCTGCGGCTCGCGCTTCATCCTGACGGCGTGGCTCGTCGCGTGCTGAACCTGCCCGAGTGGGGTCGCCACATCATCGAGAACCTTCGCGTCCGGTCGCAGCGAAGCCCCGACCCCCAGCTCGACGCGTTCATCGCCGAGCTGGAGAGCTACGTCCCCGCGATGACGCCCGGCCCCAACCACCTCGGCTTCGCGGTCCCTCTGCGCCTGCGATGCGACGACGACGAGCTGCAGCTGATCACGACGCTCACGTCGTTCGCGACCGCCGTGGACATTGCAGTCTCGGAGCTCGAGCTCGAGGCGTTCCTTCCGGCCGATGCTCCTAGTGCCCGGATCCTCGAGCGTGCCCACCGCGAACGCGAGGTGAGGCGATCAGGACGCCGCTTTAGAAGGACGAAGGGTTCACTCGGGGCAAGCACGCCGACGCCTGAGGCTCGAAGTAGACGCTGAACACGAGGGCGCCCGCTACGGGTTCTGCGCCCGCGGCGTGGGGGTCGCGTAGATGACGAAGTCCGCCGCGTTGTTGTTCGTGTCGACGCCGTTCGGCTTGCGCCCGATGCTCTGTCCCGCGCCCGGAGCGGGCGCCCCCGAACCCTCCGGCCCGGACGCCGAGCCCCACGCGACCGCGTCCACGATGCGCCCCGTCGCGTCGAGGAGCGCGGCCACGCCGTAGGCGTTCAGGCCCCAGGCGAGCAAGCCATCCGTCGCGCCCGAGTAGAACGAGTTCGCGAACAGGAGGTATGTACCCGGCGCGAACGCTGCCCCCGAGCCAAACGTGTACTCCACGTACTCGGAGTTCCAGGCCCCGAACGGGAAGTAGCTCAGCCGCCAGCCGCTCACGTCGACGCTCGTGCCGCACCCGCTGTAGATCTCGATCCAATCGTCCCACGCCGCGCCGACGCTCGCCTGCACCTCGTTCACGACGGGGTGGCACTCGGGTGCGCACGTCTGGTTCACGCAACTTGCCGTCGCGCAGTCGGAGTTCACGGCGCAGGTCTTCCCCACGGCGCACTTCGCGCACGTCGGGCCGCCGCAGTCGACGTTCGTCTCCGCTCCGTTCTTCACGTTGTCGTTGCACGAGGGCGCCTGGCACACGTTGCCGGAGCACACGCCGCTCGTGCACTGGTCGCCGGAGATGCACTCCACGCACGCGCCGGCGCCGTTGCAGACCGTCCCGCCGCCGCTCGCACACGGAGTGCCGGTCGTCGCAGCGGGGTGCGTCGGCACGCCCGACGCGCAGACGTCGTTCGTGCACGCGTTGGCGTCCAACGGAACGTCGAAGTCGTCCACCGTCGAGACCACGTGGCCCACCCCATCACAGACGTTCTTGTGGCAATCCCCGCCGACCTGCGTTGGCGTGCTCGTGCCGCCCGCCGCGTATGCGAACCCGCACACGCCGGCCTCGCATCTTCGCGTGCTGCACGGGCCGTCGCTGCCGGGACAGTCGGACGCGACGACGCAGCCCACGCACTGCCCGAGCGCGTTGCAGACACCGGCGGCGCACGAGGTCTCGGTCGCCACGGGCGTGTGGACCGGGTTCCCGCTCGAGCACGTGTCCGACGTGCAGTCGTTGCCATCGTCCGGCACGTCCGCGTCGTCCACCGCGGAGGTCACGCTCCCGGCGCCGTCGCAGCGGTCCTCGTGGCAGTCGCCCGCCGTCTGAGCCGCGATCGCGGTCCCGGCGGCGACGAGCTGGAGTCCGCAGGTCCCCGAGCTGCAGGTCCGGGTGCTGCACGCGGTGTCGGACCCCGGGCAGTCGGTCGCGGAGAGGCACTCGACGCACGTGCCGGTCGCATCGCAGCGTAGCCCGCTGCCGCACGACGCGCCGGTCGCGGCTGCCGACACGACGCACGCGCCGCCGACGCACGCCGTGGCCTTGCAGACGCCCGGCGCCGCGCAGTCCGCCGCGACGGAGCACTCGGGCGCCGGCTTCGCATCCGAGCCGCCCCCCGAACACGCGGCCGCAGCGAGGACGAGCGCGGCGAAGGCGCCGCGACGGAACGTGAACGATGACATGGTCGGTTCTCCCCCGAACCGAGTGTCCACGATGACGGGTCGCGAGGCAAGCACTCACAGAGAATGGCGTCCGCGACGCATCCGCGCCTGCTGAGAGCGCAGGCGCGCTGGCCCCTCTCGTCGGTTGCCATCGAGCAGCCGCACATGGCCGTCACCCGGGGTGAGCACGCGACGCACCTCATCACACCCGTGCGTCACGTTGAGTGACTGGGTCGAAATCACCGGACGCGGGTCCGCACCAGCGCGTCCTCGTCGATCCGCACGTTCGCCCCGGCGCGGAGCCGCTCCACGAACGCGGGGCGCTCGAGCTCGAGGAGCGCCCGGGTCTCGGCCTCCGAGGCCTGGGGCCCCCGCTCGATCGCGACGTGCTGCTCCATCAGCGCCTCGATCAGCTGGTCCTCGTCGGCGCCGGCCAGCGCGGGGCGGCGGTGGAGTCCCCTGCGGCGCGCCTCGAAGACCAGGAGCCGCCGGCCGAGGAGCGCGTCCAGGAGCGCGCGCTTGGTCACGAAGCGGCGGCGCGTCTCGGGGGTCATCCCGGCCACGGCCGCCTCGAACTCCGCGGCGGTGATCCGGACGCCGACCCCCTCGGCGACGACCTCGTCCGCCGGCGGCGGGGCCGCCTCCTCGCCCTTGGCGGCCGGGCCTTCCTTCGCGGTCTCCCTCCCGACCTCCCGCCCGAAGTGGATCTCCGGGAACGTGCGCTCGAGCTGGGTGGAGGTGAAGTTCGTCATCCACACGAGGTCCCCGGCGCAGACCCGCTCGCCGGCCCGGACGTCGCGCTGGGGGAGCGCCACCCAGAGCTCCCCCTGCCCGGTGGAGAGCCGCAGGTACATGTACGGGTCCACCCTCAGCCGCTCGAGGACGGTGCCGCAGACCGGCTGCAGCGGCTCCACCCTGGGCGCGACCACCTCGACGGCCCCCGCCGGAGCGGGCGCCTTACCGGAGGGGGGCGCGTCGAGGAAGCGGAGCGGGGGCCGGGTGGAGGGGACCATCGTGGCAGGCTAGCACGCACCCGTCGTCAAGCCGGCCGTGCGGCGGCCGGGGCCGACAGGATCCATCCGGAGCGCCGGGGACAGGGCGTCTCCGAAGACGATGAAACCCCGCGTACCCTGCGGTCCACGGGGCCTCTGATGCCGGACGAGATGTCTGTGCCTGGACCCGGAATCGAACCGGGGACACGGGGATTTTCAGTGCAGATATCGAAGCGCCGAAGGCCCCGACTTCACACTCTGTATCCGTCCTACACACTCCGGATCCGCGTCCTGCAGCGGCGCGCCTACGGCTACCGCGACGAGGAGTACCTCAAGCTCAAGGTCGTCGCTGCGTTCCTGCCGCCGTTGACTCGTAGTCATGACGATGACTCACGGTACGGAACGCGACCCACTTGATCACGCGAAGACCCCGTAAACCAGACCGCTGTAGTCTACCTGGCAACGTGGGGCCCGGCTGTGGGCACACGTCACCGCCGCGAGCCCGAGCGGTCGCGGATAGGACAGATAAACTGGGTTCCGTACACTCGACTCCCGCAGTCTAGCTACGCGACACTCGCCAGGTGCAACCGACGAGGAAGGATGGGCGGCGCAGCTACTTCGCCAGGAATTCCTCGACCACTTGGAAGAAATGCGCCGGCTCCTCGATGAAGATGAAGTGCCCTGAACGTTCGAACATCACGAATCGGGCCTGGGGCGCATACTCCCGGAACTGGAGAGACAGACGCGGGGGCACGGCCCGGTCATAGCGCCCTGCCGTAATCAGCATTGGCATCTTCAGTCTCTTCAGCTCGGTCCGGAAGTCCAGGCGGGATATGTCGCCGCCGACGAGGAAATCCGCGTCGTCACCCGCAATGGTGAAGTAGACGTCGGAGTTCGTCGCGCCCGACTCTTTCGAGATCTTCTCTTCGTTCGACGCGTCGTAGAACCAGGACAGGCCGAGCGGCGCGTCATAGAGAGCCTGATGCTCTGCAGCGGCGCCGTGCAGGCCCCGCCGGCGGGCCGCCTCGACTTTCTCCCACATCTCCGGAAAGTGGTTCCGCATGTCATCGTTCAGAACTTCGTTGCCAATCTGCCAAGCCTCCGCACTGAACAGCGTGGCGACGAGCACAAGCTGCCTCACGGACCGGGGGTACTTGAGTGCGTATGCCTGTGCGACCATCCCTCCGTACGAGGCTCCGAGCACGTCGATCTTCCCGAGCCCGAGTGCCTGCCGTAGCCCTTCCAGATCATCGACGTCGCGTTCAAACGTGTACTCCTTGGCAGATTTGGCTCGGTCCGACCGGCCTCGTCCGAACGAGTCGAAATAGATGACGCGACGGGTTCGAGCGAGGGCCGAGAACCATGGGTGGAAATAGGCGTGCGATCGTCCTGGACCTCCGGCGACCAGGACGAGCGGCACCCCCTCGCCCTCGCTCTCGTACCAGAGCTTTGCGCCGTTCACCGCGACATGCGCGCCAAGCGCGTGACGAACGGGCGTAACTGCCGGTGCCTGCGTCGGTATCGACGGGTCGGCTCCACGCGCCTGCCCGACCATGGCTCCGATCAGGACGAGCGAAGCAACTCGCAAGTGGGCCATTGCCGGAGTGTCTCCATGGACGCTCTGCCGGGCCCGATCGCCCGCAGTTCGTTCCACCAGTAGTCTACATCGATACTTGGGGCAAAGGTAAGCGGCCGAAGGGACGTGGTGACGGAGGCCTGGATCGCCCGAGTCGATTCTCCTGTCCTTTCGAGTGCGCCGCCGACCCGGCTCAGGCCGACGGCTCGGTCTTCAGCGGAGCCCAGTTGTGCGGCAGCAGCTCGTCGCTGCGCGAGGCGGGACGCGTATGGACACGAATGAGGCGGATCGCCGCGAGCACGCCGTCGCGGTACTGACGGGGTGCGGCCGAGCTTCACGAAGGAAACGAGGTCCGAGCGGCTCGCCCAGGAGAGCCAGGAGCGCGGGTGCTCCGGCGCGGAGCGCAGGCCACAGCGGTAGAGGGCGCGCAGCTCCTCCTTGAGCAGGTACGCCCGATAGACGCGGGTGCTGAGGCCGGCGACGGCGGAGAGCCGGACGCGCTTCTTCGACTCGGAGGTTCTCGGGCGCCTTGAGCAGGCTGCACATCGACCAGCTCACCCCCGAGGACACGGCCGAGTACCTGCGCTACCGCTTGAAGCGCGCCGGCTGCGACCGAGACGTCTTCACCCAGGACGCGGTGCAGATGCTCCACGAGGCCGCCACCGGCGGGATGCGCGACCTCGATCGGCTCGCGATCGGCTGCCTCCGCGAGGCGGCCCGCAAGAAGCGGAAGCTCGTCGAGCGCGATCTCCTGCCGCGCGTCTTGGACCGCGACGGCCTCGAGCAGGACCGGTGACCCCGCCGCCCTGCGGCCTCGTCCTCGCTCCGCGCCATCCGCGCCGCGCTCACAGATGACGCTCGCTACGGCCTCATCGAGTACCTCGCTGCGACCGGCGCCGAGATCGTCGTCACCGACGTGCTCGTCCGCGGCGATGCTTTCGCGACTACCCAGGGTGCCGCTCCTCCGCGCCCAGCTTCGGCGCCTCGCCGCCTCCACCGACCCGAGCCAGGTGCCGCTCCTGTGATCCGGTCCATCACGCGCTTGCACGGCGCCCGCGCACCGCCCTGGTGGACACCAACCAGCCGGGTCGCGACTCCATCAACCAGCGTGCGCGGCCACAGCTACCGGCGACCAGTGTCTCAGTCCTTTGGCCGGAGCAGGTCGATCGCCAGGGCGGGCGATGACTCGTCGCTCCAGACGTACAACACCCCATCGAGCTCGGCGCTGTGCAGCGCTCCGTGGCCGCGCTGGCCCCTGCACCGTATCCCGCGCAGGTTTTCCGACGGGCACCGCTCCTGCTCGCGCCCGGGGTCGGGGTCGTCCGCCATGGTCATCCAAGGCTAACCGCCGGCGACCCTGGACGCCCGCCCCGCCGGCTCAAACGGACCTGCCTACTGGTCCAGCGCTCTGGCCGGACTGGGCGCCGCCTCGCGCGCGAGCTGGCGCGGTGAGATGGATCATCCATCACCATTCGCGAGCCTGAGCGCGCGAACACCGGCCTCGAGGATCGCGCCGGATTCAGCGCGGTCTGGGGTCGCGCGTGCGAGCTGCAGCGTACCCACGAGGAGCCCCAACAAGGCCGCGGCGTCTGCCCCGATGCTGCGGCTCTCCGGCTCAGGTCGCTCGTCCACCCGGCCTCGCGGAAACCATCGGCCAGGAGGGGTCCTTCATCGCCTCGAAGTCGCCCTCGAAAGTGGTGCCGTTGGACGGGGTGAGGCGTCGCTTCCAGGCCTCCTTCGGGAAGGCCGCGCGAGCTGCGCTCGGCGGCAGGTACTCGCCGATGCACCGCAGGTCGAGCCGCCAGCGCGACCGCGGCGTCCAGTCGACCTCGAACTCGCGGCAGGGAAACCTTCTCTCCTCCTCGAGCTCATAGAAGAGCTGTCCCGCGAGGAAGAGCGTCCTTCCGTCTTCCAGCTTGAGGAGGAAGCCCGTCCCCTCGTCCTCCCGCTCCTGAACGCGGATCGCCTCGATCGCCCGGTACCTGTGAACCTCCGCGCAGCCGTCGCCGAGCTCGCCGCGCAGGATCGCGGCGCCCTGCCGGTCGTGCCGGAACATCCCGAGCACCTGCCACGCGACCACCGCGGCGGCGACCGCGAAGAGCGCCGGCTCGATGGTTCGCACGAACGAGAGGTACTTCGCCCCGAAGAGGATGGGGATCGAGAGGACCAGGATGAACAAGGCGGCGGCGGCAGCGGCCTCGCCGAGGGCGGCGAAGAGCGGCTTCGCTGCGCGCTCCATCCGCTTCCGCTCCTCGGGCGTGAGAGGGCGGTCGGAGATCGTTGACATCCGGCAAGGAGAGCACGAGGGATTCTCTGCGTCCAGGCGAGCGTGTGCTACGCGCCGGTGCCCGCGCACCGCGGTCTACGCCGAGGCGGACTACCCGTCGATGACGCCGTGAAGGACCGCCGCCAGGTCGCGGAGCGAGTAGGGCTTCGAGACCACCCCGGCGAAGCCGTACTTCTCGTAGTCCGCCATGACGGGGTCGGCGGAGTAGCCGCTCGAGACGATGGCCTTCACGTGCGGCTCCCGCTCGCGGAGGAGCCGGATCGCCTCCTGACCCCCCATGCCGCCGGGGACCGTGAGGTCGACGATGGCGGCCTGCACGGGCTGGCCGCTCTCCCTCGCCTGCTCGCACATCGAGAGCAGCTCGGCGCCGTCGCGCGCCGAGAGCACCTGGAACCCGAGCTGCGACACCATCCGCGTCGCCGCCCTCCTCACCAAGTCGTCGTCGTCCATGACGATGACGCGCCCGCGCCCTCCGACGAGCGCGCCCGGCGCCGGGCACGGCGCCTCGGCGGAAGCGTCCGTCGCGGGCAGGTCGAACGAGATCGTCGCCCCGCGGCCCGGCTCGGACCGGATGGCGATGTGCCCGCCGTGCCGCACGACGATCGAGTGCGCCGAGGCGAGCCCGAGGCCCGACCCGGTCGTCTTCGTGGTGAAGTACGGGTCGAACACCCGCTGCGCCAGATCCGGCGGGATGCCCGGGCCCGTGTCGGCGACCGACACGCGGACGCGCCGCCCCGGCGCGCGCACCGCGCCGGCGGCGAACGGGCCGCCGTCGTTCTCGGCCGAGATCCGGATCAGGCCGCCCTCAGGCATGGCCTGGACCGCGTTCAGCACGAGGTTGTGGACGACCTGCCCGACCTGTCCTTCGTCCGCGTCGACCGCCCACAGATCCCCCGGGACGTCGAGCTCGACCCGCGCCCGCGAGCCTCGCGCCGCGAACGAGGCGGAGGACTCCAGCACCTGCCCCAGCCGAAACCGCGTCTTGACCGGCTCGCCGCCGCGGGTGAAAGTCAAGAGCTGCTTCGTGAGATCGCGCGCTCGCAGCGTGGCCGAGCTCGCCTCGGAGAGCACCTCGCGCAAGAGCGCGTCGTCGCCGTCGCGCTCCCTCGCCACCGAGATGTCGCCGAGGATGACGGCCAAAAGGTTGTTGAAGTCGTGCGCGATCCCGCCTGCCAGCACGCCAAGCGACTCGAGCTTCTGGACGCGGAGGCGCTCGCTCTCGGACCGCTTCTGGTCGGTGATGTCGAGCAGCGTCCCGATGACCGCAGGTCGGGAGCCGTACGTCGTGCGCGTGCCGAAGACCTCGACGTGGATGATCTCGCCGTTCCTCTTCACGCCGCGGAACTGGTACTGCAGCGAGTCGATCTCGGAGCTCAGCCGCCGGCGCATGTTCTCGGCGACGAGCGCGCGGTCGTCCGGGTGGGTGAGCTGGAGGTTGGTGGTCTTCCCGATCATCTCCTCGGGCGTGTAGCCGAAGATCTCCGCCATCCGAGGGTTGGCGTACCTCACGGCCTGGTCCTGGATGAGGTAGACGCCGACGATGGCGCGCTCCGCGAGGTCGCGGAAGAGGGCCTCCGAGGCCGCCAGGCGCTCGCGCAGGCGGTCGCGCTCGGTGATGTCCTCGATCATCACGATCGCGCTCTCCACCGCGCCCGCCCGGTCGTGGATGGGGGACGCGTGGACCGAGGCCCGCATCACGCCTCCGCCATTCTTCACGAAGTCCCGCTCGACGGGATTCTGGTCGAGCCCCGCCGCGAGGCTCGAGCGGATCGCGCGCGAGCTCGCGACGTGCTCCGGCGACAGCAGGTCGAAGTAGTTTCGCCCCGAGAGGTCTTCGAACCCCAGCATCCGCGCGAGGGCGGCGTTGGCGTCGACGATGGTCCCGTCCAGCGCCACGACCGCGGCCCCCAGGTTGATCGAGGAGAACGCCGCGTGGAGCCGCTCCTTGGCGGCGCGGAGCTCGTCGAGGGCCCTCGCCCGGTCCCGGTCGACCGCGACCCTCTCCCGGTCGACGCGCGCGTAGAAGAGCGTCGCCCAGCTGGCGAGCCCCTGGAGCGTCGCCGACAGGGCGATCCATTCGACGAGCACGCTCGCGGGCTGGTGCTCGCGCGCGAGGAGGACCGCCCCGCCCACCGTGGTGCCGATCCCGGTCAGGGCAGCGCACGACAGCAGATCGGGGACGCACGCGAGCACGCAGGAGGGCGCGCCGAGGAGGAACACGAAGTAGATGCTGCGCGACCCGCCGTAGCCCGCCACGATGATCGGGCAGGCGATGCCGCTCGTCAGTCCCACCAGCCGCGCCGCGGCGTCGGACAGGCGAGGCCGGGCCTCACTCTGCGCGAGCACGGCCGCGGCGAGCACGGCGATCCAGACCGTCCGCGCGACGACGTTCGCGACGCCCGCGGACTTGAGGAGGTCGACCGCGTAGTACGCCGCGAGCAGGGCGCTCGCAAGCGCGAACGCGCGCTGCCGATGACGATAGGTGAGGGGCGTGATCTCCATGGCGTCGGGCGCCGCATGCGGCACCGGGACGCATGCTGACGCAGGAGCGATGGCTCGCGCAACCCCGTCGGGGCGGATCTGTCGCATGTGAGGTGGGGTCCGGACGCCCCGTGAGTACGTCCGGACCCTCCGCCAAAACGAACGTTTGCAGCCGGCACGAGGACGCCGTCCGGATGGTGCGCGCCGCGCGTCAGCCCTCGCTCCAGCGCAGCGCAACTCTCCGCCGGGCGCGCCTCGCAGCCACGCGCGGTGACTGCCGAAGCACAGGCGCTAGGACACCCGCACGATGAACCGGTCCGCCAATCCGGTGAGCGTCTTCTCCAGATCGCGCGCGACCAGGAACATGAGCTCGAGCGACCGGTCCCGCGCGGCGATCCCGGCCTCCTCGATGAGCGCGCTCACCGCCTCGGGCCGGGGCGGCGCCCGCGTCAGGTCCACCAACACGGCCGCCGCCTCGCGGCGCTGCCACTCGAGCGCGACGTGGAGCCGGCGCGCGGCAAGCGTGAAGTAGAGCGGCTCCTGCGCCGACTCACCGTGGAAGCTGGCGAGCTGGACGCGCGCCCCGCCCGCGCTCACCAGCGGCCGCAGGCAGAGGGGAAGGAGGGGCCCGCGCAGCGCCTCCGGTGGGGCCGGCCACGGCAGCGCGCCGTCCCCGGCGCAAGCGCCCTCGCCGAGACCGAGCAACGCCGCCGCTGGCGCGCTCGCCGAAAGCGAGCGGCGGAGCTCCTCGCCCGCCCCCGGCCCGAACGCGAGAACGCGGTACGGGCGGTCGCGGGCGAGCGCCTCCGCCTCGGCGCCGCGCGCCTCGTCGAGCGCGGCGTGGGGGGGCAGCGCGCCCCGGAGCGCCGCCGCCGCCCCGGCGGGCCCGTCGACAACCAGGAGCCGCGGCTCGTCCGGTTCGAGCCGGCGCGCCTGGTCCCCGAGGACGCGTTCGAGCACGGCGCGCACGGTGCGCGCGTCGAACGGCTTCGGCAGATAGTCCGAGACCCCGAGCTTGATGGTGGCCGCCACCGAGGCGGTCTCGGCACTGGTGAGCAGCACGACGCGCGTCGGGTCGCGGTGCTGGCGCATGAAGCGCAGGAGTGACGGGCCGTCGAGCACCGGCATCTCGAGGTCGAGGAACGCCAGGTCGAAGGCGCTCGTCCGCAGGAGCTGCAGAGCGGCGGCGCCGTGCTCGGCGTGGACGACCTCGAAGCCGAGCGGCTCGAGCAGCGCCTCCAGGGCGGCCCGGACGGTGGCGCTATCGTCGACCGCGAGCACCTTGCGCGCGGGAGGCGCCGGGAGGGGAGGCCGCATCGCGGGAGGATACCAGCGAGCGCGGTGGCGGGGCGAGACCTCCACCCGCGTGACGCGGTACAGGATCCCGTAACCGCCGTCAGCTCTCGAGACGGGCCTGAACCTTGTCGGACGCGAGCTCCCGCAACGCATCCGTCGCGACCCAACGCGCGCTTCGTACGCCCGAGTCGCCGCCACGCTCCCCGCCGGCGCGCTTGTTCGCAGCAGCGCGGATCCTCTCGGCGCAGGCCATGGCGGTTCCGTTCAGGGCCCGGTTGCGCTTGCCGATGTTGCGCAGCGCCCAATTGACCGCCTTCTTCACGAAGTTGCGCTCGTCGAATGCTCCGCGCTCGATCAGCGGCAGCAGCTTCAAGAAGGCCCGGTCTCCAGCCGCCTTGTCATGGACCGCGAGACCCGCCATCAGGGCGAAGCCGGCTCGGCGCACCCACTCCTCGGGGTGCGGCGCCCATTCGCTCGCCTTGGCCCATGCGTGCTTCGTCTGGTCGAAGAGGCTGGTCGTCGCCTGGTCGCAGATGTCCCAGGAGTCGAAGTCGCGGACCCACGCCTCGAGCTGCTCTTCGCCGACCACGGCCGGATCGTCGACGAAACAGGCAAGCAGGCGCGCCTCGTGGTTCCCCGTTGCCCACAGCGCGAGCGCCAGCGAGTGGTCGGTACCGAGCCGCTTGGCGACCTTCCGCAGCTCGTTGACAGACACACCGAACGCGTTTGCGACGTTGATGCCGAAGCGAGCCATGCCCGCCCGGTCCTTCTCGCTACCCAGGGAACGCAGCTCGCCCAGGAGCTCGGCCACCCGCTTGTCGGTCGCCCGTCGCATCGAGTCACTTTCGATCCGTCGCGTTCGCTTCGCGAGCGCCTTGAACCCCGCCCGCGCCCATGAATCACCTCGCCGTCGATCCTAGAACCACGCCCCGATGACCGAGCGCGCTCCGATCGTGGTCAGCTTCTGGGCGGAACTCCCGCCGCTGACGTTCGCGCTCACGTCGGCCAGCACCTCCGGCCCGAACCCGATGAAGAAGTGCCCGGGTGGGTGGACGAGGACGGGCATGAAGCCGCCCACCGCGAAGCGCGTCAGCGTGCTCGAGCCGGCGCTCTGAAGCTGCAGCATCAGCTCGAGCTGCGGCACGATCGATACGACCTCCGAGAGGACCACGTCGTAGCCGATCGAGGGCAGGAGGCCGACGGCTGTGATGCCGCTTCCGGAAGAGACGTGCACGAGCTGCAGATCGGCGCCGATCGCGAGATGATTCATTGCGAAGTAACGGATGCCCGGCGTGAAGGCGACCTCCGTGGCCGACGAGCCACCGGCCGAGACGTTTTCGGCCGCGAGGGCCCCGGTGAGCACGATCCGACCTTGATCCCCCCACCCACCCTCCGCGGCGGAGGCGCGACCGGAGACCAGCGCTACGACGAGCGCGCAGATGACCGGCCCGAGCCGACGAGACCAACGGCGAATTGGCTGATCCATGGTGTTCCCCTGGTGAGGCCGACCAGCGGGTGCCCCGGCTGGTCCGCGAAACCAATAGTAAACCACACTCCAGCGCTCTCGCGGATAGGACCGATAACAGCCATTACGTAAACTAACCCCCCGGCCGACGTCATCGAAGGGAGAGCTTGTCACGGTCAGAGAAGGAAGGAGTTCACCGCGATGATGCACGTCGCCGAGCACGACCGCGACGTGCCGGAATGCCCCGAGTGTCACCGCAAGGACGGAGTGGAGAGACGCCTCTCGACGTTCACCCCGGTCACGAGTCACAAGTCCGCCGGGCTGTGATCGCCAGCATCTCGATCCAGCTCCGCCAGGAAGACGGCCGGCTCCACGATCTTGAGCCCGGCCTAAGGCTTCACGGCCACGAGGTAAATCCGATTGAATGCCAGTTCCACCAGGCCGTCGGCACCCGCCTGCGCCCGGAATGATTCGGAGAGGATTCGCCGGAACGACTCGACGTAGCCGTCCGGCAGCGGGATCTCATAGCAGTCCGGGTTCAGGTATCCGGCGGCGGCACCTGACTCGAAGACTTTGAGCACCTGCTCCGGGGAATACCGCGTAGTGGTCGCCTCGATGCGCGCGAACGGAACGGAGAATCCGGACTCGCGAAAGACGTCGGCGTAGGCGTCCGCCGTCTCGAGGAAGAACCAGGGATTCTTGAAGCGGCCGAAAGCTCCGGTCGTAGCGGGCTCCCGGGCAACGGCGTCGACCCCCTTCAAGAAGACGGGGCAGTAGTCTTGCCGGGCTGGAGCCTGTACCCCCATCCGGCCCCCGCGGCGCAGCGCGCGCCAGCAGGCCGCGAGGGCTCGCGCAGGATTCCGGAACCACTGCATCGCCGAGTTGCATAAGATCGCGTCGAACTGCTCGACCTCATCGAGGTCCTCCGCCGCTCCGACCGCGAAGTGATTCCGCTCGCCGCCGTGCTTCGCGCACGCCTCCGCGATCATGCCCGCCGAGGGATCTACGCCCACCACGCAGCCTGACGTCACCGCGGCCAGCCGACGCGCCAGGTGGCCGGTGCCGCACCCGAGATCCAGCACGTCTTCGCGGGGGCCGACCTGAAGCAAGCCGATGAGGATCTCCGCGGCCGCCTTCTGCACCAGCGAATCTCGCTCGTATCTCTGGGAGATCTCCGTGAAGTCGATGGGGCTCATCGACCCACCATACGGCGACCAGGCGCGCGCGACGCGCCCGGAGCGCTCGATCCCGCGCCCGAACCGCCCGTTTCCCGCGTGAGCCGCGGGCGGAATCGGGACGGCACCATCCCGAAGGTGCGCGCGAATTGCCTCGCGAATTTGGCCGGTGAGGTGTACCCGCAGCGCCCGGCCACCTCGGAAACGCCGAGCCGCCCGTCGACGAGCAACGTTCGTGCAAGCAGCATCCGCTCCTCGCGAAGGAGCCGTCGCAGGCTCGAGCCGAGGGCCGCGAGCCGCCGGCGCAGGGTCCCGGCCGACATCCCGAGCATCCGCGCGACGCTTGCCACCCTCCAGCGCGCCGGGGGTTCCGAACGAATGAGCTGGCGCACCGCGAGGAGCA
>WNGL01007964.1_pt1 | contig 20373 bp, 18 predicted proteins | sample 5400591 | NCBI WGS metagenome assembly WNGL01 (sample SAMN13153377, study PRJNA577476) | soil metagenome | isolation source: 80 cm soil or saprolite under Garry oak tree replicate 1 | place: USA:California | collected 2016-06-15 | reverse complement strand
CACGCACCCCGGCGCGCCGACCGCGGCGGCGGCCACGAGGGAGAAGTAGCCCCAATTCGAACCGACGTCCACCACGACTCCGCCGCGTGAGAGGTGGCGCTGAAACACGCGCGTGACGGGCGGCTCGTACAGGCCGGTGAGACAGACTTCTTTCGCAAGGAGATCAGCGAGATCACAGACGAAGCGCGCGGCGCCCGCATCGCCCGCGAGCTGCGCGATGAACCGCCCGTGGCTTGGCGCGATCGACAGCAGCCGGTAGCGGCCGCGCGGCAGACGACGAAGCATCGATCGAAGCGCACGGACACGCCATGGCATTGCGGCGGCGGTAGTGACCATACCGGATCGCCGGGAACTGTACCACGCGCGCGCGTTCGGCCTCGGTCGCTGAAACTCCACCGTGATAATGTCGCGCCATGATGCGGACGCGCGTGCTGCTCGGCATCCTCGCGCTCGTGTCGCTGACGGCGCTCTTCACGACGCGCGTCGCGCGCAAGATGGCCGACTTCGACGTGTACTACACCGCGGGGTCGCGCGCGCTTGCGGCTGAGCCGCTGTATCGCGCCGAAGACGGACATTTTCAGTTCAAGTACCTGCCGGCGTTTGCCGTACTGGCATCGCCGATCGCGATGGTGCCGCGCCCGGCCGCGAAAGCGGGCTGGTTCGCCGCGTCCGCGCTGATGATGCTGGCGCTGCTCTGGTTGAGCGTCCTGGCGCTCCCGCACATCAGAACATCGCCGGCGTTGCTCGTCATCGTGACGTTTGTGGCGATGGCGAAGTTCTACGCTCACGAGCTGGTGCTCGGTCAGGTCAACCTGCTCTTTGCCGTGCTCGCGGTGCTGGCGATCGTCTGGATGGTCCGCGGCCGCGAAGCAGGCGTGGGGCTTCTGTTCGCGCTCGCCGTTGTCGTGAAACCGTATGCCGCGATCGTTGCGCCGTGGCTCGCGGCGCGCCGCAACCGGACCGCGTTCGCGGCGATGCTCGCCGGGATGGTGGTGCTCCTCCTGCTTCCGGCCGTGCGGTACGGCTGGCGCGACAACCTCCATCTGCTCGGCGACTGGTGGCAGACGGTGAGAACCACGACCGCGCCAAACCTCACGAATCCCGACAACGTGTCGCTGGGCGCGATGTTCGAGCGCTGGATGGGACCGGGATCGCCGGCGCCGCTGCTCGCGGGGATGGCATCCGTCATCCTTCTGATGCTCGCCGCGCTCGTCGTCTTCACACGCACCGGACTCCAGCGGCCCGAGGCGCTCGAAGGATCGCTGTTGCTGTTGCTGATTCCGCTGTTGTCGCCGCAGGGCTGGGATTACGTGCTCCTGATCGGCACGCCAGCGGTGATGCTGCTCGTCAACGACCTGCCGTCGCTGCCGCGCGGACTTCGGGTCGCGACCGTGGCGGCGATCGCGATCGTCGCCTTCAGCATTTACGACGTGATGGGGCGCGACGCCTATTCGATGTTCATGCGCATGTCGATCGTCACCGTCTGCGCGATCGTCGAGGTCGCGGCACTCGTTGCACTGCGGCTCCGGCGCGCGGCGTGAGTCCCGGCTTCGCCAAAGCTGCGGCGGGCAAGTTATGATCGCCGCCATGCGGCTTGCGGCCCTGATTGCCGCCATCTCGTTGTTCTCGCCGGGCTCGTTTTGGGAGGCCGGTGCGCGTCAAGTGCCGATCAAGCCCGATCCCGACATCGGCGTCACCGACACGCTGGCCCGCGAGCGTGCGTCGCGGATCTCCGCGGTGCGCTACGACCTCGCGCTGACGATTCCGGAACTCCGATCGCAACCGATCGCCGGCCAGGAGGCGATCCGATTCACGCTCGCGAACGCGGCGGAGCCGCTCGTCCTTGACTACGCGCCAGATCGCTCCGGGTTCCTCAAGCGCGTCGAGGCGAACGGCGCCGGGACTCCAGTTCGCCAGGTGAACGGCCACCTGATCGTTCCGGTCGCGGCACTGCGTGCCGGCGAGAACACCCTCTCGCTGGAGTTCAACGCGGGTGACGCCTCGCTGAATCGCAGCGACGATTTCCTGTACACCATCTTCGTGCCGGCGCGCGCACACCTCGCGTTTCCCTGCTTCGATCAGCCGGACCTGAAGGCACGCTGGACGCTGTCGCTCGATGTGCCCGGTGGCTGGGAGGTGCTCGGCAACGGCGCGGAGCTCGATCGTCAGAGTGCCGCGGGCCGTACGCGCGTGCATTTCTCCCAGACCCAGCCGATCGCCACCTATCTGTTCGCCTTCGCGGCCGGGAGGTTCTCGATCGAGCAGGCCCAGCGGGACGGCCGCACGTTCCGCATGTTCCATCGCGAGACGGACGCCGCGAAGGTCGCGCGGAATCGCGAGGCTATCTTCGATCTGCACGGCGCAGCGCTGAAGTGGCTGGAGGCCTACACCGGCATTCCGTACCCCTTCGGGAAATTCGACGTCTTCCTCGTGCCCGCGTTTCAATTCGGCGGCATGGAGCACCCTGGCGCCATCTTCTATAACGCGTCCGGCCTGATGCTCGACCAGACCGCCACGCAGGAGCAGTTGCTCGGCCGTGCCAGCGTGATCTCGCACGAGACGTCGCACATGTGGTTCGGCGATCTCGTCACGATGCGGTGGTTCGACGATGTGTGGATGAAGGAGGTCTTCGCGAATTACATGGCGGCGAAGATCGTGAATCCATCGTTTCCGGCGGTGAATCACGATCTCAGGTTTCTCCTCGACTACTACCCGGCGGCATACGGGGTCGATCGCACCGCCGGCACGAACGAAATCCGGCAGCCGCTGAAGAATCTGAACGATGCCGGGACGCTCTACGGCGCCATCATCTACCAGAAGGCGCCCATCGTCATGCGCCAGTTGGAGACGCTGATGGGCAGCGACGCCTTTCGTGACGGCCTGCGTCAGTACCTGAAGACGTACTCCTACGGCAACGCGACGTGGCCGGATCTGATCCGGCTGCTGGGCGAGCGCACGCCGGAGAATCTGACCGCCTTCAGCCATGCGTGGGTCGAAGAACGCGGACGGCCGGTCATTCACACGGAGTTGAAGCTCTCGAAGGGCCGGATCGCCAGCCTGGTCCTGACGCAACAGGATCCCTTTCCCGATCGCGGCCTGCTATGGAATCAGCGCATCAAGGTCGCCGTGGGCCCACGGGACGTGCGGCTGGTGCCGGTGCAGTTGAATGCCGCGCGCGTGGACGTCCGGGAGGTGCGCGGTCTTCCGGCGACGTTCGTTCTGGCAAACGGCGGAGGGATCGCGTACGGCGAAGTGCACCTGGACCCGGCAAGCCGCGAGTGGCTGCTCTCGAATCTGCCGTCAATAGACGACGAGCTGACCCGTGGAGGCGCGTGGGTGACGCTCTGGGACGCGATGGTCACCGCGGACGTCAAGCCCGCCGAGTTCGTCGCACTCGCGATGCGGGCGCTGCCGGTCGAGAAGAACGAGCTGAACGTCACGCGCGTGCTGTCGTACTTGCGCGACGCCTGTTGGCGATATTCGTCACCGGCCGCGCGCGCGGAGCTCGCCCCGCGACTCGAGCCGATCTTACGAGCCGGACTGGGCGCCGCGTCAGGGTCCACCCTGAAGTCGGTGTGGTTCTCCGCGCTGCGCGACGTGGCGCAAACGCCGGCGACGATCGACTGGCTGACGCGCGTATGGCGGCAGCAGGAGGCGGTGCCGGGGCTCACGCTGTCGGAGACCGATTACATCCGCCTCGCGCAGGAACTCGCGGTCCGAGACGTGAGCGGCGCGCAGGCGATCCTCGATCAGCAGTACGAGCGCACAAAGAACCCCGACCGCAAAGCGCAGTTCGCGTTCGTGCGGCCGGCGCTGTCGGCGAACGTCGCCGAGCGCGACGCGTGGTTCTCGTCGCTGGCCGACCTCGCCAATCGGCGTCACGAGCCCTGGGTGCTCGAGGGCCTGCGCTATCTCCACTATCCGCTGCGCTCCGCCTCGTCTGAGAAATACATCGAGCCGAGCCTCGTGATGCTGCGGGAGATCCAGCGCACCGGCGACATTTTCTTCCCGAAGCGATGGATGGACGCGACACTCGGCGGCCACCAATCGGTCGCCGCCGCCGCTGTCGTGCGGTCGTTCGTCGAGCGGCTGCCGTCCGACTATCCGGAGCGTCTCCGCCGCGTGATCCTCTCGTCGGCGGACGAACTCTTTAGAGCGTCGAGGAGGCAATAGACGACGGCCGACGGCTCATCAAACCGTGGGGCGTCTCGCACGCAATGACACAGATCCGCATCCTCGTCACCGGCGGCACGTTCGACAAGGAATACGACGAGCTCACCGGGCGTCTGTTCTTCCGCGACACGCACGTCCAGGAAATGCTGCGGCTCGGACGCGCGCGGCTCGATCTGTCGATCGAGACGGTCATGATGATTGACAGCCTCGAGATGGACGATCGCGGACGGCAGGCGATTGTGGCGCGGTGCCGGGACGTCGCCGAACGCGCCGTCGTGATTACGCACGGCACCGATACGATGGTCGACACGGCGCGGGCGCTGGCTGCGGCGGGGCTCGCCGGCAAGACAGTCGTCCTGACCGGCGCGATCGTGCCCTACGCCTTCGGCAGCTCCGATGGATTGTTCAATCTGGGAAGCGCGCTTTCGTTCGCCCAGATCCTGCCGCCAGGCGTGTACGTCGCGATGAATGGCCGGCATTTCGCCTGGGACAAAGTCCGGAAGAACCGTGAAACGGGTGTGTTCGAATCACCTGCTCCAGAACATTAACAGGAGACCAGGAGGTCAGGAGTTGGAGCCTTGTCTTTTGAGAGATTCTCTCCTGATCTCCTGTGAGAGAGTCAGCACGTGAGTCTGAGATCGAAACTCCCCACTGTCGGCACGACGATTTTCACGGTGATGTCGAAGCTCGCCGCCGACCAGGGCGCCATCAATCTGTCGCAGGGATACCCGGATTTCGACTGCGATCCGGCGCTCCTGGACGCCGTCGCGCGGCACATGCGCGAAGGACGAAACCAGTACGCGCCCATGCAGGGCGTACCGGCGCTGCGGCAGGCGATCAGCGCAAAACTGGAATCTCTCTACGGCGCCACATACGATGCCGACACCGAGATCACCGTCACGTCCGGCGGGACCGAAGCGATCTTCGACGCCGTCGCCGCGGTCGTGCATCCCGGCGACGAAGTCATCGTATTCGAGCCCGTCTACGATTCGTACGTGCCGGCCATCGAGGTCAATGGCGGCACTGCGGTTGTCGTCTCCCTTCGATACCCTGACTACGCGGTGCCATGGGACGAGGTCCGCGCCACCATCACTCCGCGCACGCGCATGATCATGCTGAATTCGCCGCACAATCCGACGGCGACGATCCTGAGCGCGTCAGACATCGCCGAGCTCACGCGGATCGTGGACGGCACTGACATCACGATCCTGAGCGATGAGGTGTACGAACACATCATCTTCGACGGCGCGCGCCACGAAAGCATGGCGCGCTACGATGCCCTCCGCGCGCGCAGCTTCATCGTCGGATCGTTCGGCAAGACGTATCACGTGACGGGATGGAAGGTCGGCTATGTCGCGGCGCCGGCGCCGCTCAGCGCCGAGTTCCGCAAGGTGCATCAGTTCGTGACGTTCTCGACGATCACGCCCGTCCAGCATGCCCTGGCGGAATTCCTTGCCGCACGCCGCGGCTATCCTGAGCTGTCGGCGTTCTACCAGTGCAAGCGCGATCTCTTTCTGAAGCTGATCGAAGGCTCGCGCTGGAAGCCGCTGCCCTCTCGCGGCACGTATTTCCAGCTCCTCGACTATTCGGCGATCACGGACGAGACGGATATGGACTTCGCGCTGCGCCTGACGAAGGAACACGGCGTCGCGTCGATCCCGACGTCGGCGTTCCTCTACAAACAGAAGGCCCCACCCGTTCTGCGCTTCTGCTTCGCCAAAAGAGACGAGACGCTCCGCGCCGCCGCAGAACGCCTGCTGGGACTCTGACGATCGTCATTGGGAGGCTAGGCTGTCCCACTTCCGCGCGTACCATGCCACGTAGGCCCCAAGCGTCATGAGGATCAGCGACGCCGCTGCCAGCAGCGCGTTGCGCGTCCATCGCGCAGCGCGCGGATCGATGACGGCGCCGGTCGGCTTGAAAGGAGGATACAGAATGCTGACGGTCTGGCCGGGTGCGAGGCGGTGCATCATACCCGGACGCACGGTGAAGTTAATGCGGACGCCGGATGCGTCAGTGAAGGACACGAGCGCGTGACCCGATGAACCGGCGCCGAACACGGCGGCGACGGCGCCGTCGGTGCGGACCCAGTCTTGAACCTGTTCCCGCTCGCGGCGGTTCATTTCGAGCGTGCCGCCGCCGACCACCAGACCGACCACGAACAGCAGGACACCCGCCATCGCAGCTCCGACAGGATGGTCGGCCATCAGCACCGCTCCGCGAAATAGATGCGCCGATTGTTCCAGCCCCACGAGGCGTGCAGCGGAATCGGGGGACGCAACACGTGCTCCTCGACCATGGTTGGACTGAACGCCCCGGCATCGACGCAGGTGACTCGAAACCCCGCCGCCGCGACCCGGTCGCCGAAGTCCGCGCCATAGTTGCGGACGTGATCCGGCTGCCCATAATACGAGGCGCGGTCCGCGTCGCTGACGATCGACGGATCGTCGTGCGTGTCGTCGCGATCGTCGCTCTGTGGAACCGACAGGATCGCGACGCCGCCCGGCGCCAGTACGCGCCGGCACTCCTCGATCGCGAGGCGGTCATCGGCGATGTGTTCCAGCGTGTCGCAGTTGACCAGCAGATCGAAGGCGCCGTCACGGAACGGCATGCGGGTGATGTCCTGACGGATGTCGCAGTTGCGCGGCAGCCAGTCGGCGCGGACGTACTGGCGCGCCGGTTGCCGAAACACGAGATCCAGACAGAACTCCGGCGAGATGTGCAGCACGCGCGCGCCGTCCAGCCGCGTACGCAACCCCGCCGGATGATGCCGCAGCGCCGCGGCGATCAGCCGATGGCGAATTTGGGATCCGCACTGCGGGCACAGAACGTTGCGGTGCAGGTACGTCAGGAAGCGGCGGCCCCGCCACCCGCAGATGTTGCACGAGTGGCGCCGCGGCCAGGCCAGCAGGACGTCGCGATACAGGTGATAGCGCCCCAGGCCGACCGGTCGACTGTGCCGCAGCCTGGTGAGCATCGCGCGCGCCCGCGCTATGGGACCTTGACGCCCACAGGGCAGCTCACGCCGGTGCCGCCGAGGCCGCAATAGCCGTCCGGGTTCTTCGACAGATACTGCTGGTGATAGTCCTCGGCGTAATAGAACTCCGGCGCTGGAAGAATCTCGGTCGTGATCGCACCGAGGTGCGCGCGCGCCAGCGCACGCTGGTATTCGTCGCGCGTGCGCTCCGCCGCCTCGCGTTGCGCCTGATCGAAGTAATAGATCCCCGATCGATACTGCGTGCCGACGTCGTTGCCCTGCCGCATGCCTTGCGTCGGGTCGTGACTCTCCCAGAAGACCTTCAACAGATCGTCGTACGAGATCCGCGCGGGATCGAACACGACGAGAACGGCCTCGGTATGGCCAGTCAGGCCCGTGCACACCTCGCGATACGTCGGATTCGGCGTCAGGCCCGCGGCGTAGCCGACCGCGGTGGTGTACACGCCGGGGAGTTGCCAGAACTTGCGCTCGGCGCCCCAGAAGCAGCCGAGCGCGAACATCGCGCGCTGATAGGCCGGCGGGAATGGTCCCCCGAGCGGAGATCCGAGCACGTGATGCGTCTTGGGCACCGACATCTTCTCCGCACGGCCTTTCAACGCCTCGGATGCAGACGGGAGCTTCAGTTTCTTGTCGAACATGGCGACCTGCCTGATAGAGAGAATGATACTGTCAGCGGCTAGCGATGCTCCCGCAGGCGGTAATGGCAGCCACATTTCCGATCGCCGCGGTTGCGTGGTCCAGACGGCTCGAGCCGCGCAGCGCGATCGACGCGCTGGTCGGCGCCTGGGTCGCGCTGACCGTGTCGATCGCGCTTACCGCCGACGTGCTCTCCGTGTTTCATCGACTCGGCTCGCCTGACGCGTGGGCCTGCGCAGGAATCGTGAGCATCCTGATCCCGTCCGCCACACGACTGCGCGCCATGCCGCTTGTCCCCATCCTATCGCGAACGGCCGGAGCCGTGCGGAGCGGGCTTGGCCGCTCCCCACTCCTGCTGCTGATGTTCTCCACGATCGTCCTGCTGGGACTCGCCAATGCCGTGCTCATCGTCGCGACCGCGCCGGGAACCGACGATGTGCTGGCGTATCACCTGCCGAAGATGGGCTTCGCGATTCAGTCAGGATCGTTCGAGTTGCCATATGCCAACTACTGGGCGCAGCAGGTCCATCCCCACAACGGCACTGCGCTGCTGGTTTACGCGTTTCTCGTCGCCAGTGGCAACGATCATTGGCTGCCACTCTGGCAGTACGCGGCGTACTGGATCGCGATCGCATGCGTTGCGGGGCTCGCGCGGGAATCGGGTGCGAGCCGCCGTGGCGCGGTGTTCGCGGGATGCGTCTTCGGCCTTCTGACGAATGCTCTGATGCAGTCGACCACAGGGGGAAATGATCTGCTGCTCTCAGGACATGCGGCCGTGGCCGCGATCGCGATCGTCCGCGGCGTCCGGCGGTCGTACGCGGCTGGATTGCCGCTCGCCGGCCTGTCGGTTGGCACCGCACTCGGAACGAAAGCGCTGTTCCTCGTCGTGATGCCGCCGCTGGCATGGCTGCTGGCGGTGGTCTGGCGCCGCGAGCGAAGGCAAGAGCGCGCCGTCTGGCGCACACGCGCGCTCGCGGGCATCGTCGGACTGACGTTGATGACATTCGCATCGGGATACGTCGAGAATGTCCGGCGATGGGGCGATCCGTTCCTGGGACCTCCGGAGGTCCGCCACCAGGTTTCACTGGCAGGCCAGCCGTTCGAATCCCGAGCCGCCAACGGCACGCGCAACCTCGCGCGCTACGTGTTCGATTCGCTGTCCGCAGATGGGCTGCCGCGGCTGCGAAGTGTTGTTGCCGCTCAGCGGATCGCTCGCGCCCCACTCCGGCGGGTGACCGAGGCGTTCGGCGTCGATCTCGAAACCAGAGACGGCACGCATGCCACGTTTACCTACGATCGTCTGCTGAGCGCACACGAGTCGCATGCCTTCTGGGGGATTCTGGGCGTGCTGCTGATCTGGCCGGCCGCGATTCGCGGCATCGTCTTCGGTCGCGGTTTGGTGCGGGCACTCGCCGTTGCCGGCCTGCTCGTATTCCCTCTGCAGGCGTATACGTCGCTCTACGATCCGTGGCGCGGCCGGTTTTTTCTGCTGTCGGCCGTCTTCCTCGCACCACTCGCGGCCTTCCTGATTGAAGGCCGGCTGCGACACTACACGCACGCGGCGGCGGTCATCGGTTGCGCGTCCGCGGTGACAGCCGTCCTTTTTCGCTCGAATATGCCGTTAGTGCAAACTGCGTACGGCGGCGTCGAACACCGGTCGGTGCTGAGCACCGATCGGATCGCTCAGCTGACGCGGGACAACAAATCGATGGAAGACCCCGTGCGGACGTACGAGCGGCTCGTACCGCATGGCGCCGTCGTCCTTATGACGTTGCGTCCGGACACGGTTGAGTACGCTTTTTTTGGGGACCACTTGAATCGGCGGCTGCAACCCAGACCGCCGCACGCCCCGGTGCCAAATACCGCCTGGCTCTTGTTCGACGAGACCACCGAGGAGCCTGCGCCCGGCGACGTCCCGATCGGAGCGGGATTCTGGCTCCGACGTCCGGTCAGTGATTTGCGCTCAGCAGGAGGAGCAGGATAAAGATCGCGACGGCAACGACGAGGAAGAACACCTTCCAGAAGCTCTTGGGATACTCACCCGCCATCCGTCCTGTCGAGCCGTTGATCAGGAGGTGGAAGATCTTGGCGCCGTAGGTATACGTCAACAGCCACAGCGGAACCAGGATGTGCTTGAACGTCCGCGCGGAGAACGTCGGATGAATCACCAGGTTTCGATACGTGTCTCCGGGAACCTGCGCCGCACACAGCTGTTGAAGCTCCGCGCGCATCGCGTCTTCCGACGCCTTCGCGGCGTCGAGCAGCACCACTTGGTAGTGTTCGACCACGAATCCCGATAGATACGACGTGTCGTACGGCACGAGCTCCTTGGTCGGAAACGGCTCAACCTGGCGCAGCAGCGCGCGTGACACACCCTGCGTCCCTGGAACCGGCTCGTCGTCGAAGAAATGGTCGATGACGCCGGATGCAGGCTCCCAGCGGACGTGCTGGACCTGGCGCAGCTGCGTGTTGCCCTTGTCGTCGCGGTACTCCTCCGTCGTGTAGTAGTAATGGCCCGCTTCCGCCTCCCAGGGGCAGACGACCTGCGCGTCGAAGGTCCAGTACGGGATGTAGACGCCGGCGACGGTGTCGACCAGGGCGCGGGTTTTCAGACTGCCGGGTGCGAGCCACTTGCTCTTGTACCAGCGGCGAATCTGCTCGCGTACGGTCGATTCGGGGACCCTGAACGGAAGGAGGCTCTGCGGCCGGATGGGCGACTTGATTTCCTCGTAGTCGACGAGCTCCGGCGATCCGCAGAACTCGCAACGCTGTCCGACGCGCTTGGGATCGAACACCGACACGGCCTTGCAGCTCCGGCACTGCACCGTCCGCCGCTCCGTCTCCCAGCCGCGCTGATCGTCGGGCATCTCACGTAGCGCGCGCACGAGATCCAGCTCCTGAATCTCGCCGGTGGCGGTCACGTGGTACGGCGATTCGGTCCCGCAGAACGGGCAGACGAGCTTCTGTTTACCGGGATTCCACTCGGCCTGCGCGCCGCATGCCGGGCAGGGGTGCTTCTCTACGGCTGCGATCGTCATTTCGTGATTTGGTGATTTGGTGAATCGGCGAGTTGGTGATCACGAAATCACAAAATCACCAAATCTATTTCGCGAGATACTCGTCCAGCGCGCTGCGCTTGATGCGCCACGTCGATCCGATCTTCTTCCCCGCGAGCTCGCCCGACTCGAGGATCGCGAGCACGTCCCCTTCCGAGACCTTGAGCGCGTTAGCGATGTCGCCGGGCGACAGCATCTCGGGCACGGGGCCCGCGGCTCCGCCTCCGCCGGATGCAGGAGCACCCGGCTTCGGCGAGACAGGCTGTGTAAGCCCCTGGTCGATCATCTGCTTCGCCATCGCCAGGCCGACTGCCATCTCCGTCGCGACGCCGCCGGCACCCCCTTTTTCCATGCCCTGGGCCATCTGGTACTTCACGTAGTCGTTCAAATTGCCGACCGCCGCCATGCTCGATCGCTTGTCGACCGCCTGCTCGACCTCCGGCGGCACCGACACGTTCTCGAGGATGAAGCTCGGCATCTCGAGACCGTACTTCGCCTTGATGACCGGATTGATCAACGGCAGGAGCGCTTCGCCAAGCTCCGTGTAGCGGCTCGCGATGTCGAACACCGGGATCTTCGCCGTGGCGAGAGCATCGGTGAACACGCTGACAATGCGCGATCGCATCGTGTCGGCGAATTCGTCGAGACGGAAGTTCTGATCCGATCCGGCGACTTCCTTCAGGAACAGCTTTGGATCGATGATGTGAAAATCGTACGTCCCAAAGGCGCGGACCCGGACGATGCCCAGGTCCGCGTCGTGCATCATGATCGGATTGGCCGTTCCCCACTTGTTGCCGGTGAACAGCCGCGTGTTCAGGTAATAGATGTCCGCCTTGAACGGCGAATTGAAACCATATTTCCACGACTTCAGCTTCGTCAGGACGGGAATATTGTCCGTCGTCAGCGTATGCTTCCCGGGCCCGAACGTGTCGCCGAACTCGCCCAGGTAGACAAACTGCACCTGCTGCGATTCGCCCACGATCAGCTGTGCACCGTTCTTGATCGCCTTGTCCTCGTCCGGAAAGCGGTAGGAGAGCGTGTCGCGGGAATCGTCGGTCCACTCGATGACCTCGATCAGCTCGCCCTTGATGAAATCCATTAAACCCATGGGGGCTATTGTAGGTTCAAAGGGTTCATCAGGTTCAACAGGTTCGGATTCACGTTTCAGGCTCCGAACCGGAACCCGCTGAACCAAATGAACCCGTTGAACCCCAAACCAGTAGACTGCACCCATGACGGCTGACGCAGGTTCCCTGCACTGCCCGAACTGCGGCGCCCCCTTCGACGGGGCCCAGGGCGAGCCCGCCGGGCCGGGGGGTCAGACGTGTAAGTACTGCCATGCCACGCTGGCGACCGTCAGTTGCCCGAAATGCTTCGCGCTGATGTTCGAGGGCGCGGCATACTGCCCATCGTGCGGAGCGCGCCGGGTCCGGACCGGCGCCGGCGAGCGCCGCGCGCGCTGCTCGGCGACTCGGCCAGCTTCGAGCAGATGTGCGCGGACCGGGATACCCAGGCGGCCGTCCTGCAGCAGTATTCCTCCGTCCCGCCAAAGGCGGCCGCCCCCGCCGAGGTGAAGTACCGACGCTGCGTCGCGTGCGGCAAGATGATGAATCGCCTGAATTTCGGACGGCTGTCGGGCACGATTGTGGACGTCTGCAAGGGGCACGGAACGTTTCTGGACGCCGGCGAGCTCCATCTAATCGTCCAGTTCATCCAGGGCGGCGGTCTGGCTCGGGCGCGCCAGCGCCAACTCGACGACATGAAAGATGAAGAGCAGCGGCTCCGAGCGCTCCAGACGCCGCGGCAAGGCGGACCGATCGAGTCGTCGGTCACGTCAACGTCATGGACTGGACTGGATCTGCTCTCGCTGCTCGATCATCTGGGGCAGGGGTAGGGGCGGTTCGCGAACCGCCCTACTTCGGCTTGAACGTCAGCACCGCGCCATTGATGCAGTAGCGCTGGCCGGTCGGCGGCGGGCCGTCGGGAAAGACGTGACCGAGATGGCCGCCGCACTGCGAGCAGTGCACTTCCGTGCGCGTCATTCCATACGCCGTATCGGAGGTCGTGCCGATCGAACCCGGGTGCGGCGCAAAGAAACTGGGCCAGCCGGTTCCGGAGTTGAATTTCGTTTCGTTGGTAAAGAGCTCCTGCCCGCAGCCGGCGCATGAAAAAGTTCCGGCGCGTTTTTCCGTATTCAACGCGCAGCTTCCCGGCCGCTCCGTCGCGTGCTGCCTCAGGATTTGATACTGCTCAGGCGTGAGGATCCGCCGCCACTCTTCATCGGTTTTCGTTACAGGGAACTCAACCATCACTCAAGCCTAAAGCCAAAAGCTCAAGGCCTACTTGAATACTTTTCGCCAGCTGACGCCGAATTTCGGCTGCTCCCGCGGCCCTCTGATCGTGATGGGGACGAGGGCGCCCTTTCCGCGTTTCCGGAACAGCGGATCGAACGGCTTCAGGAAGAATCCCTTGATGCCGCCGCCCATCACCTTCGAGACTGGCGCGTCCATGGCGAGGGTGCCGACGAAGTCGACCTGCTGGGCGTGCAGCGCATATAGGCCGGTCAGATCGACGCTCGCGCCTGGCACATCGAAGCGAAGCGTCTGGAATCGCAGCATGCCGTTCTGCATCACGAAAGTGCCATGCATGTCGGAGACGATTCGCGCAATGGGCTCGTCGGCCTTGCGGCCCTGCGCGCGGCGGCTCAGCGTGGCCAGCTGCTCCTGCACGCCCGCGTCAGTGAACTGCGCGCGCACGAGCGCAAACCGTCCGTTGAGACGAAGGCGATCCGCCACGCGGCTCGTTCCTGGCGGAAGCGTGAGCGACGCTTGCAGGCCGATGCGTCCGAGCATCACGGGACGCGGCGCGCTGACCGCCAGGCGCAGGACGTCTTCGACTCGGCCGTCCTTGATCGTCGCATCGATTTGCAGCGTACGGCCGGTTACGTCAGGCTCCGACACGATCGCGCCCTGGACCGTTATCGGAGTGTCGGCCAGCGTCGCGTCCACCCGCCTCAGGTATGTGTTGCCGTTGGTCCCGTCGACGACGGCGTGAAAGCGTGTGTTGAGCAGGACGGGCTCGCCGCCGATATCAAGCCTGAAGTCCGGCGTCGACGTCGTCCCGCGCACGTCGATTTCGGACAACTGGCCTGTAAAGTCGCCGAGGGAGGTCAGCGTCCCGCCGACGCCGGTAATCGTCGCGAGATCCACGGCGCCGAAGCTGTAGCGCCCCGTCACCGGCGTCGAGCCGGGATCGCCCTTGACCCACGGCCCGAACGATCCTTTCGTCGCGATCTCTCCTCGAGGAATCGGATTGGTCAACGTGGCGGTAAACGGCATGGCACGGTTGAAACCGACCGAATCCAGCGCAAGGTTGTGAATCGCGAACACCTTCGGCTGCTTGCGCGCGTCCTTCGGCACGATGATGAGCTGCGCGTCCCTCGCTTCGACGTGATCGATCACCACCGGACCGCTTCCGAGCGTTCCGCCCGCTCTTCGGCCGGCCTCGCGATCGTGTTCCGTCCTGGGCGGAATCGTGATCCGGAGGCCTTCGAGCTCCACGGACGTGAACCGCCGCGGCCGGTGCAAAAGGCCGAAGAGTCCCCCCGTGACTTCGAAATGCCGGATCTCGATCAACGGCGCGGGGTTCGTCTGTCCCTTGAGCCGCAGGGTCAGCCGATCTCCGTGGATGCGCAGTACGGGGAAGGTCCTGACTTCGAAGCGTCCGAGCTCCACTTGGGCGTCGAGCCGATCATTGAGCGTCTCCACCAGGCGCTCGCGCAGGATTGGTGCGCGTGAGAGGACGACCACGGCGATCCACAGACCGCCGAGAACGCCGACGACACTGCCGATCGACCAGCGGATGAGCTTCCGGCGCGGAACTGCCACCGGCGCAGTCATTGCAACTCGCGCGCCACGGATCAGGTAGGCGCGGTTCACGAACCGCCCCTACACGTGGACCGCGATGTTTTTCCAGCGCCCCTGATGGAAACGCGCGGCGGACAGGACGCATCGGGTGAAGTGCCCGAGGACGATCGCGAGCCAGATTCCGGAGGCTTGCAGCTGATGCGTTCCCTGCAGATAGAAACAAAGACCAAGCGGGACGACGATCTGTGCGATGAGCGTGATGAACAGCGGACTGCGCGTGTCGCCCGTGCCCTGGAGTCCCCCGGTATACGTCAACGCCACGGTGATGAATAAACCCGACACGCTCAGATATCGGAGCAACTGCCGTCCGACCTGAACCACAATCGGATCCCGCAGTCCGAAGAACGCCAGCAGCTGATCGGCAAAGAGCAGGAAGATGATGCCGATCGCGCCGGCGATCATCAGACCGAAGCGCGCGGCGACCAGGACGGCCCGCATACTGCGGTCGGGGCGCCGCGCGCCCAGATTCTGTCCGGCCACGGCTGCCGCCGCGCCCATCAGCCCAACGGACGTCCACGTAATGAACGCGAACAACTCGGTGTAGCAAACGGCGTATGCCGCCTGCGCTTCGGCGCTATACGCCAGCGACCCCATGAACCGCAGCAGGAGCACTCCCGCGACGTTCATCGCGACGCCCTGCACGCCGGCCGGCAGGCCGAACCGGAACAGCGAACGGATGATCTGCCAGTCGGGCCGCCGAGGCACCCCCGCAAAGCTCACGACGACGCGGCCGGTCGCCATGAGCCAGATGCCGGCGCCGGACGCGACGGCCGAGGCGATGGATGTGCCGAGTGCGGCACCCTGCGCCCCAAAGGCGGGGATCGGTCCGAGGCCGCGGATCAGGATCATGTTCAGCCCTACGTTCAGGCCGATGATCCACATGCCGATGCGCAAGCCCGTTCGCGCGTCGCCGGCGGCGCGCAGCGCGCCGGCGAGCATGAAATACAGCAGCTGGCCCAGGCTGCACACGAACATCGTCCGCAGGTATGGAAGCGCGGCGGCGCGGACCTCCGGGGTGGCGTGCACCAGGTCCAGCAGCGTCGGCGACAGGACGTAGCCGAGCGGCGCGAGCACGCCCAACGCGAGAATCACCGACGTCAGAAAGGCTTGGTACACGACTCGATTGACCGTCTCGTGATCGTTCGCGCCGGCAAACCGCGACACGAGGACGCCCATTCCAGTGAAGAGCGAGGAAATGAAGACGACGACCACGAGGAAGATCTGCCAGCCGACACCGATCGCGGCGTTGCCGGTGAACCCGACGTAATGCCCGACCATCACGTGATCGACAATGCCCTGCAGACCGCCGATCATGTTCTGGATCACCGTCGGCCATGCGAGCCTCCACACCACGCCAGCGATGGGACCTTCGACGATCGAACGATCGAAACGTGAAGACGCCGGCGCGGCCTGGGCCGGTGGAGCGGCGTTCGCGGGAACTTCGGCGGAGGCCGTCGCGTCAGTGGCGGGAGGAGCGGGCTGGATTCTTGAATTCTACTACCGACCGGCGGCGAACGTGTTGCAGGCTTGCGGATCGCCCGAGTCGAATCCGCGCTTGAACCATGTGACGCGCTGCGCCGACGTGCCGTGCGTGAATTTCTCCGGCATGACGCGTCCGGTGCCAAGCTTCTGAAGACGATCGTCGCCGATCGCCGCGGCCGCGCGCAGCGCCTCGTCGGTGTCTCCAGGATCGAGCTCGACCTCGCCTTTCGCGGCTCGTCCCGGTTGCGCGGCATCATGTCCCCACACGCCTGCGTAGCAATCCGCCTGCAGCTCGACACGCACCGACAGGGCGTTCGCACTCGAAGGATCCGCCTGCTGCTGCTGACGTACCCGCGCCTCGATACCTGTGAGCTTCTGCACGTGATGACCGATTTCGTGCGCGAGGACGTACGCCTGCGCGAAGTCGCCGGGGGCGCCGAATCGGCGCTGGAGATCATCGAAGAATCCGAGATCGAGATAGACCTTCCGGTCGCCGGGGCAGTAGAAGGGTCCCGTCGCCGATTGCGCGAAGCCGCACGCGGACTGGATCTGATCGCGGAAGAGAACGACCTTGGTCGGTTCGTAGCGATCGCCCAGGATGCGCTTCCACGTGTCCTGCGCGTCGCCCGCGACGGCGTCGACCATGTCGACAAGACGCTCTTCTTCGGGCGTTGCGGTCGTTCGTCCTATTGTACCGACCGGTGTGGGCCCTGCCGTTCCGCCGCCGCCCAGCAGCGAAAAGAAATTCACGCCGGTGAACATGCTGAGGAGGGCCACGATAATGAACCCGCCGATGCCCAGTGGAATGATGGTTCTCCAGCGCATCGCTTTCCTTCGGCCGCTTGCGGAGCACCGAGCGTGCCAGCCCAGCTCATCTGAGCGCGGTTTTCAGCAGGCGCTTTACATCCCCGTGCGCGAGCACCACGGCGGGCTGCCGCTGGAGCGCCTCGTCGTAGCGGCGCGCAAACGGCTCCTCGGATTCCGCGGGCATGAGCAGACGATCGACGTGCTCGAACAGCGCGCGCGCATCCGCTTCGGTCGCCACGCTGTCCGGTCCGGTCATCTCGTCGATCCGCACGACGAGCACTGACAACTGCCGCAGCCAGGCAAACCACGGATCGTTGATGACGAGCTGCAGCAGAACGCCGGCCGACGGAATCCGACCGCGATCCAGTTCATACGCCACGCGCGCGTCGTCGAGGAGCGCCTTGTGGAGCGCCAGCAGTCGCACGCGCAGTTGGGCCAGCCGCGTCCGGGTCTCGGCTGAAAGGGAAAGCGGCGCCATCGCTGTCGTGGCCGGCTGCGGGTGTCGTCCTTCAGCGAGCAACGCCTCAACGTCGAGCCGCTCGCTGGTCATCTGCAGCGATCCGTCGGCGGCGCGGGGCCAGCGATCGCGCGGCCTGTCCCAATAGAGCTCGAGGCCATTCCCGTCGGGATCGTGCAGATACAGCGCCTCGCTGACGCCGTGGTCGGAGGCACCGTCGAGCGGCACGTGCGCATCGACGAGCCGGCGAAGCGCGGCGGCGAGCGCCGCGCGGTCCGGATAGCGGATCGCGACGTGATAGAGGCCGGTGGTGCCCGGCGCCGGGGCCGATCCGTTGCGGCTCTCCCACGTGTTCAAGCCGATGTGATGGTGATAGCCGCCCGCGCTGAGAAACGCGGCCGATGGCCCCATGCGCGTCGTGACCTCGAAACCGAGCACACCTGCATAAAATGCCAGCGCGCGATCGAGATCGGCGACCTTCAGATGGACGTGACCGATGTCAACGCGGGGATCGATGGGATCCGCCATCACTTGATCCTACAATGGCCTCCGGTTGAACATGCGATCCCTGCGCTTCTTCATCGTCTTGCTGCCTCTCTGCGTGCTGGCCGCCGCCCCTGGACAGGCGCCCCCGAGCGGCTGGGCTTCTGTTGTCGATGGATACCGTGACGCGCTGAAACGGAGTGGCATCGTCGGGAGCAGTCTGATGATCGTCCACGACGGGGTGATAGCGACGCAAAACGAGGGCCTGCAGGATCTCGACCGGCGCACGCCGGTTACCGGCGACACAATCTACCACTGGGCGTCGATTACGAAGACGTTCACGGGGATTGCGATCGTTCAGCTGCGCGATCGCGGCCGGCTCTCGCTCGACGATGCCGTCGTGAAGTACGTGCCGGAGCTGCGGCTCGTCCACGATCCGTTCGGAGACGTCTCGGAGATCAAAATCCGGCACCTCATGTCGCATAGCGCGGGGTTCCGCGCCGCGACCTGGCCGTGGGGCGGCGACAAGCCGTGGCATCCGTTCGAGCCGACGTCCTGGGAACAGCTCGTGGCGATGCTGCCTTACACCGACGTGCAGTTCGCGCCCGGATCGAAATACAGCTACTCCAATCCCGGCGTGATTTTTCTCGGACGGATCATCCAGCTCCTGTCCGGCGACGACTATGAGGTCTACGTCACCAAGAACATCCTGATGCCGCTCGGGATGCACCAGACGTTTTTCGATCGTGCGCCGTATTTCCTGCTCCCACACCGCTCTCACAGCTATTTTCGCGACGATGCCGGCGTGCGGGAAGCGCGGTTCGACTTCGATACGGGGATCACGGTTTCGAACGGCGGTCTGAATTCGCCGTTCGGCGACATGGCGAAGTACGTCGCGTTTCTGCTCCGCGATGATCGCCGCCGCGCCGAGTACGACGTGGTGCTGAAGCGCTCGTCACTGGAGGAGATGTGGACGCCGCAGATGCGTGCGCTCGAGGGCGAAGGCGTGAATGGCAGCGACTCGCACGTCGCGCTGTCATTCTTCGTCGAGCGCTACGGGCAGACCGAACTGATCGGTCACAGCGGTGATCAGAACGGTTTCATCTCGCACCTGTACTTGCACCGTCCGTCGCGGACCGCCTGGCTGCTGTCGATGAATACCGACACAACGCCGTCCACAGACGGATCGCGTCCTGGATCGCGGCAGGTCGACGCCGCGGTCCGCGATTTGATGCTGAAATACGTAATCCATTGATGCGATCTTCCGCCTGAAGGCGGAAGCTACGAAGCCCCGAGAAAGTCGCGCAACAGGTTGCGCGCGACGCGCGCGCGATAGGCAGCGGTCGAGCGGATGTCGTCGATCGGCGCGATTTCGGACGCGAGCGTCTGCTCCGCATCCGCCGCGGTCACGCCGAGGGATCGGCCGCGAAGCACGCTTTCGGTGCGTCTCGCGCGAATGACGACCGGCGCGACGCTGCCAAGCGCGATCCGCACGTCGCGGACGACGTCGCCGTCGCGCAGCATCGATCCGGCGAAGCACACCTTCGAAATCGCCTGCGCCCGTCGCGTGCCGACCTTGCGGTAGTAATCACGCCAGGCACCACGCGACTCGTAGCTTCCGCCTTTAGGCGGAAGAACTTCGCGTCTCGGAAGATGGATCCTCGCGATCAACTCCCCAGGACGCAGGTCCATCTCCTTGTAGCCGCGATGGAAATCGGCATACGGAACCCGCCGCGCGCCCTCTGACGAGCGCAGCTCGAGCTCGGCGTCGTAGACCAGCAGCGCCGGCGGCGTATCCGCGGCCGGCGAGGCGTTCGCGACGTTGCCGCCGATGGTGCCGCGATTCTGCGTCGCGACGCCGCCGGTCTGCGACGCCGCGATTCCAAGCAACGGATACTCCCGCGTCAGGATGGTCGATTCTCGAATCTGCGTGTACGTCGTCCGCGCCCCAATGCTGATGCCGTCCGCCGTTTGTTCGATGCCGGCGAGTTCGGAACACTTCCCGAGGCTGATGTAGCGGCCTGGGGGAAGCAGGCCCGCTTCGAGCGCGACCATCAGGTCAGTCCCTCCGGCAAAAGGCTTCGCGCCAGGATGGGCAGCGAGATCGGCGAGCGCCTCATGCAGAGCTCCGGGCGTCACCAGTTCGTAGCCGTCCAGGAGCGGAATCATGAATCCAGCCTGCGGCAGGCATCCAGGACGGCCGCGAAGATCCGCATGTAGCCCGTGCAGCGGCACAGGTTTCCCGCGAGCGCCGCGCGCACGTCGTCTTCGGTCGGCTCGGGATTGCGCGAGAGCAGATCGCCCGCCGCGAGCACCATGCCGGGCGTGCAGATTCCGCACTGCGCGCCGCCGCAC
>WNGL01002986.1_pt1 | contig 20380 bp, 20 predicted proteins | sample 5400591 | NCBI WGS metagenome assembly WNGL01 (sample SAMN13153377, study PRJNA577476) | soil metagenome | isolation source: 80 cm soil or saprolite under Garry oak tree replicate 1 | place: USA:California | collected 2016-06-15 | reverse complement strand
AAGAATCAGGAAACGGGTGCACGCCCTGCATGGAGAGATTTTTTGCCATCGTGAACCCCGCCGCGGGTGGCGGCCGCTCCGCGAAATTGGCTGGGCCTGCACTCGCTCGATTGCGCGCGAACAAATTGCAAGTGGACAACGTGGCTTCAACAGGTCCGGGCCACGCCATCGAGCTTGCCCGCGAAGCTTACAACCAAGGCTACCGGCAATTTCTCGCTGTCGGAGGCGACGGCACGGCTCATGAAATACTCAATGGGATTTTTGCGGGTCGCAAATCCATCGAACGCGTCGCACTGGGATTTCTGCCGTTGGGAACGGGCAACTCCTTTTTAAAAGACTTCACAAATAACGGAGCGGAGGCCTCTAACGAAGCCATCCTGCAAAATCGCAAACGCGCGATCGACCTGATTCGCTTGAATCACGCCACTGGCGAAGTCTTCTCCTTCAATCTCTTGAGCCTCGGTTTTACCGCGGATGTCGCGGCCTTGACAAATCGCGCTTTCAAGCCTTTTGGACCGCTCGGCTACTTGCTCGGGGTGTTCGTTCGTGTCGTGCAATTGAATCGGCGATCTTTCGCCTTGCGCTGCGATGAAGATCAGGAATGGGACGAGCGGCGCTCGCTTTTTCTTACGTTTAGCAACAGCAAATACACCGGCGGCAAAATGCTGATCGCCCCGCAAGCTAACCCCGCCGACGGCTTGATCGAGTTCGTCCGCTGGGGTCCGATCGGACGGCTGGGTTTGCTGCGCAACCTGCCACGTCTCTATGACGGCTCGCACATCCAGCATCCGCTGGCTTCGCGCCGCTCCGTGCGCCACGTGGAATTCAACGTTTCCACACCGCTGGACATCATGATTGACGGCGAAGTGGCTACGCTGGAGTGCCGCTCGCTGGACATCCTTCCCTCCGCCATCGACGTGTTTCTATGAAAAAAGCGTGGTTCGTGTTGCGCAGTGCATCTCTCTGGTTGGTCAGCGGCCTGCACTTTTTCCTGGTCGTCCCCGTGCTGGTGTTTCTGGGAGTTTTTCTGGACCCGCGCAAACACGACTGGCTTCAGCGCGGCTTGTGCCGCCGCATCGCCTTTCTTTCGGGAGCAAAGGTCGAGGTTCGCCGCGCCCCCGGTTTCGATCCCCGTCGCACCTGCTTCTTTTTCTCCAACCATGTGAATTTGTTTGACCCATTCATTCTCTACTGCGCAATTCCGCAGTTTGTGCGCGGCTGGGAGCTGGAATCGCACTTCAGGATTCCCGCTTACGGCTGGCTGATGAAGCGTTTCGGGAACGTGCCTGTGCCGGATGTGCGCCGCCCGTCTGATTTGAAACGCATGTGGCGCTTAACGCAAGCGGCTATTGATTCCGGCACGAGCCTGGTCATATTTCCTGAAGCCAAGCGCACGCGCGACGGTCACGTGGATGAATTCCAGGAAGGCGGATTCCGAGTCGCGCAACAACTCGGCGTGCCCATCGTACCCGTCAGCCTGGTCGGCTCGTTCCACCATTTTCGCACCGGTCATTGGATGCTCTGGCCGGGAAGGGTTGCCGTCTACCTGCACGACACCATCGAAACAACAGGGCTCAGCAAGGAAGATGTGCCGGCATTACGCGATCGTGTCCGGGAAATTATTTCTGCGCCGGCAGAAGAATCTATGAAAGCGGTGAATGTCCAGAGCGCGACTCCAGCCGACGTCAAGCGCGCGTCTGCTTCGTAAACAGCCCATGAGTTAGAGAGAGAGTCTGATTCCAGGCAACACACGCCCGGCCTTGGTTTCCTGCCAGGTAAAAATAATGCGGTGAATGACCGTAATCGTGGAAACGATTGCAATCACCCACAACACAGGGCCCATGCGGTTGAAGAGTCCGCCAATAATGAGCAGCACCAGCCGCTCCGGTCGCTCCATGAATCCTACTTTGCATAGTGGAATCAGCGACTCAGCGCGCGCCCGCGCGTAACTCACCATCACCGAACCCGCCGTTGCCACAGCAGCCAGCACAACATACGGCGTGCGGCCGCTGACGGAGTAGTACACGAGCAAGCCCATATAAAGAGCCATGTCCGCGTAACGGTCGAGTGTGGAATCGTAGAACGCGCCGAACGCTGTGACGCGGTTCTGTTTTCGCGCCACCTGGCCGTCCAGCATATCCAGGAAGCCCGCGCAAAAAATAATGATGGCTCCGGTGCGAAATCCGCCCACGGCAAAAAATGCCGCCGCGCCGAAGTTCACCACCAGGCCCAGAAAAGTGAGAATGTTGGGGTTGATTCCCGTTGCAGCGATGACGCTGACAATCTTGTCGAGCAACCACTTGCTGCCGCTACCTATTACACCCGTAAAAGTAGCCATATGCGCGTACTAGTTTCTCAGAAGTGACTTCATTTTGCGAAATCCGAGAATCCTGAAAATCTCGCGCATCGTACACCAGCAGCGCGGGATACAGCAATTGCGCGGGCCAGCGAATGATATATAGTGCTTGACTCACGGATCCGATGCTCGAACCCATAAGGTACAAAACAACCGACGAAGTCGACTTTGTCATTATTGGCAGCGGTGCGGCTGGCGGCGTCCTGGCCAAGGAGCTTTCCAACAACGGCTTTCGCGTCGTTGTACTGGAACAGGGGCCCTACCTGACCGAAGCGGACTTCACTCACAACGAGGTCGAAGTCCTGATGCGGAACCAGCTCACCAATCATCCGAAGCTTCAACCCACAACATTTCGCAAGACTCCGCAGGACAAGGCCAAGCACCATCGCGCGCTCGTTTACGGGCGGATGGTCGGCGGCTCGAGCGTCCATTTCACCGCGAACTACTGGCGCTTCCACGAAATTGACTTCGTCGAGCGCAGTAAAGTTGGCCCGATTCCCGACGCAAATCTTGTGGATTGGCCCATCACCTATGCGGATCTGGAGCCGTACTACACGAAAGCCGAATGGGAGCTCGGTGTCTCGGGCCTTGCAGGCGCCAGCCCCTTTGATCCGCCGCGTTCGAAGCCCTATCCCATGCCGCCTCTGCCGGTTAAATCCGGCGGCGTCATTTTCGAACGCGCCGCCCGCAAGCTCGGCTGGCATCCGTTCCCCGCACCGATGGCAATTCTTTCCGAGCCTCGTCCCGGCCGCAGCGCCTGTGTCCAATGCGGCTTCTGCGAAAGCTTTGGCTGCGAAGTTGGCGCAAAATCCAGCACTCTCGCCACAGTCATTCGAATGGCAGAAAGAACCGGGCGTTGCGAAATCCGCCCCAATTGCTATGTTCACCGTATTGAGACCAATGTAAACGGCCGCGTCATCGGTGCCGCCTACTTCGACGAGAAGCGCGTGACGCATTTGCAGAGAGCCAAAGCCGTCGTCGTCTGTGCTAACGGCGGCGAGACTCCACGGCTGCTGCTTCTCTCAACCAGCAAGCAATTTCCTAACGGCCTGGCGAATTCGAGCGGGCTCGTCGGCAAATACCTGATGTTGAACTCCGGCCCGTCGGCTATGGCCGTTTTTGAACATCCTCTGAACGACTATAAGGGTGTTGCTGTGAGCCGTATCCTGCACGACTTCTATGAGCTTGACCCGCAAAAAGTCGGATTCTGCGGCGGCGGTGGACTGGACGCACGCTTCGATATGACCCCGATCAATTTCGCTACGAGCGGCTACGATATGGGTGGCTTGCCGCCGGGAACTCCGAAATGGGGTAGAGAGTTCAAGGCTGCATTAGCGCACAATTACACGCGCAGTCTTGAAATCGTGTCCCATGGCACTTCCCTGCCCGTCGAGAGCAACAGTTTTTCGCTGGACCCTGATCTCAAGGACGCCTGGGGCCTGCCAGCCTTGTGCATGACCTACAAGGACCATCCCGATGATTTAAAACTTGGAGCCTTTCTGCGCGCCCGCATCCTGGAACTGCTCGATGCCACCGACGCCGTGCAAAAGTGGGCTTCTCCCGTCGAGGAACAGGACTTCGCCTACCATCTCCTGGGCACCTGCCGCATGGGCATTGATCCGAAATCCTCGGTCATCAATGCAGACCATCGCACGCACGACGTAAAAAATCTTTTTCTTTGTGATGGCAGCAGCCTGGTCACTTCCGGCCGCGGGCAACCGACGCTAACCATCAGCGCGCTGGCTTATCGAGCCGCTGACCGCATCACGGAGCTAGCGAGGAAAGGTGAGATCTAGCGCCAGTCAATTTGGAAGCGGAGTTTGATTTGAATGGCTTGACGCTCTGGGCAATGCAGCTTACAGTCTGAAAAGCTGTTCTAAGGACTTCCGCAAATGAATGAATCCGTCAGCCGTCGTCGTTTTTTATCACGAGGCGCCGCGGGACTCTCCGCGGCCTGGGCTTCAGCGCATTGGCCGGCTTTGCTTGCAGCTGCCACTCACGCGCACCAAGCCGCTAAATCGGCACCGCCTCCTAAATTCGAGTTCTTCACGCCGGCCGAAGCCAAGGAGATCGACGCCATCACGTCTTGCATTATACCCACCGACGACACGCCGGGAGCGCATGAAGCGGGCGTTGTTTATTTCATCGACCGCGGGTTGACCACTTTCGGCGTTGACGACCAAAAGACCTATCGCGAAGGTTTGCCGGAGTTGCAGGCCAGAGTGGCGGAAATGTTTCAGAGCAAATCCAAGTTCTCCGAGCTAACTCCCGCGCAGCAGGACGAAGTTCTGCATTCGTTCGACGACTCAGGTCAACAGGGGCAGAGGCAGCGCGGGGGACTCCGCTCGCGGCCTGGTGCGAAGAGTTTTTTTGAAACTGTCCGGCAGCACACTATCGCGGGCTTCCTAATCGATCCCGACTACGGCGGCAACCGCGATGCCGCGGGCTGGAAGGTCATTGGCCGCGAGCGCGAACACATGTTCCAGCCGCCCTTCGGCTACTACGACAAAGGCTATCCCGGTTGGGAAGTAGCAGCGAAGGCAGAGACAAAGGAAGCGGAGAAGAAATGACCGTAGACCAGCCCAAATACAAAACGTCCGACGAAGTGGACTTCGTCATAGTCGGCTCCGGCGCCGCCGGTGGCATCCTGGCCAAGGAGCTTTCGACCAACGGCTTTCGCGTTGTGGTTCTCGAACAAGGGCCTTACTTGACCGAAGCCGATTTTACGCACAATGAAATCGAGATTCTTGCCCAAGACAAACTCACCAACCATCCGAAGCTACAGCCAACCACTTTCCGAAAAACTCCCGACGAAAAAGCCAAACCGCAGCGCGCGCTCGTCTACGGCCGATGCGTTGGCGGGACCAGCGTGCATTTCACGGCAAACCTCTGGCGTTTCCACGAGATTGATTTCATCGAGCGCAGCAAGGTTGGTGCAGTTCCAGGAGCCAAGCTCGCCGATTGGCCCATCACTTACGCGGATCTCGAGCCCTACTACACGAAAGTCGAGTGGGACATGGGCGTTTCGGGACTTGCGGATGCGAGTCCCTTTGATCCTCCGCGCTCGAAGCCCTATCCTATGCCGCCGCTTCCCGTAAAGTCTTCGGGTGTTCTCTTTGAGCGTGCCGCCCGTAAACTCGGCTGGCATCCGTTTCCCGCTCCCATGGGGATTCTCTCGCAACCGCGTCCGGGACGCAGCGCGTGCGTCCAGTGCGGCTATTGTCTGGGCTTCGGATGCGAGGTCGGCGCAAAATCAAGTTCCCTTGCAGCCGCGATTCGCGTGGCGGAGCGCACCGGCCGCTGCGAGATTCGCCCGAACTCTTACGTTCACAAGATCGAACTCGACGCCAGTGGCCGCGTCGTAGGGGCAGTCTATTTTGACGACAAGCGCAATACGCATCTTCAAAAAGCCAAGGCCGTCGTAGTCTGTGCAAACGGAGCCGAGACTCCTCGCTTGCTTTTGCTTTCCGCAAACAAGCAGTTCCCGGATGGCCTTGCTAATTCGAGCGGCTTGGTCGGCAAGAACCTGATGTTCAACACCTACGGCAGTGTCACGGGCGTCTACGATCAGCCGCTCAACGATTACAAAGGGTATTGCGTCAGCCGCGTCCTCCATGACTTTTACGAACTCGATCACGAGAAGGTGGGGTTTTACGGAGGTGGCGGTCTCGACGCTCGATTCACCTTCACACCTGTCTCTTTTGCTTTCGGCGGAATGCCGCCCGATACACCTCGCTGGGGCAAGGATTTCAAGGCTGTGCTCGCCCGCAACTTTTCGCGGACGATGGAGGTTGCCGCCCACGGCACTTCCCTGCCGGTTGAAAACAATTCCTTTTCGCTGGACCCCGAGCTGAAGGACGCCTGGGGATTGCCTGCTCTTCGCATGACCTACAAAGACCACCCGGATGATCTGAAACTCACCAACTGGCTCTTTGAGCGCGCGCATGAGGTGCATGAGGCGGCTGGCGCGGTCAAAAAGTGGAGCTACCCGGCGCAGGAGCAGCAGTTTGGCGTGCATCTCCTCGGCACTTGCCGTATGGGCAAAGACGCGAAAACTTCCGTCATCAACGCCGATCATCGCACTCACGACGTGAAAAACCTTTTCCTGTGCGACGGCAGCAGCTTGGTTACTTCCGGACGAGGACAGCCCACCATGACCATCATGGCGCTCGCTTTCCGCGCGGCCGACCGCATCACGGCGCTCGCCAAAAACGGTGAAATCAGCGCGTAACACGCTGCAACATTCTTTCTGGATTGTTGCAACCGCTTCGCGAGAAATTCCGTCACATAACCTGCGAGGATTGCATTCATGAATAAACTTCGTTGTAGAAGTTGGATTTTCTTCTGCGGGATTTCGCTTTTCGCTCTGGTACTTATCGTGGGAGCGCGCGGACAATCGACTCCGCCAAGAGCGCCGTCGGAAGGCGGTTCGGCAACGGCGCCTAGACTTGCGGAAGAAGAATACAAGAATATCCAGGCTCTGAAGGGCATCCCGGCCGAACAAGTGATCCCCTCGATGCAATTCATCGCTGCGTCCTTGGGCGTGGAATGCGAATACTGCCATGTGCCTCACCAAATGGAAAAGGACGACAAGAAGCCCAAAGTCACCGCGCGCAAAATGATCGCCATGATGATGGCCATCAACAAGGAAAGCTTCGAAGGCCATCGCGAGGTCACCTGCTATTCCTGCCATCGCGGCTCTGCGAGCCCTGTGGCTACGCCCATCATCTCTGCGGATGAACCCAAGCGCGAAGTAGCAGAAGGCAGCAAGCCCGGCGAAGCGAAGCCTGTTTTCCCACCAGCCGATCATTTGCTCGACAAATACATCAGCGCCATCGGCGGCGCCGAAGCCCTGCAGAGAGTCACGAGCCGCGTGCAAAAAGGGACGCTTACCGCTTTCGGCGGGCAACATTTCCCTGTTGACGTTTACTCAAAGGCTCCCGAAAAACGCCTCTCCGTCATGCACCTCGCCAACGGCGATAGCGTTACGGCGTTCGACGGCAAGCAGGGCTGGCTGAGCGTTCCCGGGCGCGTGCACATGATGTCCACCACAGAAAATGCCGCGGCGCACCTTGACGCCGACCTGTATTTCCCGCTGCACGTGAAAACGCTTTACGACAAATTCCGCGTGGACGCAGGAGAAGAAATCGACGGCCACGACACCTACCTCGTCATGGGCCGCAGCGAAGGGCAGCCGCCGCTGCGCCTCTATTTCGACAAGGAATCCGGCCTCCTGCTACGCCTGATTCGTTATGCCGAAACGCCGCTAGGACGTATTCCCACGCAGATTGATTTCGCGGATTATCGCGATGCCAATGGGCTGAAGGTCCCGTTTCGCTGGACACTTTCTCGGCCGGGAAATCAGTTCACAATTCAAGTGGAACAACTCCAACAAAATGTTCCTGTGGACGACGCCAAATTCGTGGCCCCGCCTCCGCCAGGTACACAGAAACCTTCGGCGCCTTGACATGCGCGCCTGCAACCTCGTAGTAGCTTTGGCTTTTCTCTAGAATCGAAACGCCAGCCCGGCCAAAAAATTCCCGCGATGCTGGTATTGAGACACCTTTGCGGTGTAGCACCCATAGAAAGGATCGCAGTACGTCGCCAGTGCGGAATTCGCATACGTGGGCATGTAGCGGGCGTCTCCTCTAAAGGAAATGTGCCGCGTGAAGGTATACTTTACGCCACCGCCGATGCCGTAGGAAAAATCCGTCCGCGTGGGGTTCCCTCCGCTGTTGAACTCGTGCGTGAAACCCAGGCTCCCTGCGAAATATGGCCGCCACTTGTGCTCATCGCCGAGAAACATGTACATCACGCCGAATTGATACTGGTCCACGTCCGAATTGTAGGCCTTCTGAAACGGCGCGCCTGGAGTCTGCTGGACGCTGTACGAAGTCATGTTACGGTTCCACATAAACTCAAATTGAGAGTTTGTTGTGAGCGAATAGCCGATGAACGTGCCAAAACTTGCCGCTCCATTGATGCGCAAGTCGTTTACGGTTACTGTGCTGGAAGTCAACGGATAAGACCCACTCGTTTCATATCCGACAAACGGCGTCACCTCCCATTTTTCACGCCCATAATACTGCGCGCTCGCCGGAGCGCTCGAGGCCAGGAACATCAATCCCCCGAGCAGACACATCAACCCCATTCGCATTCCTTTTCTCCTCTTCTCCCGTCCAAGCGAATTTACGATCAACATTTCAGCCAACTCACTAACCATAGGATGCGCCTTACACACTGCACGTTTCCACCCATTCCGCACGATCTGCATCCATGACTGCACGTGAATTGAGGAGGAGCGTGGCCCCGTTCGTCACTTAATGGGATTAAGGTACTTGAGTTATGATGGGCTTCAAATTGGGGCAAGGACTTGCTTATTGGGGCAGGGCTGCACCGTCGGAGCGCAGCCTTGCATCGAACATGTGATGCGCATTCTACTCTTAAATCTGAGCCCTAGCTCACTTGACGCAATCAACCGCTCTTTAGCCGGTCAAGGATATGAGGTCACCACGGAAAATGGGTTAACTGTCGAGGAAGTCCTCGCGCTGTCTCCCGAAGTTCTAGTAACAGAAGCAACTCCTTCTGACCTGAGCTGCTGTGGGCTCATCACGCAGCTCAAGTCCCAGCCCGATACCGTGCCGACGATCAAAGTCGTAATGGTCGTTCATGGAGGCGCTTTGGAGCGAGCCCGCGCGCTTGACCTGGGTCCCGACGACGTCATTTCTTTTCCATTTGAAGGAGTGGAATTCGCCGCAAGAGTTAGAACTCAGTTCCGCGAGCGCAAGCCTGAGGAAGAACTCAAAACGATGCTCAAGTATGCGGTCCAGAGGGAACGCTACGCGGATATTGCGGTGGAATCACTGAGCGGTATTACCGAAAGAAAGCGCCGCTGGCTGATTCCCGCGATTCTTACACTATGCACCTTGACCGTTCTCGCCGCCGTGTTTCTGGGAATCTCGACCCGCAGCAGTCGCAAAGCCACCCTGCAACTACGCGCGGAAATCGCTCGATTGAATAGCGGTCTGCAGCCTCAAGGTGACTTGGTGCGGCGCGCAGAGCAAGCGCGCACTTCGATCAACGCCAATTTGCATTCCTCGTCCACGACGCAAGACTCTTTAAAGGCGCAGTCCGAAGATCTCCGCAAAAAAGTAGCCGCCGCGGATGGTGTGGATGCCGATGGTCTAAAAAAACAGTTGCTTGAAACTCAGAATCGCTTGGCCCTGCTGGAAAAAGAGGGCAACGTTGCGGAAACGATTGTTCAGAAGTATGGGCCCAGCGTATGTTTGTTGCACGTTGTAGTGGAATTCCGTGACAAACAATCTGGTAAATCGCTCCAAGTGGCCGTGGATGCGGCTGGGAAGCCACAGGTTGACGATAAAGGAATGGCTCAGCTCGACATCGGTGGGCCAGGGCCTCTTCTTCAGGTGGACGCTTTCGGGACTGGATTTCTCGCAAGACCCGATGGAACTATTCTTACAAATCACCACGTTGCAGAGCCTTGGTGGCATGACGATGATCTGAAACATCTCATTGATCAAGGCGTGGATCCCTATGTCGCGGCCTATGAGGCTTTCTTTCCGGGAAAGGCTGCGGCTATCCGGGCCAAAATTGAGCGGATTTCATCCGAGGCCGATGTTGCCACGCTGAAGCTGGAAACTCCTCCTCCGGCTCATACACAGCTCCTGGAGCTCGATGCTCGAAGCGAAGCCAGCGTGGCCGGGGAGCCTGTGGTTCTCATGGGTTATCCCACCGGTGTGGAAGGCATTCTTGCGAGGGCGAATTCGGATGTGGTCCAGAAAATTGCAAGTGGAGCGCAAGACGTCAGCCAGGTCATGTCGCGGATTGCCTCGCAGCAACTCATTCGGCCGACCACCACGCAAGGACACATCGGCGATGTGCTCAAAGATAAAATCGTGTACGATGCCGCGACCACATCGGGTGGCTCCGGTGGACCGCTCTTTAACCGAAACGGTAAAGTGATTGGTATAAACTTCGCGATACTTAAGGGCTTTGGTGGATCGAACCTGGCAGTCCCCGCAAAATATGCAAGCGACCTGCTGAAGTAACTGGCCCGGCGACAGAGGTACGTCCGGTTTCCTAAGCTGGAGGGAGTGGGTCCTCGTGAGTCAGGGAAGTTTACTCCTCAGAATGGAATTGCGCAGCAATCCGGAGACGCTTTGTGTCGTCAGAAACGCGCTGGGAGAGCTCGCCCAAACTTTGGGTTTTCCGGAAGCAGAATGTCGGGCGGTAGTTCTCGCGGTCGACGAGGCGCTGACGAACATCATTCGGCACGCGTATCAAGGCAGGACAGAACAACCAATTGAAGCTTCCTTTCGCCGCATTCGAGTGGTTCGGGATGGGGCGAACACGCCGGCCCTTGAAATTGTGCTGGAAGATCGCGGCGTGACTATAGATGGCGAGAAGCTCTGTGGGCGCAAGTTGGAAGATGTGCGGCCGGGTGGCCTGGGGTTGCATTTTATACGAGAGAGCATGGATACGGTAGAATTCCGTCGAAAGTGGGGCCGGAACCAGTTGCGCATGGTCAAATTGCTGCACACACCAGAAACGGGAAGGGAGTCCTGAGGCGAGTCCATGTTGCAAATCGAGGCAAGACATTTGGAAAAGATTACAGTTTTTGATGTTTCGGGAGACATCGATCTGGCCACCTCGCCTGAATTGCGGAAGGCTCTTTTGCGCGAGTTTCGGGAATTGCGGATGCCGCGTGTGGTGCTCAACCTAAAGGACGTTCATTACATCGACAGTTCCGGTGTGGCATCGCTGGTTGAGGGGCTCAAGGCTTCCCGGGATGTAGGGTCGCGCCTCATTCTGTTTGGCCTGAACTCAGCCGTGCGAGAAGTTCTGCAACTGTCCAAATTGGTCAGAATTTTTGAGATCACTGACAGCGAAGAACAGGCGGTGGCGTCTTAGGAGGGTCAAATCCGCAGTCTGGGGAAGCCTGCCTTGAACGTCATGGAAATTACATCACAAATCGGAGGATCCATTACAGACGGGCTTGCGTATCTCGGCGGGCTGGCTTCGCTGGGCGGCCGGGCTGCGTACTTCACGTTCGTGGCTCCGTTTCGAGGCAGACCGCTTCGGTTGCGGGGCGCTATTTCCCAAGCAATGCAGGTGGGTGTTCGCGCGCTGCCGATCCTCTCCCTCATTACGTTTTTCATCGGCTTGATCCTGGCGCTGCAAAGCGCTTACGAACTGCGCAGATTGGGCGCGCTAAATTTCGTTGCCAACGCCGTAGCGATTTCGATGACCAGAGAACTTGGGCCGCTCATCACGGCCATCGTGGTCATCGGCCGCTCGGGGTCAGCATTTGCGGCGGAAATTGGCACGATGAAGGTCTCCGAGGAAATCGACGCTCTGGAGACGATGGCCATCCATCCGGTTGATTTCCTGGTGACGCCGAAATTCCTGGCCATGATTGTGATGCTGCCGTGCTTGACGATTTGGGCCAACTCCATGGGGATTCTAGGAGGGGCGCTGTTTGGCGTGACGCAGGCGGATTTCACCTGGACGCGCTACATTCAGGCATCCCTGGATGCGCTCTTTCTGCGCGACATCCTGACGGGCTTGGTCAAGAGCGTGATGTTCGGCATCACCATTACTGCCGTCGGATGCTACGAAGGACTGTGCACGGGAGCAGGGGCGGAGCAGGTGGGGCGCTCGACCACGCGCGCCGTCGTGGTTTCGATTTTTCTGGTAATTCTGGTCGACTTGGTTTTCACGGCCCTCTTTTTCTTTATGACGGAGCGGTAGAGTTGCGAAAGTCGGAGCGGAAGTGATGGCTCAATCACCTGGACAGCCAGAGACGACGATGATTTCGCTGCGAAGTCTTCGTGTTAGTTATGGTGATCGAGAAATCCTCCACGGCATCGAATTCGAAGTGGAGCGCGGCGAAACGCTGGTGATTCTGGGCGGTTCCGGTTCTGGCAAGAGCACGCTATTGCGCGCGCTCGTGGGCCTCGAGAGGCCAAGCTCCGGTGAAATCTGGCTTCGTGGGAAAAACCTGGCTGCCGTTTCCAGCCAGGACATGGACGAGATTCGCAAAAAGATTGGGATGTCGTTTCAAGGAGGCGCTCTTTTCGGATCCATGACCGTTGGAGAAAACGTCGCTCTTCCGCTCCGCGAACATACCAAACTTGAAGACTCGACCATTGAAATCATACTGCGCCTCAAACTGGATCAAGTCGGCCTGGCTGGATTCGAGAACTACATGCCATCGCAGCTTAGCGGGGGAATGAAGAAACGCGCGGCAGTGGCTCGCGCATTGGCCATGGATCCAGAAATCCTCTTCTTCGACGAGCCGTCCGCAGGTCTAGATCCCATTATCGCAGCCGGCGTCGACCAACTCATTTTGGAATTGAAGAAGGCATTTCACATGACCATCATTGTGGTCACGCACGAGCTGGCGAGCGCCTTCCTGATTGCAGACCGCATGGTTCTTATTGATAAAGGAAATGTGGTCGCCATTGGTACGCCTGAGGAGATGCGCTCGAGCACTCACCCTCGCGTTCGGCAATTCCTGGACCGTATCGCCGAACCGGAGGTGGCGCAAGAGTTGGATTATCTACAAATGCTAACGGAAATCACCCGCCCTGAACGTTGAGCGGGACAAGCGAGGTACACGATGAATTCGAAACGCGAGCAAGCCATGGTGGGATCGTTCGTACTTGTTGCTGCCGGTGTCCTCGTCGGCACTGTTGTTGCCTTGACCGGTGCATTCGGCGGACCGGCGAAGACCTACCGCGCCTATTTCCAGTTTGCGGGGGGACTCGAACCAGGCGCGACCGTACGCTACGCGGGGGGACCAAAGGTCGGACGCGTGGAGAGGATGCAACTCGACCCTAAGGATGCGGCGCGCATCGAGATCACCTTCAGCGTGAAATCGGATTTACCGGTGAGAGCCGACAGCCGCGTGAAAATCATGAGCATGAGCCCGCTGGGCGACAATCATCTGGAGATTGTTCCTGGAAGCGAGACGGCCAGGCTGGCGGCCTCGGGAGCGACTCTGCCGTCCGAACCCTACGTCGATTTCAACGCGCTCACCGCGAAGATCAACGAGATTGCGCCACAAGCGCAAGAGCTGTTGAAGACCCTCAATGATCGAGCATCGGAGTTGAAATTGACGGTCGATCGCATCAACGACCTGATGAATGACCGGAACCGCGCCAACCTTGCCGGAACACTCTCGGAAACCCGGGGAATGATCGCGGAGAATCGGGGTCCTGTGCGGTCGGCGGTGCAAAACCTCAATGTTGCTAGCCAGAAATTCACGCCCTTGATTGAAGACCTAAGAAAAACCTCGGCGCAGGCAAACGAGGCGCTGAATCACGTGGACTCCTTGATCGGAGAAAATCGTGAGGACCTGCGCAAGGCGGTGATTGAGCTGCGCCGATCTCTTGCAACCGTGACGGATCTGACCACAAAGCTTGACCAGACTCTCGATGTGAATTCGGAGAATATCGACGAACTGCTGGAGAATTTCCGGCACGTCTCGGAGAATCTGAAAGAATTCACAAACACAATTAAACGGCGGCCTTACACATTGATCCGCTCGAGCAGTCCCCCTGACCACAAGCCGGGAGAGCATCAGTGATTCTGGTCAAAGACGCGGCTAAGACGCGGCCCTCTACTGCGAAGCGGGTCCGCGGCCTCCTATGTTTCGCAAAGACAGCGCCGCTCGCGCTGTTGACCGCGGCTGGTTTGCTGACTCTCAGCGGCTGCGGCGCTGCCCGACCGAGCAAGTACTATCAGTTAACTGTCCCGAGCGATTCAACGGCATCGCAAAGTGCTGACCCGGTAACCGCGACGCTACTGCTTGGCCCTTTGCTGGCTTCGCACCTTTACCGCGAAGACCGCCTCGTCTACAGCATGGGCGGAGAGCAAATGGGAACCTACGAGTATCAGCGTTGGGCCGAACCGCCCACGGAGATGATCGAGGAAGTACTGCTCCGCAGCCTCCGCACCTCGGGCCACTATAAAGCGGTTTATATGCACCGCAGCAATGCCAATGGTGATTTTGCGCTCCGGGGGAGACTATACGACTTCAAAGAGGTTTCAGGCGGCCCCATTGTGGCGAGGGTGACCTTTGACCTGGAGTTGCGCGACCTGAAATCCGGTGCGACAGTGTGGACCCATTTCTATACCCACGATGAGCCAGCCGGAGGAAAGGACGTTCCCTCCATCGTGGCCGCGCTAGATCGAAATGTGCAGGCCGGCGTCAAGGAAGTACTAACAGGCTTGGAACAGTATTTTGCCACGCATCCAGTCAAGTAGTTTGTAACTTCATTGAGTCTCGTTTCATTTCAGTTGCTCAGGAGTCATGAAACACGGCGTAGCGTTAGCAACGTGACGTCATCCTCGAGTTCTCTCGTTGCACCGCGAAATCCCTGCACGCCATCGAGCAGCGCCTCCGAGAAATCATGAAGCACTACCGGTTGAGGGAGACCATTCAGAGTCTTCCCCGCGAGTTCCAGGAAGCCCCTCGAAGTCAGCTGCTCTCCGGCTGGCGAGCGTACCTCCGTCGCGCCGTCAGAAAAAGCCAGGATCATGTCGCCTGAGCTCAAGCGCACGCTCTGCTGGTTATAAGTCTCGCCAGTTATATATCCCAGCGGGAACCCTTCCAATCCCTCTCCCAATTCCACAAACCGCCGCTCGTGGCGTCGCCAGAGCAGCATGCGCGGATGGGCCGCATATGCGAAGTTGAATTCGCCCGTGTCGCCGTCGAACGTCCCTGTGACCACCGTGGTCAGCCGGAGCGGACCTGGCGAGTTCTCATTCGAAAGGGTGAAAGCATCATTGAGTGCCGCAAGTAATCCAGCTGTATCGCGAACGTCCTGAAACTTATGCAAAAGGTGGTGAACATGCCGCGCCACGCCACTCGCCGTATAGCCATGCCCGACGCAGTCCGCCAGCACCACGCGGGTAATATTGTCACTGCAAGAGAACACCGCGGAGAGATCACCGCCACTGTCTCCCCCGGAAGGAACGGCAATCAGGTCGCTTTCGAGTCCGGCCAGTTCCAAAGAACGATGCGCTTTCTCGTTGCCAGCCCACAGCTCCATGCATCCGAAAGGACGCACTGCTGTTCTCGTGCAATCCAACTGTTCTGGTGCGACTTTCTTGAACTTCATGACATCTTGGATGCCTTACTTAGCACCAAGTAACAATAGCAAGAACAAGCGACCAACACGCCATGCCCGGAAGAACCCTGAGGAGGGAAGCCAGAGGCTCGTGAGGCTTGCGAAAACCAAGGTGGCGCCTGAAGCCGATTCCGTCTCTAGTCTTCCCGCGGTTGAGGCTGGGGTTCGGTGGAGCTGATGAGGTCGTCCGGCGCAGGGGCGCCGGCTTCTTTTGCGGCGCGTCGCGCCTCTTTCTTTTGCGCACGCTTTTCGGCTTTGGCGCGCTGCTTTTCCAGGCGTTTCATTTCCTTTTGGCGCTTTTGAAAAGTTACGGTCACAGAGCCTCCTCGCAAGTCCGATTAGACCGGGTCAATAAGGAATGTGAGCTACCAGCGGGGTTCGCGCGGCTGCCGTGCAGATTCGCGGTAATCTTCGTTAGAGAATCCGCCGCGGCCACGGCCGCCGACATGACCACCGCCGCTGTGGCTACTGCCGCTACTTCGCGGACGGTCGCCTTTGGGCCGGGCTTCGTTGACCTTAAGATTGCGGCCGCCGAGTTCCTTGCCGTCGAGGTCCGCAATGGCTTTGGCCGCTTCGGCGTCATTGGGCATTTCCACAAAGGCGAAGCCCCGAGCTCTGCCGGTCTCGCGGTCCGTGACAACATGAATGCGCCCGATCTGGCCGAAGGGCTGAAACAACGCGGTCAAATCGGCTTCGGTGGTTTGAAAGCTCATATTTCCGACAAAAAGATTTTTCATACGATCTCTCCATTTGTACTTCTCTGCTGTCTGTTCATGGGAAGCTGCCTCACCAAGAATCCTGATAGAACGTGCGGACCATACGGGAACGGGTGGGATGACGGAGTTTGCGCAAGGCTTTCGCTTCAATTTGGCGGATGCGCTCGCGGGTGACGGCAAAAGTGTGCCCGACTTCTTCGAGGGTGCGGGGATTGCCGTCTTCAAAGCCAAAGCGCATACGGATGATGCGCTCTTCGCGCGGATTCAGATGCTTCAACATGGAAGCGACATTTCTCTGAAGGCTGAGGCGGATGGCGGTGTCCGACGGGGAAGCCACGGCCTTATCTTCAATAAAGTCGCCGAGGTGCGACTCTTCCTCTTCCCCGATCGGGGTCTCGAAAGAGATGGGAGTCTGAGCAACCTTGCGGGTACTTCGGACCTTTTCAACCGTGATGTCCATGCGCCTGGCTAACTCTTCGGAAGTAGGCTCGCGGCCAAGTTCCTGAACGAGTTGCCGGGTGCAGCGGGCGAGCTTGTTGATGACCTCGATCATGTGGACAGGAACGCGGATGGTGCGAGCCTGATCGGCAATGGCACGAGTGATGGCCTGGCGAATCCACCAGGTGGCGTAGGTGGAGAATTTGTAGCCGCGGCGCCAATCGAACTTGTCGGCGCCTTTCATCAGGCCGAGATTGCCTTCCTGGATGAGGTCGAGGAACTGCAGGCCGTGATGCGTATATTTCTTGGCAATGGAGACCACGAGGCGAAGGTTGGCCGAAGTGAGTTCCTGCTTGGCCTGTTGGGCTTGAGCCTCGCCGCGCTGAATAACGGTGAGAGCGCGCTTGAGAGCGGTCAGACCCGTCTGACTGGATCGTGCGATTTCGTTGAGAGCGGCGCGACTGGAGCGAAGTTGTCTCCGGGCTTCGGCAGCAAGGTCTCCATGGGCGGAGTCAACGCGGCGCTGAAGACGGCGAACGTCGCGCTCCAAGTTATGGAGGCGCTCGAGGAACGCGCGGAAGTAATCAACCAGGCGCTTGCGTTCGTGCCAATGGAAAGGGATTTTGCGGATTGCGAGTGAAATCCGGATGCGCGTGCGGGCCAGCGCCCACTTGGCGCGAATATGGGATTGCTTTTTCGATTTTGGCGTGGCGGCGAATTTCTCCGCTTGGCGGAGGGCGGTTTCATAGAGCAGAGCTATGGAATCGATTTGACGGAGAGTTTGCCTGGTCTTGAAGGCAATTCTCCCTTCCGTGACTTCCTCGTCAGGGAAATGCACCACTTCCTTGATGGATCGGGTACCCTGCCGCAAAGCGGCCGCGACGGAAATGAGTTCCTTGACGACAATGGGCGAGCGGGTGATGGCCTTCATGACGACGAGGTGGCCGCACTCGATGCGTTTAGCGAGAGCCACTTCACCCTCGCGTGTGAGCAAAGGTACGGAGCCCATCTCGCGGAGATAGAGACGCACGGGATCCTGGGACTTGGAGTCCTCACCGATGCTCAGGTCGAGGGCGGAGTCCGCGGCGAATTCCTCTTTGTGGCCCGCTTCAGGAGCTTCCACCGCGGCTGCGGCACGGGCGCCATTTGCGGCGTTCAGGTCTTCGTGTATTTCGACTCCCTGGCGCTCCAAGAGCGCCAACAGGTCGTCGATTTCCTGTGGCGAAAGCACATCTGGGGGAAGGCATTCGTTGATCTCATCATAGAGGAGATAGCCGCGCTCCTTCCCGATCACCAGGAGTTGCTGCAAGTAACCGAACTCGTCTTCAATGGGCCGCGCCAAGAACGCTCCTCTGCTTGCTTAAACAGAATTTTGCAAACGGCATCAAGAGTTTTCGTCTTCCGTGGACTTCGAGTGGCCACGCTTGGCCTTAGGGGTATGTGTGTCCTTGTAGTCGGCTAGCTCTGCGTCGGTCACCGAGAACGTGGTCGAGGGAGGAGGATCGACCTGCGTGGCAAACTCGCGGCGAAGCCTGGTGGAGCAGATCGCGGGCGCATCCTGGTACCGCGCGCGGTGCGCTGCAAACGCTTCATTCGAGATGGTCACGAAGTAATTCGAAGATTCGCCGCCAGATCCGCGCCGGCTGAACGCATATTCGCGCACAGCGCCTTTGGTCTGGAAACCAACGTATTGCAGGATGATCGGATCGTCCACTAGAGCCGCCATTTCTTACCTAAAGGCAGTCGCAAGTTGGACTTAGGAGCCTCGTGGAATTAGAGGTGTCAAAAGGCAACGAACGCGGCCATACCTATGATGGCACACTTATGTGTTTCAGTATACGTAGTTCTAAAAATGATTTGTTGATTTGGGTAAAACGTGATAGACTGTACCTGCGCTTAATACCGCGGTTGCGTTGTGCGGTACCTCTGGTTCTTTGACTGATCTGAGAATACCCGCCTTCAATTTCCACCGTTCGTTTTCAGCGTAATTAAAAGAAGCTGTGCCATTGGAACCAGCACCAGTATTTGTGTGCGTTTCCGTGTGCCAGCAAGAAAGCAAAATGGAAAATTTTTTCGAATTCGTAATTTCTCCTTCGCTGAAGGAGCAACTCTCCGTCGCTGGTTTCGTGAAGCCCACGCCAGTGCAAGCCGCGGCAATTCCGCCCGGTGTGCAAGGCAAAGACGTGATGGCGACAGCCCAAACCGGCACGGGGAAGACGTTGGCCTTCCTGATTCCCATTCTCGAAAGGCTTCTGCATGATGGCCCATGCGGAGTTGCCGCGCTGGTGCTGGTGCCCACCCGCGAACTGGCGATGCAAGTGGCGGCACAGCACGATGCTCTGCGCGGCAAGAAGCTGCCTCCGGCTGCTTTGATTGTTGGAGGCTTGCCGGAGTATCAGCAACTTGAAACCCTGCGAAGGGGTGGTCGCGTGGTAGTGGCGACGCCCGGACGCCTGGAAGACTTCCTAGACCGCGGGCTCATCCAGTTTAACAATTTGAGTGTGCTGGTCCTGGATGAGGCGGACCGCATGCTGGACATGGGATTTCGGCCGGCGATTCGCAGAATCGTCTCGGTCCTGCCGAAGGAACGGCAAACCCTCTGTTTTTCGGCAACGATGGAAGGCGATACGGCGCGCCTGATAAAGGACTACACGAAGAATGCCGTGCGCTTGACGTTCGGCTCCACGCTGAAGCCGTCCGAGAACGTGCGGCTGCAGGCTTTTGAGGCGGCCGCCGACAGTAAGGCGGAGACCCTGCGCCGATTGCTGAAGAGCGAAACAGGACAGTGCCTCGTGTTCGCGCGTACCAAGCGCGGCTCAGAGAAAATTGCCAGCCACCTGAATCGCGAAGGGATTAACGCAGCCGTGATTCACGGCGACCGCTCACAATCGCAGCGCACTGCAGCCCTCAGCGGCTTCCGCAACGGGCGCTATCGAGTTCTCGTGGCAACCGATCTTGCTTCACGAGGAATTCACGTCGAGAACATCGCGCACGTCATCAACTACGACCTGCCGGAAATCGCCGAGAATTTCATCCATCGCGTCGGGCGCACAGGGCGTGCCGGGAATCGCGGCACGGCTTCGACACTGTTCCTAAGGCAGCAACGAACGGAACTGCTGGAGCTGGAGCGACAGCTCGGGATTCACTTGGAGAGAATGCAATCGGACGGCCTGCCAGGCGAGGACGTGGGACACATGCTCAAGGAAATCCCGCCTTCACAACATCGCCGCAAACCCAGCATCGTTCAGCTTCCCGGTGAAGTCTTGCAATTGCAGATGACTTGATTGTCGAATCCAAGATAAGTCCTGTGGGTGGCTTGTAGCAACGTGTGGGTTGGATTGTGGATTGAGGGTTTTGGGGCAACACCCGGTAAGCCATTTGAAACTAATGGTGGGCCTGGGTGGACTTGAACCACCGACCTCGCCCTTATCAGGGGCGCGCTCTAGCCACCTGAGCTACAGGCCCCAACATCGCAGGGGGAACGTTCACAACTATCTCATTGTACGGTGGTTTAGCGTATTTCGCAATTGTGCGGAATCTGCGCTTCGGTACAAGATTGCAACTTCTCCGGTCCACTTACTGTGAACAATCTCGGAATCAGAGTTCCGCCTATCGCGGAGGGTTCAGTCCGCGCAGCGTCAAGATGTAGTGGCTCAGCCAGGAAGTGCAGTGTTTTGGCGTACTTCCGATCAACAAACAGAACCACAATGCGG
>WNGL01002983.1_pt1 | contig 20382 bp, 18 predicted proteins | sample 5400591 | NCBI WGS metagenome assembly WNGL01 (sample SAMN13153377, study PRJNA577476) | soil metagenome | isolation source: 80 cm soil or saprolite under Garry oak tree replicate 1 | place: USA:California | collected 2016-06-15 | reverse complement strand
CGCGCGACCTCGAGATTGGGCGCGATCCTGAGGGCCTCGGGGAGACTCGTCGCGCCGGAGCGGCGGATATCCTCGGCGGTGATGACGAAAACGGACGCCGGAGCGTCCGCGAGCCGCTCGGCGTGCTTCGAGACCGACGTGATCTCGAGGTTGCTCAGCTCTTCGAGGCTGAGGTCCGCCAGATCACCACGGGAAGGCTCGGCCCCGAGGGCCGCCGCCGCCCCAAGCAATACGAAAGGGGCGAGCAGGCGCCTGCAGCGCACCCCCGCCAGCGTCAGGGCCGTGCCGGTAACCCGAACGCGGAACATCCTCCGCCCTTACTCGTTATTTCAACGAGTTAAGGCTAGGCAGGCGGAGCCGATCATGTCCATCGGGAAAACCCGACACTTGGTGTCAGGAAAACACGAAATGTCTCTGATTTCAAGTGATTAGTCCATGGCGCATGGCGAATTTGACCAGCTCCACGGTGTCGTGGACTTTGAGCTTTCGCATGATGCGGGCCCGGTAGGTCTCGACGGTCTTGGGCGACAGCGACAAGCTTTGGGCGATCACTGCGTTGGTCCGTCCTTCCACCACCATCTGCAACACGTCCCGTTCCCGCAGGCTCAGGCTGTCGAGCGGGCTGACCTTGTCGCCCTCGCGGAGATAGTCGTCGATCACCGTTTCGGTGATGCGGTGGCTGAGATAGCGCTTGCCCGCGCGCACCGCGCGGATGGCCTCGACCACTTCGTCGCCGGCGGACTCCTTCAGCACGTAGCCTTGGGCACCGGCCTGCAGCGCGCGGTGGATGTGTTCGGCGCTCAGGTACATCGAAAGGATCACGACGCGCGTGTCCGGACATCTCTCGACGATGCGCCGCGTCGCCTCCACCCCGTCCAGATCGGGCATGGCGATGTCCATGATGACGACGTCCGGGTGGAGGCGGTGCGCCTCGCTCACGGCCTCGCGCCCGTTGCCCGCGACGCCGATGATCTGCAGGTCATGACCGTCCTCGAGCAGGGCCCGCAGGCCGTCCCTCACCACCGCGTGATCGTCGGCGAGCAGTACCGTAGTAGGCATATCGCGCGTTCCTAGAGGTGGTACTCGACGAGGACCCGCACCCCCGCTCCCGGACTCGCGTCCAGGTCGAAGCGCGCGCCAACCGCTTCCGCGCGCTCGCGCATGATCAGCAGGCCCCAGCCTGCGTTCGGGTTGGATGCCTCGACATGCTTCGGATCGAAACCTATCCCGTCATCCCGGACGGTGAGAGCCGCGTAGCCATTGGTGGACGAAAACGAGATCTCCGCGCGGCTCGCCTTGGAATGCTTGGCGACGTTGTTGAGCGCTTCCTGCACGATGCGGAACATGGCCAAGTCAACTGTCTTGGGGACGCGTCCTGCCGCGCGGTCTCCGGCCACGGCAACCTGAACGCCCGTTCTCCTGGAGAAGCTCGCCGCGAGCGAGCGCAGAGCCGCGAGCAACCCGTACTCGTCGAGCGCCTGCGGGCGCAATTCTCCCATGACATCCCGGATGGCATCCACGGTTTGCATGACCAGAGAGTCGCACTCTCCAAGGCGCGAGGAAACGTCCGGCCTCGCATCGGACGCGAGGCCGCTCGCGACAAGCCGCAGATTGAGTCCGAGCGCGGTCAGGTTCTGCCCGACGCGATCGTGCAGCTCCCGTGCGAGCGTGCGGCGTTCGGATTCCTGCACTTCCACGAGGCGCCGGGCGGTGGATCTCAGCCGGTCGGCATAGCTGTGCAAGTCCTCCTCCGCGCGCTTGCGCTCGGTGATGTCGCGAGTGATGTTGGAGAAACCCGTCAGTTTCCCCGATTCGTCGAACTGGGGCATGACGATGACATGCGCCCAAAACCGCCGGCCGTCCTTTCTCACGCGCCAACTTTCGCTCTCATACCTCCCTTCGACCGCCGCGATTCGCAGTTGCCTCGACGGATCTCCCCGGCTCGCGTGTTCAGGCAAAAAGAAACACGAGTAATGCCTTCCGAAGATCTCGTCGGCGTCGTATCCCTTGATCCGCTGCGCTCCGACGTTCCAGCTGGTGACGTACCCTTCCTGATCGAGCATGAAAATGGCGTAATCGCGCACATTTTCCACCATCGTCCGGAATCGCTCCTGCGTCGTCCGCACCTGTTCCTCGGCCCAAATCCTCTCGGTGATGTCCTGGCAAACTCCGAGCAAACGCAACGGCTGGTCCGACTCGTCGCGAACCAACTGGCCCCGAGCGTAGAGCATCCGCACCGCCCCGTCCGGACGGATGATGCGAAAGGGACTTTCATATTCGGTGTCGGCGTTCAACACGGCTTTCACTCCCGCTGCGACCTGTTCCCGGTCTTCCGGATGAACCAGAGCGAGGAAGCCCTCCAATGTCGGCTGGAACTGGTCGTGCGCAATGCCGAAAATCCGGAAGAGTTCATTCGACCATTTGACCGAGTCCTCCCGTACATCCCACTCCCAACTGCCGAGATTGGCGATTTCCTGCGCCTCCTGGAGCTGCAAATCGCGCGCGCGCAGCGCCTCTTCCGTCCGCTGCCGCTCCGTCACGTCCCGCGCCACCACTACGACAAGTGCCACGTCGCCGTTCGGATTGCGCACCGCACTTCCCCGGCTCTCGATATGCCGCGCCTCTCCGCCCGGAAGCAGGAATCTGAGTTCGGTGCGCCAGGCCGTGCCGTTACGCACCGTATTCTTGAACACCTCCCGCATTCGATCACGGTCCTCGGGATGGATGACTTGAAACGCATCGGTGTCCATCAGCGCTTTGTGGTCACCGAACAACCGGCCGTAGGCGGGATTCAAGTAAACACGCTTGCCTTGCGGGTCGAGCAGCGTGATCAGGTCAGACGCATTCTCGGTAATCAGGCGGAAGCGTTCTTCGCTGTCGCGGAGATCTTTGGTGATCACCTCGGCGATCTCGACGGCTCGCCTGCGCGAAGAAGCGAGCGAGTAGAACACGCTGAACAGAAGCGCGCTTGAGAGCAATCCCCCGGCTAACACCATTGAGGGCAAGAGTCTATCGGTGGGGTCGACGCTCGCATTTTTCGGCGCACTGAAATGGATCTCCCAGATCCGGCCGGCGATTTCAATCGGCAAAATGTGAGCGAAATTCAAGCTCGGATCGTCCAGCGGGGCTCGCGCAGTCGGTCCCTGAATCAAATGAGTGCTGTCAAACAGTAGCCGCTTTCCGCTCGAGGAAGGGAAATCGGGACGGTCGAAAGTAGGCCCAGCGTCATAGAGCGTAAACCGCATATACCGCAGCATTTTTTCATCGAGCACGTCTTTCATCAGGTTTTCGACGTTGAAGCCGGCTCCAACTGAACCGAGATAGGCGGCACGTCGTTGCTCAACGGTATCGATTGGCGTTTCGCTTCGGTACACCGCCAAGCGCATTGCTAATCCCGTGTATTGACTTTCACCAGTTCTCACCTGGATCGGCACCCCGGAGGCAGTAAGTTTTCCGGTGTCACGGACATAACGTTGTATGGCTGAGATAACTCTTGGGTCCGCCGCCTGCGCCGGATTGACGCTAATGTCAAGGCCGAATCCAAATTTATCGAAACCCGCCATCGGTTCGAGATACACGATCACAAAATACTCAGGGCGCTCACCCGAGGGCTTAATGGCGAACCGAGGATAGCCTCTCGGGTCAAGGCTGGTGTCCCGGCGCACCGCCTCCTCGAAACGCTTCCTGTCTTTAGCGGGAACGTAGGCAGCGTAGTTCAGCGCATCGAAGCCAGGATAGCGGTGCTTCAGGTCAAGGGATTCAACGAAGCGGTGAAATTGAAGGCGACTGACTGGACCTTGGGTAATGAACAACGCCCTTAACGCATACAAGATATCGGCGTAGAACTGGACGCGTCCCTCGATGATGCTCTTTGCATCGCTCGCTTGGCGCTCGAAGCGCAGCCGCGCGACGCTCTCGACCGCGTCCCTAATGACGGTAAACAATAAAATCGAAGCCGGAATCCCTAGCGCCAACACCACCCAAGGGAGCACAGTCCAATAGCGCGCACGCCGAGTATCCCCGTTTCTCGCCACAGTCATGATCTCATTCGTCGCCCGAGATTCCGCTCTAGCACATTGGCATTATGCAGCAATCAGGCAATGCTCGAAGTTTCTAACGCGATTCTTCCACGCCGGCTGCAAAGCGGAAAAGGCCAGATTGCTCCGGCCTCTTCATCACGAACTTTCCAGCCGACTTATGCGGCATCAAGGGCGCCAGCAAGGCTAGGCCGCACGGACACTTTCAGCGTGTCAGACACGGATTTCGCCGTCTTGCTTCGCACCTCGTCTTCATTCCTTATGGCACCGCAAAAGGTCGAGGATTCAGTTCTGATGGCACCACAGAAGGCTGCGTCATCACCTTTGATGGCACCGCAGAAGGCCGGGGCCTCAGCTTTGATGGCCCCACAGAAGGCCGCTTGTCCAGGCTTGATCGCACCACAGAAGGCCGCGTCATCACCTTGGATGGCACCGCAAAAGGCCGGGGCTTCGGCTCTGATGGCGCCACAGAAGGCCACGTTATCTGCATTGATGGGACCACTCCCGAATTCCTGTCGATACAGGCGACGCGTGGTCTCTGCCGCCTTCGCCAGATTCGCCGCGTCTTCAGCGCCCCGCATTCCGAAGTAGGGGAAGTGGTGCAGGAAACGGCCGAACAGCCTGTCGCAGTCTTCGGCGTACTTGAGCGTGTCCAAGATATGCCCGTGCCAAAATTTGTCCACGTCCTTGCATGGGGCAAGGGTCTCCTCGGGATGAGTGACCAACAAGGTCAAGAAACGCTTGTACGCCAGTTCCATGCGGCCAGCATACTCGCGCGACCAGCCTTGGCCTTCCTCGGGATCCATCAGCTTGAGCTTGATGGGATCGAGATCGAGCGCCTGTATCGCCGCGATCACTTGTTCAACGGGTCTGTTCGTCAATCTGCCTTGCATTGTGGCGTTCTCCTCTGAAATTTAACTTCAAAAAAAGCTGGACAGAACCGGAACGGAAAAATCCGTTCCCTCCGTCACCGCGGGGTTGTTAAAGGATTTGTTGCAGCGGTATCGAGTCGAGTCACCTCCCTCCCAGTCTGCCAAAAAAGATGCGCTGCACTGCGCGCGATCATCTGGGCACGCAAAGCAACGACATCGGTGATTGGGCCACGAGCCGTGAAGGCCGTGACCGGGCGAAGATCACGCCCCTTGTAATGGTCTTGGATGCCGCCTGCCGCGGTCTAGGTGGTTCGCGGCGAGAAGCGGTGGACTGGCTCTAAGTCCGAGTGGTATCTGATCTGGAAATGCCGGGAAATGCTGTCAGGCAAAGCCGACAAGTGATGTCCGGTTTTGCCTGACAATTGACCGGGTCTGGAGACCGGAAGACGCCGGTCGACCCGCTTTTCACGGACCGGCTGGCCTGCAACGTTCGCCTGTGCGCCTCCGCTTGGCCGGAGACGATTTGAAAACGCTCAGGAACCGGCGACGACGACCAGCTCGTTTCTCACGGACTTCACCCCCGGCACGCTGGAAGTGACCCGTTCGACCCTTTCGCGGTGAGCACGGGTATCGGCGGTTCCATAAAGCGTCACGACGCCGCCCGAGGACTTGGCGTCGATCGCGAGCAACCTGAGAGCCGGGTCGGCGCCGAGCGCAGATTTGACCTTGGCAGCCAGCGTAGCGTCCTCGTCGATCTTGGGAGTTACGACGGCCCTCTGGCTCGGGTCGGATTTCGCCATTTCGATCTTTGCCTCGACGGGTACGGGCGCTTGCTGGGCCACCGTGCCGGTGGTAGCGGCAGCGTTCGTGCTCCGTTCGCTTTCGGTTTTCCACAGAGACTGAATCTGGTCGCATGCGCCCAGGCTCAATGCCAATGCGCCCGCAGTTACGGCTGTCAAGGCGCCGTATCCCCTTCTGTTCCATTTCATGACTCGCTCCATCGCTGAGGTGATCCCTCCCTCTCAGACACAGGGTTATTTTAATAGTTGCACCGAGCGAATCAACCGCAAGACAAGGGACAGTCTGAGGTGTCGTCGCTGCCCGACAGTTCGAGTCGGGTACACTTGCTGCTCAAGCGCGATACGACTGAAACGAGCTCGCAGGTTCCCCCATGCCAGCCCCTCTGAACCTCGACCCGAGACTCGCCGCGATCCACGCCACGGAGTATCCGCGTTTCTCCGACGCCGAGATGGCGCGCCGCCGCGCGGCGCTCGCTCGAGTGATGGAGCGGGCGGAAGTCGATCAGCTGCTGGTGTGCGGCGAGCAGCGCGCGGGGACCGGCGTCGCCTGGCTCACCTCCTGGCCGGCTACGGTCGAGGCCTATGCGATCGTCGCGCCGGGCGAACCCCAAGTCATGTATATAGAGTGGTACAACCACTGGCCGCTCGCGCGGAGGCTTGCGCGCGACACCGAAGTACGCTGGGGCGAGCACCAGGGGATCGACAAGGTGATCGCCGATCTCAGGACGCGCGGCGCCAGGCGCGTCGGCCTCATGGGCGCGCTCGGCTACGCGAAATGCCGGAAGCTCGAAGCCGCGTTCGGGCCGCTCGTCGATCTCAACCGCGAGTACGTGCGCCTGCGCCTGGTGAAATCGCAGGAGGAGATCGACTGGATGCGCATCGGCGCGGCGCTCACCGACCTCGCCATCGAAGCCCTGAGGCGCGAAGCGCGGCCGGGAATGACCGAGCACGAGTTGGGGGGCATTTGCGAGGCCGCCTACCATCCGCAGGGCGGCGTGACTTATATCCACTTCTTCCTTGCTACGCCGATGGCCAATCCCGAGTACTGCGTGCCGCGCCAGTTCGCCTCCGGCCGCAAGGTTCAGGCGGGCGACGTGATCGCCACCGAGATCACCGCCCAGTTCTTCGAGTATCCGGGTCAGGTGTTGCGCACCTTTACCGTGGCCGCCGAGCCGATGCCGCTTTTCCGCAAGCTCTACGAAACGGCGGAGGCCGCGTTCGACGCGGTGACCGGCGTGATCCGGCACGGCGCGACGATGCAGCAGATCATCGACGCCGCAGGCCTGATCGAAGACGCCGGATTCACGATCTACGACGACCTCATGCACGGCTTCGGCGGCGGGTATTTCCCACCCGTGCTCGGCTGCAAGAGCCGTCCGGCCGGGCCGCTGCCTGACATGACGCTCGAGGCCGGCATGACCTGCGTGGTCCAGCCCAACGTGATCACTCGCGACCAGAAGGCGGGCGTCCAGGTCGGGGAGCTCGTGCTCGTGACGGAAAAGGGCTTCGAGCGCTTGCACGGGGCCGAGCGCGGCCTGTTCCGGCTAGGCTGATTCACGGCCGGCTGCGCGAGCGGGCGCTATTGCGGCCGCAGCCCATGCTGGGTCAGCACGTAGACGCGGTCGGCCGTTTTCGCCGCCGCCGCGGAATGCGTGACGAGGATGCCTGCCGCGCCCTCGACTTTCACGCACTCCTTGAGCAGGCCCAGCACCTGCTGCGCGCTTTCCGGATCGAGATTGCCGGTCGGCTCATCGGCGAGAACCAGGCGGGGCTTGTGCACGATCGCGCGCGCGATGGCGACGCGCTGCGTCTCCCCGCCCGAAAGCTCGCGCGGCAGGCTCGCCGCGCGATCGCCGAGGCTGACCGCCGCGAGCACCAAGGCGACTCGGGCTTGAATTTCGGCTTTGACCGCACCGTTAAGCGCGAGAGGGAGCGCGACGTTTTGCGCCACCGTTAAATAGGGCAGAACGTGGAAAGCCTGGAACACGAAGCCCATTTGCCGCCGGCGCAGCAGCGTGAGTGCATCGTCGTCGAGCGCGCACAAGTCCGCGCCCTCCAGCAGGACCTGGCCGGAATCGGGATGTTCGAGCCCGGCGACGATGTTGAGCAGCGTGGATTTTCCTATCCCCGACTCGCCCATCACTGCGACGTAGCTCCCCGCGGCGAGCTCGAGGCTGACGTCGCGCAGCACCGCCTTTGCGCGCGGCCCGGAAAACGACTTGCTCAGATGCCGGATCGAAAGCACGCGGCGAGGTTACTTGCGAGCCGCCTCGAAGGCAAGCTAAACGCCCAGATGGCGCCGGTGCAGCTCCGGCTGAGCGCGCAACTGCGCGCTCGGACCTTCGTATACGGCGGCTCCCTTGACAAGGATGACGATGCGGTCGGCGATCGTCGAGACCGCATTGAAGTTTTTGTCGACGATCACCGTGGCGATTCCCGCCTCCTTGATGCGCCGGATGATGCGCCAGATTTCCCGCGCCACGAGCGGCGCGAGGCCCTCGGTCGCCTCGTCGAGGATCAACAGCTCTGGATGCGTCATGAGCGCACGGCCGATGGTGAGCATCTGCTGCTCGCCGCCGGAGAGCTGCCCACCGCCGTGCTCCAGGCGCTCGGCGAGGCGCGGGAAAGTTTCGAGCACCCGCTCGAGCGTCCACTCGTGCCTGCCGTCCGCGCCGGGGCGCGCCGCCATGACGAGATTCTCGCGCACGCTCAGGCTCGGGAAGATGCCACGGCCTTCGGGCACGTAGGCCAGACCGGCGCGCGCGATGGCGTGCGGCGCCGCGCGGGTCATTTCCCGGCCCTTCAGCTTCACGGCACCCGAGCTCGGACGGACGAGGCCGAGAATGCTTTTCAGGAGCGTGGTCTTGCCCATCCCGTTTCTGCCCATGAGGCCGACGGTTTCCCCGCGCCGCACGGTGAGATCGACGCCGTGCAGGACATGGCTCGCGCCGTAGTGGCTGTGGATGCCGCGGGCTTCGACGAGCGGTTCGCTGCTCACCCGTTCACTTCCTCCCCGAGGTATGCCTCCTGGACTGCGCGGCTGGCGCGGATGTCACTCGGCCTTCCCGATTCGAGCACCATGCCGTTCACCATGACCGTGAGCACGTCCGCCACGGCGAACACCGCGTCCATGTCGTGCTCGACAAGGAGTATGGCGTGGTCGGCGGCGAGCTTGCGCAGCAGCTCGACGATGCGCGCCGATTCCTCGGCGCCCATTCCGGCGAGAGGCTCGTCGAGCAGGAGTATGTGCGGACGGGTGGCAAGCGTCATCGCGATCTCGACCTGACGCTGCTCGCCGTGGGAGAGCGCCGCGACCTGCGTTCCGCCCCGGCCTTCCAGGCCGGCGGCGGCAAGCGCGCGCTCCGCGGCCTTGTTCACGTCGCCGTAGGAAAGCGCCGGGCGGAAAAACAGCATGGAGCTATTCAGCCGCGACTGCGCCGCAAGCCGGCAGTTCTCGAACGCAGTCAACGGAAGAAAGACGTTCGTCTTCTGGTAGCTGCGTCCGATCCCGAGCTTCGAGATGCGGTGTGGTTCCAGTCCAGTGATGTCCCGTTCGCCAAGGACGACCGTACCGGCGCTCGGGCGCAAATCGCCGGAGAGCACGTTGAGGAGGGTGGTTTTGCCGGCGCCGTTCGGGCCTATCACCGCGTGCACCTCGCGCATGCGGCACTCGAGCGACACGTCTTTTACCGCGGCGAGCCCGCCGAAATGGCGCGTAAGCCCGAGAGTACGGAGGACCGCGGCCTCATCCATGAACTTCATCCTTCGGCGGGCGCAGCGCTTTCGCGAGCCCGGCAAGCCCGCTCGGAAGCAGGAGCGTCGCCAGCACGATGAACCCGCCCATGAAAAGCTGCCAGTGCTTGCCGAAATCGATGCCGCCCGCCTGAGGGAGACTCTGGAAACCGAGCTCAAGCAGCATCCAGATCGCCGCCCCGATCGCTGGGCCCACGAGCGTGCCCATCCCGCCCAGGATCACCATCATCATCACCGCCGCCGAGAGATGCCAGCCCAGCATCTCTGGGTTGACCACGCCGAACTGAACCGCCGACAGATAGCCGGCGACGCCGGCGATCCCGCCGGCGATGACGAAGCACGCAAGCTTGTAGCGGAAGGTCGGGTAGCCGAGCGAGCGCATTCGGTGCTCGTTCACGCGAATGCCGGCCAGCACCCGCCCGAAAGGCGAGCCGAGAACGACCCGCAGAAGGACGTAAGTGAGCACGAGGAAGACCAGCGCGAGGTAGTAGACGTGCGCGAAATTGTCGAGGTTGAACGGCTGCCAGCCGCCGATCCTGGCGACCGGCCGCACGTCGATGTAGACGCCGTCGCTGCCGCCGGCGATTTTGGTATCGAAGAAAACAAAGAACAGCATCTGCGCGAAGGCGAGCGTCACCATGATGAAATAAATGCCGCGGGTGCGCACCACGAAAAATCCGATGGCGAGGGCGAGCAGCGCGCTCGCCGCGATAGCGAGCGGGAAAGACGTCCAGAAGTTCGCCGCCTGGTACTGCGGCGTGACGAGCGCCAGGGCGTAACCCGCGGCGCCGTAGAACGCCGCGTGGCCGAAGGACACGAGCCCCGCGTAGCCGAGCAGCAGGTCGAGGCTCATCGCGAGAATCGCCATGATCATGATCTTCGTGAATATCTGAACGGTGAATTTCTCGGCGAGAAACGGCAGCACCGCGAGCGCGACGATCGCGGCGATCAGCGCCCCCGTGGCGAGGCGATTCGCGCTCACAGGCGCCTGCCGAAGATGCCCTCGGGCCGCCACAGCAGCACCACGGCCATCAGCAGGTATACCGTCATGCTGGAGAGCTCGGGCAGGAGCTCGACCCCGCCGATCTCCAGATGCAGCACTTTGCCGAAGGTATCGACCAGTCCGATGAGAAGCGAAGCCACCATGGCGCCTTTCACCGAGCCCATTCCGCCGATCACGATCACCACGAAGCAGAGGATCAGCACCTGGTTGCCCATGCCCGGAAACACCGCCGACACCGGCGCCGCGATCATTCCGGCGAGCCCGGCGAGCGTGATTCCGGCGGCGAACACCGCGCGGTACACGAGCCGGATGTTGATTCCGAGCGACTGCACCATGTCGCGGTCGTCCGCTCCCGCCCTGATCATCATGCCGAGCCGCGTCTTTTGGATCACCCAGTACATCAGTCCGGCCACCGCGAGGCATACGGCCGAGATCCAGAGGCGGTAGACCGGATAGGCGAGCGTGTCGGTCAGCGGGATCGAAGCGGACAGAAGCGCCGGGATCTGAACGCCGCGCACGTCGTCACCCCACAGCAGGCTCCGCGTTTCCTCGAAGACTAGGATCAGACCGTAGGTGAGCAGCACCTGGTAGAGGTGATCGCGGCGGTAAAGCCTCTCGATCAGCAGCACCTCCAGCACGAGCCCGATCGCGACCGTGAGGGTGATTCCCACCGGCAACGCGAGCCAGAAACTCCCGAGTGTGCCCGCGAGCGACCAGGCGAGATACGCTCCTATCATGTAGAAGCTGCCGTGCGCGACGTTGATGACGCCCATGATTCCGAAAACGAGCGTGAGCCCGCTCGAGACGAGGAACAGCAGCAGCCCGTATTGCAGCCCGTTCAGCAGCTGGATCAGAAAGGTGTAGAAATCCATATGCCAGGGCCGACAATATGCCACAGCCCGAAACAGAACCGGCGGCCTGCGCCGCCGGTTTCCTACCTGAATCCTGAATCCTTGATCCTGAATCCCGCCATCACCCCATCCTGCACTGGCCCATCGCGGACGGGTCGTCGTCGAGCGCCTTGACCGCGACGCCTTCATACTTGTTGTCGATCCCCACGACCTTGCGCAGGTACATGTCCTGGATGGGGTTGTGCGCCTTCGACAGCCGCCACTTGCCGCGCGGGCTGTCCACCGTCACTTTCTCCATCGCGGCGATGAGCTCTTTTTTCTGTGCGACCTCGCCGTTCACCGCCTTCAGGCCCGCGGCGAGCAGGAGCCCCGTGTCGTAGCCCGCGACCGCGTACACGTCCGGCTGCAGCTTGAACGCTTTCACGTAGGCGAGCCGGAATTCCTTGTCCCGCTTGAAGCTCAAGTCATCGGCGTAGTGGAGCGCCGTCTCCACGCCCTGCGCGGCGCCGCCCACCGCTTCGAGGATGCCGTCGGTCAGGAATCCCGGGCCCACAAGCGGAATCGTCTTGTTCAGACCGGCTTGCGCGTAGTCCTTGAGGAACTTGGCCGCGCCGCCGCCGGCGAAGAAAGCGTAGGTCGCATCCGGCCTGAGCGAAGCGATCTCGGTGAGCAGCGCCTGGAACTCCACGTTCGGGAACGGGATCCACAGCTCCTTTGCGATCTTGCCGCCGCCCCTGAGATAGCCGTCCTTGAAGCCCTTCACCGATTCCTCGCCCGCCGCGTAGCGCCATGCGATGGTCGCGACGTTCTTGACGTTCTTGCGCTGGGAGAGCGCGATGCCCATGCCGTAGCCGGGCTGCCAGTTGGAGAACGAGGTGCGGATGATGTTCGGCGCGCACAGGGAACCGGTCGCCTGCGACAGCCCGGCGTTCGGGATCATGTGCAGCACGCCGGTCTCGCGCGTGACGCGTATCATCGCGGCGCACACGCCCGAGTGCACGGTGCCGATCACCACGTCCACCTTGTCGCGCGTCACCAGGCGGTTGACGTTGTCGGTCGCCTTGGCCGGCTCGGATTCGTCGTCCACCTTGAAGAACTCGACCTCGCGGCCGCCGAGCTTGCCGCCGCTCTCCTGCAGCGCAAGGCGGAATCCGTTCTCGATCGCCACCCCGAGCGGCGCGTACGTGCCGGTGTAAGGCAGCATGAGCCCGACCTTGATCTTTGCGCCTTGCGCCATCGCGAAGCGCGGAAACGCGAGTCCCGCGCCCGCAAGCATTCCACCTCCCGCCGCTTTCTTGAGAAACTCACGGCGACCGAACTTGTGAAAAGTCATCTTTCCCTCCTCCTTATTCAACAGCTATTCTACGAGAACGGGGCGCTGATAAGCCAACGCCGCCTCGATCCCGAGGCCCGCCGAGAGGACGCGCTCGTCCTCGCCGGAAAACCCCACCACCATGAGCCCAACCGGGGCTTCGCCGGGCGCCTGTATCGGCAGCGTGAGCGCGCACCCGTCCAGGAAATTGATGACATTCGTATTGCGCAACATGTCGCCGTTCGCGGCACGGAATGTGTCCGGGTTGCGTTCGAGAGACTCGATCGGAGGAGCGATCCTCGGCACCGTCGGCATGATCAGGACATCGACCTCGTAATTCGGGCGGCGGAACTGCAGCATGAGGCGAGCCCGGGTCGCGAGCAGTTCGAGGTAATCCGCGGCGAGGACGCCTCGCCCGCGCAGGATCCGTTCCAGCACCCGCGGATCGAAATCGCTCTCCCGGTCTATCCAATTGCGGTGCACCGCGTAGGCCTCGGGCGGCGAGATGCCGCCGCCACGATTGGCGCCGGCCGCCTCGTCGAATTCCGGAACGTTCAGCTCGACGATCATCGCCCCGCGCCTGGACAGGCGCTCGAGGGCCGCATCGAAGGCCTCCATCACTTCCACGTCGAGATCCTCGAGCATGTAGTTTTTCGGCACTCCGAGGCGGTATCCCCCGAGCGGAGCGGGCTGAAGCGCCCGAGGCTGCTCTCCGGCGAGAACCTGGAAAACGGCGGCGCAGCACGCGACCGTGGGCGCGAGCGGCCCGATCGAATCGAGTGTGGTCGAAAGCGGAAACGCACCCTCGAGCGGGACCTGGCGCCGCGTCGGCTTGAACCCGGCGATGCCGCACAGCGCGGCCGGAATCCTCACCGAGCCGCCGGTGTCGGTGCCGAGCGCGAAGGCCGACATCCCGTCGGCGACCGACACCGCTGCACCCGAAGACGAGCCGCCCGGAATGAGGCGTCTGGCGCGGTCGTAGGGATTGGCGGGCGTGCCGTAGTGCGGATTGATGCCGATGCCTGAGAACGCGAACTCGGTCATGTTGCTGCGGCCGACGACGACGGCGCCCGCGGCGCGCAGCCGCGTGACCGCCGCGGCGTCCGCCGTCGCGGGTGCGGCGTCGCGCAGGATCGTCGACCCAGCGGTGGTCACATCGCCGGCGATATCGAACAGGTCCTTGATCGAGACCGGAAGCCCCGCTAGCGCACTGGGCACCACGCCTTCCTTGCGCAGTCGGTCCGACGCGTCCGCCGCAGCGAGCGCCGCTTGCGCGTGGACCTTGGTGAATACGCGCCCGCCCTCCCCGCCCGCGTCGGCGATGCGGGAAAGCGCGGCCTCGATCAGTTTGCGGCTCGTGGTCTTGCCCTCGGCAAGCTCACGCGCGAGCGCCGCGATCGGGCGGATGGCGGCTTCACCCATGTTACATCGCGCCCTCATCGTAGTAATGCAGCTCGAGCAGCAGGCAGCCCTTGTCCGACTTGAACGGCCCGTGCAGCGTGCCCGGCGGGCGGCATGCATAGGTGTTCGGACCGAACCGGGTGCCGCCCTTGCCTTTCTTGTCGTTGCCCACGATCAGATCGCCCGAAACGAGGTAGACCTCTTCCCAGTAGTCATGCATGAAGGGTTCCGTAGTATGGACGCCCGGCGCGAAGCGCAGGTGGCGAGTGCGAAAACCGCGCTTGTTTTTTTCGTCAAGAAATCCTGCGAGCACCTGCTGCTGGATTCCCGCAGGGTAGCCGGGCAGGTCTTCCCAGCCCTTGTCGAGGTCCACTTTGTAGAACTCCTTGTGTTCTTTCTGAATCGCCATGAGCGCTCTCCTAATCCGCGATGGCCAGACCGCGCGTCGCGTACTCGTGTCCCAGGCTGCGGTTCCTGAGCGGGTCGTGCAGCTCGATCTCGAAGCGCTCGCCGCCGCCGACCTCTACCGCAAGCGTACCGCAAAACATCGCGGTTTGTGGGAGGTGGCGACCTCAGGACTTGGTTTGCTATCGAGGCGCGACGGGAGTAGATTTCCGCCCCAGGCCGGCGTCTTTACAGGAGCGATCGATGTCGACGTTCGTGATTTCCCCGCATTTCAGGCTGCAGGAATGGGTCGCCGAGGAGAAGGGGTATTTTGCCGCCGAAGGGCTCGATTATGAGTTCCGCGACAACTACGGCCCCGGCGACGTGGCGAAGAAACACGCCACCCCCGACAAGATCGGCGCGTTCCAAAGCATCGAGCAGGGGCGTGCCTGCGACGTGAGCGGCGCCTGCCACTGGACGGTGAATGTCGCCGCCTCGACGGGCCACGGCAAGCTCTACGCCGATGCCTACTCGGTGGCGCCTTGCGGCGTGTTCGTGCCGCCTGAATCCGACATCAGGCATCCGAGCGATCTCAAGAGCGTGCCGATCTCGGTCGGCTACCAGTCGGGCAGCCACTACTCGACGATCCAGGGGCTCGAGCAGTACATGAAGGTCGACGACATCAAGCTTTCCTTCGCCGACGGCCTGCTGTTCAGCCGCCTGGAGAAGCTGATCGATCGCAAGGTGCCGGCCGCCTCCCTTTTCAGCGGGCCGTACTATTTCCTCGAGCAGCTCGGTTTCCGCAAGGTGATCGACACCACGTTCATGATGGCCATGTCGATCGCGGGCAATCCCGACCCCGAAGATCTGCGTAAATATTTTCGCGCCTTGCGCAGGGCGCAGCGCGACATCGACCTGCGCCCGGAGCTCTACACGCATTACTACAGGAAGGAATTTCCGGCGCGCTTCCTCGAGCAGATGGACACGCGACGCTGGGGTCCGGGCGAGCGGATCGTCTTCGAGCCCTACACGAAGGAGGTCTTCGAGGAGTCCTTCCGCTGGATCGCCGAGCGCAACATCTTCCCTGAAGGCGGCATGGGCGCAGGCAAGTACGAGGAGTCGGTCATCTCGCTTGCGGCGTAGAAACCCGCCCTCACCCGCTCGCCGTGCTCGCCTCTCTCTCCCGCCTTGCGGGGGAGGGTTGGGGTGAGAGGGTACTAAGCCGCTTCGAAATTCATGCCGAAGGCTTGCGGCGGCTTCGGGCCCCAGACGTACAGCGAATCTTCGGCCGGGTAGTTCGTCGGCTTCCAATTCGCGCCCTCCGGAATGAAGTCGATGTCGCAGAAGTACTCCGCGAGGCTGTTCCAGGGATCGCGGATGTAGTGGAAGAAGTTGGACCCGATGACGTGACGGCCGAAACCCCAGCCGTCCTTGTAGCCCTTGTCGAGCAGCCGGCAGGCACCCATGCCGATCTCATCGACGTTGCAGACCTCGAAGCTCGCGTGGTGAAACCCGGGCTTATCCGACTTGATGAAACCGAAGATGTGATGGTCGCTGCCGCCGTGGCCGCGCATGAACGCGACGATGTCCTGCGCGCGGTCGGAGAGCCGCAGACCCACCACGCGCGTGTAGAAGTCGATCATCTTCTCCATCTGCGGGGTAAAGCGCAGCGTGTGGCCGAGGCGCGTCGGCCGCACTTCGACATCGCGCTTCGGATGGCCGGGCACTCCGGCGCGGTTCAGGTGCCCGGGATTGTTGATCCTCCATTCCGCCGCGGCGCGCCAAGGTTTCGGCTCGGCGACGCGCACGTTCACGAATAATCCGTCCGGATCGCGGAACCAGATTCCGTCCGACGGCGTCTCCTTGGGCGCATCGACGAGCTTGGTGCCGTTCTGCACCAGCCGCTTTTTGAGCGCTTCCAATTCGTCCGCGCGCGTGCCAAAGCAGATGTGATGCTGCTGCTTCTTCTTTCCCTCGATGAGGACAACCTGGTCCTGGTCGCGGCCCTGGCAGCGCATGGCGACGCGCTTGCCGTTCTCGTGGGCCTCGAGCCCGAAGTCTTCGTAAAAATCGCGCCCCTTCGCCGGGTCGGGCACGGCGAGCGCGATGTGCTGCAAGGAACGTATGGTCATCGTCATCCCTCCTTCGCATGCAGCCGCACCTGGTGAATCCAGGCGGCTGGCTTCATCAGGCGGATTGTACCGCCAAGCAGGCCCCCTGCTCCATCGTTGGCGAGAACTTCGGCGTATAGTGTCCGTCACTCAACCGTGCGAGGAAACATGACCGCCAGCTCCAGCCTTCTGCGCATCAAGGTCGCCCCGAAAGGCATGGGCCTCAACGATTTCGTCGCCCTCGAAGAAGGGTACTACACCGACGAGGGACTCGAGGTCGAGCTCGACTGGAAGACTTTCCGCGGCACCCAGTCGAGCTGGAAGACCTACGACTACCGCCAGCGGCCGCAGGACAAGCCTTACACCGAGGGCGGCGGCGAGCAGGTCATCCAGTGCGCCTGCTTGTGGGGCACGATCAGCAACGCAAGCGCGGGCATGGGCCGGGTCGTGGCTGACTGCTACGGCGCATCGCCGTGGTCGATCTTCGTGCGCCCGGAGTCTAGGATCCGCAGGGCCGAGGATCTCAGGGACGTTCCGATCGCCGTCGGCATGCGCGCGGGCAGCCACTTCAACGTCCCCTTCCGTCTGGAGAAGCACCTGCCGCTCGAGCACATCAATACGGTCAACGTCGGCGGTTTCGGCGCGCGCCTGAAGGCGCTGCTCGACAGGGAGATCGAGGCGGCGAGCCTGCTGCCGCCGCAGATCGACATGGCAAAGCAACTGGGCTTGCGCGAGATTATCGCCGACGAGTTCCACACGCTGTGGTGGGTGCCCGAGTCCGCGCCGAAAGAAGGCGTCCGCGGCTACCTGCGCGCGCTCGGCCGCGCCGAGCAGGCGCTCGAGGCCGACTTGCGTAAGTACCTGCCCCTTTGGGAGCGCTGCATACCGCCGGAGTTCCAGGATCGGGAATGGGACTTCAGCCGCTTCAGCCGCGGCGAGCGGTTCGTCTACAAGCCGATACCGCGAGCGGAATTCGACGGCGTATTCGAGCAGGTCAAGCGCTGGGGGCTCGACCAGTATCTCAAGGAACGCTCCTTCGAGAAGCTGATTTACCGCGCCGCGCCCTGATCCGCTGCGGCGTGCCACCGCTCGCCCTGCCAGCCGGACGGCTTCCTCACGCGGCTAACCTCGTTCCGCCGCAGCGCGCCCTTTCCCCGCGACCCGGGAGATTGCGATGACTTCGGCAAGCGCCGAGTGGTTATTCGGCGCCATGACGTGCACGCCGGCGATACCGGGTATCTCGGCGAGTTCTTGCATGAACTCGACGCAGATCTTCGTTCCTTCCGATTTCGGATCGGAAGCGTGCTCCAGGCGCTCGACGATGCCGTCCGGGATCAGCGACCCGTACAGTTTTTCCCTGATCCAGCGGGCCGAGCGCGCCGACGGAATCGGAGCGACGCCGATCAGGATCGGCAGCCTTTGCGCGACGCCGAGGTCGACCAGCCGGGCGGCGTAGCGCCGCACCACCGACGCATCCATGCAGAACTGGGTCTGGATGAAATCGGCGCCGGCCTCCAGCTTGGCGAGAAGCCCGTTGGGACGCCAATCCGCGGGAGGATCGACGGGGATCTCTCCCGCTCCCAGCACCAGCCTGAAGTTCCCCTTGATCTCTGCGCCCGACGGAAGCCGGTGCTCGGTCCGCATCCGGTGCGCCATGGCGAGCAATCCCGTCGTGTCGAGGTCGAATACGGGTTTCGCATCCGGTTGATCGCCGGCCCTGGGATCGTCTCCGCGCAGCGCAAGAACATTGCGGATGCCGAGGGCCGCGGCGCCGAGCAGCTCGCCCTGAAGAGCGATCCGATTCCTGTCGCGGCAGGTCATCTGCAGCACGGGCTCGATGCGATTCTGGACGAGGAAGTGCGCCGCAGCGAGGCTGGACAAATGCGCCCTGGAGCCTGCCCCGTCCGTAACGTTGACGGCCACCGCGAGACCCTGCAGCGCGACTGCGCGCGCTACGAATTCGGCAGGATCCGCCGAGACCGGCGGAGACAGCTCGGCGGTCACCACGAATCGGCCGCTGCGCAGCTGGCGCTCCAAGCCGCTGACGGCATCCGTCGCGGATTTTTTCTTCGTCGCCAGTTCCATTCTCGATCGGCTCCCGTCGCAGCGCGAGTTTAGCACGCCGGGGTATGCGCTAAGCGGCCCTTTCCCGCTCCACCCGCGCCATGAACGTAGGCGCGAGCTGCCGCAGCCGGTCGTCCGTCATGCGGCCGCTTCGCGTCATGTAGTCGTAGGCGAGGCGCCAGGGTTCCTCGCGCATTTTCTCGGGGAAGCGCTCGTACCAATAAGAGCTCGCGTTCGCCGCGGCAAGCAGCTTCTCGACGATCGGCCGGCGCTCGCGCTCGAACGCCGCGAGCGCCCGCGCTACGTCCTCGCCAAACTCCGCAAACGCGCGGTCGAGCGCGATGGCGTCCTCGAGTGCAAGCCGCGTGCCCGAGCCGATCGAGAAGTGCACCGTGCGCAGCGCATCGCCGATGAGCACCGCGTCACCCGCGAACCAGCGCCGGTTCGAGAGCAACGGAAACTGCCGCCACACGGATTTGTTCGACGCGAGCGGGCGTCCGTCGAGGTCCCGAGCGAAGACGCGTTCGCAATAAGCGCGGGATGCGGCGTCGGACATGCGGTCCAGTCCCGCTCTCTTCCACGTCGCTTCGTCGCACTCGACGATGAAAGTACTCATCGAGGGTGTGTAGCGGTAGTGGTGCGCGACGAACGCGCCGTGCTCGTTTCCACGGAAAGTCAGCGTCAGGCACTCGAACACCTGCGAGGTGCCGTACCAGACGAAGCGGTTGGTGAGCAGCTCGATCCTCGGTTTGAACTGAGCCTCAAGCGCGCGGCGCACGAGCGAGTTCAGTCCGTCCGCGCCGACGACGAGGTCGGCGCCTGAAAACTCGTCGAGCGACGATAGCGCGCGGCCGTACTCGATTTTCACGCCAGCGTCGCGGCAGAGCTTTTGCAGGATTTCGAGGAGCTTGAGGCGTGCGATGGCGGAAAAGCCGTTGCCGTCGATGTCGACGCGCTCGCCGCGGTGCACGATGCGCTGGATAGGCCAGGCCTGCATCGCCGCGGTGAGGATGCGCAGCAGTTCCGGCTCGTCGCGCTCAAGGAAAGCGAGCGCCCCTTCGGAAAACACCACGCCGAAGCCGTAAGTCGAGTCGGCCGGATTTTGCTCAAGGATCTCTACCCGCCACGCCGGGAAGCGGCGCTTGGCGAGCAGGGAAAAGAGCAAGCCTGCGGGGCCTGCGCCGATCACGGCAACGCGCATGCCTCGACCGTGTAGATTTTCGGTGATAAACTGTCAAGATACAATGACACAACACCTGCCATGACTACGTCATATTTCACGACGATGGTCTCCCATCGTTGCATACTTCATGGACAAACCGTCGCCTATGTCCCAGATTAAGCGCATGTAATAGACCGGCTCGAATATACCGTGGGTATCGCCGCGCGCAGTGCGCAGCCGCTGATCCTCCCCCGCCCCGTGTCCTACACGGGGGAGGTGATTTTCCTTGCAGCCGCTTATTTTGCCGCGGCCAAGCTCGCCCTGTTGGTCGCGATTCCGCCAGGCTATGCGACCGCGGTGTGGCCGCCGTCGGGCATCGCCCTCGCCGCCCTCCTGCTGCTCGGGAACCGAAATTGGCCGGGGATCTGGCTCGGCGCCACGCTGGTCAACGCTACCGTCAATTCCTCGCTGCTCACCGCCGTCCTGATCGGCACCGGCAACACGCTGGAAGCGCTCGCCGGGGCGGCGCTGGTCCGGGCGTTCATCGGCGTGCACCGGAGCTTCCAGCGCGGAGAAGACGTCGTCGAGTTCGTCGCGATCGCCGCATTGAGCGCCGCGATTGCGGCCACGGT
>WNGL01008902.1_pt1 | contig 20384 bp, 11 predicted proteins | sample 5400591 | NCBI WGS metagenome assembly WNGL01 (sample SAMN13153377, study PRJNA577476) | soil metagenome | isolation source: 80 cm soil or saprolite under Garry oak tree replicate 1 | place: USA:California | collected 2016-06-15 | reverse complement strand
TGGCACGGAGCAGCGCGGTCCCCAAAACGTGAACGGCGGGCACACGCTGATGGGCCGCGAGGTCGTGAAGGCCATCGCGCTGAAACTCGGAAACGCGATCGCGCTGCCGGTGCTCCCGTACACGCCCAATAACGCGAGCGCGACGCTGCCCGGAACGATCGGCCTCACGAACGATCTGCTCGGCGCGATTCTCGAGCGCATCTCGGAGCAGGCCATCGTCACGGGCTTCAAGAACGTGATCCTGATGGGCGATCACGGCGGAGGACAGCCGAACGTCTATCGGGACACGGCGAAGAAGCTCGACGATAAATACGCGCCTCAGAGTGTCCACGTCTTCTACTGCGATGACGTGTATACGAAACGCATGGCGGATTTCGACGAGTACCTGCGATCGAAGAACCTGCCCACGGGCGGCCACGCGTCGATCATCGACACGTCGGAGATGCTGTATCTCGGCGGCGATAAGGGATGGGTCCGCAAGGAACTCATCAAGACGGCCGTCGGCGATCCCGTCGGCGGTGGCCGGGGCCGCGGCCAGCCGGCGGATCCCAGCGTGCCGCCTCCGCCGCCGCGCGTGAACAACGGCATCAGCGGCGACGCCAGGCCGTCCACAGCGGCCCTCGGAAAGTACGAATTCGACATGCAGATCGAATACGCGGTCCGGCAGATCCGTCAGTTTCTGAGCGCGCCGGCCCCTCAGATGAGATAGTTCCCGTCTAATGGGATAGTTCACGTAGTCCGCGTGATCCGCGGCCGCCCCGTTTATACTTTCGGAAGCGATCGAGCGCCGGGGGGACGTCAGCAGGTATGTACAGACCCGTCGTGACTTTGCTCGCGGCCGGCATCGGGACGATCGGCCTCGCGTGGGCCACGATTGTGCCCGGCCGCGCGGCGGCGCTGTCCTCCCCAGCCAGCTCGCTTCGTCCGGGTGCCGCGCATGGGGACGTCCTCTCGTCCAGCGAAGCGCGCGCGGTCATCGAACAGTACTGCCTGACGTGCCATGACCAGGATCATGCGAAAGGTGATCTGGTTCTCGAGACGTTCGATCCTGCGAAGGCGGATCAGCGCGGGGACGTCGCCGAGAAGATGGTACGGAAGCTGCGCGCCGGCATGATGCCGCCGCCCGGCGCCGAGCGTCCGGCCGAGGGCACGCTCGACGCATTCGCCGCCTCGCTCGAGATGAAGCTGGATGCGGCAGCTGAGTTACATCCGGATCCGGGCCATCGCACGTTCCAGCGCCTCAATCGCGCCGAGTACACGCAGGAGATCCACGACATCCTCGGGCTCGACGTCGACGCCGCGACGTTTCTGCCACCCGACACGATCAGCCACAACTTCGACAATATCGCTGACACGCAGGCCATGTCCGCCACGCTGCTCGAGGGGTACCTGCGCGCGGCTGCGGAGGTGAGCCGGCTCGCGGTCGGCGACCCGCAGGCCGCGCCGAACTCCACGATTCATAAGGTTCCGCGGATGGCGTCGCAGCTCGCCCACGTTGACGGCGCGCCGTTCGGCACGCGCGGCGGCATGTCCGTCGTCCACACGTTTCCGGCGGATGGCGAGTACACGTTCCGCATGATGCTGCACTCCATTCCGACCGGCCAGCTGTTCGGCAGCGGCGTGCGCGGCGAGCAGATCGAGTTGTCGATCAACGGGCAGCGGGCCGCCGTCATCGACATCAATCCGCGCATGAGCGAGTCCGATCCGAACGGCATGAACCTGCAGACGCCGCCCATTGCAGTCAAGGCCGGACCGCAGCGCGTCTCCGCCGCGTTCGTCGTCCGCTCCGAGGCGCCGTTCGACGATCTCCTCGCGCCCGTCGAGCAGACCCTCGCCGACACGCAGATCGGCAGCGGGAATGCCGGGGTGACGACGCTGCCGCATCTGCGCGAATTTGCCATCACCGGCCCGCAGCGCGTGACCGGCGTGTCCGACACGCCGACCCGGCGGAGGATCTTCAGCTGCCGTCCGCTTTCGGCTGGCGAGGAGCAGGCGTGCGCGTCGCGCATCATCGGCGCGCTGGCGGCCAGGGCGTATCGCCGGCCCCTGACACAGGCGGATCTCGACGGGTTGATGCGCTTCTACACGGCGGAACGCGCCAAGGACGGCTTCGAGGCGGGGATCCGTACCGCCATCCAGGCCATGCTGGCGAGTCCGCATTTCATTTTCCGTTTCGAGGAAGCGCCGGCCTCGATGCGCCCCGGCCAGACGTACCGGATCAACGACGTGGACCTGGCGTCGCGCCTTTCCTTCTTCCTCTGGGGCGCCGGTCCGGATGGTGAGTTGATTGCGGCGGCGGAGAAGGGAACGCTCGGCACCACCGCGGGGCTCGAGCAGCAGACGCGGCGCATGCTCGCCGACCCGCGCGCGTCCGCGCTGTCGACGCGATTCGCGTCGCAGTGGCTGCGGCTCCAGGATCTGGACAAAATCAAGCCGGACGCGCGTCTCTATCCGCAGTTCGATCAGACACTCGCCACTGCGATGCGCCGTGAAACCGAACTCCTCTTCGGGAGCATCGTCCACGACGATCGCAACGTCCTCGACCTGCTGTCGGCGGACTACACGTTCGTCAACGAGCGGCTCGCGCGGCATTACGGAATTCCGAATGTGAGCGGTCCTGCGTTCAGGCGTGTCGCGCTCGCGGACGACAACCGGCGCGGGCTCTTCGGGCAGGGCAGCATCCTGACGATGACCTCCGTGGCGGACCGGACGTCGCCGGTGTTGCGCGGCAAATGGGTGCTCGAGGTGCTGCTCGGGATGCCGCCGCCGCCCCCGCCACCGGGCGTGCCGGCATTCGAAGAGACGAAAGCCGTGCACGGCGCGCATCTGCTATCGGTGCGCGAGCGGATGCAAGAGCATCGCGCGAATCCGCAGTGCCGGTCCTGCCACCGCGTGATCGATCCGATCGGCCTCGCGCTCGAGAATTTCGACGTCATCGGGATGTGGCGCATCCGCGACGGGAGCTCGACGGTCGACGCGACGGGTCAACTGTACGACGGGACACCCCTGAACGGACCGGTCGGTTTGCGCCGCGCGCTTCTGAAGCGAACGGACGTCATCCTGCGGACGTTTACCGAGAACCTGATGGCGTATGGACTCGGGCGGCGGATCGAGTATCACGACATGCCGACCGTCCGCAAGGTCGTGCGCGACGCCGGCGTGAACCAGAATCATTTCTCGTCATTCGTGCTCGGCATCGTGAAGAGCCCGGCGTTCCGCATGAGCCGCGCGGGGGCCACCACGCACCAGCTGGCAACTGGCAACCGGTAACTGACATGTATCTCACCAAGAAACACATTTCGCGTCGCACCATTCTGCGTGGCATGGGCGCGACGGTCGCGTTGCCGTTCCTGGAGGCCATGGTGCCCGCGCGAACGCTGCTGGCGAAGACCGCCGCCGCCGGACGCACGCGGCTCGCGGCGATCGAGATGGTGCACGGCTCCGCCGGGAGCACGCAGGTCGGCCTCGCGAAGAACCTATGGTCGCCGGCCGCCGTCGGACGCGTCTTCGATCTGTCGCCGAGCAGCCTGGCGCCGCTCGAACCGTTCCGCGATTACCTGACGATCGTCAGCAACACGGATGTGAAGCAGGCCGAGGCGTTCACGACGCCAGAGATCGGCGGCGATCATTTCCGTTCGAGCGCCGTGTTCCTCACACAGACTCACCCGAAGCAGACCGAAGGGTCCGACGTCCACGTGGGCATCTCGCTCGATCAGATGTACGCGCAGAAGTTCGGACAGGACACGCCGATCCCGTCGATGCAGCTCTGCATCGAGAACGTCGATCAGGCGGGTGGCTGCGCCTACGGCTACGCGTGCGTGTACACCGACACGATCAGTTGGGCGAGCCCGAACGAGCCGCTGCCGATGGTCCGTGATCCGCGTGCGGCGTTCGATCAGTTGTTCGGCGTGGGCGCGACGCCGGCGGAGCGCGCCGTCAATCGCCGCACCGACCGCAGCATCCTCGACTGGGTCACGACCGAGGTGGGACGGATCGCGAAGACGCTGGGTCCGGACGACCGCCGCCGGCTCGATCAGTACCTGACCGAGATCCGCGAGATCGAGCGGCGCATCCAGCGCGTCGAATCGTACAACGCCAGCGGCGAGCCGCGCGATCTGCCCGGCGCCCCGATGGGCGTGCCGGATTCGTTCAGCGAGCACGTGAAGCTGATGTTCGACCTGCAGGCGATCGCGTTCGCGGCCGACATCACGCGGGTATTCTCGTTCAAGATGGGACGCGACGGATCGGCGCGCGTGTCTGCAGTTCGCCCAGATCAACAAGTACCATGTCAGCCTCGTCCCGTACTTCCTCGAAAAGCTGAAGAGCATTCAGGAAGGCGACTCGAACCTGCTGGACAAGACGCTCGTGATGTACGGGTCGCCGATGGGCAACTCCAACACGCACAACCATCGGCGCTGCCCCTTGTTCCTGGCCGGCCGCGCCAACGGCCTGTTGAAGGGCAACACGCACGTCAAGGCGCCGGACGGCACGCCGATGGCCAACGCGATGCTGACGCTGCTGCACGGCCTGGGCTTGGAGGATCTCAAGTCCTTCGGCGACAGCACGGGCACCATGGATCTCAACGCGGTTCCGACGACGGTGTAACGGGGGACGGGGGACGGGGGACCGGAAAAGACAAGGACACAGAGGCAAGGCTGCAGAGGCAAGGTCGCAGAGACGAGGCGCAGAGACGATGAGGGCACGGAGGGTTGCGGCAGCGTTTGCGATCGGGATCGGGCTATCGGCGGCGCTCGCGTCAGCCGACGGCAGCCGCGTGGCCGACGCCGCAATGGCGGGCGATCGCGACGCGGTTCGGGCGCTGCTGACCAGCGGCGAAGACGTGAACGCGGCGCAAGGGGACGGAATGACCGCGCTCCACTGGGCCGCACGGCGCGGCGATGTGGAGACCGCTCGGATGCTGATCGCCGCCGGCGCGAACCTCCGCGCGACCACCCGCCTCGGCAACTACACGCCTCTCCTTGTGGCAAGCGAGCTTGGCCACGCGCAGGTGATCGACGCGCTCGTCGCCGTCGGCGCGGATCCGAAGACGACGACGTCGAGCGGCGTGACCGCGCTGATGCTGGCGAGCGCCTCGGGCCAGGCCGACGCCGTCAAGTCGCTGCTCGCACACGGCGCCGACGTCGACGCGACCGAACCGGTGCGCGGCGAAACCGCGCTGATGTTCGCCGCGGCCAACCGCCGCGTGGACGCCATACGCGTGCTCATCGCCGGACGGGCGAACGTGAACGCCGCAACCAAGGTCGTGAGCCTCAAGGCCGCCCCGCCGAGCCCGGAGGAGGAAGCGTATCTCGCGGGGCTCGCCGGCGGACGCGGTGCCGGGCAGGCCGGCGGCGCGGCCGCAGCGTCCGGCGGCCGTGGAGGGCGCGGTGGTCGCGGCGGCGCGACGGGCGTCGCGGGCGTCACGCGTCCCTATACGTACGCAGAGCAGATCAACGGGCAGGGCGGCCTCACGCCGCTGCTGTTCTCGGCGCGTCAAGGGGACCAGGACGCCGCGAAGGCGCTGCTCGACGCCGGGGCGGAGATCAACAAGGCCAGCGGCGGCGACAATACCAGTCCGATCCTGATGGCCGTCATCAACGGGCATTTCGATCTGGCCGCCTCGCTGCTCGATCGGGGCGCCGATCCGTTGATTGCCAGCGATAACGGCGTGACGCCGCTGTATGCCGCCCTCAACGTGCAGTGGGCACCGCGCGCGCTGTACCCGCAGCCGCGCGCGTACTTGCAGGAGAGGCTCACGTATCTCGACGTCATGAAGCGGCTGCTCGACGCCGGCGTCGACCCGAACGTGCGGCTCCAGAAGAAGGTCTGGTACCAGGAGTACAACTTTCCGCTGCTCGCCGTCGACGAAATCGGCGCGACGCCGTTCTGGCGCGCGGCGTACGCCTGCGACGTCGACGCCATGAAACTGCTTGTCGCCTACGGCGCCGATCCGAACATTCCGACCGTCAAGCCGGCGGGCCGTCCCCGCGCCGGCGACGCAGGCGGACGCGAGACGATCGAAGACGTGTCGGGTTTGCCGCCGGTGCCGGTGGGCGGCCCTGGCATTCCGCCGCTCCAGGCCGCTGCAGGCTCCGGATTCGGCGAAGGCTACGCCGGCAATTCACACCGCACGGCCCCCGGCGGATTCCTGCCCGCGGTCGAGTACCTCGTCGAGGAACTCCACGCCGACGTGAACGGCCGCGATCACGAGGGCAACACCGCGCTTCACCATGCCGCCGCGCGCGGCGACGACGAGATGATCCTGTATCTCGTGTCGAAGGGCGCGGACGTGAAAGCCGTCAACCGCGCCGGCGAAACCACCGCCGACATGGCCAACAGCCCGTCGCAGCGCATCGAGCCGTACCCGGCGACGATCGCGCTGCTCGAGAAGCTGGGCTCGAAGAATAACCACCGCTGTAAGGCGTGTAGCTAGAGGTCAGAGGTCAGAGGTCAGAAGGTGATGCGGCAACTTGCTTCCCTCGTGCTGCTGGTCCTGCCCCTCGCGTCATTCGCCGAGTCCAAGGTCGAGAAGCTCACGCTCGGGTCCGGCGCGGCCGCGCATACCTATTACCTTTACGTTCCGGAGAAGGCGATGTCCGGCCCGTCGCCGGTCCTGCTCCTGCTGCACGGATCGGGACACAACGGAGAATCGCTCGTCGATCCCTGGCTCCCTCTCGCAAAATCGGAGGGCATCGTCCTCGTCGCACCCAACGCCTCCAACCCACAGGCCTGGCGGATTCCGCAGGAAGGGCCCGACTTTTTCCGCGATCTGCTCGATGAGGTTCGCCGGGCGCACGAGGTGATCGACCCGCGCCGCATGTATATCTTCGGGCATTCCGCCGGCGCGATTCAGGGCCTGAACCTGGGCTTGATGGAGTCCGAGTATTTCGCGGCGGTTGCCGTCCATGCGGGTGCGGTGAGTCCCGAGATGATGCCGATTCTCGAGCAGGCGCCGAGGAAGATCCCGATGGCGATCTGGGTGGGAACCAACGACAACTTCTTCCCGCTGAACGTGGTCCGCCAGACGCGGGATGCTCTCAACGCGCGGAATTTCAACACCCAGCTCACCGAGATCAAGGGCCACACGCACGACTACTACAGCTCGGCCTCCGGCATCAACAAGGAGGCCTGGGCGTTCCTGCACCAGCACACGCTTGCGGCGGATCCGAAGTTCCAGCAGTATCAGCTCGCGAAGTAGAGCCGCGTTGTGGCAGTCTGGATCTGCCAGCGCCGGAGGGAGACATCCCAATGGCGTTCTTCCGTCGTCCCGTCTTCGCGCTCCCGCTGCTGATCGTGTTCATTGCCGCCGCCGTTGCGGTCTGCCGCGCCCCCGCCGTCCGAGCGTCTTCAGCGGACGTCGTCACTCTGGCGTCCGGTAGCGCCGTCCACCTCGCCACGCCGCCGTTCCTGCAAGTGGGCAGACGCTACGCGTTCACGTGGCCCGGTGGCGGTCCGCCGCAGACCTTCACGGTCAAGTCGATTCGGCCCGATGGCTGGATTCTGGTAGAGGTCGCCGACGAGACCATCCGGCCCGAGCTCTACGTTCCGGGCGAGTTCCCGACGCGGTGGCTTCACGTGGGAATCGCCGTTTCGATCCAGGAGATGCGGGCGCTGCCGTAGGCCGCGGATCCCGCATCGAAGACATCCGCGCCCGGCAGCACGCCGCGTTGGACCATCCAACCCCGCGATCTGGGCGCACTCCTTGCGCACAGCTCGCTCGATCAGCAGGTCGCACGTCCAGGCGTACCCCGCATAAAACGGCCGGGACGGCTTCTCGTTCATTCTTGTGTCCAAGGCCAACCTGCGGCACGCCGCGCCCACAGCTAGGCGCGCTCATTTCATCGTCACCGAGCGGCGGAGTGACGCCAGCGCCGCGGCGCCTCGGCCTACGCGCGGAAAACCGCACTCCGCCGCGCGCCTTGCGGTCGGCGCGTCGGCTGGGGTTGTCCCGGAGCCCGTGAACCATCAACTTGAGCAACGAGACCGCTCGCGTGCCGTTGACGAATCCGTGCCGACGCGGATCGAATGCCTGCGGTGCGGTTTTTGGAACTGACGCAGCGCTGGCCGCATCGCGCCGCGGCCCTGGCGCGATCCCGCCTCTTCGCGCCGCGTCTCTTCAGGGCTTAGGGTACGTCGTCCGCGATATCTGAAGGTTGCCAGAACTCTTCGATTGTCCAGAACGGGGCCCCGTCTGGAATCGCGGTACGGAGCTGCGAAATGAGTTCGTCGTAGCGGGTCTCGTTCAGCCTTGTCCAGCTAATCGAACGCCACCCGGTTTGGTACGGGGAGGTTATTCTCTTCGACGCCGCCAGTGAGCTCGGCAGAATGCGGTCAATCGGAGGATGCATGTGCTGACCGAGAAGCGAGTTCCAACCGTCTCCCATCATGACCAACGCCTTCAGGTATACAGCGATAAGCTTGGCCGCGCGGCCGTACGTCACTTGGTATTTCGTCAGGTGTGAGCAAATAGCGGAGCACCATCGGCGGTGCGCGACATCGAACTCGGTTGCCGAGAAGGTCAGCGTTTCGGGTACGGAAAGGGCGTGACGGAGTCGGTCCTTTCCAGTGCATTCCGTAGATTCTCCACCGTCGTGCAACCCCGCTGCGATGCACGTGCCGCTGCCCAGATTGCGAATCTATGCCGATGTTCGGACAGGTCGTAACCCACAAGCGTCCTCGCTTTCTAAGGCTGGTGATCCGCCGGTCGGGCCGAGTCATCATCAGACACGCCTCCGACTCCAAGCGGGATCATTATTAGCCGTCCGACAGATCGCCATGACTGGCGCCTCGCCGCGCCCACGATTGGCGCACGTCTCGGCTGAATCACAGTGATCGCGGGCTCGCGGGTGGCGCGCGACGGGCGCCCACAGGCGGCGCAGCGCGCGTTCCGGTGAGCCCCATGAAAGCGCGCGAGCACCTGTGGGCTGTCACGCGACAGGACCCGCGAGGGTGCCCGCGCTGGCAGCGATTCAGCCGAGATGCTCATGAGCCGCGTTGCAGGGACGGGCACTGCTACGAGACGGCGGCTTGCGCTAGAGTGGGCCCATGCGACATCGCTCTGCCTTCATCCTGGCGACCTCGATCGCGTGTTCATTCGGGCTGTTGTCGGCGCAAACGCCGCCGGCCTCTTCCACCGCTCGCCCGGCGCGCCAAGCATCCGCGCCGCTCGATCCCGCGCTGTTCAAGGGACTGAAGTACCGCCTCGTCGGCCCGTCGCGCGGCGGGCGTGTGACGACAGTGACCGGCGTGCCGTCGCAGCCGCGCACGTTTTATATGGGCGTCGCCAGCGGCGGACTCTTCAAGACGACCGATGGCGGCGCGACGTGGCTCCCGGTCACGGACGGCCAGGTCCCGCTCGGATCGACCGGCTCGGTGGCCGTCGCGGACTCAGACCCGAACGTCGTATATCTCGGCACCGGATCCGATGATGTGCGGAGCAACGTGTCGACCGGGCGTGGCATTTACAAGTCCGTCGACGCCGGCAAGACCTGGACGTTCGCCGGCCTGCGCGAAGCGGGACAGATCGGCGGCGTCCGCATTCATCCGTCGGATCCCAACACGGTGTGGGTGGCGGCGCAGGGTGATGCGTTCAGGGCCAATCCGGATCGCGGCATCTTCAAGACGAGTGACGGCGGGGAGACCTGGCGGAAGACGCTGTTCGTGTCGGACGGCGTCGGCGCGATGGACGTCGAGCTGCAGCCGGGCAACCCCAGCGTCGTCTACGCTTGGATGTCGCATCTCGAGCGGAAGCCGTGGACGATCATCAGCGGCGGGCGCGAGGGCGGCTTCTACAAGAGCACCGACGGCGGCGAGCACTTCACGAAGATCACCGCCGGCCTCCCAGGTGAACTGATCGGGAAGGGCAATATCGGCGTGAGCGCCGCGAGCCCGAGTCGCGTTTACGCGCTCATCGAAGCGAAGCCCGGCGGCGGCCTCTACCGATCAGATGATGCGGGGCAGACGTGGATGAAGATCGACGTCCAGCCCGCGTCGGCGGCGGCCGGCATGATCCAGCGGCCGTTCTACTACGACACGCTCGGCGTCGATCCCACGAACGCGGACGTCCTGTACACCGGCGCCGAAGGGTTTTACAAATCCGTCGACGGAGGCAAGAGCTTTACGACCATGCGGACGCCGCACGGCGACAACCACGACATCTGGATCAGCCCGAAGGACGGCAACACGATGATCCAGTCGAACGACGGCGGCGCGAACGTCTCGTACGACGGCGGGCGCACCTGGTCCACGCTGATGAATCAGCCGACGGGCGAGTTCTACGGCGTGTGGACCGACGAGCAGTTCCCGTACAAGTTGTACGGCGCCCAGCAGGACGACAGTACGGTCATTCTTTCCAGCGTCGCCGAGCCGTACAACCTTGCCGACTGGCGAAGCGGTCCCGGGTGCGAGACCGGACCAATCATGCCGCACCCGAACAATCCCGACATCGTCTACGGTTCCTGCAAGGGGCAGTACGGCGTGATGGACATGCAGACCGGGCAAGAGCGCAACTACTGGATCGGCGGGCAGTCGCTCTACGGCAACCCTGCAAAGGATCTCATGTACCGGTTTCAGCGCGTCTCGCCGATGGCGACCTCGCCGCACGATCCGGACGTCCTCTATTACGGTTCGCAGTACCTGCATCGCTCGCACGACAAGGGCGTGACGTGGGAGAAGATCTCGCCCGATCTGACGGCGCATCCCGAATGCTGCCAGGGCGTCAGCGGCGAACCCATTACGCGCGACGTCACCGGCGAGGAGTTCTACAGCACGCTCTACGCGATCGCCGAGTCGCCGATCGAGGCTGGGGTCATCTGGACGGGCTCGAACGACGGTCCGTTTCACCTCACGCGCGATAACGGAAAGACATGGACGAACGTCACGCCGAAAGATCTGCAGCCGGGCGGACGCGTGCAGTACATCGACGCCTCGCCGCATCGCCGCGGCTCCGCCTATTTCGCCGTCTATCGCTATCTGCTCGGCGACTACGCGCCATACCTCTATCGCACGGACGACTACGGCAGGACGTGGACGCGGCTGACGGACGGCAAGAACGGCATCCCCGCGGACACGCCCACTCGCGTCGTTCGCGAGGATCCGGATCGCGAAGGGCTCCTCTACGCGGGTACTGAGTTCGGGATGTACATCTCGCTCGACAACGGCGCGCACTGGCAGCCGTTCCAGTTGAATCTGCCGCAGGTGCCGATCACCGACATCAAGGTCCACCACAAGGATCTCATCGTCACGACGCAGGGGCGGGCGTTCTGGATTCTGGACAATGTCAGCGCGCTGCATCAGATCGCGCCGGACATGCCGGCGAACACCGTGCGCCTGTTCAAACCGCGCGACGGCTATCGGACGCGCGTCAGCCCGCAGTTGCTCGGGCCGATGATCGAGTACTACCTGCCGTCGGTGCCTGCGACGCCGGTCACGATTGAGATCGTCGACGCGTCAGGCGCGCTCGTAAACACATACAACAGCGAGACCCCGGTGGGCGGAGGCGGCGGCCGCGGTGGACGCGGAGGACGAGGCGGCGGAAGAGGCGCCGGCGCGGCTCCCGGTCAGGCTGCCGCCGCGGCGCCTTCGGCCGAGGAGCCGCAGGCCGACCCGGAGGCGGGCGGCGGCGGACGTGGTCGGTTCCTGGGACCCCCGCCGCGGGTGACGAAAGACGCGGGACTGAATCGCTTCGTTTGGGACACCCGCCACTTGTCAGGGCTGGCGGCGCCTCCCGGCGCGTACCAGGCGCGCCTGAAAGTCGGCGACGTCAGCGAGACGCAGCCGTTCACTGTGCTGATCGACCCACGGATCGCGGCCGACGGCGTGACCGCTGCGGATCTGAAGGAGCAGTTCGATCACAACATGCGGATGCGCGAGCTCACCACCGAAGTTACGCAGTTGCTGATGCACGTGCGGGGCGCGATGACCGCCGCCGATGGCGACAAGTCCGCGAAGCTGCGCGCGATCTACGAGCAGATCGTGAGCACGCCGGAAGGCGTCCGCTACAACAAGCCGGGTCTGCAGGCGCACATCCAGTACCTGTCCGGGATGACGACCGGCGCCGATCAGAGGGTCGGCCGCGATGCAATCGAGCGGTATCAGGAACTGAAAAAGCAGGTGGACGCGCTCAAGACGGAGGCGGACAAGCTGCTCTCTCCGTAGCTTTCGCCTTCAGGCGGAAGTCTGCGACGGCGCCATCAGCGTGACGCCGTCACTGTTCCGCAGGCCTTCAGTTCGCCTGTCATCGGAGAGAGTCCCTGTTCGAGTCCGCCGGGGCCGTAGCCGCGATTGACGCCGCGATACGAGCGGATGAACTGACTCGTTTCGTCGATGGGGAGCTGCGCTGCGTTGGAGCAGAAGTCCATCCAGATCCCGTCCATCTGCAGGTACTGCTCGACGTTCGAGAGGTAGAACGCCGAGACGATCGCGTTGTGCTGTCTCAGCCAGGCGCTGACGGCGCGCACCGCCTTCGGTCCGGCGAAGTTGCCGACGACCGGCAGCAGCAGGTTCCTCGATTCGAGAGACTTCATCGTCTGGAAATTGTCTTCGGTCGCGAGATAGCTGCGCAGCGTGCCGCTGTCGTCGGTCGCCGTCATCAGGTCCGCGTAGGTCGGCGAGTTGCGGAATCCGCCGCGTCCCCCGAAGCCGCTCGACATCCAATAGGTCAGCTCGGGTCCCTCGCGGCCGAAGTACTCGTACACGAACCGAACCCCCGCGACGTCCTCGTCCGAGAGCGCGAAACCGTGTGTCTCCTCCAACTGATCGATGATGGCGTCGAAGTTCGCTTCCCACAGCTCGTCGTCTCTGGCGGCTGTGGCGTACGCCTGAAAGATCTCGCGCACGCTGGACCCCGCCGTCAGGCCCTCGGGCCGCCTTCGCGAGAAAAGATTCGAGACGAAGTCCACGCGGTCGGACGACATCTCGAACAGCGCCTTGTACATAAGGTGAAGATCGAGGTTGCCGCGGCGGACGTCCACGATGATGGCCATCGCGGGCTTGAGCGCGGCGATATACGTAAAGTTCTGCTCCGGACCGACGCCCATGTAAACGCGGCCGGGTCTGGCGACGTTTAGCAGATCGGGAATGATGGACTGCAGCCCGATTTCGTTCGAGAGCAGGTTATCGGATCGGAATACGCCGTTCGGCTCTGAGAATTCGGTGCTCAATCTCCAGAAATCGGCGTCGGAAATGCGGTCCGGAATCGCGACGGGCACCGGAGCTGGCGCGGCCGGAGCCGGTGCACTCGGTGATGCCGGAGCGGCGGTCGTGGCAGGCTGCGATGCCGGCGGCACGTGCCGCGCGCACGAAGCCGGCGTCGCGGCGACGACGAGCACGAGCCATGCGCTTCCGGCAAGACGCTTCCACTCGATCGACAATCAGTTGACCTCGCAGTCCGCATGCTAGCAGAATCGCGACCCGCTCTGGGAAAGGTGCCAAGGATGAAATCGACTCGAACGCTTGTGGCGGCCCTGGCGGCGCTGTCCGTCGCCGCGACCGCCGTGATCGGCGCCGGTCAGGTTCCCTCTGGCGGTGACCGGCTGACCGCCGACGTTTTGAAGGGACTCGAATTCCGCAGCATCGGTCCGGCGATTTCCACCGGCCGGGTGCAGGACATCGCGATCGATCCCAGGGCGCCGAACACCTGGTACGTCGCGACGGCGTTCGGCGGGTTATGGAAAACCACGAATCGCGGCACGACGTTCGTCCCCGTGTTCGACGATGGCGGCTCCTTCACACTGTGCTGCGTCGTCGTCGATCCGAAGAATACGAGCGTCGTGTGGCTCGGCACCGGCGAGAACGCGAGCCAGCGCAGCGCGCATTTCGGCGACGGCGTTTACAAGTCGACCGATGCCGGCAAAACCTGGAGGCGCATGGGGCTGGCCGCCTCGGAGCACATCGGGCAGATCCTCATCGATCCGCGCAACTCGAACGTCGTCTACGTCGCGGCGCAAGGGCCGCTCTGGTCCGCAGGCGGCGAACGCGGCCTCTACAAGACAACCGATGGGGGCGCGACGTGGGACCGCGTGCTCCACATCAGCGACGATACCGGCGTCAGCGACATCGTGTTCGATCCGAGGAATCCGGACCTGATCTATGCGTCCGCGTACCAGCGGCGCCGCGCGGTCGGGCAGATGATTGGCGGCGGACCCGAAGGCGGCATCTTCAAGTCGACCAACGCCGGCAAGACGTGGACGAAGCTGAAGAACGGCTTGCCAAAAGACGACGTCGGCCGCATCGCGCTTGGCGTCGACGCGAAGAATCCAAAGCGAGTTTACGCGCTCATCAGCGCGAAGGCGCCGCGCGGGCGCGGCGGGTTGCCGGGCGCGGGTGGCGCGGGTGGCTTTGCTCCAGAAGCGCCGCAGCCGGCGGCGCGCTCAGCCGGCCCGGTTGTCGACGAGGCTGGCTTCTATCGTACGGACGACTCAGGCGCGACATGGGCGCGGATCGGGAAAGTCGCGCCTCAGGCGGCGCGCGGCGGTGGAGGTACGAATGCACCTGCCTCGTCCCAGCCTGCCTCGCCGCAGCCGCTGCAAGCCGGCGGAGGCGGGGACTGGTTCCGTGGCGGCGGCGCGGCGTACTACTGCGAAATCTTCGTCGATCCGTACCAGCCCGACACGATCTGGTCGGTGAATACGAATCTGAATGTCAGCCGAGACGGAGGCAAGACGTGGGAGACGCCGAATTTCGAGGGGAAGACCGGCATGCACGTCGATCACCACGTCGTCCGCTTCGATCCGGCAGATCCGAACCACATGCTCATTGGCAACGACGGCGGTATCTACGAGACCTACGATCGTGGCGAGTCGTTCCGCTTTTTCGCGAGCCTTCCGGTCACGCAGTACTACCGCGTGTCGGTCGACAACGCGAAGCCGTTCTACCACGTGTGCGGTGGCGCGCAGGACAACTGGTCGCACTGCGGACCGGTCGCAAGCCTGAATCGCTGGGGCGTGCGCACGAGCGACTGGTACATCGTCGGGGGCGGTGACGGCTTCCAGACGCGCAGCGATCCGGAAGATCCGGGCACCGTCTACGCGCAGTCGCAGGACGGCAACATCACCCGCCTGGATCTGCGCACGGGCCTCTCGAAACCGGTCCGCCCGCGAACCGTTGCGGCATCTTCGGGCGACGAAGGCGGACCCGCGGGGCCGCCGCCGGCGCCCATCGGCGCGCGAGGGGATGTGCCGCCGCAACCGCCGTCTGGCAGGGCGGACCTTTCAGGCCAGCCGGCGGGTCGCGGCGATCAGGCGGCGGCGCCACAACAGGCCGGTCGTGGAGGTCGCGGCCGCGGTGGACGCGGCGGCGAGGGAGCCGATCGGCCGAACTGGGATACGCCCTATATCATCAGCCCGCATAATCCGCGGCGGCTGTACTGGGCGAGCCAGTACGTCTATCGCAGCGATGATCGCGGCGATAACTGGTCGCGCATCAGTCCGGATCTCACGCGTAACCTGAAATGGGAAGAGCTGCCGATCATGGGCAAGGTGTGGCCGCTCGATTCGGTCGCGTACCATGAGTCGACGACGGCGCTCAGCAACGTCGTCTCACTCGACGAATCGCCGTTGCTCGAAGGTTTGATCTACTCCGGAACGGACGACGGGCTGCTGCAGGTGACCGAAGACGGGGGAAAGACCTGGCGCAAGGTGGAGCAGTTCCCTGGCGTGCCGGAATGGACCTATGTGTCGGACGTGTTCGCGTCGCCGCGCGACGCGAACACCGTGTTCGTCGCGTTCAACAACTGGCAGCGCGGCGACTACAAGCCGTACCTGCTGAAGAGCACCGATCGCGGGCGCACGTTCACGAACGTGACCGGCAATCTGCCCGATCGGCATGACGTGTGGTCGGTCATCCAGGATCACGTGAACGGCGACCTGGTATTCGCGGGCACGGAGTTCGGCGTGTTCGTCAGCGTCGACGGGGGGCAGCGCTGGGTTCAGCTCAGATTCAAGTGCGTGACCTCGCGATCCAAAAGCGCGAGAACGATCTCGTCGTCGCCACGTTCGGCCGCGGGTTCTACGTCCTCGACGACTACTCGGCGCTGCGCGAACTGACGCCGCAGACGCTCGGGGAAGACGCGCATCTGTTCCCGCTGCGCGACGCCTACATCTACAGCCAGACCGGACTCGCGCCGGCGGGCACTGCGGGCATCGGTCCGATGTCGGGCAACTGGACGGCGCCGAACCCGCCGTACGGCGCGGTGTTCACCTATAACGTGAACGCCGCGGTGCCGGCGGACGAGAAGCTGATCCTGACGATCAGCGACGAGTCCGGCAAGCCGGTGCGAAAGCTCGACCTCGAGAAGACGTCCGGCCTCCGGCGGGTCGCGTGGAACCTTCGCGGCGAGGCGCCGCCGCCGACTCCTGCCGCGCAAGGCGGGCGCGGCGCGGGCTCTGGTGGAGGCGGAGGCTTCGGCGGACGCGGCGGTCAGCCGCTCGGGCCGGTCGTCGCGCCGGGACGCTATCGCGCCACGCTCGCGCGCGTTGCCGGTGACAAGGTGACCCCGATCGGCACGCCGCAGTCCTTCTCGGTGCTGCCGCTCGAACTGAAGTAGGTTACTGATCATGACGACACGTTCGAGGCTGACCATCGCCGCCGCACTGCTGCTCTCCGCGGCGCTCGCGAGCGCCCAGACCGCATCGAAGCCCGCGCCAAAGAGTGGCGCGCGCGCCACGCCGGCAGCGGTGGCACAGAAACCGTCCGCTGCATCCCGGGCGGCGTTGATGGAGCCGTCCAAGCTGAAAGCTGGGGCGCCGCCGGTCTACAGGGCGTCCTTTGACACGAGTGCCGGCACGTTCGTCGTCGAAGTTCATCGCGAGTGGGCGCCCAGGGGAGCCGATCGTTTCTACAACCTGGTCAGGAACGGCTTCTTCGATGACTGCCGTTTCTTTCGCGTGGTGACCGGCTTCATGGTGCAATTCGGCATAAACGGCGATCCCGCCATCCAGCGACACTGGGCCGAAGCCAACATTCCTGACGATCCGGTGAAGCAGAGCAACCGGCGCGGCTACACCACGTTCGCGACGCACGGCCCCAATTCGCGCTCGACGCAGGTGTTCATCAATTTTGTCGACAACTCGCGCCTCGACGCACAGGGGTTTGCGCCCTTCGGCGAGGTCGTTTCGGGGATGGACGTTCTGGACAAGTTGTATTCAACCTATCGGGAAGCGCCGTCGAACGAGCAGTCTCGCATCCAGGCCGACGGGAATAAGTATCTGAACGCCGCGTTCCCGAAGCTGGACTACGTCAAGAAAGCGCGCATCGTCCCTGCACCGCGGAAGTGACGCTCAGCGGGCCGCGCAATAGGCGTGAACGAACAACGGCTTGTCGCCGATCGCCAGCGCCGGATCCTTGCGCGGGCCGAACGTGGCGCAGCGGGCCTTCGTAGTAGGTTGGCATTGCAAAGCACGAAACTGGGAACATGAAGTCACGCCACGCAGAGGATCATAGCGTCAGGGCTGCGGCGCGAGACTTCGAAGGTCGCCCGCATCCCGTGGTTGTGCTCGCGTGGGTGCTCGCCGCTGGCCTAGTTCAGGCGACTCAGGCGCCGACGTTCCGGACGGGAACGGCGTCCGTCTTCGTCGATGCGTTGGTGACCGACGAATCGGGCCGGCCGGTACCTGGTCTCACCGCGGAGGATTTCGAAATCCTGGAGGACAACCTACCGAGGCTCGTGAAGACCTTCGATTACGTCGAAATTCCTGTTACACCTCCAGCGTGGCTACGCAACCCTGTTAGTTCGGAGCGTCGATATCAGTCGCGTACAGACCGGAACCGTAGCACACGGCATAGAGGCGCGAGCTGGTGCCATTGAGTTTGAGATCGGAGACGGTAAGCCCGTCGATACCATACCGGACAAAATGAGCGCCGCCGTCATGGGCAACGAAAGCTCCTCCGGAGACCGTTCGGATTGCAGGCCGCCTCCAAAAACGCTTGTGACCCGCCCGTCCGCGCCAACAGTTGCGACGTTCATGTCTGAGGAGTGCCAAATGACGCTCGAAGTAACGTCGCGCAGCGACCCGTCAGACCGCATCTCTGTCGCGTTGAACAGTTCAGTCTCCCGAATGCCAGAGAACTGTGCCGGACCGGACACCGGAGACTTCCGTGATCGTTGGGCCACCATTTCTATTCCCAACGCCGCCACCCGTCGGACGCGCTCCTCAATGAGCCAGGCCGGCGAGGACTGCAACGCTGATGATCGTCGGGCGAATGCGCTCTATGTAGAGTTTCACGTCCTAGCCTCGACTCAAACCCGTCAAGTTGCGAATCCGCGCTGATTTGGACACCAGTGTACGCGGATCATGGGTTCCGGGAGATGCAATACGCGTGGATGAAGAACGGCTTGTCGCCGATCTTCAGCGCCGGATCCTTGCGCGGTCCGAATGTGGCGCAGCGGGTATAGTGGGCGTCGATCCACTGCATGAGCTGCACGCAGTAATCGCGTCCGAACACCGCGGGCCCGAATTCCTCCGTCAGCCGGTCGGTGATGAGAATGAGGGAGGTGTGCGCTTCCTGCAGCTGCCGGATGGCGCGCATCTCACCGGCAGGATCCAGATAACCAGGCGTCGTGATTTCTTCGCGCAGCGGGTTCCTCCGGCCGCTGAGAAAATCCAGTGATGTCCCCTCTGGCATGACACTGACGGCATCGCCCGGTCGCGTGCGCCGGCCGATGAAGGCCAGCGCTTCGTTCCACGCCAGCGCGACGTCCGCGGGCGCCACCATGCGGCCGCGGACGGTCTCAATCGTCGCCGTGTTGAGCCTCCGATAGCGGTAGGCCAGGACTCCGGCGCGCGCGACGGCCACGAGCAGCATCAAGCCCAGAGCAATTCCGCGAAACGCCCGACGCGCGCGCGGCGCCTCGACGGTCTCGGCGAAGGGGCCGACCCACAAATACGTGAAGAGGACGACGGAGAGCGGAAGGAGAAAGGACCCGTAAGCGCCGCCGCTGCGCACGTGCAGAACGATTCGCGCGAGGCTCGCGAGCGCGAAAGCGGCATATGTGATCAGGATCGGCGTCCGCATGCGCGCAATGAAAAGCATCGCCGCGAGCAGCAGCGGCATCGCGAGATACGGCCCTTTGTCCCAGTCGAAACCCGTCGTTGCCGACATCAGGATCGCGAGTCCGCTGGCGGCGGCGAGCGCGCGCCACGCACGCGCAGGGTTGCCCGTCCCGGCAATCAGGCGGCTCACCGAGCCGACGACCGCGATAAGGATGCCGAGCTTGAGCGCCGCGATCAGCATGCGTCCGCTCGACGAGAGTGGGTGATCCAGCCCGGAGATCCGGCGGTTGTAGTAGGCGAGCTCCGGCGGCACCCGCGCCGCGATCACCGCGTACACCGCGAACGTAAGACCGAGCGCTGACGCCAGGAACGCGGCGCCGAGCACGAATCTGCGCCGTGCGGTCACATGTGTGACGGCCGACGCGGTCACGCCGGCGGCCAGCGCCGCCAGTCCCATCTCGGTTTTCGCCAGGAGCGTCAGACCCGCCGCGAACCCCGCGATGAGGAACGCAATCGCCGAATCAAGACCTCTCTCGAGCGCAGCGACGAGGATGGCCAGCGTGACGATCGCAAGCAAGGCGCCGTGCAACGCGTTATAGGAATACGGAAGGATGTAGTTGCCGGCGGGCTTGAACACGCACAGCCACATGACGCTCAACGTCGCGATGCCTGCACCCGCCGGATCCATGATCCGGCGCGCCAGCCAGTACACGAGCGCGAGGATGAGAACGGCCGAGACGATGCCGTCGGCGTAAAGGAGGTTGAGCGACGGACCGAACAGCCTGAACAGTCCGGCGTGCAGCCACGGCGAGAGCGGTCCGTAGATGTGGCGGACGTCCGAGTAAAGTCTCTCGCCGGCGGCGAGCCTCAGCGGCTGATTCATCTCCCGGCCGGTGTCGATGAGGGGACCGCCCCAGCGCTGCCACGAGGCGGAGAGGCCGAAAATACAGCTGACGACGATCGCCGCAAGCCAGAGCCGGTCGTCCGCCTTCGCCGATCGCGTCATTCCTGCTCCGATTCTGTACTATGAGCACGCATGCTGTACGACCTCCGGCAGGCGCTCCGAAGCCTCGAACGGACCCCATGGCTCACGAGCGTTATCGTGTTCAGTCTCGCGCTCGGCACGGGCGCGAACGCGGCCGTTTTCAGCGCCGTGGACGCGCTCCTGTTCCGCGCGCCCGCCGGCGTCGCCGAGGCCGATTCGCTGGTCGACATCTACACGAGCCAGATTACGGGTGCGACGTATGGAGACTCGTCGCATGCCGACTTCCGTTCCATCACATCGGCCGATACCGGCCTCAAAGGCGCGGCCGCGATCGAAGATCTCGACGAGGCGCAGGTGCGGCGCGGCGGGAGTGTGGCAATCGCGCGTGTCGCCGCGGTGACCGGCGGTTT
>WNGL01003385.1_pt1 | contig 20388 bp, 19 predicted proteins | sample 5400591 | NCBI WGS metagenome assembly WNGL01 (sample SAMN13153377, study PRJNA577476) | soil metagenome | isolation source: 80 cm soil or saprolite under Garry oak tree replicate 1 | place: USA:California | collected 2016-06-15 | reverse complement strand
GGTAAGCAGCGAGTAGCGCGTCAGCTTGTCGCGCGCCCATTCGCCGATGACGGTGCTCGTGGTGTAGCGTATGTTGTGCTGGTCGAACGAGAGCAGCGCACCCAGGCCCGAGGCCGCGAGCGCGGCGCGCACGCGCGCGAGGCGGTAGCCGTGCAGCCGCCTGAAGTCGAGGCGTTCCTCGAAGTCGACCTGGGTGTGGCCCGGCGCTTGCAGCGGGCGCTTCCAGTCGTGGTGCGGATCGATGTCGTCCGGCCGGATGATTCTCGGCTCGGCGGTTTTTTTCGGCTTGGCCATCGACTTTTTCCCGGGGCGACTTTTCGCGGAACGCGAAGTATGCCACGCGGCCGCTCGAGCGGTCCGTTCTAATTGGCCTTTATGCCCGCCGCCTTGATCAGCTGGGCGTTCGACTCGAACTCCTTCTTGATCATCGTCTCGAAATCGGGCAGCGACATGCTCAAGGGATCGACGCCCAGCTTGAGAAATTTCTCGCGCACCTCGGATGAGTTCACGGCGGCGTTGAATTCCTTGTTCAGGCGCAGAACGATCTCGCGCGGCGTCCTGGAGGCGACCAGCGCGCCGATCCAGAAGTTGTAGTCGGAGTTCGGATAGCCCGCCTCGACGGTCGTGGGGACCTCGGGAAAGAGCGCGCTCCTCTTGGGCGAGCCCACCGCGAGCGCGCGCAGCTTGCCCTCCTTGACCTGCGGCCCCACCTGGAACGGCAGCGCGAAATAGAAATCGGCGCGACCGGTGAGCACTTCGGTGAGCGCATCGGGCGCACCCTTCATCGGCACGTGCAGCACTTCGATCCCCGCCGCGATGCGAAAGCGCTCCAGGTTCATGTGCGTGGAGCTGCCGATGCCGGCAGTCGTGGCGACAACTGCCCCGGCCTTCGCCTTGGCCGCGGCGACGAGGTCCGCCACGGTCTTGTAGTTCTTGGCGGTCGAGACGACCAGCACCGTGGGGACCGTTCCGAGAGTCGCGACCGGCGTGAGCTCCTTCGGATCGAGCGGCCCGGGGGACAGGAGCGGCGCCACCGTGAACGCGGAGGTGTAGATGCTGATCACGTGCCCGTCCGGATCGGCCTTGGCGACATAAGCAGCGCCGATCAGCCCGCCCACGCCGAGCTTGTTCTCGACGATCACCGCCTGACCGAGGCTCGCCTGCAGTTTCTCGGCGACGATGCGCGCCGTCGTGTCCGACGCGCTGCCGGGGGTGACGCCCGAAACGAGGTGAATGGTCCGGCTGGGAAAACTCTGGGCGGCGGCGATGCCCGATGCGAGCGACGCCGCGGCAAGCGCGGTCCAGCATACGCGTTTCAACATGGTTTTCTCCTCTGCTCGGCCGTCAAATCCTGGGCAGCCCCAGCTGCCCGGCAAGCCAGTCGGCTGTCCGGCTTCGATAGCGATAGGGGCGATTGTTGGCATTGTGCCCGCCGTCCTCGACGATGAGCAACTCTACCGGACCCGAGACAGCCTTCGCCAGCCGCTCCGCATGCGAAGCCGGCACGAGCCGGTCCTCGCGCCCGGTCACGATGAAGATCGGGCAGGCGATTTTCGCCGCCGCGTCTTTCATCGACAAGGTCGTGGCGTTCTTCAGCGCGTCGGCCTCGCTTGTGCAATGGCTGCGCACGCGGAACGCCTCGCGCGTCAGCAGCGGCAGAGCGCCCCAGATTTCCTTCCACTCGAACGGCCCGGAGAGCGCGATGCAAGCGCGGATGCGCCTCTCGTACGCGCTCGCGCGCGGCGCGTAGTAGCCGCCGAGACTCACGCCCCACATGGCGATCCTCGCCGCGTCGAGATCCGCACGCTTTTCGATCCAGTCGCACGCCGCGCGCGCGGCGCGTTCGTAGTCGCCGCAGATCGGGATCTCGTACTCCGCCTCGCCCTGCCCGGGCCCGTCGATCGCCAGGATCGCGATGCCGCGCGCGAGGAAAGGCTCCGCGTAGGCGTGCACCTCTTCCTTCGTGGAATCCAGGCCCGGCGCCATGATCAATATGGGCGAGCGTCCCGCTGCGCCCGCCGGTCGCCGCAATACTCCATAGAGCGTCTTGCCCTCGAACGGAATCGCGACGCGCTCGCCCGTCGGGCGCATGAACGGCAGCGCCAACTGGTAGCATTCGACCGAGCGCAGGTGCGCGTCGCGCATCTGCTTCTGATCGTGCACGAAAACGAACTTGGCGAAGTGGTAGTACATCGCCGCGCGCACCAGGTGCTCGCCGGCGGTGAGCTTGTAGCCTTGCGCGAGCGCCTCGCGCCCGAGGGCCTCGTGGACCTTGCCGCGCTCGCACCAAGCGCGGCACCAGTCCTCCCAGCGCTCGATTCCGGCGGTGACCTCCTCGAAATCGGCGAGCAGCACGCCGTTCGACACGAAGCGCGGCGCCCAATGCGCGATCGCGGCGGCGACGCGTGGGTCGGAGGATTTTGTTTTCGTTTCGACTTCGGACATGAATGAGTCTCTCGGCCTAAGTGTCGGGGCGGCCGACAATGGCTCTGCTTCGACTACTTGAGATCGGACAAAGGCGCCTTGCCGCCGCCCGGGATGGGAGTGCGGTCTACGTTCAGAATCATCGAGACGAGCACGTAATAACCGTTGACGGCGATCAGGTCCACGACACCCTGTTCACCGAACCTGTCGACTGCGGCCTTGAAGGTGGCGTCGCTGACGGCGTGCTGGTTGTGCAGTTCGTGCGAGAAGTTGTAGATGATGGCCTCATCCTCCTGCATGCCCGCGGGACGCCGGCCTTGCGCAAGGTCTTCCGCGACAGCCGGGTTCAAGCCCGCCTTCAGCGCGAGGCGGTGATGCGCATACCACTCGTACTGCGCGGTCCAGTGGCGCGCCGTCACCAGAATCGCGAGTTCATTCAGGCGCGCCGGCAGCGAGCTCCGAAATCGGATCTGCTCGCCCAACTGTCGAAGCCGCTCGGCAAGCGCCGGGCTGCGGAGGTACACATTGAACGGGCTGCCGATCGTGCCTGCGCCCGGTACGACGGCCGCACTGCCTGTAGCCGCGACCGGGCCGGCCATGACGGCATCAGCATACGCTCGCTGCGCCGGTGTCATCTCGCTGAAGGGCGTGAGTTTGAAGCGGCGCAAGTCCTCCTGCGCACATGCGCTTCCCGCGAGCAAGCTCAGCCCGGAAAACAGCAACCCAACCGTCCAGATCTTCATTTTGGCGTTCTCCTTGGAGGTCACTCGTCAGTCATCGATTCGTCCACCGCGGCGACCTCAAGCCGCAGCGCGGGCCCCCGATGGCAACAGCGGCACTCCGGTGAGGCGCTGCAACTCCTCGAAAGAAAGCCCCGACACCAAGCAGCTCGCCGTGAGCCCGCGCGGGGTGACGTCGATCACCGCGAGGTCGGTGTAGATGCGCTTGACGACCCCGATTCCTGTGAGCGGATAGGTGCAGCGTTCGACGATCTTCGACTCCCCGTCCTTCGTAAGGTGTTCCATCATCACCCACACGTTCTTCGCTCCGACCGCAAGATCCATCGCACCGCCCACCGCGGGGATCGCGTCGCCGCCCGTGTGCCAGTTGGCGAGGTCCCCGGAAGCGGACACTTGGAACGCGCCGAGCACCGCGATGTCCAGATGCCCACCGCGCATCATCGCGAAAGAATCGGTGTGATGGAAATACGCGCCCCCGGTGAGGAGAGTCACCGGCTCCTTGCCGGCGTTGATCAGGTCCCAGTCTTCTGCGCCCTTGGCGGGCGCCGGGCCCATACCGAGAATGCCGTTCTCACTGTGCAGGAAAATCTCGCGGTCTTTCGGCAAGTGGTTGCCAACGAGCGTCGGCATGCCGATCCCGAGATTCACGTACGAGCCCTCCGGAATGTCCTGCGCAATGCGCTTGGCGAGTTCGTCGCGGGTCAGTTTCGTGTAGCTCATACCGCGACTCGGCCTGATATCCCTCGCGTCACACCGCCTGCGGGGACCCGATTGCTGCCCTCTTTCCGCGGGACCTTGACCACGCGCGTCACGAAGATCCCCGGCGTGACGATGCACTCGGGGTCGAGCGCGCCGAGCTCGACGATGTCGTACACCTGGGCGATGGTGCACTTCGCCGCGCTCGCCATGGTCGGTCCGAAGTTCCGCGCGCTCTTCCTGTAGACGAGGTTGCCCCAGCGGTCGCCGCGCTCCGCCTTGACGAGTGCCACGTCGCCGCGGAGCGGGTATTCGAGCACCTGGCCCTCGCCGTCGATCATCCGCGTTTCCTTGCCTTTCGCGAGATCGGTGCCGTAACCGGTGGGCGTGTAGAAGGCGCCGATGCCGGCGCCCGCGGCGCGCATGCGCTCGGAAAGCGTCCCCTGCGGCACGAGGTCGAGCTCGATTTTCCCGGCACGATAGAGCGCATCGAACACGTAGGAATCGGCCGTGCGCGGATACGAGCACACGATCTTGCGCACGCGCCCCGCCTTGAGGAGGGCCGCGACGCCGACCTCGCCGTTGCCGGCGTTGTTGTTGACGATGGTCAGATCCTTCGCCCCTTGCGCGATCAGCGCGTCGATCAGTTCCTCCGGGACACCCGCGCCGCCGAACCCGCCGACGAGGACCGTCGAGCCGTCGCTCACATCGGCGAGCGCGGCCTCGACCGAGGGGACGATCTTGTCGATCATGCCGGTGCTTAATCCGCCTTCGCGCCCGAGTCCTTCACCGCTTTCGCCCACTTCGGGATTTCCTCGCGGATGAAGGCGGCGAACTCCGCCGGGCTGTTGCGCTTGGAGGTCAGGCCGTTCTGCGAAAGCCTGTCCTTCACATCGGGCAACTCGACGATGCGGTTGATCTCGGCGTTCATCCGGTTGACGATCTCGGCGGGCGTGCCCGCGGGCAGGAAGAACCCGATCCAGGTCAGGTCGTCGAAGTCCTTGAAGCCCTGCTCGTTCACCGTCGGCACCTCGGGCAGGGCCGCTGAGCGCTGCGCGCTCGTCACCGCGATGGGGCGGAGCTTCCCCGCTTTGATCTGCGGCACCGCAGGCGGCATGGAGGTGCTCGAGATCTGCGTCTGTCCCGCGACCGCGGCGGTCACGGCCTGCGCAGGCTGATAGGGCACGTGCGTGATATCCACGCCCGTCGCGGTCTTGATGCGCTCCATCGAGAGGTGCGTGGTCGTGCCGATGCCCGATGATGCGTAGGCGAGCTTCTCCTTCTTCGCGAGGGCGATCAGTTCCTTGAGAGTGTTCGCCTGCACCGAGGGATGCACCGTGATGATGTTGGGCGTGCTGGGCCCGAGTACGACGGGCGCGAAGTCCTTCAGCGGATCGTAGCCCGCGTCGGCGTAGAGGCTGGGGTTCACGGCGTAGGCGACGCTGATCACGAGCACCGTGTGGCCGTCGGGCGCCGCGCGCTTGACGAACTGTGCGCCGATGTTGCCGCCCGCGCCGGGTTTGTTCTCCACCACGACGGACTGCCCGAGAGATTCGCCGAGCTTCTGCGCGACCAGGCGAGCGACGATGTCGGTGGTGCTCCCCGGGCCGAAGGCGACGACGAACTGCACGGGACGCTGTTTCGGCCATTCCTGAGCCAGAGCCGGAAAAGCGAGCGCGGCGATCGCCGCAAAAACGAAACCCTTCATCTTGCCCCGCGTGACTTGCATTCCAGCTCCTCCTCGGGCCGCGGCCGATTCGCTCCGCGAGAGCAAGGAGGATATCGCGTTTGAGGGCGAAAAGCAGTACGCGCCCCGCGAATTGTCCGGGTAGAATTGCAGCTCGAAATCAAGACTGCCCGAATGCCCGCGAGAAAACGCCCCGAAGAGCTGCGCAGCCACCGCTGGTACGGCATAGGCGACCGCAAGACCTTCGACCACCGCTCGCGCACCGCGCAGATGGGCTACGACAAGAGCGATTACGCGGGGAAACCGGTGATCGCCGTCATCAACACCTGGAGCGACATCAATCCCTGCCACGCGCACTTCCGCACGCGTGCGGAGGAAGTCAAGCGCGGCGTGTGGCAGGCAGGCGGATTTCCGATCGAGATGCCCGCGATCGCGCTCGCCGAGCCGTTCCAGAAACCTTCGACCATGATGTACCGCAACTTCCTCGCGATGGAAACGGAGGAATTGCTACGCTCGTATCCGGCCGACGGCTGCGTGCTCATGGGCGGCTGCGACAAGACCACGCCCGCTCTGGTGATGGGCGCGCTTTCGATGGGGCTGCCGATGATCTACCTGCCCGCGGGGCCGATGCTGCGCGGGAACTGGCACGGGCAGGTGCTCGGCTCGGGCAGCGACTCGCGTAAGTACTGGGCCGAGCTGCGCGCCGGAACGATCACCGAGAACGACTGGGAAGAGATCGAGGAAGGCATCGCGCGTTCGCCCGGCCACTGCATGACGATGGGCACGGCATCGACCATGACCTCGGCCGCGGAGGCGCTCGGCCTCGCGCTTCCGGGCGCGGCCTCGATCCCCGCGGCCGACTCCCACCACGCGAAGATGGCGACCGCGACCGGCAAGCGCGCGGTCGAGATGGTGTGGGAAGATGCAACGCCCAAGAATCTCCTCACGCCCTCCTCGTTCGACAACGCCGTGACCTGCGTGCTCGCTTGCGGCGGCTCCACCAACGCCGCCATCCACTTGATCGCCATGGCGCGGCGCGCGGGCGTGGCGCTCGACCTCGAGCGCTTCGATGCGATCTCGCGTAAGACTCCCGTGATCGCAAATCTGCGCCCGTCGGGGAAGTACCTGATGGAGGATTTCTACTACGCGGGCGGGTTGCGCGCGCTGCTCGCCTCGATCCGCGACCTGCTCGATCTGGATGCGAGGACGGTGAGCGGCAAGACGCTGGGCGAGAACCTAGAAGGCGCGAAGATCTTCAACCCCGAAGTGATTCTGCCGCGCGAAAAGGCGCTGATTCCCTCGGGCGGCCTCGCCGTGCTGCGCGGCAACCTCGCGCCCGACGGCGCCATCGTCAAGCCGGCTGCCGCGGAGCCCCGTCTCCTGCAGCACAAGGGCCGCGCGGTCGTCTTCGAGGATTACCAAGACCTGCAGGCGCGCCTCGACGACCCGGCGCTCGAGGTCGACGCGAATTCCGTGATCGTGCTCAGGAACGCCGGACCGATAGGCGCACCCGGCATGCCGGAGTGGGAGGTGCCCATCCCGAAGAAGCTCCTGCAGCAGGGCGTGCGCGACATGGTGCGGATTTCGGACGCGCGAATGAGCGGCACCGCCTACGGCTGCTGCGTGCTGCACGTGGCGCCCGAGTCCTGGGTCGGCGGACCGCTCGCGCTGGTGAAGACCGGCGACACGATCGAGCTCGACGTGCCGCGCCGCCGCCTGCAGGTCATGATCGACGACGCCGAGATGATGAAGCGCAAACGCGCGTGGAAAGCTCCGGCGCGCAGGTTCGAGCGCGGCTACGGCGCGCTTTTCTCGCAGCACATCCGCCAGGCGAACGAAGGCTGCGACTTCGATTTCCTCGAAGGCACCGCGCCCACGCCGGAGCCGGAAATCCACTAGCCCATCGGGATGAAACCATGACCTCCATGATCCGCCGCCGGCTCCTTGCCGCCGCGGCAGCGCTTCCGGTCTTTCCGGCCTTTGCTCAAACGCGCCCCCTGACCTGCGGCGACCTCACGTCTTCGCAGACCGAAGGCCCATTTTTCAAAACCAATACACCGCGCCGCGGTTCGCTGGTGGAACCGCAATCCAAGGCCGCGAGACTCCTCGTGACCGGGCAGGTCCTCTCGGCGCAGTGCAGACCGGTCGCGAACGCGCTGCTCGATTTCTGGCACGCGGACGAGGACGGCGAGTACGACACCCTTGGCTTTCGCTATCGCGGCCACCAGTTCACCGACGCTCAAGGGAGCTATCGCCTGCAAACCATCGTTCCGGCGGAATACCCCGGGCGCACGCGGCATATCCACGTCAAGGTGCAGGCGCCAGGAAAGCGCATTCTCACCACGCAGCTCTACTTCCGGGACGAGCCCGGCAATCGCCGCGACGGCCTCTACCGCCCGGACCTGGAGATGCGCATGCCCGGCAAAGGCGCCGGTGAGGGAAGGTTCGACTTCGTCGTCGAAGTCTGAACCCCGGGGGTGCTATATCATTTCCCCGCGACCAGCGGGCAATTGCCCTCGTTCAGCGGGCGGAAAGCCTGATCGGCCGGAATGCTAGCCACGATCTTGAAGTAATCCCAGTCGCCCTTCGACTCCTCGGGCGACTTCACCTGCAGGAGATACATCGGGTGGATCTTGCGGCCGTCCTCGCGGATGCGGCCTTTGCCGAACAGGGGATCGTCGGTGGGCATCGCCTTCATCGCCGCCACCACCGCCTTGCCGTCGCCCGCGCTGCCCGCCTTGCCGACCGCCTTCAGGAAATGCAGCACCGACGCATAGACGCCGGCCTGCATGTCGTTCGGCATGGCGGCGTTGTGCGCGCGCTTGCGGAAGCGTTGCGACCACGCGCGCGTGCCCTCGTTCATGTCCCAGTAGAACGGGTTCACGGTGAGCGCTCCCTGCGAAGCCTTGAGCCCCAGCGCGGGCACGTTGTTGATGCCGAAGATCAGCGACACGATGCTTTGCCTGGCCGGCAGCCCGAACTCCGCCGCCTGCTTCATCGAATTGGTGGTATCGCCGCCTGCGACCGCCAAGGCGACCACTTGGGCTCCCGAAGATTGCGCAGCCAGCAGGAAGGACGAAAAATCGGGCGTCGCAATCGGCGTGCGCACGCCGCCCAGGACCTTGCCTCCGTCCTTCACCAGCTGATCGGTCGCCTGCCTCTCCAGGTCGTGGCCGAAGGCATAGTCCGCGGTGATGAAGAACCAGGTCTTGCCGCCGCGCTGAACCACGGCCCTGGCGAGCGAATGCCCGTACGACCAGGTGTCGTAGGTCCAGTGCACGGTGTTCGGCGAGCACTTCGATCCGGTGAGCTCCGCGCTTCCCGCGCCCGAGCCGATCAGCACCTTGTTCTTCTGCCGCACGATCTCGTTCACCGCGAGCGCGACGGCCGAGTTCGGAACATCCACGATGAGATCGACGCCGTCCTGATCGAGCCACTTGCGCGCCACGACCGATCCGATGTCGGGCTTGTTCTGGTGGTCGGCGAAAACCACCTCGACTTTGCGTCCCGCGGCTTTGCCGCCGTAATCTTCGACCGCCATCTGCGCGGCGAGCACCGAGCCTTTGCCCTGGAAGTCCGCGTACACGCTCGACTGGTCGTTCAAGACGCCGATACGGATCGGCTGCTCCTGCGCGGCGACGGCGCCAGCCAAAGCAAGCGATGCAAGAAAAACGGCTCGGGTCATGGATAGACTCCTCTATGGGGTGGCGACGATGACTTCGGAGGCCGGGGGATCGGCGTGCAGCATTTCGACACTCGCCGCGCGCCGCTCGAGCACCGCGCGCTGGTTGATGTAGCCCTTGTCCGTGATCTCGTTCGCGTCGATCGAAGGCGGCTCGGCCATGACGAGCGCGCGCACCGGATGGGTCGAGGTGCCGGCGCCAGTCTCGGAAGCGAGCTTTTTCATCGCGGCGCGCAGCTGCTCGCACACTCCGGCGCCGTCCAGTCCCTTCGCCTTGACCGCCGCTGCGTTCAGGAACACGAGCGCGCCGACCTCGCTACGCTCGTGCCCGGTGATCACCGCGTCCTGGATCAGGGGATCGCCCGCCGCGATCAGTTTCACGCGCGTCGCACCGACGTGCACCCAGGTGCCCGTCGAAAGCTTGAAGTCTTCGGCGATACGTCCGTCGAAAGCGAAGCCCAGCTCGGGCTTCTTCGGATCGGCGAATTTCAGCGCGTCGCCGATGCGATAGTAGCCTTCCTCGTCGAACGCGGCCCTCGTGAGGTCGTCGCGTCCATAGTAGCCGGGTGTGACGTTGGGGCCTTTCACGCGCGCTTCGAGCTTGCCCCCGGCGGGAACGAGCTTGATCTCGCAGCCGGGCACCGGCAGCCCGATGATGCCGGCGCGGTCGACCGCATAGTGCACGCCCGTCGCCATCGGCGCCGTTTCCGTCGAACCCCACGCAGAAATGAGCGGGATCTGGCGCCCGAGCTCGGCGAGCGCGAGCTGCTGCATGCGCTCCCAGAGGTTCTGCGGCAGCGCTGCGCCCGCGTAGACCATGAGGTCGAGCTTACGAAAGAAGTTCGCGCGAAGCTCGGCGTCCTTCTCCAGGAAGGGCAGGAGCAGGTCGAAACCGCGCGGCACATTGAAATAGATCGTCGGCGGGATCTCCTTGAGGTTGCGCGCGCTCGTCTCGACCAGGCCGGGCGCGGGCTTGCCGGCGTCGATATGGAGCGTGCCGCCGTTCCTCAGCATCATGCCGAAATTGTTGTTGCCGCCGAAGGTGTGGTTCCACGGCAGCCAGTCGACCAGCACCTGCGGGCGGTCTTCGAGGAACGGCCACACGAGCGCGTACTGCTCCTGGTTGACGGTGAGCATGCGCTGGGTGTTGATCACGCCCTTCGGGACTCCGGTCGAGCCGGAAGTGAAGAGGATTTTCGCGACCGTGTTCGGCCCGATGCGCTCGAACGCCGCCTCGACCCTGGGCGTTGCTTCGGCGGCGAGCAGCTCGGCGATCGATGTCGAGTTCGCGCCGACGGCCGCGAGCGCCGGCGCGAATTTCTCGGGATCGGAGGTCCACACGAGCCCCGGACGCAGCAGCCCGAAGATGGCCTTGAGCTTGGCGAAGTCCTTCGACATCAGCGAGTAGGCGGGCGAGACCGGGGCGACCGGCACTCCTACGTGCATCGCTCCGAGCGCGAGGAGCGCGTGATCGATCGAGTTGTCGGAGAGGATCACGAGCGGCCGCGAGGCGGCTAGCCTCCGGTCGAGCAGCCCCTGCGCGGCGCGGCGCGCGAGCGCGAGCGCCTCGCGGTAGCTGAGCTTCCGCCAGGCGCCGTCCCTGCGCTCGGCGAGGAAAGTCCGGTCCGGCGCCTCGCGGGCCCAGCGCTCGAGCCACTCGCCGACCGCACGCGCGTGCCCCCCGAGCGCGAGCGGCGAGCGCAGGATCATCGCGCCGTCGCTGCGGCGCTCGATTTCGACACGCGGCGGCGCGAACCGCAGGCCCGACCGAAGATCCGTCCCCATGACCTCCTCCAGGGCGCGAAGAACCGCTATCCTAGCTTCATCCCCGATTCCATGGCGGCATCGCGCGATCCTCGGCAGTGTAAAATCCGCATTCCCGAAAAAGAAAGGCGATTTCCATGCCGCTATCCGAAACCGAGCGCAAGAAGTGCGTCGAGACGCTGCTGAACGCCGAGAATGAGAAAAAGCAGGCGGTGCAGCTCTCGGTCACCTACCCGCACATCACCATCGAGGATTCCTACGCGATCTCGAGCGCGGTGGCGCAGCACAAGATCAAGGCGGGCGCGAGGCTCATCGGCCACAAGGTCGGGCTCACCTCGAAGGCGATGCAGGCCTCCTCGCAGATCAACGAGCCCGACTACGGGCATCTCCTCGACACCATGATGATCGCCGACGGCGCGAAAGTGCCGCACGCGAACTACTGCGTCCCGCGCGTCGAGGTCGAGCTCGCCTTCATTCTCGGAAAACCCCTGAAGGGCCCGGGAATCGGGCTCACGGACGTGCTGCACGCGACCGAGTACGTGGTACCCGCGATGGAGATCGTCGACGCGCGCATCGTGAACCCGCGCAAGATCTTCGACACCGTCGCCGACAACGGCGCGGCGGCTGGAATCGTCGTCGGCGGCCGCCCGATCGGCCCGATGGAAATGGACCTGCGCTGGGCCGGCGGCATCATGTACCGCAACTCCGAGATCGAGGAGACAGGCCTCGCCGCGGGCGTGCTCGGACATCCGGCGCTCGGCGTGGCGTGGCTCGCGAACAAGCTCGGGCAGATGGGCGCGTCGCTCGACGCCGGCCACCTCGTCCTCGCCGGGTCGTTTACGCGAGTCGTGTTCGCGAACAAGGGCGACACCTTGCACGGGGACTTCGGGCCGCTCGGCGGGATCGCGGTGCAGTTCGTATAGGAGCCACGCTCATGACTGCAGTCGGCTTTCGCATCCTTCCCATCCCCCAACGTCCCGACAAGAAGCTCGTCGCCGAGCTCGCGAAAATGGTGACGCCGCACCTCTCCGACAGCATGGAGCGACTGTACGCGGGCGGGCCCCGGCTTCGGCCCATGCACAACGGCGCGAAGCTCTGCGGCCCGGCCTTCACCGTGCGCACCGCCCCGGGCGACAACCTGCTCGTCCACAAGGCGATCGATACCGCCGAGCCCGGTGACGTGATCGTCGTGGACGGAGGCGGGTTCAACGACCACGCCCTGATCGGCGAGCTGATGTCCGCGCGCGCGGAGCAGCGCGGCGTAGGCGGCATGGTGATCTGGGGCGCGATCCGCGATTCGGCCGAGCTGAAGGCAGGAAGCTTCCCCGTGTACGCGAGCGGCGTCACCCACCGCGGCCCCTACAAGAACGGGCCGGGCGAGATCAACGTTCCCATCACCATCGGCGGCATCCCGGTCAATCCCGGCGACATCATCGTCGGCGACGCCGACGGCCTGGTCGCCGTTCCACAGGAGCACGCGCAGGAAATCCTCGCTTCGGCGAAGGCGATCCTCGCGAAGGAGGAAGGCTCGATGAAGCAGATCCGCGCCGGCACGGTGGACCGCAGCTGGGTCGACAAGGCGCTCAGGGAAAAAGGCTACAAGGTGTAAGGATGGAACTTCCGGTCAACAGCTTCAAACGCGCGCTGAAAGCGGGCAAGCGCCAGATCGGCCTGTGGTGCAGCCTCTCCCACCACTACGCGACCGAGCTCGTTGCAGGCTCGGGCTTCGACTGGATCCTGCTCGACACCGAGCACTCGCCGAACGACCTCGAGTCGGTGCTGCAGCAATTGCAGGCGGCCGCACCGTATCCGACGCACGCGGTGGTGCGCGTGCCCTGGAACGACATGGTGACGATCAAGCGCTTTCTCGACATCGGCGCGCAGTCGATCCTGATTCCCTACGTGCAGAACGCCGACGAGGCGAAAAGCGCGGTCGCCTCCACGCGCTACCCGCCCGCGGGCGTGCGCGGCGTCGCTGGCGGGACGCGAGCGACGCGCTTTGCGCGCGTGAAGGATTACGCGAAACGCGCCCACGAGGAGCTCTGCGTTCTCGTTCAGGTCGAGAACCAGCAGGGCCTGGACAACCTCGAGAAAATCGCCGCGGTGGAAGGCGTGGACGGCGTGTTCATCGGCCCGGCCGACCTGCACGCCTCGCTCGGCTACCCGGGCGAGACGAACAATCCGAAGGTGATGCCCGTCATCGACGACGCCATCCGCCGCATCAGGAATGCAGGCAAGGCGCCGGGAATCCTCACCGGCGTCGAAGCCGACGCGCGCCGCTGGCTCGAATGCGGGGGCCTGTTCGTCGCGGTCGGCGCCGACACCGGCGTGCTCGCACGCGAGACCGAGAAGCTCGCGGCAAAATTTAAGTCCTGACAAAGCCAACTATTTCCGCTTGATCGAGCAGCCCCGGGGGGCGCTGTTCCGGATGACCTATTGGCCCTATTAGGGAATGTCATCTTGGACGTTCATCGTTTAAAAAACGTTCGCGATTTTCGACCGCAGTCGGTTCCGTCCACTCGATAAAGGAGCGGAAAATGCGTGCAAGCAGAACCATCATTGCGATAACTGCCGTGGTGATCACCCTGTTCGGGTGCGGTTCCGGGAAAGACCAACAGGCTCCGGCCAACGCTCTTTCCCTCGGGCTGCCTGGGCTGCCCGCGCCGTCGAGCCCGGCCAACTGGACGCTGGGCGGGGTGCCGTGCGAGTTGATCCCGGTCCCGGCGGCGGCGCCGTTCGGCACCGGAACCTGCCCGGGGGTGCGTCCCGGCGCGATCGTGCTGACCGATGTCGGGCAGTGCACGCTGAACTTTCTTTTCCAGGGGTCCGACGGCAGTCGCTATATCGGCACCGCCGGCCACTGCATCCTCGGCACAAGCCCGATCGGAGGCGACGTCGGCGAGATGGCGTGGGCTCCGGGCACGGGGCCGGTGGCGCGCGACGCAGGCGGCAATCCGATCGGCGAGTTCGCCTACGCCATTCTCCAGGACCCGAAGGACTTTTCGCTGATCCGGCTCGACCCGCTCGTCGAGGCGAGCGCCGACATGTGTCACTTCGGCGGCCCCACCACGGTCAACGACGACCGCCCCGACATCACGCAACCCGTGGTGCTCAACTGGTACGGCAACGGTATCGTGGTAGGCACTTTACTTCCCGCCCGCAGCGCCCTGGCAGCGGGGATGCCCGATCCGGATCACGTGTTCGCTGACGGGGCCGCGGCCCCCGGCGATTCGGGAAGCGGGATCATCTCGAGCGACGGCCGGGCGGTCGGAGTGGTGGTGACCGTAGGCGTGCAGATCGGCACCAGCTTTGACTCCGGCGTAATCGGAATAACCCGGTTGACTCCGCAAGTCGAGCGCGCCCAGCAGGTTCTCGGCGTGGACCTCGCTCTGCAGACCGCGCCGACCCTGTAGTCGTCAGTCCGCGGGGCTCGCGCCGCCAAAGCGCGCGGGCTGGAGTTCCCCGCCCTCCAGGCGGGACGGGTGGCACAATGGCGCCGCGGATGAGCTTTCCCCTGTCCCGCGCGTGGCGCTCGATCGAGGCGGCGCTGTTTCCCTCCCGCCTGGCGGCGTTGCGCGTGCTCCTCCTCGCGTTTGTCCTGTCCAACGCCCTGGTGCGCCTCGCGCTCGCGGCCTTCAACGGCGAGCCGTCGTTTTTTCTGCCCTGGCGGATCGTTCCGGCGCTGTTGATCGGTGCCCTGTTCGACTTGGGCGCGGCGACTTTCCTTCTCGTGCCGTTCGCCGCGCTCCTCGCGTGCTGGCCCGCGCGCTACCCGGTCGCGCTCAAGACCCTCCTCGCGCTCGCGCTGCTGCCGTTCTGCGCCCTCGTGGGGCTGGTCGGGGCCGCGGAGTTGGTGTTCTGGAACGAGTTCGCCTCGCGTTTCAACTTCATCGCGGTCGACTACCTCATCTACACCAACGAGGTGATCGGCAATATCCGCGAGTCCTACAACATGCCGTTGCTGTTGTCGCTCGTGGGCTGCTTTTCTCTCGCGCTGTGGTGGGTGATCGTCCGCAGGATGAGTCCGCTCGTCTCGGTACCGCCGGGCGGGATTGGCGTTCGCTCTCGCGCCGTGGCGCTCTGGATGCTCGCGCCTCTTGTCGCCTTCGGCGCGCTCGACGCGCGCTACAAGGAATTCTCCGTCGACGCACAGCTCAACGAGCTCGCCGGCAACGGCTACTACGATTTCTGGCATGCGTTTCGCACCAACGAGATCGACTACGAGCGCTTCTACAGGACGCTGCCCGTCGAGCGGGCGACGCAGGTGCTCGCTCACGAGCTGGACCCCGCGCGCCCGGCCGCGGAAGTCTCGCGGCCGCCGTTCGAGCGCACGATCGCCGCCCGCGGTCCCGAGAGGCGGCTCAACGTCGTCCTGATTTCCGTGGAGGCGCTGAGCGCGGAGTTCCTCGCCGCGTTCGGCAACCGGGAGGGACTGACGCCGCGGCTCGACCGGCTCGCCGGCGAAGGGATGCTGTTCACACGCTTCTACGCGACCGGCACTCGCACGGTGCGGGGGCTGGAGGCGCTGACGCTCTCGACTCCCCCGATACCCGGCCACTCGATCGTAAAGCGGCCGGACAACGGCGGGCTTTTCTCCCTCGGCGAGGTCTTCAGGCAGAAGGGCTACGAGCCGCTCTACCTGTACGGCGGTTACGCCTATTTCGACAACATGGAGGCGTTTTTCTCGGGCAACGGCTATACGGTCATCGACCGCACCGCTCTCAAGCCCGACGCGATCACTTTCGAAAACATCTGGGGCGTGGCCGACGAGGACTTGTTCAGGCTCGCGATCGGCGAGCTCGACAAGCGCCATGCCGCGCGCAAGCCGTTCTTCGCGCACATCATGACCGTGTCGAATCACCGCCCCTTTGCGTATCCCGCCGGGCGCATCGACATTCCTTCCGGCACCAGCCGCGAGGGGGCGGTCAAGTACACCGACTTCGCGATCGGACAGTTCATCGACGACGCCCGCGCCAGGCCGTGGTTCGACCGAACCCTTTTTGTCATCGTCGCCGATCACACGCACAAGGGGCGCGGCCGCACCGAGCTGCCGCCCGAGAACTACCACATCCCGCTCATCGTCTACGCGCCGGGGCACGTCGCGCCGCGCCGCATCGACGCGATCGCGTCGCAGATCGACGTCGGGCCGACGATCCTCGGGATGCTCGGCTTCGGCTACCGGTCGAGGTTCTTCGGGCACGACATCCTGCGCGAAGGCGCGAACCAGCCGCGCGCGCTGCTCGCCAACTACCAGACGGTCGGCTACTACCGGGACGGCATCGTCGTCGAGCTGAAGCCGAAAAGGCGCTACAGGATCGTCGATGCGGCGACCGGCCGCGAGCGGGCGGAGGACGAGCTGTCGGCGCGCCTGATGGACGCGGCGATCAGCTACTACCAGCTGGCGAGCCGCGCGTACAAGTCCGGGCAGCTGAAGATCGCCGCGCAGCGCTGACGAAGAGGTTCCTCTCCTAGCCGCCGATCGACCGGATCAGCTCATCGGGCACGAACACCTTGCCGTCCTTGATCACGCGGTGGACCCTGCTCAAGTTCGTCACATCGGCAAGCGGGTCCGCGTCCAGGATGAGCAGGTCAGCGAGCTTCCCGGGAGCGAGAGTGCCGATCGCGCGCTCCATGCCCATGGTCTTCGCTCCGTTAGAGGTCGCCGACCGCAATATCTGCAACGGCGTCAGGCCGGCCTGGGTCATGATCTCCATTTCCCGGAATACCGACGGCCCGTGCAGGGTTCCGATGTTGCCGGCGTCGGTCCCCATGACGACCGGGATCCCCGCGTCCCATATCCTGCGCAGGTTCTGCAGCGCGATCGCCGAGGGTTTGGGCGGCACCGGCTGGCTCATGGCCTTGGCCGCCCGTTCGGGAACTTTTTCCCTGGGAATTTTCTGCAAATCATTCATCGCCGCGAGGATCTGCGGATCGGCTAGGCGCCGCTCGGCCTCGGTCGGCTGCCAGGTATTCGACAGCGCATACCGGTAACCCTGGATGACGAAGAGAGTCGGGCAATAGAGCGCGCGGTTCTTTTTCGCCAGGGCGAGGAATTCCTCGTCCACCGGCTCGTCCTCGACCGAGTGCACCAGAAAATCCGCGCCGGCTCTGAGCGAGGCCTTGGCCACGATGAGCTCGGTCGCATGCACCGCAAGGCGCACCCCCCCTGCGTGGGCGGCGTCGGCTGCCGCTTTGACGATCGCCTCCTGCGCGGCGAGATCGTCGCCCTTCTGGTGGATGAACCAGACCTTGATGAAATCGGGCCTGCGCTCCAGTTCGCGCCGCACCAGGGTTCGCGCCGCGTCAGCCGAGGTGATCTTGATGATGGGAGGATCGCCGAGATCGAGCTTCACGCGATCGACCATGGAAATGAGCGGGCCGGCGACGGCGACGCGGGGCGCCGCGGGGCTCGCCGCCGCCGCGTCGCGCATCTCGAAATTCCAGAACGGCCCGCCGATATCCACGACGCCGGTGACGCCGCTCGCGAGCCAGACCTTGAACGTCGCGGGGAGGCGCGCCTTGTTGCGCTCGACTTCCTTCGCATAGGGCATCCAGGCGTTGAAGTCGGCCACATCGGGGCGCGTGTAGAGATTGCCCGATTGGAAGAAATGGACGTGCGAATCGATGAGCCCGGGAACGACCCACTTGCCCTTGCCGTCGATCCGCGTCGCCCCCGCCGGAACGGGAGTCGAGCCTGCCGGCCCGATAGCCTCGATGCGGCTCCCGGCAATGATCACCGTGCTGTTCGAGGCGACCGCAGAAGGAAGATCGCGGTCGGGATGAACGACCGCGGCGCCGACGATCGCGGTGACGTCCGCCGCCTGGCATGGAACAACCGCCAGCATCCATGCTGCAACACCTAAGCAACGCGTGCGAGTGGGCATTTGCCGATCCTTTCTCGGGAAATCCAGGCTCAGGCGGCTTTCGGGCAGCCGCCAGGTTTGTAGACGCGTTCCGTCGACGCAGGATACTTCACGAGCTTGTCCACGGGACGGCGAGGCCGCGGAACGAGCTCACCCGCGCAGTTGGGGCACACGCCGCCGAGGACTTCGCGCGCGCAGGAACGGCAAAACGTGCACTCGAAGGAACAAATGAAGGCCTCCGCGGAATCGGCCGGGAGATCGCGGTTGCAGCACTCGCAGTTTGGGCGGAGCTTCAGCATGTCTTGCCTCCTGCGACGATGCGACGCGCATGACTCGAACGCGCTGTCAGGTCGTACGCGCATTGAACGTCAATTGCGGACGAGCGCGCTGCGGTTGCCCGGGAAGCGGCGCAGGAACCGCGCCGCGACGAACCGCTCCGCACTCAAGATAGAACGGCTCGGCATTCGGATCGGCGTCGACGGTGACTTCCGCGGCCCCGGCGCGAGCCGCAGTCTCGAGGGCATGCGAGAGAAGCGCCCTGCCGACGCCCAGGCGCATGAATCGCGGCAGGACCCAGAGATGGTCGAGCTCCCACGAACGGCCCAAGGGAGAAAGAGAGTAGAAGCCCGCGATTTCAATTCCTACCATTGCGACAAAGGTCGGCCTCGCGCGGATGTTCTGCGGCGACACGGCCAACTCGGCGCGCCAGCCTTCCAGAGCTTCGGCCGAATAGCCCCAGTGCGCCTTGGCTCGCATGGCGAGCGCGGAAAGGAGCTGACCCTCAGTCTCTACGGCCGGACGAATGTTCATCCGCAATGTAACGGCATTGTTCAGCGAGTGGGCGTCGGCGCCCTGGTCAGGCGCGCTATTTACCCTTGACCGCGGTTGGAGCGCACCGTTATTTGATGTTTTCCAACTTCACGCCGCGGCCCGCGCGCAAACTCTTGCGCGCGGACTCGACCCGCTCAAGAAAGCGCGGATCATGTTCCAGCCTGAAGTCGAACCAGTCGTCCTCGGACTCGAAGCCGATCAGAACCCCCGCCGGTTTGCCGTGACGGGTGATCACGATCTGCTGTTTCTCCGCCTCTCGCAGAAATTTCGATAGATCGTCCTTTACCTCGGAGAGAGGTACTTCCTTCACTCTTATTTTACTTCCCCTATAATGTTCTGATTCTTTAATGGACGCAGGATTGGATCGCACGCATCCCCTTTGTACGTTTCCATTCGGGCCTGGGCTGATAACGGATTTACAGGATAGAAACAAACTGCCTCGCCTTCTTTTACTTCAATGGATGACGTGGCCTCTCCCCCGCCAGCCACACGTTTGTTTCCATAGGCAGTGTAAGTCCCCGGACGCACTCTAACTACAGAATAGGTGCCCCTGGGTTGAGTGAAAGAACTGTTATTTATTTTCCAATCAGTATCCCCTGAGCCCAAGTAAGATCCAGTTTCCTGACCAACAACAATCAAGTAGGTTCCGCCATCTTTTGGGACAAGTTGTTTACCAGCATTTGTTGATCGCGCTTCTTCCATTCTCGTTGATGCGGCATGCATGGAGATCACACTACAGCCAGTTAGCTGAAACGCACCTATTACGATCACGAGCAAAGTAATCTTTTTATTCATTTCTCTCTCCTTATGGGTGATGTGCAGAACGACAAAAAGTCCAACGTTACCCAGCTAGATCATGCGTAGCCTAACGCAAAGTTAAGCCGCCGTCTTTGGGCGGCCGAGTCAGACGTCTTCATGTCACTCAAAACACGCCGCCCAAAGGCGGTCGGCTTGAACGACGGGTTGGGCGCATTGGGCGCCTGCGTTCACTGCGCTAGCAAGAGGTTCTGCGTGTGACGACGGGCGGCGCGTGTCTGGCTGTGAGCTTCGCTACTTCGCATCTCGAAATGGAATCGAAATGCGGAAGAGAAAGCGGAATAGACGAAATACTAGCGACGCCAAGAAAGGGCGATCGAACTGCGGTTGCGAGTGCTATGGACACGAGTTCGACGTTGCGGGGAGTGCTCGGCGACTAAACTCGATCGGACGTTGGAACATAACGGCACTAGAACCGACGAATAATTTCCAAAACCACCTTTGCCATGACTAGTCTCCGCGCCCGCGATGATAGACGAGGGCAACATCCCCCGTTTCAAGCAGCGACTTGAGATTCGATATGACCATCGGCCAGCCCTCCGACACGGCTCCGATGAACTTGGAGTCCGGCCGTTCAATCGAATGGGTGAGTGTGAACTTCGCGGACGCTCCCGTGGGTTCAATCTCGTAGACGCAACGGGAGTTGCCCTCTGCCTTGAACTCGGCCTTCCATTCATTTAGCCAACTCATCACCAGCCGCTTCTGCGAAACGCTCTCGAGAATCTCGCCCGAGTCCATGAGGCTTCCGTCAGCATACATTCTCCACGTGGAGCCGACCTTCCATTCGCTTTCGACGCTCATTCCGAACCGATACTGCTTTATGATCTCGGGCGTTGTTAGTGCATGCCACAGCTTCTCGGGTGTTATGCGGATGTACGTAACGTA
>WNGL01002981.1_pt1 | contig 20389 bp, 19 predicted proteins | sample 5400591 | NCBI WGS metagenome assembly WNGL01 (sample SAMN13153377, study PRJNA577476) | soil metagenome | isolation source: 80 cm soil or saprolite under Garry oak tree replicate 1 | place: USA:California | collected 2016-06-15 | reverse complement strand
TTCGGCCAGCTCGCGGCGAGCCGCCATTTGATTTCCGGCATCGACTGGGCGACGGCCGGCGCGGCGACCGCGGAGGCGGCGAGACCGAGGCCGGTGGCTTGCAGAAATTCGCGGCGTTTCATGTGCGTTTCCCCTCTGTTGAGACGACCGCCCGACGCGCGGGGAACTGAACCGAACGGGGCAACCTACTTCCCCGCGCCGACGACCGACGGCGCGATCTTATCCGGAATTTCCCGGATCGGCACCCGTCTTGCGAGTTTCTGGCGGGGCCGCGCTCAAACGGCAAAACACGCTATCCTGAGGCTGCCTGCCGCTGAAGACGCTTTCCTCGGTGACGCCGGGCTCGTGTTTCCAGCGCAACTCGTGCCGTTGAGGTGTTGACGATCGGGTCCAAAGCAGCAGGAACCGAAGCCACTTCATGCAATTGATCGCTCGGGAGACCTTGCATGCAGACACAGGAGACCGACCGCGAACGGCACATGCGGCAATTGGCAGCCATGCTGCTCTTCGAGGTTCAGAAGCAAGGAAAGCGGTTCACGCTTTCGCGCAGGATCGACGTATCGAAGCCCCTCCGGCATGAAAACCTGACGCTGGAGGAGGCCGAAGAGCTGCTCAACACCTGGAAGCTGCGCGGCCTGCACGGGGGCTGATGCAGCCGATTCCCGCCGGCTCAATCTTTCGCTTCGGCGTGGAGCGTTCGCCGGTAGCGATCCGGTCGCTCGGCTCGCGCGCCCTCGCCGGTTGGTTCGACACGATCTACAATGGGTTGACCGGCGTCGTGGACCGCACCACCGAGGTTCGGCGCAAACCGTTCCACGACAACGCGGTGCGGATCCATCGACCGTGCGCGCGGCGGGTGGGCGGATGACGCGAAGGGCATTCTTGCAGGCGGCCGGCATCGCAGGCGTCTCGCTGGTCGCGGCCGGTGCCGGGTGGAGCCATCGCGAAGGCGTCTTCTCCGTCGGCGAGGGTCCGGCCTACGAACCATGGCGCAGCTGGCGCACCGACGAGGCACCGCTCGCCCTCATCCGAGCTGCCGTGCTGGCTGCCAATCCGCACAATACGCAGCCGTGGCTCTTCAAGATCGCCAACGAACGAATCGAGATCTATGCCGACACGGTCAGGAATCTCGGCACGTTCGATCCCTACCTGCGGGAGATGCACATCGGTCTCGGATGTGCGCTGGAAAATATGGTGCTTGCCGCGGCGGCCCATGGTTATGCGCCCAAGGTGACGCTGGTCGACGGGACTCTCGAGCCGATTTCGGCGGCGCCCCGGCCGAGCCTCATCGCGACTATCGATTTGGCACCCGGCCCAGCCCGGCAGGACGAGCTTTACGCCGCGATCCCTCGCCGTCACACCAACCGCGCCCCCTACGACCGCGGCCGCGCGATCGCGCCCGAGTTGCTCCATTCCTTGCAGTCGGCGGCAGACGAAAGCGCCACGCTGAAACTGTTTCTGTTCGGCGCCGAAGGCGACCGAAGCAAGCTCGGCAACTTGATGGTTACGGCCACCGAAACGATCATCGCCGACAAGAGCATGGTGGACGACAGCCAGCGTTGGTTCCGGCAGCGCTGGGCGGACGTGCAGAAATTTCGCGACGGTCCGACGCTGGATACCGCCGGGCTGCCCCCGCTGCTCACGGCGCTCGCCAAAATCGCCCCGGCGCCGTCCCCGGAACGCAACCATCGCTACTGGCTCGATGCCACGCGCGACGTGCAGGTTCCATCTGCGCCCGTCCTCGGCCTGATCGCGGTAGCGGCGCCGTACGACCGGGCGCAGGCGATCGAGGCCGGACGCGCCTGGCAGCGGATGCACCTGCTTGCGATCGCACGCGGCCTCGCCATGCAACCGATCAACCAGCCGGTGGAACTGGTCGATCGCGAGCGGGAGCTGGCGCGGCAGCCGCTCGCCGCTCGCGCCCTGGCGAGCCTGGTCGGCGATCCGAGATGGAAGCCGACCTTCGCGTTTCGCCTGGGATTCCCCACGCGCCCCGTGCCGCCGAGCCCACGGCGTCCCGTCAGCGACGTCGTGATATAGGAACGAGGACGGCGAGGAGATGGCCGCCATGGAGCGTGCGGAAATCATCAAGCGAGAGATCAGGGTGCTGATCTTCGACCAGTACGGCACGATCGTGGACATGCAGAAAGGGCTGACGGAAGCCGTGACGCCGTTCCTGCAGGACAAGCGCTGGGCGGGCAAACCGAACAGCTTCGTCACCTGGTGGCGGCGCACGCATTTCGAGAGCTCGATGATCGACGCGCTGTGCGACCGGGGCCATACGCCCTACCGACAGATCGGCCAACGTGCCGTATCGTACGTCATGGACCGTTGCGGCATCACCTACACGCAGGACGAGGTGCGCTGGCTGGTTGCCGAGATCGAAACGCTAAAGCCGTTCCCCGACGTCGTGCCGGCGCTCGAACGGCTGCGCGCCGCAGGCCGCAAGCTCGCTATCCTTTCCAACGGCGATCGCGACATGCTGGAGGCGGCCGGGCCGCACATCGGCTTTCGCTTCGATCGGGTGATTTCGGTCGAGGAGGCCGGCACTTTCAAGCCGCACTGGAAGACCTATGCCAAAGCCGAAGAGTTGATCGGCGAAGACCGTGCGCGTTGCCTGTTCGTCGCCAACCATGCGTTCGACTGTATCGGCGCCAAGGCCTACGGCATGCGCACCGCCTTCGTCGACCGGCGCAACCGCCCGTTCGGGGAGACGCCGCACCAGCCGGACATCATCGTCCGCGATTTCACGGAGCTCGCTGCGTTGCTTTCTTGAGGCAAGCCGTGCGACCACTCGACTTGCCTCCATTCCGGAGCGATGCAAATGAACGTGCTACAACACGCGATATGCGCGGCGGCCGTGGGCTTGGCGACCTTAGCCGCGGCGCAAGCTCCGGGACCGGACGTGCAGAAGACCAAAATCTCTCTGGGGACTGCCACGCCGGGCGGCGGGTTTCCGCTCTACGGCGGCGCCGTCGCCGATGTCGTCAACGCGACCGACCCCTCGCTCCTCATCGAGCCACGCAACACCAAGGGCAGCGCCGAGAACATTCCGCTGCTCGAGGCGGGAAGCCTCGACCTCGCCCTGGTGGCGGGGGAGCCGGCCTATGAGGCGCTGATGGGCGTCGGCCGGCCGCGCACGCCGCTCAAGATCGTTGCGGCGATGTATTCGACGCCGGGCATGTTCGCGGTCCGCGGCGACAGTCCCGCCCGATCGATCCGCGATCTCGTCGGCAAACCGGTCGCCTTCGGCGCGCGCGGTTCCGGATTGGTGATCCTGTCGCGCTACGTGCTCGACGGGCTCGGGCTCGAGCAAGACAAGGATTTCCAGGCGATCTATCTCGATCGTGCGGGCGACGGCCCGGCGATGGTGCTCGACAGCCGCGCCGCGGCACTATGGGGCGGCGGCACCGGCTGGCCCGGCTTCACCGCGCTCGCGCAGGCGGGCGGCCGGTTCCTCGCGCCGGACGCGGACGAGCTCAAGCGCATCCGCGCCAAGCATGCGTTTCTCAAGCCGCTGACGGTGCCGGCCGGAAGCTATCCCGGACAGGCCGCGGAGATCCATTCGGTCGGCTCGTGGAGCTTCATCCTGGCGCGGCCGGCGCTCGAGGACGATGTCGCCTACCGGCTGGCCCGCGCGCTCCACCGCGCCGAGGACGCGCTCGGCCAAAAGCTGCCGCAGGCGCGCGAGACGACCGCGGCCAATACGTTCGCCGCCGCACCAAGCCCCGATCTCATTCACCCGGGCGTGCTACGCTATCTGCGCGAGATCGGGGTCGCCAAGTAGCGGGCGATTGGCTGCGCGCGCGAACCTGCCGGCCCGACCGGTCGGCCCGCAACGAGAACGGCCGGGCAGCGAATTCATGAATAAAGATTCGCGAGCCCAGCCGAGGCCCTCACATATGATTGATTTGATTGAGGCCAACGCCGGCTGACGGCGATCGGCTGCTGAGATACGATGGGCAACTTTACGGGGGATCGCGGGTTGTTGTGACCGGCGGTGAACATCGGCGCCGCCAGCGCGACCGCTTCGAAGCGGCGCATTCGGGAGGAAGGACGATGCCAAACCTCCATGTCATCGCCGGGATCGGCGAAACCCCCTCATATCCCCTCGTTCGCAGGATCGGGCTCGCGGATATCAAAGCGGTGCTGGTCCAAGGCTTCGACGATTTCTCGGCGATGCCGACCCACGTGCTGTTCCTCGGCATCCTCTACCCGGTCGTCGGCCTGTTCCTGTTCTGGGCGACGGTCGGTTACGACATCATGCCGCTGCTGTTTCCGCTCGCCTCGGGCTTCGCGCTGATCGGCCCGTTCGCCGCCGTGGGCCTCTACGAGCTGAGCCGCCGGCGCGAGCAGGGCCTGGAATCGTCCTGGACGAATGCGTTCGACGTGCTGCAATCCCCCTCGCGCGATGCGATCCTCGCGCTGGGGTTCCTGCTGATGGCGATATTCCTGATTTGGCTCGCCACGGCGCAATTGCTCTATCAGTCCCTGTTCGGGTTCGAGACCCCGGCATCGATCACGCAATTCGCCCGCGATGTCTTCACGACGCCGGCTGGTTGGACGCTCATCGTGGCGGGCAACGCCATCGGCTTTCTGTTCGCCGTCCTGGTCCTGATCATCAGCGCGGTCTCGTTCCCGTTGCTGCTCGATCGCGAGGTCGGCGCCGCCGTGGCGATTCACACCTCCATCCGAGCCGTTCTCGCCAACCCGCTGCCGATCGCAGTTTGGGGGCTCATCGTCGCGCTTGCGCTCCTCGTCGGCTCGTTGCTGTTCCTGCTCGGCCTCGCCGTGGCGATGCCGGTTCTCGCCCATGCGACGTGGCATTTGTATCGCAGGGTGGTCGAACCCGATCTCGGTCCTCGACCGGAGCATCGGCGCCCGCTGAAAGCACCGCGCTACGCCGCAGACTTCCCGGCTGCCCTGTTTCCCTCGCCGGCGATCGAGGACCAACCTCCCGGCTCTCCGGTTTCGCCCTCCGCGGCGCCGGACACGTCGGCCGGGCAGGCTGCCCGATCGGTGCAGGAAAGCTCCAAAGCAACCAGTTCCTCGTCCTGATCGGAAGAGAAGAACCGTTCATTCTTGCTCGTCGTGCGCGGCTTGCCCGCGCCTGCGACCCAATCGCCTGCGACCCAATCGCCTGCGACAAGGTTGAATGGATCGCGGGGGCAAGCCGGGCAATCGCGCAGGGGCGTACTTGGGATTACTTCTCCAGCCAGATGTCGTCGAAGCGCCAATTGTTGTAGATGCCGTTGTGGTGCAGGACGAAGCCCTTGACGTACGGCTGCCAACATAGGCCGGCGACGCCCTGCATGATGATCGGCCGAGCCACGTCCTCCGCGAGCTTTGTTTCCACCTCCCAGATCAGGGTCCTGCGCTTCGCGAGATCGGTCTCCTGCGACTGCCGCTCGATCAGCTTGTCGACCGCCGGGTCGCAGTAATTCGTATAGTTGCGCTCCGACCCGCAGGCGTAGTTTTCGTAAAAGTTCACATCCGGGTCGTCGAGCGCGGCGGCGGTCAGGTTCAGGCCGACGGAGTAATCCCCGCGCGCGACCTTGGCGAACCACTGGTTCGTCTCGATGGGATCGAGTTCGCCCTCGACGTATATCTTCTTGAGCTGATCGATGAGGATCACCGCCGGGTCGCGGTAAAGCGGGATGTTGCGCGTGGCAACCTTGAGCTTGAGCGGATTGCCCGGTCCGTAACCGAGGCCCTCCATGATGTCGCGCGCCTGCGCCCGGTTCTTCTCGATGTCGGTGCCGTAGCCCGGCAGCGCCGCCACCATTTCCGCCGGCATGCCCCAGCTCCCCTCCGGTCCGGGCAGCATGACGGCGCCGATTCTGGCGTGGCCCTCGGTCAGGATGTCGATGAAGGCCTTGCGATCGAGCGCCAGCGCCAGCGCCCGCCGGATTTTTGCATCGCTGAACGGCGAGGTGTTGCGGTTGACGATCAGGTTGGTCGTATTGTTGGTCGGCTGCAATTCGCAAATCGCGTTCGGCAGCTGGGATTTGATGTCCTTCACCAGAGGAACGGTCAGATCCAGCGAAAACGTCATGTCGAACTCGCCGGCGATGAAGGCGAGAACCCGGGTCGATCGATTGGCGATGATGCGCCAGTCGATGGCATCGACGTAGGGGTGTCCCCGGCGCCAATAGTCGGCGTTCCGGATCAGCTTGACCGTTTCGTTGCCCTTGAACTCGACGAACTTGAACGGGCCGGTGCCGACCGGCTTCGTGCGCATGTCCTGGGCCGAGACGTGACAGGGATAGATCGGGGTGTAGCCGGTCGCGAACAAGGCGAGGAAGGAGGGCTGCGGGCGCTCGAGGCTGAAGCTCACCTGAAAATCGCCGTCGGCAACGACCTCTTTCAAATTGTGCCACCAGATCTTTCGTGGGTTCTTGCGGAATTTGTCCTCAGCCTTGCCTTGCAGCTTTTCCATCGTGCAGACGACGTCCTTGGCGGTGAACGGCCTGCCGTCGTGCCATTTCACGTCCTTGCGCAACTCGAACGTCAGCCTGGTCTTCTCCTCGTTCCAGCCCCAGCTCGTTGCCAGCTCGGGCACGATCCCGTCCATGGTGTTGAGTTTTTTCGCCTGGTCGTAGAGCACCAGGTTGTTGAACAGCGCCATGAACGGCATCACCGTCGAGACGGTCGCCTCCTCGTGGATCGAGGCGCTCGGCGGGTTGTCCCAGAGATACATGCGCAAGGTGCCGCCCTGCCTCTGCGCGAACGCCGGGACGGCGAGGAGCGCCGAGGCGGTTGCAAGCGCCGCGACGATGGCGATCGGTCGATGGTGCACCGCCCTCCTCCCGCTCGGGAGCCTGCGATAGCGTGCGCCGCTTTGGCCCGCGCGGCAACGAATATCGAAAGCCGTGCCCGAGCGCCGGTGAGATGCGGCGCTTGGTCGAGGCTGGCGAGGCGCGGATGTCAGCTTGCCGCCGACTCCGGCGAGGGATCGCATTCCCCTCCTCGGCTCTTGTCGGAACAGCTAAGCAGGCTGTCCACTTGCTGCAAAAATTCCCGGTGCGCGGCAAGCAAGCGCCAATGGCGCGCCATGCGAAGGTAAGTCTCGCGGGATCGAGCGTCGGTGGCCAGCTCGGCCAAGCGCTCGCACTCGCCGGCTCGCTCCAGGCAGAGCTGGAGGCCGGGCCTCGATGGCTGGAGCATTGCCGTTCTCCCCGAATGCGCAGTTCACGATTGCCTGGGGTACTCGGCTCGACCACACTCCGGGTGGTGCTATGCGACAGCGGCCGGCCTCGATGGGGGTTGGTCGCGGCTGGAGGCGGATCGGTTCATGTGCATCGGCCGGTTCGCGATTCTGGGGTTCGGTCCTTGCAGGGAGGTGGAGCGTGCCGCGGGCTCGATGCGAACGGATCGAACCGGATCTCGTATGATGCGCTGGCCGTTTCAGGGCAAAGCTTCTCCGCGGGAGAGCTTCCCGATCGGCGGGTACAAGCTCGACGGTTCCGTCGAGGGGCTCGGCGGATTGATCGAATTCTCGCCGACCGAATACGCGGCCATCGGGCGCCAGTTCGTGGGCGAGAAGAACTACAACGCGCTGCCGGTCACTTTTCTAGGCCGCCCGTGGGAGGTGATGGTGCAGGGGGTGCGCGGCCGGATCTGCGCGATCGCTCCGTATGTGCTGCTGGCAAACCGGCGCGAGGCGGACCGCACCGCGATGGAGATCTTTCGATATTGCATGGAGGCGCTCGGCGAGCCCGCGGAACGGCAGACGGATTCCTTCCTGTGGCGCACGACCGACGGAACCGTGATGCTCAGGACCGAGGAAACCGCCGACGGATTTCGTATCGGCCGTCCTCACCTCGAACTCGATCGGCCACTTTCAGCGGCTGTGATTTTGCGCCGAGACCAGCAGCGCGGCGAGCCTTTCCGCCGCGGCGCCGGCGCGTGCCGGCTCGAGTTGCGCCGGCGGGCGGCTGAAGGTCAGCCGGCCGCGCTTGAGGCCGAACAGCGGCGGCACCAATTCCGCCACGGCCGCGCGAGCATCTGGACAATCGAACACCGTGAGGTCCGCGGGATTGCCCACGGCGATTCCATAACGATCGCGGCGCAGCAACCTGGCCGACCGAGTGGTCAGCATGGCGAAGCATTCGACCAGCTCGGCCGGGCGGCTCACATGACAGACGTTGGCATAGAGATTCGCCATGCGGATGAGCGAGGCATCGCCATAAGGCGTGAATGGATTGAGCACGTTGTTGGTGGAAAGCGAGCAGTTCACGCCGGCCTCCAGAAGCTTATGCGCGGCGGTGACCCCGCGCAGCACGCTGTGCTCCTGGTTTCTGCCGGTGAGATACAGATCGGTCGAAGGCAGCACCGTGACCGCCACGCCGGCAGCGGCCATACGTTTGGCGATCTCCTGAAATTGACGCGAGGGAGCCGTCGAGAGTTGGGTGACGTGGCCGACAGCGACACGTCCACCATAGGCGTGCTTCTCGGCCTGCTCGCAGACGTAGCCGATCTGCATGCCGTCCGGCGTGTCGCCGAGATCGAGATGCATGTCGATGTCGACGTCGTATTCGCGGGCGAGCGCAAAGATACGATCGATCTGCCCGCGCGGATCGCTGTCGGTATAAGGCACAGCGCCCAGCACCGGCGCTCCCCTGCGCAGGCACTCTTGAAGCAACGCGTCGGTTCCCGGATTGTTGAGCAGTCCTTCCTGGGGAAACACGCAAATCTCGATGTCGATCGCCCAAGCGTAGTCACGAGCGAGCTGCGACACGGCATCGAAGCCACGCAATCCGATCCCGGGATCGACCTCGACATGCGTGCGCATCAGCATGGTGCCGTTCAGCAGACACTTGTGCAGCGTCCGCGTGGCGCGCGCGTAGATATCGGCTTCAGTGAACGTGCGTTTCGCCGCCGCGGTCTGGGCGACCGCTTCGGCGACGGTTCCTTGCTCGGTCTTGCAGCGCTCGATGATGCAGGTCTTGTCGAGATGAATATGGGTCTCGACGAGGCCGGGCGCGACGAGGCGGCCGCCGAGGTCCAGCGCGGGCGCGTCAGCCTCGAGCGATGGCGCCATCGCCGCAATCCGCCCCTCGGATATGCCGATGGCGACGGGATCGCCGCCATCGAGCCCGAATGCACGCGCGTTGCGCAGGATCAAATCCATCACGGCGTTCCTTGCACGGAACCGGCGGCCGGGCGTGCGCCGAGATAGGCTGCTTCGAGTGCCGCCGTGCGCGCAATTTCTTCAGCCGGGCCCGCGTTGGCGATCCCGCCGGTTTCGATGACGTAAGCGCGGTCGGCGAGCGCGAGCGCCAGCCCGGCCATCTGCTCGACCAGAAGCAGGGTCGTGCCCTCGTCCCGAAGCTCGGCGAGCGCGGCAAACAATCTTGCGATCACTGCCGGCGCCAGCCCCAACGAGGGCTCGTCGAGCAGCAGCGCGCGCGGCGCGGCCAGCAGTCCGCGCGCCAGCGCCAGCATCTGCTGCTCGCCCCCGGAGAGCAGCCCGGCACGATGGAACCGGCGCTCGCGAAGCGCGGGAAAGCGCTCGAGCATGGTTTCGATCTCGGCGTCGATGCCGCGCCCGGGGCGGCTGTATGCGCCCAGTCGGAGATTGTCGATGACGCTGAGCTCGGGAAAGATCTGCCGGCCTTCCGGAACCAGCACCAGACCGGCGCGCGCGATCCGGTGTGCGGGCAGGTCGGAAATGCTGCGGCCCTCCAGCTCGATGCCGCCGCGCACCGGCCGCAGCAGCCCGCTCAACGCCCGCATCGTCGTCGATTTCCCGGCCCCGTTCGCTCCGAGCATCGCCACGACCTCGCCCGGCTGGACCACGAGATCGATGCCGGTGAGAACCGGCAGGTCCCCGTAGCCGGCATGAAGCGAGCGCACCGAGAGGAGCGGCGCGCGGCCCTCCGGCAGGGCTTTCCGGCGCGGTGCCGGCGTGAGGCCGGTCTCGCCCAGATAGGCCTTGATCACCGCCGGATCGTTCTGCACCGCTTCCGGCGGACCCGCCGCGATGGCGCGCCCCGCGTCCAGCACGACGACGGCGTCGGAAACATCCATGACCAGACTGACGTCGTGCTCCACCAGGACGACGGCAATGCCGATCTGCGATAGGCGCCGCAGCAGCTCGCGAAGCTGCGCCTTGTCCTTCTGGCCGAGGCCGGCCGCAGGCTCATCGAGCAGGAGAGCCTGGGGACCGGCGGCGAGCGCGCGGGCGATCTCGACCAGACGCCGGTCGACATGCGGCAGCTCGGCCGCCGCGCGTTCGACCGCTCCCCGGTAGCCGACGAACGACAGCAGGCTTTCGGCGAGCGCTCGATCGGTGCTCGCTTGCGCGCCGCCGGTGCGACTTGCGATCGGAACCCCGAGCCGATCACCCCGCAATCCCACGAGGACATTGTCCAGCACGGAGAGCCCGGAAAACAGCTCGCTGGTCTGAAACGTCCGGGCGATTCCGGCGCGGGCAATCTCATGGGCCGAAACGCGGTCGAGCGTTCGGCTTCCGAGCGCGATCGCGCCGGCGTCGGCCTGATAGAATCCGCTCAGCAGGTTGAGCAGCGTGGTCTTTCCGGCGCCATTCGGCCCGATCAGGCTCGTGACCGTGCCGGCAGGCGCGACGAAATCGACGTCGACGAGCGCCCGCACTCCACCGAAGGCAATGCCGGCGCCGCGCGCCTGAAGCGCCGCACCGCCTAGTCGCTTGGCCAGGAATGCGCTCACGTCGATCGAGGAACGCGGAGCTTGCGAAGCCGGCGGCCGACCCAGGCGTCGCCGCACCTCGCCCACGATGCCCCCCGGGGCGAGCCACAGCACCAGCAAGAGCACTATGCCGAAGAACAGGAGCCGGTACTCGGCCAAGCCGCCCAGAAACTCCGGCACCAGCACGACGACGATGGAACCGGCGAGCGGGCCGAGCACGGTTCCCGAGCCGCCGATGATGACGACGAGCAGAAACAGGATGGACTGGTAGAAGCCGAAACCGCTCGGGCTCAGGAACCCGGAAAGCGGAGCAAACAGCGCACCGGCTAGTCCGGTTGCGGCGGCCGAGAGCCCGAATGCCACGATCCGTACCTTGACCGGATCGAGCCCGAGCGACTGCCCGGCGACTTCGGATGCACGAATGGCGCGCATGGCACGGCCCCATGCGCTGCCGTCGAGCCGTCGAAACGCGAGCAGCACCAGCGTGGCGGCAACGATGGCCAGCAACGCGACGTCGCGGGTCTGAAATTCGTAACCAAGGATCGACGGCGTGGGAAGATTCATCATGCCGTTGGCGCCCCCGGTCAGGGAACGCCACTCGATTGCGCCGTTCTCGATGATGAAACCGAACGCGATGGTCACCATCGCCAGATAGGGGCCCGCAACCCGCAACGCGGGAAGCGCCAAAGCGACGCCGACGGCGCCCGCCAGCACGATGGCGATCGGCATGGCGAGCCAGAAGCTCGAGCCCAAGTTCGCGGTCAGGATCGCGGTCGCGTAGGCCCCGATCGCGAAAAACCCGACATGACCGAGCGAGACCTGGCCGTTCAGTCCGAGCAGCACATTCAGCCCCGCACCGACCACCGTTGTCAGGCAGACGATGGCGATCAAATAAACTTGATAGCCGTTGCCCAGAACGCAGCCCGCCAGCGCGAGCAGCAGGGCAATGGCCGAGCCTAGGATCGCGGACACGCTCAAACCTTCTGCACTCCTGCGCGACCGAACAGTCCGTTGGGCATCAGGGCGAGCGCGAGGATCACCACGGCGAAGGTGAGGATCTGGGTATAAGTCGAGCCCAGCAGCCCCGTGATCAGGGCCTCGAGGATCCCGTAGAGCAGTCCGGCGAGAATGACGCCCCAGGCGCTGGTGATGCCGCCGACGATGGCGACTGCGAACGCTTTGATCCCGAACAACGTCCCCATGTCGGAGGACACGTTGAAGAGCGGCGCGATCAAAATACCGGCAATGCCGGCGAAGACCGTCGAGGCCGCGTAGGAAAGCGAGATCGCGCGCGCCACGTCGATGCCCATGAGACGCGCGGCATCGGCATTCTGCACGATGGCGAGCAGGGCTTTGCCGGCCTTGCTGTGCCGCGTCGCCGCATGCATGGCGGCCGCGGTCAACAGGCCGACTGCCGGGATGATCAGCTGCAGCGGCTGAAGCGAAAATCCGGCAATCTCGACCGGAGTGTCGGCGAGCACCGAAGGGTAATTGCGCGGTTCCTTGCCGAACACGAACAAGGTGACGTTTTCGAGCACGATCCCGAGCGCAACCGTCGCCATCAGCCAGGCATTGGAACCGCGCGCCACGAATGGCCGCACGGCGATCCGCTCCACCAGCATGCCCCACAGTGCGCACAGCACCAGCGCCAGCACGATGCTGAGCGCCGGATGCCAGCGCCAGGTGACTGCGAATGTGTAACAAAGCACCGCGCCCAGCATCATCGAGCTGCCCTGGGCGAAGTTCACCGTGTTCGACACCGAGTAGGTGACGTAGAACCCGAGCGCCAGCAGCCCGTACATGCTGCCGAGACCGGCGCCGGAAATCAGGGCGAGCGTGATCAGCACGGCGTGCGTGCCTTGCCTTGCGATGCAGCCAGGGAGAACGGCGCGCGCCGGGGGAAGCGACCGCCGCGCGCCGCGGCAAAAGCTACTTCATGGCGATCGGCTCGATATTGTCGCCGATGTAATGCACCATGATGTAGTCGTTCTCGTTGAGAGCGTCGTGGTTCTCCGCCGTGAAAGGACGCGCGTAGTTCTTGATCAATCCCTCGTAGCGATCGATGCTCTCCAGGGCCTGGCGCAGCTTGTCCCCGTCCGTGGTGCCGGCATTGGCGATCGCGAGTGCGACCATGCGCATCGCGTCGTAGGCGTTGGCGACGCCCACCGGCGGCACCACGTCCTCGGGTCCCTTGATGTCGGAATATTTGGCCTTGAGCGCGGACAGCACCTTCTGGCCGACGGGATTCTGCGGACCGAAGAAACTGTAGGTCTGGATGAACGCCACCTTCTGCGACCACGGGCCGGCGAGCTCGGTGAACCGCCCGCCCGAGATGCCCCAATGCGAGATGACCGGCGCGCTCCACCCGATGCGCTGCAGCGATTTCATCACCTGCGCGCCCGGGGCGGCGTTCGCCACCAGCACGATCACGTCGGCATTGGCGGCCTTGAGCCGGGTGAGTTGCGGCACCATGTCGACGTCGCGATCCTCGAATTTCTCCACCGCCGCGATCTTGATGCCCTGCTCCTGCGCCGCCGCGGCGAGGCCCTTCTCGTTCGATTCGCCCCACGGATTGTTGACGAGCGCAAGCCCGAGATTCTTGGCATCGAAGGTCTTGCGCGCGTATTGGACGAGCGCCTTGTCGACCAGCGCGTCGACCGCGGAGACGCGAAACACGTAGTTGGGATTGGCGCCGTTGCGCGTGATCGGGGTCGCAGCCGCCCACACGCTGAAGAACGGCACCTTCTCCTTGTTGGCGAGCGGCACGATGCCGAGCGCAACCGGAGAATCGATGCCGCCGAACATGGCCGCGACCTTCTCCTGATCCATCAGCTCGCGCGCCGCCGTCTGGCCCTTGGCCGGATTGGATTCATCATCGCGCCGCAGCAGCATGAGCTTGCGCCCGCCGAGCAGCCCACCCGCTGCGTTGATCTCGTCGATCGCGACGGTGAGCCCGCGGGTGATGCCCTCCCCGGACTTCGCGGAGCCGCCCGAGAGCGCCGCGACCAGCCCGATCTTGATCGGCTCCTGCGCCGGGGCTGCCGACGCGCCGACGAGGAGCGAAACAACGACACCGCAGCCGGCTGCGAGCCGGCGGCCGGTCGGATTGAGCATATTGGCTAAAATGGTCATGAGCCTATCTCCCAGAGCCGGCGGGCCGCCATTGTGGCAAACCTCCGGGGCAGTCACCAGCCCCGTGCTGACGAGGCCGGTCCCGCTCGGAACCGGTCGCCACATGGACGTTGCCGGGCCGGTATGCGTGACGGGACGGCGGAAGGCCGCGAACGGCCGCCTAATCCCGAACGGCAGCGATGATTTGCTCGAACAACTGATTGACGGTGCCGACGATGGCGGGATCGTTGTAGTCGCCCGCGGTGATGACGACCGCCACGTCCAGGTCGGGGACGACGAACAGGCGCTGCCCGCCGTTGCCGAAGCCGCCGCTCCAATTAAGTTCCCTCCCCTGCCGGTCGAGGCTGCCGGCCCACCATTGATATCCATAGTGCAAGCCCCTGTCGGTCGCGACCCGGGGCTGCAGCGATTGCGCCACCCATTCGGCGGGCACGATCTGCCGTCCGCGCCACTGCCCGTGATCCAACAGCATGCGGCCGACCTTGAGCAGATCTCGCGGGCGCATGCGCAGGCCCGCAAACGCGAGCGGCCGCCGGTAGGGATCGCCGACCCACTCCCAATCCTCGATGCCGAGCGGCGCAAACAGCGACGCGCGGGCCAGATCCCGGAGCGGCTGCTTCGTTGCGCGCACCAGTATGTCCGCCAGCACGGCCGTGCCGCCGCCGTTGTAATTGAATTGGCTGCCTGGGGGAGCCGCGATGGGTCGGCTGAGCACGAAGCGAGTGGGGGCCCAGTCCCAATAGAGACGCGTTTCGTCGTTGCCGAGACCGCCGTAGGAGGTGATGCTCTCGTGCCACTCCAGACCGCTGGTCATCGTGAGCAGGTGCTCCAGCGTGATGGCATCGCGAGGCGCGGTGCGCAGATCGGCGAATTCCGGATAGAAATCCAGCACCGAGGTGGCAACACCCGGCAATTTGCCTTGCTGCATGACGATGCCGACGAGCAAACCGATCACACTCTTGCTGACGGATCGCAGGTCGTGAGCGTCGGTCGGACCGAAGGAGACATCGCTCGCAAACAGACTGTAGATCGAGCGGTCCGTACCCCGCTTGTACAGCTCGGCGACCAGCCGGCCGCGGCGCTCGACGAGCACGCTGTGAATGTTGGCGCCGCCCGTGGCCACCCGGCTCAAGCTTGCGCACAGCGCTGGCGCGTCGAAGCTGGACGCGACCAGGCCAGCCGTCTCCCATCCGTCGGCGATATTCGCCGGAGCCGCGCAATCGACCGTCTCCGCGCGCACGCCAGATGGCGGCATCGGCAGCAGGCACAGGGCGCACAGAACGGCGCACGCGCACGCACGCCGCAGCGACCTCGGAGGATCGCGGCGGCCGGCCGGCAGCAGAAGGCACATGAGCAACGGGAGCATGCGCGACCTCGCGTCTTGCACAACTGGACATCGCCCGGACCAACGGTTTGGCCGGGCCGATAATGCGAGCTATGCTCGGTTTTCGCTACTCGGGTTTCGGCGCGGGAACCGGATCATGACCAAGCGCAAGCAGGCTATTGTTTTGTCTAGAAGAAAGCCGACGCAGACGCGGGGGCGCATCACCGTCGAAACGATCTTCGAAGCCACGGCTCGGATTATCGAGCGCGACGGCGCGGGCGCCGTGAACACCAACGCCATTGCCGAGCGCGCGGGAATCAGCGTCGGGACGCTCTACGAATATTTCCCGAACAAGGAAGCCGTGCTGATCGCCATGGCGCGGCGTCAGCTCGCGGAGGATGAGCAGGTCATAGGCAAGGTGTTGGCCGAAGCCCTGGGCCGCCCGGGCGCGCCGCTCGTGCGCCTCGTGATCCAAACGCTGATGAAACTGTTTCGGACCGGCCCCGAGATTCGCCGCGCCATCATGACGACCCATATTTCCAGTGGGCTCGGCGCCGAGCACGCTCGGCCGGTGCAAGAGGTGGCGGAGATACTGGCGTCTCGCGGCGATCGCATCCTTCCGGAGCGCGCGGAGCCCATCCCGCCGGCAGCGCTCTTCGTCCTGACTCGCGCCGTTATCGGCGTGCTGCGTGCCGCCTTCGAGGAGCAGTCATCGCTGCTGGGGCGGCCCGAATTGGAAGACGAGCTCACTGCGCTTATCGAAAGCTATCTCGCCCGCCTTCGAACCGCACCGGGTTAATTCCTTACAAACCTCGGTCGGTTGCGGCCGAGCCGGACCGGTCGAGCGGCGGCAGACGGCCAGGATGGAAGCGCGACAAGTCGATCGTGCGTGCGGCGCCGTCGACGATCAGCTCCGCCATCGCTTCCCCGGTCGCCGGCGCGTTGAGAATACCCCAGACGCCGTGCCCGGTCGCCACATGGACATTGTCGAGGCCCGACACCGGGCCGATCAGCGGCAGGCCGTCGCGGGTAACCGGACGATAACAGGCCTGCCGGGCGAGGATCCTGCTCTTCCCCCATTCGGGCGACATTCGCGCGCACATCGCCTCGAGTAGCTCGATCGCGCCGGGATCGGGTGCGACCTCGGCGGGGTTTTTCGGCAGCGGGCTTTCGCTGGAAATGGCGCACACATAGGTGGTGCCGTCCGGGCGCGGAAATACCTCGGGCGAATGCGCGACCCCGCTCGCCTCCCGGTACTCGAGAAAGAGCGCCTCGGCCGTTACCTCCGTCCCGGTCTCGAACACGAGGCTGTGACCCTTCAGGCCGAATACGGCCGGCAACGGCAGCCAGCCCGCGGCCAGGATCGACCACGGCCCCATCGCGATGACGACCACGTCGCCCTCGACGATCTCGCCGTCGACCTCGATCCCTTTCACGCTCGCGCCGCTGCCGGCGCGCACCAGGCCGCGGACGCAGCCCAGACGCAGCTCCGCGCCCCGCGCCTGCGCCGCGCGCATCATCGCCTCGGTGAACCGGCCGGGGTGCACCTGGGCCGTGGTTTGCGCCGAGCCCAGGCGCTGACCCAGGCTCACGCGATCCGACAGCCAAACAAGATCGTAGGCACGGTGGGGCCGGCGGTCGCTTTCCTGCGCGCCGGCGAAGCCGGCGTAAGTGGGGAGGCGCCGATAGCCCCAATCGCCGCCGATGTCTTCCGACAGCCCGGCATGCAGCGCAAAGCTTCGCCTTGCCAGGGATTCGAGCGGGGTTCCGTCGCACCAGTCGAGCGCCAGGAAACCGCCCGACTTGCCCGACGCGGCGCAAGCCAGCCCGGTGCGCTCGACCACGATGGAAGGAACGCCGCGGCAGCTCAGGAAATAGGCGATCGAGGCGCCGATGACGCCGCCGCCGCAGATCAGGACTCGCATCGGATCGCCTCCTGACGCGCCGCTTACCGTCCATCATCATGCCCGCGCTTTTCGCGGGCATCCACGTCTTGTTTCCAGGTCTTTATGACGAACCGTGGATGGCCGGGACAAGCCGGACAAGCCCGGCCATGACGCAGAACACATACCTCGACGCCCGCGGAAAATGCTCTAGTCACTGCTGGAAGGTCCTGACGGCGAGGTCGATACGAGGCACCATGTCCGAGATCGGATTGTTCGATGCGATGTACTCCGCGCGGTCGCTGCGGCGGCTCAAACCCGACCCGGTGCCGGAGGAGATCATCGGCAGGATCCTGGATGCCGCCATCCGCGCGCCATCGGCGGGCAACGCCCAGCACTGGGCTTTCGTCGTCGTGCGAGACGCCGAGCAGCGAGGAAAATTGGGCGCGATCTACCGCAAAGCCTCGGATATCGCCAGCGCCATCTACCGGGCGCGCGGGCGTCCCACGCATATGACCGAGGAGCAATTTCAGCGCTTCCTGTCCTCGGGCTCGTATCTGTGGGAACACATGGGGGACGCACCGGTGCTGCTCGTGCCATGCCTGCGGGAGAGGCCGCCGCCCCCGCGCGACACGCTGCCGGAATGGGTGCAGGCGATCTACGAGCAGGAGCTCGCCTACGAGCGCCGCATCCGCGGCGCCAGCATCTATCCCGCCGTGCAGAACATCATCCTCACCTGCCGCGCGTTCGGGCTCGGCACCTTGATCACGACCAACCACATCCGCTGCGAGGACGAGGTCAAGGCGGTGCTCGGCCTGCCCGAGGACGTCTCCACCTACGCGCTGATGCCGATCGGCTATCCGGTGGGCAAGTTCGGCCCGCTCTCGCGCCGGCCGGTCGAGGAGGTGGCCTACGCGGATCGCTGGAACGTTGCCTGGCAAGGTTGAGCCGAGCGCAACCGCGAGCGCCGAGGCTAGCTAGGGCCGTGCACTCATAAATCAGAATTGGCATGCGACCACGACTTGAGGTCCGCTTTGGAGCTGCTGGCGCGCCAAGACAGCCGCCAATCCGCGTCCAGCCCGCCGAGATCCGCCCTTCCCGTTGGTCAACGTCCGCTTTCGAATGCATCAGGGATGCGAAAGTGCCGCCAGCGGAAGTTGGGCAGTCTCTTTTGCACGGACACATCACCGGGTTTTTCACCCTCGAGGATGCGGCTAAAATAGACGCCGCTTGCTGGCCCAGGGCCGCAGCTATAAGGTGTTCCGTCGCAAACAACATTGGGCAAGAAGCCGATATGGGATCATGATCAAACGATCTCGAGCAGTTTCGATCGGTTACAAATTCGGCATCGGTTTTTTGGCGCTGGCCATTACCCCTTTTCATTCCTCAGCGCACGCTCAATCAGCCGATCTTGTGCTTTGCGACCGGCTCGCCGCTGACCCCACCGATCCGGACAAGCCGACGGATGTCAAAGGCACCAGCGATATCGCCCAGTCCGATGTCACGACCGCGATCAAATTTTGCAAGATTGCGTCGGCGGCATCACGGCGGGCGCTCTACGAGCTCGGCCGGGCCTACGCGGCCAATCGACAATTGCCGGAAGCCATCAGCGCCTATCGCAAGGCGGCCGACAGGGGGAGCACGTCGGCCATGGTCGAACTCGGCGTGCTACTTGCGACCGGGTCAGGCGTTGCCAAGGACCAGGCCGAGGCGCGCAAGCTGTTCGAGCGCGCTGCCGCGGCGGGCAACCCCCGCGGCGCCCTCAATCTCGCGGCCCTCTCGTACGATGACGGCGCGCCGTCGGATCCGGTCCAGGTCAGAGCCTTGCTTTCGAGAGCGGCGGAGACAAATTCAGCGGAAGCGCAGTATCAGCTTGGATTGATGATTGCGGATGGCATCGGCGGGCCGAAGGACGATGTCGCCGCGCGGGCGTTGTTTGAAAAGGCGGCTGCGCAAGGTCATCCCCGGGCATTGGAGCGGATGGGCGCATTTGCGCAAAGCGGGCGAGGCGGACCGCAGGATTCAAATGCCGCCAAAGCCTATTACGAGAGAGCCGCGGCGCTCGGCAATGAGGACGCCCAGGCCGCTCTGAAGCGTGCGGAATGTCGCTACGTGATCAAAGATAAGCGCGGAAACTTCGTGGCCAACCTTTGCTTCTAGCCGATGGGCGCCCGTCGATTTTCGCGAGTTCGAATATCGTTGAGCGGGGATTTTGCAGCGCCTGCGGTACTCCACTCACGTATCGTCGCATCGAGAGCGCCAACATCAGCGTGACGATTGGCAGCCTGGACGATCCGGGGGCGGCGGTCCGACACGGCAGTTTGGTATCGAGAGCGAGCTATCCTGGATCGGCGGCCTCAGCGCGCTGCCCGCGAAGCGAACCGAAGACTGGATGCGTGAGAACGGCATCGCGCATATTGATAGTCGTCAGTATTCTGCCCAGCTGCGGCGCGCGGGTGAGGGGATTGAATGAGGCGGGAGGCCCAGCAGTCCTTCGCCTGATCCGGCAAGAACGCGAGGACCATTTGACCGGCGATTTGAAAGGTGGATGCGCCTGTGGGGCGGTGCGCTATCAGCTCGCCTCGGCGCCCATGTTCGTGCATTGCTGTCATTGCCGCGATTGCCAGCGGCAAACGGGAAGCGCCTTCGTGCTCAACGCGCTTATTGAGGCCGAACGAGTCACCCTGCTGTCCGGCAACCTCGAGCCGATCGCGGTGCCGACCGACAGCGGCCGACCGCACGAGATCTATCGCTGCCCCTATTGCAAAGTAGCGCTCTGGAGCGTTTACGGCGGCGCCGGTCCCAAGCTGCGCTTTGTCCGCGTCGGCACGCTTGACAATCCCGCTGCGGTTACCCCCGATGTGCACATCTATGTTCGCTCCAAGTTGCCTTGGGTCGCCTTGCCTGAAGGCGTTCCTTCCTTCGATGCCTATTATGACTCCCGCAAGCTCTGGCCGTCCGCCAGCCTTGAGCGTCGCCGCGCGATTTTGGAGTGAACCTGTTTGCGAGCGATCGGCTGCTGGCCAGGGGCACGACTTCCACTGCCGGCCATAAACGGCGGTTCGGCTACGCCCGCATCGGGGTCGTTCACACTCACAGAAGCAATGCTGCCAGCACAGTCAGCGCTTCGGGGTTCGTGATCCCCTGCCGTTTATCCGTTTCGCCTCTATATCCACCCATGCCGGCGGTCGGGCCCCGGGGCCGGTTGACCCCGAAACCCCGATCTGGCACTCCGCTGCCCATGGAGAACGGAATGGAAACCCCCGCCGCCACCGCCGCGCCGGCGCCCCGGCATACCTCCGTGGCGGTCGCGGTCGGCCGCGTTGCCGTCGGCGGCGGCGCGCCGATCGTGGTCCAGTCCATGACCAATACCGACACC
>WNGL01011997.1_pt1 | contig 20393 bp, 22 predicted proteins | sample 5400591 | NCBI WGS metagenome assembly WNGL01 (sample SAMN13153377, study PRJNA577476) | soil metagenome | isolation source: 80 cm soil or saprolite under Garry oak tree replicate 1 | place: USA:California | collected 2016-06-15 | reverse complement strand
GCGCGCGTGACCAGTGCGCCTGCCCGGCCAGGCCCGCCGCCTGCCACATTCCGGTGACCGTGCGCGGACCGCTTGCCGACAGCGCCCCGGTGACCAGCGACGACATCGTCGCGAACCAGGGCGCGGTGAAGCACGGCCGCAGGACCTCCACAACGATCAGCAGGGACGGCGGTACGGTCAGCGGCATCAGGGCCTCCCCGATCGGGCGGCACGCGGCGCACACGCGACGCGTCCGCAACTCCCGGCAAGGACACCCCATGGCCAAAAGTGCAGGACCGCGCCCGGACCAGCCGACCAAGGATGCCGTCACCGAGCGCATCCTCGCCCACGCCCGCAAGCACTGGCCCGACACCGAGGTGCTCGTCCGCCACCGCGGCGTGTTCTGCTACGTCGCCGTCATCCAGCGCCCCAGGACCCGCCGCTGGCGCCTGTTCTGGCCCGCGGTCGAGGAACCCGAGCCCTTCACCGTGCTCCGGCTGCGCTACCAGGGCTCCGCCGACCGCTGGCTCATCGCGATCTACAAGGCCAGCACCGAGACCTTCAGCGAGCGCGAACTGCCCACCCGCTTCGGCCCCACCACCGGCACTCCCGAAGAGGGCATGGACCACACCCTCGGCTTCTGGGTCGGCCCGCCAGCCACCGACCAGTAGGATCACGCAACGTCACGACCAACCCATCCATAGGTCATGAAATTGGCGAAACTTCAGATAACCTGTCGGCCGCTCAAACCGGCTCATCCCGGAGGGGGCTGAGCGCCGTCGGGCGGCCACTGCATCTCCTCGGCTTCCGCTTTCGAGCTCGGATGCTCGGCGTCGACTTGGACCGCATCGGTTGGATCCGGCCTGCTCGCGTGGGTGCGGCGCGACCGCGCGTACTACAGGCCGATCGCGACCATACCGAAATGCCACTGTAGCGCCAGCCGAGCACAGAACCGCCGGGGTGATGGCCAGACGATGGCTGGTGTGGTCCTGTAGCGCGCGGGGGAGCAGCGTGGCGCCAAGACCTGGTCAAGGCGAAGTACCTACAACAATGATCATGTGCGGAGCGATCCGCCGGGGTGCTGGAGCCGCCGAGCCCCGCGGACCTTGCTGACCGCGAGGGGAGGCTGCATGGCGGGCGCCCCGGCAGGCGACGCACTGCCTCCGGCTGCCCACCCAACCGCGGCGCGCCGGCGCGCCGCCGGCATCTACGGCACGATCGTTGCCTCGGCGGTGCTGGCCGCGGGGGGAGGCCACCTGCCGACGGTGCCGCTGGCGGTCACGGTGCTTGTCACTCTGCTGGTGTACTGGGCCGCCGAAGGCTACGCCGAGCTGCTCGCCGAGCAGGTCCACACCGGCCGCCTGCCGACGTGGGTGCAGCTCCGAGCGTCGCTGGCGGCTATCTGGCCGATGGTCAGTGCCTCCTATGTCCCGCTGTTGTCGTTGCTGGTGGCGCGTGTTCTGGGCGCGGCCACCAAGACTGCGGCCACCGTGGCGTTGGTGGTTGCCATCGCGCTGCTGCTGGTCCACGGCTGGGCGGCGGGCAGGGCGTCCCAGCTGCGTGGTCTGCGACTGCTCGCGGTGACGTTGGTCGCGGGCGCGTTCGGGGTTGTGATGATCTTGCTCAAGCTGGTCGTCACCCACTGATGCGCAGGCGCGCCGGTGCGCGGCGCGACCTCGTCAACTGGCCGATGCTCCTGCAGGTCGCCGATCAGCCCGTGCTCAGGATGCAGGCGGGGAGCGATCCATGGCGGTCGTTCGCAGCGCTGGCATACCCGGTCGCCCCCCGGCCGGCGCCAGAGCACTGCAGTGAGGACGCGGTGAGGAAAGATCACCTATGCGGATGATCTGCCCGCACACCTTGGGCGGACCTCTGAGCCGTGCAGCGCGACGTCAGGGAGGTTCATCCCTTCGGGATGATGCTCCGGCGGCGTCGACCGCCGCACAGTGGGACGATGATGCGGGTACTCGTGCTTGGCGGCGGACCCGCCGGGGCCACTGCGGCGCTGCAGGCCCGTGAGCTTGGCGCCGACGTGACGCTGGTCGAGGCCAAGCGAGTGGGCGGGACCAGCCTGAACGAGGGCCGGCTCCTCTGTTCGTACCCTGGCCCGCGCCGCTCGCCTGGTGCGTGACACCCGGTCCTGGGGGCAGTTTGGCTTGCGGGGCGATGCCCCGCAGGTGGACATCGCCGTCGCGCTCGCCAATGCCGACCGGGTCGCCAACTACGCGCATGGGCAGCGGCGATTGGCCGAGGTGGTTCGCGGCCAGGGGATCGACCTGATCGAGGGTGCCGGACCGGCCCGGTTCGTCGACCCGCACACGGTGCGAATCCCCGACGGGCGCACCTTCGGCGGGGACGCCGTCGTCGTTGCGGTCGGCGGGCATGCCGGTCGGCTGCCGATTCCCGGCGCCGAGCTTGCGCTGACCTATGAGGACCTTCGCGGCCTCACCGCGCTGCCAGCGTCGGTCGCGGTGGTCGGTGGCGCGGATACCGGTTGCCAGCTCGCCTCTATCCTGGCCGACTTCGGTGCCCAGGTCATTCTGGTCGAGGCGTCGCCCCGGCTTGTCCCGCATGCGGACCAGGACATCTCCGCCGCGCTGGCCGATTCCTTCCGCCGCCGCGGTATTACCGTGCTGACCGCGACGCTGGTCGAACGGCTCGACCGCACCCCAGCTGGCGTCGCCGTGCAATATCGCTCCGGCAGCGAGCAGGCCCGGTTCGAGGTTGAGGAGGTGTTCTTCGCCGTCGGCTGGCCGGCAACGCCGCCGCGCTCGGCGCCGACGCCGTGGGCGTTGCCACCGCCCGGGGATATGTCAAGGTCGGCGCGGATCTGCGCAGCAGCCTGCCGCACGTGTTGGCCGCCGGTGACGTGAATGGCATCAGCATGCTGGTGCCGAGCGCCCGCCACGAGGGGCGCATCGCCGCGGAGAACGCGGTGCCTGGTACCCGCCGGCATGGCGGCCAACATGCGGGTCGAACAGGTCGCCGAGCTCCAGCCTGCCTTTCCGACCTTCACCGAAGCGGTCGGCATGGCGGCCGTGCGCATCGTGCGTCAGCTGGGGGTCGCTGCCTGGGCGCCATCCTGGAGTGAGCTGCGGCCCGCCGGGGTGACGGCCGGTGGCTAATTTCCGCCCGCCCGGGGCGCTGTCTGCCGTCGCATCCCGGGGGCCGCGTGATTTGGGCACCCGGTCTGTGGGTCCGCTAGTCGGGGTTGTTGACCGAAAGGGCGGCGGGAGCGGCCAAGCAGTCCTCGCGTCGACGCCGCACCGATGCGTGCAAGATGAAGCGAGGTGGAGATGCAGGCAGTGACGGTGGTGCCTGGTACCGCCGGGTCGGCGAAGGTCGACGACGTCGCTGAGGCTGGCGACGAGCTCGGTTCCGTCGTCGTCGAGGCCTTGGCGGCCGGGGCTTGCGGCACCGATGTGGAGATCGCGAGCGGCAGCTACGGGTGGGCGCCACCCGGTGAGGAGCTGCTGATTCTTGGGCACGAGTCGCTGGGGCGGGTGGTCGACCCGGGGCACAGCGGGTTGGCGGTGGGTGAGCATGTCGTCGGTATCGTGCGGCGACCGGACCCGGTGCCGTGCCCCAGCTGCGCCGTGGCGAGTGGGACATGTGCTCCAACGGCGGGTGCACCGAGCGCGGCATCAAGCAGGCGCATGGCTTCATGGCCGAGCGCTGGCGGATCGAGCCGGACTACGCGGTCCGGGTCGACAAGCGCCTGGGGGTGCTGGGTGTCCTGCTGGAACCGACGACCGTCGTCGCGAAGGCATGGGAGCAGATCCGCGCCATCGGCCAGCGGACCTTTTGGGAGCCGCACACGGTGCTGGTCGTCGGTGCGGGCCCGATCGGGCTGCTCGCCGCGTTGGTCGGGGTGCAACGCGGCGGCGAGGTCCATGTGCTGGACCGGGTCACGACCGGTCCGAAACCAGCGCTGGTCGAGGCGCTCGGCGCCGTCTACCACACCGGGGCGGTGGCCGACCTGGGCTTGCGGCCGGACATCGTCGTCGAGTGCACCGGCGTGGTCCCCCTGATCCAGCAGGCGGCCGCGCTCGCAGCGCCGGGTGGCATCGTGTGCCTCACTGGCGTCGGGTCGCCGTCCACGTCGCCGTGGAGCGGATCCGCGGGGCTCGCCACCGAGGCCGTGCTCAAGAACCTGGTGGTGTTCGGCACGGTGAACGCCAACCGCCGCCACTACTACCGGGCGGCGAAGGTGCTCGCAGACGCGGATCGGTCCTGGCTGGAACAGCTCGTCACCCGCCGTGTCCCCGCGGATGCTGTGGATCAGGCCCTGACCAGGACCCCAGACGACATCAAGGTCGTGATGGAGTTCGCACAGCCATGACCGGCCAGGCTGCCAGACGCCGAACGCGGCGAGCTGCTGTGGGTCGACATCACCCAGGGCGTGCTGCATCGGGGCGGCCTGGCACCGGCGGCGCGCTGGAGTCGATCCAGACGATCACGCTCGACCGGTCGGTGGGGGCGGTCGCGCCGGCGACGGGCGGCGGGTACGTGCCGGCCGCGGGCGCGGGGTTCGTGTATGTCGACGACGCCGGCGCGATGCGGGAGCTGGCGCAGCCGGCGGCGGGGCGCGATCTGCGGATGAACGATGGGGCCTGCGACCCGCAGGGCCGCTTCTGGGCCGGCACGATGGCCTACGATGAATCGCCCGGGGCGGGCGCGCTCTACCGGCTGGAGCTCGACGGCACCTGCACGACCGTGCTGACCGGCCTGACCATCTCCAACGGCATCGGCTGGGAGCCCTGACGGCGCCACCATGTACCTCGCCGACAGCGGGACGGGCCAGGTTGAGGCCTTTGGCTTCGACGGTGCTACCGGCAATCTCAGCGGGCGCCGCATCCTGGTGCGAATCGAGCAGTCGGGTGTGGTCCCCGACGGGCTTACCATCGACCAGGAAGGAGGGATTTGGTGGCGTTGTGGGGTGGTGGTGCTGTCGCGCGCTATGGAGCCGACGGGTCGCTGCTGGCCACGGTGCGTCTGCCCGTCGATCGACCGACATCATGTGCCTTCGGGGGATCTGACCATGCCACGCTGTTCGTAACGACCGCCCGGGCCGGACTCGACAAGGCCGCGCTCGATCGCCAGCCCCACGCCGGCCATGTGTTTCGGTTCGACGGTCTCGACGTGAGGGGCATGCCATGCGCGCCGTATAGGGGGCGAATCGACTCCGCAGCCAGCCACGACTGACGGCGCCTGCAAGGACCTCCCGGAACGGAACGCTCAGTGCGGCTGTTGGTCCGTTTGCGGGATTGCTAGCGCCGCACCTGATTGCCGGCCAGGGAGCAGGGGGTCGCGAGGCTCCCGCCCGCCGGTGTGCTCTACTGGAGAGCCGCCAGGCGGTGGACAGACCTCCCATCCGCCGTTCGCCCACATCCACGCGTGGGCGTAGCGGTCGAGCAGCGGCAGCGCATACCACACCCGCACCCACCACGGCATGACATCCAGCCGCGGCCTCGCCCCGTCAGGTGGAAGCCAGCTCCACGCTGGCAGCACACCTGGAGGCGGCGTCCAGCCTCCAGGCGAGAAGGCCCAGCCCGGCTCGGAGGTAACCCGCTGGCCATACCACGGCGCACGCCCGGCCGTGCGGCTCCCGGCTCGGGCGCCATGTGACCCTGCCGGGCGTCGACGCAGAAGGTGCCTGCCTGCACCAGCCAGCAAGGCCGCCCGATCCGTTGAGGTCGCAGCGCCATGGTGGATGTCACCCCAGGGGCCACGACCGCCCGCAGACTCCTCCGTTACGCCGTCGGAGACCTTCGATGCCGCGGTGTTGTCAACCATCGGGGGACCGACCAAGGGTCGCCGCTGCTGCCGACCGTGGACGCGCCGCGCCCGCTGGCGCAGCAGCCGCCGGCGCAGCCCGGACTCACACCACCACGCCGCCGCCCGCGTCGACCAGGGATTGATCAGTCGTCGCAGCCACCGCTCAGCACTGCCCACGGACACCCCCTCCCGGCATCGACACTGCCATGATGATCGCACGGCCACCGCGCGAACCTACGCTTGGCCTGCCGGCCGCCGACGGCTGCCGGGTTGAATCCCAGGTGCGCGAGGACATTCGGCAGGGCTGTCAAGGTGACCGCGCGTGCGCCTTGGCCGCGCAGGGCAGCCGGTTGTAGCACAGCCGGTCGCAGGCCAGCATGGCAAACGCGAAGAACCGCTCCGAGGAGCGGTCGTAGCAGATGCGCAGCCGTCGGCACCCCGCCAGCCAGGCGATCGAGCGCTCCGCCTTCCAACGATGGCGGCCCAGCCGCATCGGCGACTCGACCTTACAGCGGGCGATGCGGACCTTAGATCCCCCGAGGCGGTGACCGCGGCGGCCAGCAGCAACTTCGGCCACCACAGCACGACCCGTTGCCACTTGGACTCCTGGCCGGTGCGGGTGGCAGAGCACCACAGGTCGGCGAGGGTGGCGACCAGGACGAAGGTGTCGACCAGCAGCGGGACCCGCCAGCCGTAGTCCTGCTCGCCGTGGTGGGTGGCGAAGTCAAGGATCGCCTCGAAGTTGGTCCAGAACGCCAGGCCGGCGATGCCGGCGACGGCGGCGGCCATGAGCCAGATGACCACCGACAGACCGCGGCGCAACACCGGGTCTGCGAACTGCACGATCGGCATTGCCGTCGACGCCGGCGTTGAACGAGTCTGGTCAGCGCTCATGGCCTGCCTCCCGTCCTGGTGTGTGATGCCGCTCGGGCGTGTCCAGTGCGACCGCGACCGCCTCGTCTCGATCCGAGAGCGGGTGCTGCTGGCGGTCCAGCAGGTCGGAGCACCAGTCGCGCAGCTCGCCGGCGAGGTTGGTGAAGTCCTCCGGGCCGACCAGGTACGGCGGCGGCGCGGCGGCGCGGCGGCTGACGCAGGCGTCCAGGCGCCGGGCGGCGTCGCCGACCAGCTCGCGGAGCCGGTTGGCATCAGGGCAGTCCAGCCGGACCGGCACGTCAGCGCGGACGGAGGCGTCCCGCGCGTCGAGTTGCCCGCGAAGAAGCCGCCAGTCAACCGCGCGGAGCTGCCCGCTGAGCCGCTCCCGCTCGGGCAGCTTGCGGCCGTCTTCGTCGACCTGGAGGCGAAGCATCGCGGCGGTGATCGGCGAGCGCAGCCGCGCGACCTCGCCGGCCGATAGCAGCAGCGGGGTCGCATGCCGCACCCACGGCAGCTCCTCCCTGGGCAGCGTGTGACGCTGCTCGATGGTGAGGGTCGGCCCATCCAGCGGCGCGTTGCAGTCCCAGGAGGAGTGCGGGGTGCCGGCGTGGTTGAGGTCGCAGTCGGCCGCGCAGTACCGCGTCAGGTCACGCCCGGTGGCCCGGCGGCGATGCTTCGCTGGTCAGGGTCTTCGGGGTCCGCAGACCCGGTCGGTTGACGGTTAAGTGTCAACCGGGGACGGCCGTGGCAGGACCCGGCCACCCCTGATGAGGTCAGGCGACGGGGGTGAGCGCCGCCGTGGCCTGCACCGCGCCCGCGCCGTATCGTGCGTCGAGCGCCGCGCGTGCCCGCTCCTCGAGCACCACGACCTGCAGGTCCACAGCGTTGGCGTACTCGTCGATGCCCGTGCCCAGCACCCGCAGGTCAAGCTTCTTGCCGGCGGCGCCCTGCAGCTGGCGTTGGATCCGCAGCAGCTCGCGGTAGCTCCGCTGCTGGCGCGTGACGCACAACCGCCCACCCCACCGGGGCCGCAGCTGGGCCTCGTGCCGCGCAGGATCGCCGGTGAAGGCCACGTTCAGCACGAACTCCCCGGGGTCCTCGGCCACGTTGTGGCCCATCGGCGCAAGGTAGGACAGCCACAGGCCGGAGAAGTCCGGCTGGGCCCTGGCCGCCCGGGTCACCGGCTCCAGGTACCGCTCCGAGCGACGGCTCGGGTCGGGCACCGCCCAGCCGCCGGCGGGTTCCGGACACGCCGGTCTGGGCTCGTCCTTGAACCGCTCCGCGGCGCTCGGCCGGGACACCGGTGGGGGGCGTTCCTCCCGGACGACGGTGAACGTGGCGCCGTCGTAGGTTCCCACAAGATCATAGGTGCCCCAGGTCGTGCCGCCGGCCGCCTGTTCGCCCTCCACCTGGTCCCAGCGCCAGTTGGTGATGGGCACCCCGCCGCACAGCGGCGGGAAGGAGTCCGCGACGTCACCCAGGCACAGCTCCGGCCCGTGGTCCCGGCTCTGCAGCACCATGCTGGTCGTCTGGTACCGATGCCCCTGGGCCCCGACCGTCCGGGCCGGCGCGCGGCCGCCCGGGGTGCCGGCGGCGCACCCCACGAGCAGCAGCGGGATGGTAACCAGCAGCAACCGTCGCACGCACACGCCCCTTCACGTTCTGATCGGGTGCCTATTCGACGTTCCCGCGGCGCTGCCGGTTCCCGACCTGATCAGGGACGGCAGCACTGGCGAACCCTCACTTGTCAGGTAGCTCCTGCCTTGCGGCTTGCTTTCTGTAACAGCCTCTTATTCCGCGAGGTGGTCGGGTGCCGAGCTGGAGCTCCGCGCGGCGCCACAGCAGCAGTGCGCTGCTGAGCCCGGTGAGCTGGTCGGCGTAGCGCTCGGCGAGCTGCTCGGTCAGGTGCGTCTGTGACCAGCCGGTCTTGGGTCGTGGGTGACCTTGAGGCCGAGTCCCTCCGCCAGGGTGGCGAAGCGGCGGTTGTGCCAGCGGCCTTGGCGGCTGGTGTCCTGGATCTGGCGAGTGTTGGCCATGCCATGGGAGGCCTCGTGCAGCAGGGTGCCAGCACGTCGCAGGCGCCGCGGCGCAGGCCCTCGCCGCTTACAAGGACCTCGGGGCGGTTGGCGCCGGCCACGTGCCAGCGGCCGGCGGCGAAGTGGCCCCACTTGAACAGGCCTCGGCGGGTCTCGCTGCCGGCGCCGAGGACGATCACCACCTGGGGCACGTCGGGGTGGTGGGTGCGGACGGCCGTCCAGGCGTCCTCGAGCGCGGCGACCACGGCGCTGCCGGCGACCTCCGTGCTCTGGGCTCCAGCGTCGGGCTCAGCGCTCATGGCCGACCTCCCTTCCCGCCGTGATCGGCTCGCGGGTGGGTCCGGGCGGGCTCAGGGCCGGCTCGAGCGCCGGCGCTGGCCGGGTCGCCAGCCAGCGGTCGACCCAGGCCAGCCCGTCAGGGTCGAGCGCCAACCGGGCACGGGTGACCGCCACGTAGGCGAGCATCGCCTCGGCTTGGGGGATCGGGGTGTCCTCGCCCTTGGGCTGGTGGAAGTCGTCGGCGATGCGGACGCGCGGCCACTCGCGGCCCTTGGCCTTGTGCGCGGTGGAGACGACGACCTGGGCGGCCTGCTCGGGGACGAGCCGGTCCATGGTGTCGATCACCACGTCCGGCCGTAGGCGTCGATGAGCTGGGGTGATGCTCCGGGTGGTGCACCCAGCCGGACACAATACGAACCCAAACCCGCTGGTCATCGGCTCAACGATCCGACTGGTGGCTGCCAGTGCCAGGGTCCGCCGCGACGGCCACCGCACGAGGCAGGCACTCTGATCTGACGGCTCGCAACGTTCGGATCGTGGGTAGGGCACGTCCGAGCCCTGCGAACCGCGACTCATCTATCGGCGCAGGTGAGGCTGCCGGCCATCGGGCTGCAGCTGGCGAAGTGACGGTTCTGACGACGCGTCATCCACAAGAGCGGGTATTATCTGCTCTACCGTGCTCCACAGTGCTACGAAATACCGCTCACCGCTGGTCCCGCCATTTCTCCGTCGGCGTCGATGGTGGGCCGTGCTGCTCCGTGCTGGCTGGTATCGGAGCCGATGGACGCACCATGGACGCACATCGGTGTCAGCCATGCTTGGTCATCGCGCTCGAGGGAATCTCCCCAGTCAAGATGGGCACATAACAAAGGATCTCAACGAGTGGGGACTGACGAATGCCGTTTCTGAGTTGTTTCCAATGTGTTCCTGATTACTCGTGATTCGTGGTTATGCAGCGGGGTCGAGTTGGGCGAGCGCCCTTCCTGCCAGCATGAGCTGAGACACTTCAGCCCTTCCATTCACTGAGGGCGAGAGGGAGCACTTCTGCTCATGACCGTGACGATGACGACACCCCGGACCAGGGTTGATCCTGGGGGCATGCCCAGCCCACCAGATCCCGAGGTTCCTGAGAAGGCCAAGCGGCGACGGTTCTCGGCCGAGTACAAGCTGGCCATCCTGCGCGAGGCCGACGGCTGCACCGCCCGACCACGACACGAGCAGCCAACAGCCACACCTGAAGCCATTGGCGAGTACGTGGGGTACGGAAAATGCATTCATGCAGCTCGTCGGTACTCGTTCAGGGGATCGCCGAGCAGCTCGCGTTGGTGGACCCGGACAGGCGGGTGCCTGCTGATGAGGTTCACAGCAGATGGTCAGGTCAGGCAGGACCCAGGGAGCTGGCCCCGGGCGGAGGGGTTGCCGATAGAGTTCGAGCAGGTGTCCACCGTGGCATGACGATCCAGCCACGCGGCACGACGAGCCCAGCAACCCTTCGCGGAATCGAGCGGAGGTCGGGGTCGCGATCAAGGGGCGACCCGAGTGGCAGCCAGAGGTCATGTGACAGGTGAGGCGGTGAGCATGTCTGGCGAAGCCATGAGCACTCCTCCGGCTGAGCCGGTGCTGAAGGTCGAAACGCGGGAAGAGCTGGTGTATCTGCTTGGTCAGGCCTGCGAGCTCGAGCACGGCCTGATGTGTGAATATCTGTATGCGCAGTTCTCGCTCAAGCGCGGGCTGGATGAGGGCCTGACTGTGGCCCAGCTCGACCGGGTCCAGGCCTGGGAGACGGCGCTGATCAGTGTGATCAAGCAGGAGATGCTGCACCTTGCGCTGAGCACCAACATCTTGACGGCCGTCGGGGCGGCGCCGCATTTTGAGCGGCCCAACTTCCCGATCTTGTCCCGCTGGTACCCGCCGATGGTCCAGATCGCGCTGGTGCCGTTCGGTGAGCGGGCGCTGCGCCACTTCGTCTACCTCGAACGACCGGCGGGGATGGCGCTGGACGACGCGGTCGGGTTTGCGGCTGCCCAGCACGCCCAGCCCTTGACCGTCGGCGACGCTGGGCTGGTGGGCGCTGCCCCAGGAGTGGCGGACGGTCCCGCAAAGCACCTGATGAACTGGGTGATGCGGGCGCTGGGGCCGGTTTTGACCGCGTTGCCGGTGGGCCCGTCGCACCCGGGCGCCACGGCCGGTCCCACCTTCGACATCGCCCGCCCCGCGATCTTCCTGCTGCCGCACCAGGACGCGGCCTGGAAGATCATCAAGGAACGGCTCGACGCGTTGGAGGAGGCCTGTGCTTCGCTCGGCAGCCAGGCGGGCCTCGGCGCGCTCGCCCGACTCGCCGGCAAGCTGCGCTCGATGAGCGGCCACATAGGGACACACAGCCCCGACTCAGCTGCCTGACAGCGGCTGAGTCCTTCAGGGAATGATGGTCAGGTGGCTCTCGACCCGGGCGACGCCCGGGGCCGCCGCCGCGGCGGCGGTCGCCGCGTCGGCCTCGCGCAGCGAGTGCACGTGCCCGTACAGCCTGGCGGTGTGGTCGGTCACCTCGACCCGGACCTGGCGCGAGTCGACGTCCGCCTCACGCTGGAAGGCGTCGTGAATCTGCGCCTCCACCTGGACCGGATTCACCGGGGAAGTCACGCTGACGGTATCGGTGATGCCGACCACGCCGCGCACGTGGCGGATCATGCGCTCCACCTCGCGGCGCTGGAAGTCGTGGTCGACCTGGCCCTCCAGGCTCACCCAGCCGTCCTGCACCCGCGCCTGCACACGGCCGGTCGGGATCTGCACGTTCCACTCCAAGACGTGGGCGATCGCCCGGGCGACGTCGGCGTCGTCCCGCGGCGAGCCGGCCAGGCGGACCTGCAGGTCGTTGGCGACCGTCCTGACCCCGTAGACGCGCTCGGCGGCGCGGGCAGCGGCCAGCTTCTCGGCGTAGGTGGTGGTGTGGCCGGTCAGGGTCACCGCGCCGTCGGCGGCGGCGACGCCGATGTGATCGGGCTCGGCGACCTGGGGATCCCAGCGCAGCTCTTGGACCACGTTGTCTTGCAGCTCGGCGTCGGTCTTCACGGTTCCTCCCCCCTTCGCGGCGCGCCGTGCTGGCGGCGCGCCAGACCGCCTCCCCGGACCGCATGCCGGAAACAGCGGGCAACCCAACCTGCATGACGATCTGGCGGCGCCGGGCGCATGGGTCGTGACAACGGTGGTGCCCGGCCCGGTTGCGCTCGTCTGGTCTACGGCCCACCGGATGGGCAACCTAGCTGGTGGGCAACCACGTAGTCGGATGGAGTTGATGAGGTCACGATGCGCAGCCAAGCACCGGACGGTGTGGTGACCAAGACCAGCGCACGGCCGGTACCAGAGACCCTCGAACGCCTCCAGGTCGCCGTCCAGGAAAAGGGGCTGATGGTGTTCGCGCTGGTCGACCACAGTGGCCAGGCCGCCAAGGCGGGCCTGGCGATGCCCGACACCAAGCTGCTCATCTTCGGCAGCCCGGCCGGGGGCACCCCGATCATGCTGGCCGCGCCGCTCGCCGCCCTGGACCTGCCGTTGAAGGTGCTGGTCTGGGAGAACCCGGCCGGCGGGTCCTTCGTCAGCTACCTCGACCCGGCGTACCTGGGGGAGCGCCACCACCTCACCGACGACCTGACCGCCCGGATCGCCGGCATCAACGCGATCACCGACGCCGCGGTCGGTAAGGAGGGACCATGAAAGTTGGCGTGATCGGAGTGGGTGCCGTCGGCGCCGCGACGGTGCTGTCGTTGATCGAGCGTGGCGGCATGTGCCGCGAGATCGTCCTGGTGGACCGCACGCCCGAGCGGGCCAACGGGGTCGCCACCGACATGCGCTACGCCACCCCGCTGTCGCCGACGGTGGACGTGCGCGCCGGCGATTACGATGCGCTGGATGACGCGGCGCTAGTGATCCTCACGGCCGGGGTGAACGAGCGGGCCGGCGGCGCCACCGACCGATCCGACCCGCAGGGGCGGCTGCGGCTGCTGGACACCAACGCCAAGGTCTACGCCCAGATCGTGCCCCAGGTGGTCTCGGTGGCGCCGGAGGCGGTGCTGATGGTAGTCACCGACCCGCCGGACCCGCTGGCCGACCTCACCCGGCGGCTGGCCGGCCATAACCGGGTGTTCTCCACCGGCACGCTGATCGACAGCCTGCGGTTCCGCGTGCACCTGGCGGACCGGCTGCGGGTCCGGCCGCGCGACGTGCAGGCGATGGTGGTCGGCGAGCACGGCACCTCCGAGGTGCTGTTGTGGTCGTCGGCGTCGGTGGGCGGCATCCGGGCGCTGGACCTGCTCGGCCGGGACGGCGAGCCGGTCGAGCGGATCCGGGAGCAGGTCGAGCGCGACATCCGTTATGCGAATATCACCATCATCGAGGGCACCGGGGCCAGCCAGTACGGCATCGGCGCCGTGTCGGCGCGGCTGGCCGAGGCGGTGCTGCGCGACGAGCGTGCGGTCCTGCCGGTGGCCGCCTACTCGTCACGCTACGAGGTGACGTTGTCGCTGGTCAGTGTGCTGGGTGCTGGCGGCGTCCAGCAGCTGCACGAGCCCGCCATGAGCTCGGATGAGCGCGCCGCCCTGGAGCGCAGCGCCGCCGCCCTGCGCGAGGCGTCCAGTCGCGTCCTCGCCGCCGTGCCGTGACCGCGGACCGGGACCGCCACGCTGCCGTCAGCGTTGCGCTCAGCCGCATCGCGGTCATGCCGGGCTTCGGCCCCCATCGGTGATGGTGGCGATGACCGCCGAGTAGTCGAGGTCGCCGGCGCCCGAGTTGGCCGCCCGTTCCAGCCAGTCCCGCGACGCGGTCGCCACCGGCAGGTGCCGGCCCGCCCGCTGGGCGGTCTGGTCGACCAAGCGAAGGTCCTTGAGCGCCAGGCTCAGCTTGAAGTTGGGCGGGTAGCTGCCGGACTCGACGTCGGCGCGCTTGGCCCGCACCGTGGTCCCGATCGGCGAGTCGGCCAGCACATCGAGCAGGGCGGAGCGGTCCAGCCCGAGAGTGTCGCCCAGGGCCAGCGCCTCCCCGAAGGCGGCGATCGCCGCCCCCAGCGTCGAGTTGTTGACCACCTTGGCCGCCGCGCCCGCCCCTGGTCCACCGACGCGGTGTGGCGTGCCGAGCACGGTCAGGATCGGCTCGACCCGGTCGAACACTGGCTGGTCGGCGCCGACGTAGATGGCCAGCCGGCCGGCGGTCGCCTCGGGAACGCTGCCGCGCACCGGGGCGTCCACCAGGGTGACGCCCTGCGGCAGGCGGGCGGACACCTCGCGGACGGTCTCCGGGCCGACGGTCGACATGTCGATCAGCAGCTGGCCTGGCCGCAGCGCGGCGGCCATCCCATCGGGGCCGAAGACCACCTGCTCCAGCGCCTGCGGGTTGGCGACCATGGTGATCGCCGCCTCGACGCCCACGGCCGCCTCCGCCGGGGTGGAGGCCACCGAGGCGCCCCGGTCGGCCAGGGGTCGGGTCTTCTCGGCGGTCCGGTTCCAGACGGTGAGGTCGTTGCCGGCCTCCAGCAGTCTGGTCGCCATCGGTGTGCCCATCACCCCAAGGCCGACAAACGCAAGCTTCGGCATCAGATCCCTCCCTTTGTCACACGCCTTCGGGGACCGGGCCCGAGACGGGCACCGCGTCCACGAGGATCTTGTCGATCCGCTTGAGGTCGCGCCGGTGTCACCCCGCTACGGTCCCTGCCGCCCAGTGTCGGGTACCACCCCGCGGTCCCGTGTATCCGTCAACCCGGCGGTCACTGTCGCGGGTGCGCGCCGGGCGGTGACGTCGCGCCGCCTCAACAGCGGCGCCCTGGGACCGAAGAACTACATGAACGGTACGTGCGGACAGCCCATGCCCATCGCGTATGGATCGACTACCTTTCTTGGAGGTCATGATGACCGCCTCACACAGTGTCGCCGGTGGCCGGATCGTGGTTGGCGTGGACGGCTCCGAGTCCTCAGCCCACGCCCTTCGGTGGGCGGCCAAAGAGGCGCGTGCCCGTGGCAGCGGCCTCGAGGTCGTCCAGGCCTGGGAGGCCAATATCGGAGTGATCCCGCCTCCTTCCGGCTCAGACGAGCCGTTCGAGCGCCAGGCCAACGAGATCCTCTCCGATGCGGTCACCGGTCTGCCCACCGATGAACGTCGCCAACATCGACAGTCGCGCGGTCCACGGCAAGGCCGCCGCTGCCCTGATCGACGCGTCGGCTGGTGCCGACCTGCTCGTCGTGGGCTCGCATGGCCACGGCGGCGTGGCTGGGTCGCTGCTCGGCTCAGTCAGCCGACGGGTCTCGGAACACGCGCACTGCCCCGTGGTCATCGTCCGGGAGTCCCAGTGATCGCATGAGCGACCGCGGCAGGAGCGCGGTGACCCGCCGTGAATGCCACAGCGGCTCAGCCTGGGTAGGGATTCAGCCGCTCCGGCGGCAGGGAGGAGTGCGGCCAGTGGCTCACAGGCCTCGGCCAGGGCGGCGATGAGCTTCTAGGCTTGCTGGATGGACTCCGATCGTCGGGCAGGGTCCGAACGCACCGGCAGGCGGGCGGGGCGGCGCTCGATGCTGCTTCGCTACGGGCTCGGGCTGGCCGCCTTGGCCGCGGCGGCGTTCTTCTTCGTCCGCGAGCGGGCGCTGTTCGCCGGCTTCGGCGCCACCCTGGGGCACCTGAACTGGGCCTGGGTCGTGGTCGCCTTCGCCGCCGAGCTGGCCTCGGTGCCGCCGCTGGCCGAGGCGCAGCGGAAGGTGCTCGCCGCCGCCGGCGTGGCCTCCGACCGGGCGCGGATGAATCTGGTCACGCTTGCGAGCAACGCCATCTCGGCGTCGGTGCCGGCGGGCGTGGCCGTGGCGGAAGGCTACTCATTTGTCCGCTACCGGCGCTTTGGCGCCAACACCGCGGTGGCGGCCTGGAGTGAGCTGGCGATCGGGGCGATCAACTTCTGCGCGCTGGCGACGCTGGCACTCGCCGGTGCGGTGATCGCCGGGGATGGCGCCGAGTCGATCCTGCTGCCGCTGCTCGGTGTGGTGGTCGCCGGCTCGGGCGGGGCGGCGCTGTTGTTTCGCCATCCGCGGTTCATGCTGCGCACCGTGGGCTGGACCGAGGTGCACCTGGGGCAGGTCGGCCGCCTCGTGGGCAGGCTCACGCAGGGCTTCTGTCGGACCGCCCGCTCGCTCGGGCACGTGCACCCGTCGATGGGGCTGTGGTCGGCGGCCTGGGGGCTGTCGGTGGTCAACTGGCTGCTGGACGCCGCCTGCCTGGCACTGTCGTTTGCGGCGGTCCACGCCCCGGTCCCATGGGGGGCGGTGTTGCTGGCATTTGCGGGGGCGAAGGTGGTGAGCAGCATCGGCATCACCCCCGGCGGGCTCGGGATCGTCGAGGCCGGACTGGTCGCCACATTTGTCGCCTATGGCGTGCGAGGCGCCCACGCCGGCGCGGCCGTGCTCGTCTACCGGGTGCTGACTCTGATCGGCCTGGTCGGCATCGGCTGGCTGAGCGTCGCCCTCCTGGCGGTCGAGGACCGCAGGCGCGCCAGGTCATCGCATGGGCCCCAGCTCGCAATGGAACCGGCGAAGCGAGCCCAGCAGCGCAGCGATGACCCATGACACCTGTGCCGGAAGCGCATGCCGGAGGGGACTGAGGGTACCCGCCTGCGAGGCATCCTTGGTCGGCTGGCGAACGAGGGATTCGTGTTGGCTCAGACCCTGACGTCCGGACAACATTGCGCTGCGCCATTTCGGTGGCATGGCGGGCCCTGCCCGAAGAGTCGGCGCCGATGAGCCAGGACTACCTGTTCCAGGCTCGTCAGATGCAGGCGATGTCGTTTGCCGTGCACATCCCGCTGGTGTGCTTTGCGATTGCGTTCCCCTCGTTTGTCGTGTTCACCGAATGGCGGTACGTGCGCACCGGCGATCCGCTGTACCGCACCATCGCCCGGCGCTGGTCGAGGGTGATGATCGCGCTGTTCGCCGCGGGGGTGGTCACCGGCACGGTGCTGTCGTTCGAGCTGGGGCTGCTGTGGCCGGCCTTCATGGCCGCGTTCGGCGACGTCTTCGGTGTGGCCTTCGCCGCCGAGGGCTTCTCGTTCTTCCTCGAGGCGATCTTCATCGCCATCTACGTCTACGGCTGGGACCGGCTCTCGCCGCGCATGCACCTGCTGTCCGGCATTCCCGTGGTGGTGGCGGGCTTCGCGGGCTCGCTGTTCGTCATCTCGGTCAACGGCTGGATGAACCACCCTGGCGGCTTTGCGCTGCGCGACGGCAGGGTGGTGGACGTCCATCCTTTCTCGGCACTGTTCGCCAACTCGTTCTTCTGGCACGAGCTGATCCACATGTACCTGGCCGGGTTCATCGTCACCGGCTTCGCCGCCGCGCGTGGGGTACGGAAACTCGTTCATGCAACTCGCGGGTACTCATGCAGGAGCCCGCCAAGCATGTCACGCCGCTGTATCCGGCCCCGGCAAGCTTCATCAGCGGCATCAAGATGCCTGGTGACCAGCGCCGTCTGGGTCGCGTGCTCTGGGTAGGCGGTGGGCTGTGGCGTGAGCGAACTCACTGGGCCCCAGGTTACCCAGCGCATGCCTGTGGATGGCACCGAGCACCCGCAACGGCTGGTACGGCATGCTCAGGGCCGGCATCTCGGTGTACGTCTCCAGCGTGCGCACGACGCAGTTCGGCTGGTCAGCGCGGTCCCAAGGTCTTCGCCTTCAACGTGAGGCTGCCCCGCGCCGTCCAAGACCCCGACTACACGCCGAGCAGCCGCTCTTCTGGATCTACCGGCTCGGCTGTTGCCGTCACCCAGGAGTTCCCCAATGTGCGTATCGCCCGCGACCATCTCCTGGAAGCTGGAACATGGCAGGCAATCCCGCCGGCGACACGTGGCACGAGTCGAGGGGACCGTCCAGCAGATCACGACCCGCACCAGCGCTCACCTTGTCGAGCTACTGTTCGACGGCGAGTTGACTGAGAGGACTGCCCGTACGCTGAAGCTCCGGTCGTTGCGCAGTTGTGCGAGGCGGTCGTTCGTCTCCGGCGCAAGCCGCGCAGCCTCGGCGGCGCAGGCGGCGACGCTTCTTCGGACCAGCGCCGACGAATCTTCTGCGAGGCTGGCGACTAGGTCGGACGGCTGTCCGCCGCGACTAGCCCATACCTTGGCCGCGACCGCGCGGACTCGCTCGTTGGCGTGCGTGGCGAGCACTCGAGCATCAACCGTCGCAACTGGCGCGAGGGCTGCGAGGGCTAATGCGGCCTGGCGTGCGTTGCCCACATCGTCGTCGCGGAGTAGACGCTCAGCACGTGCCACAAGTTCGCTGGCCAGGGCCGCGTCGTCAGCGCCACCAACGTGTGCTCGCGCGTAGGCCTCGGCGCCGACCCGCAACGCCCAGGCGGGCATTGTCCTAGCGCCGGTCTCGATGTGGCCACGGCTCAGGCGGTCATGGCTGGCGAACTCGGAGGCGTCGGTGGGGGAGAATCGCGGTTCAAGGTGCAGGGCCAGCAGTCGGCGAGTGATGAGCGAGCACGTACTGGCAGGCAGCCATGGAATCAGCTTGCGAAGCGCAAGAATCGCGTCAAGCCGACGAAACGCGGCGTCGTGGCCGTCGTCGGCCATGTCAAGCAGTTGGGCGGCGACGGCATCCCCCAGTGCCCCAACCGGCCCTGCGGCGGTATTTGCAGCCTGATCTGGTTTGGTGGCCACGCGAGGCCCGCCCGCAGTGACGCCAGCCTCCTCGCCCGGTTCCTCAGCAACTGACACGTGGTCACGATCATCGGTGGTCCCGCCAGCATCGGCGCCAACGCTGGCTTCGGCAGTCCTGGTGTCGGCCATGCCTTCTTGGCCAGGGCCGGTCCGGGGCTGTACGACAGGCGCAAGATCCTCTGCCATGAGGCCGTCGTCGGCGTCACCGCCGGCCAGGAGTGCGGCGACGAGGGTCGCGGTGTCGCGGCGGACCGTGTCCATGGTGAACATCGTGCGTGGATGCCCCACGGGGGTGCGCAGCAGGGCGGCTGCGGCCTGGCGAGCCGCCCGGCGTACTGCTGGTGTCGCCTCGCCCCATGCCGCAAGGGTCATGACTGCCCTGGGGTCGCCGTCCTCGGCGCGGCGCCGGACCTCTGGGTCCAAGGGCTGGCGCTGGCCGCGTAGGCTCCGAATCGCATCCCACGCGGCATCAGCAAAAGACGAAAGGGCAGTCGCCTCCATCAGCCGCGCCGCGAGAGCGCTACGACGGTGCGGCAGGGCACGGTATAGATTGGCGACGATCTCGACAGCGTTGTCACTCACGCGCAGATCTTGCTTCAGTGCTGGGCCGACGATCTCCAGCAGCGGATCCGCCACGCTCTCGGGCAACCGCACTCCAAGCCGCGCCAGAGCTTTGAGCGCCTCAACGGCCGGCTGCGGCCCGATGCCTGTCGCCTGTAGAACTGGCCGGGCTCGCTCCAGCAGCAGGTGCGCAAGTGGCTCCACCTGTGCGTCGGGTATGAGGTCGACCTGTACGGCGATGACCTGGGCGGCGGCGGCTGCCTGCCACGGCGCGGCCGAGCCAACCGCGGCGGTGACGTCAACCCATGTCGACAGGGTGCGCGCCAGCTCCGCCGCGCGGTTGCCTTCACCCGCCGTAACCAGCGGTTCGACGGCTTCGGCCTCGCGGTTGGCGCCGGCAAGCACATCGGCGAATAGGTGCAGTGCCCATCGCTCCCTGAGCAGCTGCCCAGATAGCCGTGTCTCCCACAGGTAGCGGCGGGCATCCTCGAACGCATCCGGCAGCTTGCCTCGACGCGCCGCCTCAAGTGCGGTCAGCGCCGGATCGTGGGCGGCGGCAAGCAGTCGATCGCGATTGGGCAGCGAGCGTGCTATCAGCGCGAGGTCGGGCATCTGGCTGAGATTGCCCTCGCCGAAGGCGGCTTGTGCGACATCCTGGAAGGCGTTGCGGACATCGCCGTAGAGCCCGGCCGCGCTCGCGGCGATGATGCTGCGCCGACAGGCATCAATGGCGTACCGGGCATTGTTGGCAAGCGCATGCATGCGCGCGGCGCGCGCGTGCACAAGTGCGCCGGCACCAGGCGGGAAGCGGCCAGCGGACGCTTCGTCTTGCAGTTCGCCGTACGCGTCGTCAACTGGCAGCGGTGACCCTTTGGCGCGGGCCAGCTCAAGGCGGGCGTCAGCGATCGCGCATTGCAGCCGTGCCCGCCATGTCCGGTCTGGTTCGTTGCTGGCATCCTCGCCGATCAGCAGCAACGCTCGGGTCAACGCTGCGGCGTCCACCCACTGACCGTTGGAATCCTTCTCACCGCTGCCGTCAGTGTCGTGGTCGCTGCCGCCGACTATCTGCCTAACGAGGCTTCGCCTCAGACCGACGAGTTGTAGGCGGGTGGCTGGGTTGGGTTGTCGGTCTGAGCCGCAGCCTCGGGTCAGGGCTGCGTCGTAGGCTCCGGTCGCGGGCAACTCGGAACCGAGGTCCCGGTCATG
>WNGL01008281.1_pt2 | contig 20398 bp, 16 predicted proteins | sample 5400591 | NCBI WGS metagenome assembly WNGL01 (sample SAMN13153377, study PRJNA577476) | soil metagenome | isolation source: 80 cm soil or saprolite under Garry oak tree replicate 1 | place: USA:California | collected 2016-06-15 | reverse complement strand
AACGATGGATGGTCTTTCACCCCCATCCGAACACCTGCGCCTCGTGGCGCACTTAACCTTGTCCTATCTGTGCCGACCGGTTCTACCGGTCATAACGGAACTACCTGACATTCCGTTACACAGATCTCCCTACAGGCCCATCCCCGGCGAGACCGGGCGCGTCGCGGAAGTACGCCTCCCCGAGGGCCCGTGTCTGGTCGTCATCGAGGTCCAGCAGGTGCAGGTCGTGCCACGCCGGCCCGCCGTCGAAGTCCCTCGGCCGGCAGGTGAGGACGCAGCCAGCGAACTCCCATTCGGGGCGGGTCGCGAGTTCGGCGATGGCCTCGACGCGCGGGTCGGCCAGGCGTCCGGTGGCCGGGTCGCGGCCGAGCCGGGGGATCTCGTTGAGCCCGTCGAGCAGCAGGACGACGCGTCCCGCGCTCATCAGGTCGGGCAGGCGCTCGGCCAGGGCGAGCTGGTGCAGCGACCGGAGCTGCGCCTGGAGGAAGTCGAGCAGGCCCGCCGCGGGGTCGTCCCACTCGCTGAGGCCGGCGAAGACCAGGATCCGCGTGTCGTCACTGGCCAGGTCGGTAACGAGGTGCCGCAGCGTGCTGGACTTGCCGGCGCCGGGGCGGCCGAGCAGGACGACCCGCCGATGGAGCGCCTGGAAGTCGCCGAGGTCGTCGACGGGCTCACCCGCGTCGGGCGCCGGGGACTCGTCGGGCGGGGCGAGCGCGAGGCGGGGGCCCAGGATGGCGAACATCTCGTCCTGCTCACGGCGGAGCGCGGCCGGGACGGCGACCGGCGCCCGGCTGCCCCGTTCGAGCCCGAGAGTGACGTGTGGCTTCGGGCCGTAGAGCTCGTCGAATCGAGCGGCTAGCGCTCGGAGGTAGCGCGATACCAGTTCCGCGTCGGAGGGCTCGTCGCCGGTCGGCGCCCAGACGGCGTCGAGGCTGGCCGGCCCGGCGCCGGGGCGCTGGAGCAGCTGTTCGACGAGGACGCCGAGCACGGGCCGGGCGTCCGACGTGGCCAGCACGACCGGGCCGCCCGAATATCCCTTGTAGCTGCCCAGCTCCTCGTTGACGAGCAACTGGAGGACGGGGAACTCCGGCCCGCGGTCCTTGCTGAACGGGTGCCGGGCGTCGGTGATCAGGCCGGTCAGACGCGAGTCGTTGGCGCGTGGCCGCGCGTCCACCAGCCAGTCGAGCCGATCGCGCGCCCGGGCCGCCACGAACCCGTCGACGCTCTCGGTCAGGTGCAGCACCGCGACGTCGAGCTCGTCGTCGGACTCGACCCGCTCGACACGGATGGCCCGGCCGGTGTCAGTGACGAACTCGAGCGACGCCACCTCGCAGCCGCGGATCACGTGGTCGGCGGTCATCGCGACACGGCTCGACCGGCTCGGTCCCGTGGCGATCACGAAACCGCTGCCCCTGAAGTCACCACGCGCGAGGACCCGGCGAACGCACGCCTGTACCGGTTTGGTACCGGTGGCAGGACGGTGCACCGCTGGCCAGCGATGGCCCGTACTCGGAAGCCAAAGAACATTTCGCCGGCTTCTTCCTCATCGACGTGGACAGCCAGGCCCGCGCGGAAGAGGTCGCCGCGAAGTTCTCGGGCCCCGGAGAGACGGTGGAGTTGCGGCCGATGATGTGGCCAGGCGGCAACGATCAGTAACCTTCGTGGCGGTATGGTGCGGTCGATCCTCGAGGACGTGTGGCGCCGGGAGGCGTCGCACGTCCTCGGCGCGCTGCTGCACAGGTACGGCGATCTGGGCGACTGCGAGGACGCCATGCAGGACGCCGCGGAGGCGGCGGCCGCCCAGTGGCTCATTCGAGGGGTGCCCGACGACCCCAGGGCGTGGTTGATCCGGGTCGCGTCGCGGCGGTTGATCGACCGGGCACGCGCAGACTCCGCCCGGTTGCGCCGCGAGACGCTCGACGCCGCACAGCGGCCCGATGACGTCGACATCGCGCCCGGCACCGACGAGGTTTCGTAGTCCGGTGACGACGACACGCTGCGTCTGTTCTTCCTCTGTTGTCACCCAGCCCTGAGCAGACCCTCGCAGGTGGCGCTCAGTCTGCGTGCGTGGCCGGCCTAGGCGTGGAGCAGATCGCGGCCGCGTACCTCGTGCCGGCCCGCACGATGACCCAACGCCTCAGCCGTGCCCGCGCGGCGCTGCGTCGGGCCGGTGCACGGTTCGTGATGCCATCAGCGCAGGAGCTACCGGCCCGCGTCGCCGCCGTTCTCGACGCTGCAGATCAGCATGCTCTACGACATGTTGAGCCGGGCTGCCCCCGCCTCAGCCGTCACGCTCAACCACGCCGTCGCCGTCGCCATGGCCCACGAACCCGCGGCCGGACTGGCCATGCTCGACTCATTGCTGATCGATCCCGCCATGCAGCGGCACCACCGGCTGTACGCCGTACGCGCCCACCTACTCGAACTCGATGGCGACACCGAGGGCGCGGCCGAACACTACCGGCGAGCCGCGCAGCTGACCGCGAGCCTGCCCGAGCAGCGCTACCTCAACCGGCGACTCGCGCAGCTCGCAGCCAGTCCAAACCAGGCCGAAGAAGCCCACGGCCAAGCACGTGAACACGGCAGCTTTGGCGACAGGGTTTCGGCATGCCGAACGAACTCACGATCAACACCGGCCGCAACGAATGACGTGGGGGTAGGCACGGGCGGGTGGAAAGACAGGCCCTTCCTACACCCCGTCACGAGACCGCCCTCAATGCGGCAGATCAGGATGGGTCCCGGCGCGATTTTGGCGGCAGCTCGCGGTGCGGTACAGCACGACGACTGTCACGGTCAGCCTGACTCGGCGCCGATACTGTCGGCGATGGTGGCCAGGAGGTCGTCGGCACTGATGGTGGTCGGGCGGTCGCTGACCTGCCCGTCGCCGACCTCGACGACCCGCCACGCGCCGTCGGCGCGACGGGCCAGGTCGACGGCAACGAATGGCAGCTGCAGCGCGGCCACCACGGGGGCGATGGTGGCTGGGGCGAGGTCGGCCGGCGGGTCGTCGTCCGGGGTGTCGGGATGGGGGCCGACCAGCCGGCACACCCCGTTGACCCACCAGGTCCTCGCCTCGGCGGAGACGAACTTTTCGAAACGGCGCACGACGAACCCGCCGGTGAAGTCGTCGCCGCGCAACTGTCGAAACCGGCTGGCGACCGCCCAGGCGCCGGCGGTATCGGCGACCTCCGGGATGAACGCCGCCTCGTGCCAGTAATGCTTCATCGACTTGGTGTAGTCACGCAGCACTGCCGGGCCGGGCCCGAGGTCGGCACACGCACGCGTGAAATCGTCCCGGCCGTCGCCGCGCGTCCACACCGTTGACGGCGTGACGTCGGCCAAGGCCGAGTACCAGCCGGGCAGTTCGTGCGCCCGCCGGTACTGCTCGAGGCTGGTGCGCAGCACGATGTTGCGCTGCGCGAGCGCTTCGGCGAACGCCGCGTACTGCTCGCTGTGCAACATCCAACCGCGGTAGACCGCTACGCGGCGGGTGGCCGATTCGGGTAGCCGGGCCACCGCCCGCTCCGCCCCGCCGCTGGTGGCCAGCGCGTCATGGTCGACCAGCGCGACCTCAACTCCTACCTCGCGGGCGGCGCGCGCCTCGTCAGCGAAGTGTGCGTCGGGACGGCGGGGGTGGACGACATCAGCGGGGATCAGCAACATCACTCCCAGATCGTGCCGCCCCAACGGCCGGGCCATCCACACGATTACCCAACCACCGCGCGCTGCGCGGCAGATCCGTGCACGCCTGTGCGATCATCGACCCGGTGACCGTCGCATCGATGTACGCCGAGTTCGCCCTGCGTGAGGCTCATGGGGTGTCGCCGATGTACGAGTGGCTGACGCTCGCGATCTCGGACGACGAGCAGATCCTGGCACTGCTGGACACGGTCCCTGCGCCGAAACGGCAGCCGAATCTGCTGCTGGGTGTGGTGGGTCTCCTCGGGGGTCCGGTCGACGATCCGGCCGCGTTCCACGACTTCGCGGTGGCGAACTGGCCGGCCATCGAATCGGAACTGCGTACACGGGCCACCCATACCAACGAGGCAGGGCGGTGTGCGCTGCTGCTACCCGTGCTCGCTTCGCTGCCGCAGCCATTGGCGCTGTTGGAGGTCGGCGCCGCCGCAGGGCTGGGGCTGTATCCGGACCGCTACTCCTACCGGTACGGCGACCACGAGATCGGTTCGGGCGGACCGGTCCTCGACTGCGCGCTCACCGGGACGGCACCGCCAACACGGCTACCCGAGGTCGGGTGGAGAGCCGGCCTCGATCTCAACCCGCTGGACGTGACCGACCCCGCTGACGTCGCCTGGCTGGAAGCGCTGATCTGGCCGGAACACGATCACCGCCGGGACCGGCTGCGTGCCACGGCCACGATCGCCGCCGCCGACCCACCAACAATGATCCGCGGCGACCTCGTGGACGACCTCCTGGACTTGGCCGCCCGGGCGCCGGCCGACGCGACGCTGGTCGTCTTCCACACCTCCGTGCTGTATCAAGTGCCGGCCGCGCGCCGAGTCGCGTTCGCAGCCCTCGTGCGGGGACTACCGGGACACTGGATCTCGGTCGAAGCCCCGGACGTCCTGACCTTCGAGAAGTTGCCGCCTCCGCCGGGCCAGGCACTGCACAACGTGCTCCCACTCGACGGCACGCCACTAGCCTGGACTGGCGGCCACGGACAGGCGATGACATGGTTCGCGTGACCGAGGACAACATCCGCTCTTCGGCAGTTCAGGACGCCGGGCGGCACGAGCGCAGGTCACCGGCTGTGACGAGCGGCGAATAGCGAGCGCGCACGATCGGCGGCATGAGCGCGCACCGTTCAGCGTGGAAACGGTCCTCTCGTGTCGAGTACCGTGCAACCCATCGCCCGCGCGGCCCGCATCACCACACGGCGGGCCTCATGTTCGTCCTCGGGCGGGAACGCCACCCGGATCTGGTGCCCGTACGCGTTCTCGTAGGTAAGCAACCAATCGCGGTCGACGTCCTTGAAATGGTCCCGCACACGTGATCTTGGTCGGTTGGCGGCCTGCGCAACGGTGGTTCTACGGCTCTGCCGAAGTGCTGGATCCCGGTGGAAGCCGAAGTTGCCGTCGAAACCGGGAAGGTAGGACCCGTGGCTCATCCGGTCATCGGCCTGGGGCCGGTGACCGGATGAGGCGCGACGTCACGCCGTCTCGACCTTCACGTCGACCGGAACCTGGTTGGTGAGCATGTCGAAGACCGCGGACCGGTTCTGGGACTGCTCGACGACTGCCCGCAGCACGTCCGCCGGTGCGTCGCCGTGGACCGTGAACCGGACGGTGATCTTTTCGAAGCCGTTGCGGACGGTGCGGTCCAGCCCGAGGATGCCGTTGAGGTCGGTGTCACCGGCCACGACGGACCGTACCTCCGTGAGCCGCACGCCGCGTGCCGCCGCGATGTTGACCAGGCCGGCGGTGAGGCAGGCCGCGAGAGCGTGTAGCAGGTACTCTACCGGGGTCGGGCCGTTGTCCAGGCCGACCAGCACGGCCGGGTGGTCGGCGTCGACCTCGAAGGCACGTCGTGGGTGCGCTCCTCGCCGACACCGAAGTAGCCGTGGATCGTGCTGCGGCTGTGAGTGCCGTTGAGCCACTCGTGGCCCGGAACTGGAAGCGCGCCGCGTGCGGCGCCGCCTTCACCGCGTCGAGGGTGGCGAACAGGGCCGCGGTGTCGACTCCGTTCCGCACGTTGTCGTTGACGGTCGTGGTCACGGTCCTCTCCTTTTGCTGGATGCCCGTTGGCCCTGCTCTTGCCGAGAATGTCATCCGTGCTGGTCAAGCGGCTCCCGCCCACGCGGCGAACGCCAACTCATCGACGTCTGGCTTGTCCCGGTCCACCGGACCGTCCGTGCCCGGCCAGTCCAGCCACGGCACCGGCACCACGGCCAGGTTCACGTGAGTCACCCCCGACGGACGCCCTGACGAGCGAGGAGGGCGAGGCGCGCCTCGCCCTCCTCCCGAGGTGACTAGAAGCTGGCTGCGAAGACGTCGGTGCGGTTGGCGATGTTCCCGGAGTTCGCCGCGACGAAGAACGACTCGAAGGTGGTCCCCGCGACGCTGAGGCCCTCGTAGTCGCCGACGAAGAAGCCTCCGGCATTGGGCGCCGTCTTCATGTCGAACGGGCCGGTAATGTGCTGCTCGTTCCCGAACGTGGCGCCGTGGTCACTGGAGAAGGAGATCCAGTAGTCGGTCGGCAGCGTGTCCGTTTGCGTGGTGAGGTTGCGGAAATCGTAGTAGGTAACGGCGACCTGGCCCGCCGAGTTGACCGCCACCATGGGGGTGAACCCCGGCCGGGTGGCGGGTGTGTTGGTGTTGACCTGTTTCGGCACGCTCCAGGTGGCGCCCCCGTTAGTGGAGGTCGAGATCGCCACCTCGTCGAAGTGGCCGCCGTTGAAGCGGGAGTCCTGCCAGACCACGTACAGCTGGCCAGTGGCCGCATCGATGGCGGGTTCGGGGATGATGTCGCCGGTCCGGACCGCCTCACCGGTGTTGGGATCGGTCACCCCGACGGTCTGCATGTTCGCGATGACCTTCGGCTTGGTCCAGGTGTTCCCGCCGTCGGTCGACTTGACGAAGGCGAGCTTGAACGCGGTCACGTTGAACGGCGGAGTAATCAGGTCGAAGAAGTCGTAAAGGGCGCCGTTGCGTGGGTCGACCACGACCTGGTTGCCGATCGTCTGCTGGCGTGAGGGAGTGTTGACGATGACCTTGGGCGAGCCCCACGTCCGGCCGCCGTTGGTGGTCTTCGAGAACAGCGCCGGACCCCGGAACGCCGCCGTACGCAGGTTCGCGTCGGGGTTGGCGTTGGGTTCCTCGAGACGGTCCCACACCACATAGGCGGTTCCCGGCTTGGTGGGGTCGGCGGTCACCGACTCCTTGTCGTTGAAGAACTGCAGACTGGGCTCGTTGTCGGCGATCAGAACACTGAGGCGCTGCCAGGTCCTGCCCCCGTCGGTCGACGTGGCCGCCGCGACGGCGTTGTTGTTGTTCGTGTCGTTGAAGGAGATCGAGACCGTGTACGCCGTGCCGTCGGGACCGAAGGAAACCCACGGATCCGACGCTCGCTCGTAACCGAGCCCGTTCGCGCACTGGCTGAACGGCAGCGTCGTCTCACCCCAGGTCGCACCGCCGTCGAACGAGAACCCAGCGACAAGCCCGTGGGCGCCGCCGTCGGACCACCGGTCCTGCTGCCAGACACCTACCAGGTTGCTGGTGTTGGTCGGGTTCACCGACACATAGGGCTCGACTTCCGCGTTCACGTAGTTGGTGCCCGACTGGGCGTCATTGGAACAGTTGGCGTACGGGCTGGGCCCGGAGACCACCACCACGCTCGCAGCGAACGCCGGTGGGGCTACCGCCAAGATCATTGCTGAGCCGCCCGCGACGGCAAGAAAGCAGAGTCTTCTCATGGATCTACGCATGATTTCTCCGCTCCGTATGAGGAATCCGTGAGAGGTCAAGGCAACGGGAGGCGCTCGGTGTGCGCCGAAGATCGCGAATCAGAGCATTCGGGCGAGGTCCTACAAACCCGCAGGGAGGTCCTCGCAGACGAATCCACACGTGACGCCACACCGTGACCGTCAACCTTCTGGCGGGCCACCTGTGCATCCACATACCAACCCCAGCATCATCGCCGGGAGGTCTGGCCGGCCTCTCGTGTCAAGCGGAGTGTACCTCGGCGTTTCGCGATCTTGCATTTTTTGATGTACGTGAATGGTTAGTTAGCGTGTGGGGGGTGCGGTTTTTCTGCCTGGTGGCATGCAGACGCGCCGAGTGTCGCCTCGGTGGGCGCCGTTCTCCACGCGGTGGGTGCCCTTTCGTTGCTCGCTCTGGCGGGCCCACGCGCCCGCAAGCGCGGCGGGTCCAACCGCTACCCCCGCCGGCCCAAAGACACCCCTGCCGTCCAGAAAGTCACCCACCGCATCGAACTCCATCCACTCAACAGACGACCCACCGAAACGTCACCGCTCAGGGAGAATCCCCAGCGCAACCCCACGTCGATCATTTAAGGCAGTGGCATTGGGGCAGGTGCGGTTCGGTCGGTTTGACGGTATGCGGTTGGTCCGTCTTCTACGTGACGACCGGGGTCGAGGACGCTTCCATTCCGCTCGAGCCGGACCTACTCAAAGTTACCTACCAGCAGACCGATGGGGCTCAGTACCAGGCGATACCGATGACCCTGGCCGAGGCGATATCGCGGTACACCGGCGCTCGCGGCTGGGTCCGTGGCCATCAGACCAGTCGGGAGCGTGTTGATCAGCTGTTAATCTAGGCTCGCCAACCTAGATCAACAGCCTTTCGAACAGCAGAAACAGACTTTGCCGTGACCCTGGCCGCTCCGGTGAGGTCGTCCAGATTATTTACGAGCTCACAGGCATCACAGAGCGACCGGCTTACCAGACTGACCCGGCCCCATTTTCCGGCAACCGGGGAGGCCAGCAAAGCGGCCCAGTTACCTTATTTGAGGGCTAGGTAGCGGCTCGGGCGGGACGGTTGGCGAAAGGCGAAGAATCGGTGATGTCGCGGCGGACGACGAGCCGACCCGCCCGGATGTCGCCCGGATGGGCCGCTGCCGCGCCGGTAGTCCTGTTCGAGACCCGCGCGTGACGGATGCTGGACCACCGGCCGGTCGGATCACCCGAGCGGCTGTTGGGGTAGGGCGCCACCAGAGACGATCATCGCATGTATTCATACGAAACCGAAACGAGCTTTCGACTGGCCCCACCCGCGTCGCCGTCATCGGTCGACCGCGGGCGCCTTCTCCCGAGCGCTCGTGAAAGGGGGCTGACATGAGGAAGCGGTACCTCGCCTTGGTGTTCGCGCCGGCGCCGGCCTTCGTCGCCGAGACCCAGGGCTACCAGCTGGTGATGGAGGAGTCGAGCCTGGGCGTGGCGCTCAACGGTGACGTTGTTTCGGTCACCGGCGAGGGGGAGTTCGCGGTATGCCCGAAGCCGGTGACCGCCGGCGGCGCATCGGTCAGTTTCCTGCAATCGTCTTAGGGCATCCGATGCGGGTCGCAATAACCGGTGCGGCAGGCTTCATCGGTTCGGCCTTGGTCGACCGTATGCTGTGCGACTGTCACCAGGTCCTTGCCGTGGACAATCTCTCGTCCGGGCACGTTGAAAACCTCAGAACCTCGGCGAATGATTCACGGTTGACCTTCCTGGAAACCGACATCGTCAGCAAGAGAGCGCACCGCGAGATAGTCTCCTTCCGTCCTGAGGTGTGTTTCCATCTCGCCGCGCACATGGACGTACGACACAGCGTGGTGGATCCCATCAAGGATGCTCGAACAAATGTCATCGGGTCGCTTTCGGTGCTGGAGAGCGCTCGGCTCGCCGCCGCGCGCAAGATCGTCTTCACATCGTCGGGAGGCACCATCTACGGCAATCAGGACAGGTTTCCGATCGGCGAGGCCACGCCCGTTGATCCGCATTCGCCGTATGCGGCGTCCAAGATCTCCGGAGAAGTCTACCTAACCGTTTTCCGCCACATTTACGGGCTTCAGACGACGGCGTTGGCACTCGGCAACGTTTACGGTCCCCGGCAGGATCCCCACGGTGAGACCGGAGTGATCTCAATCTTCGCTTCGGCTCTTCTGGAGGGACGGTCGGCGGCGATCTTCGGTACCGGTGACGATACCCGCGACTATGTCTATATCGACGATGTCGTCGATGCGCTCGCGTTGGCCGCCGGCCAGACCGGAAATGGTCTCCGGCTCAACATCGGGACTGGGCGGGAAACCTCGGTACGCATGTTGCATCAGATTCTCGCCGAGGTGGTGGAGCGACCGGACACGCCGACATTCCTGCCGCCTCGCCCCGGTGAGCTGCACCGCGTCGCGCTCGACAGCACCGCGGCGGCGCGGGTGCTTGGCTGGCGCCCGCGTACCGATCTGCCGGAGGGCATCGCCCGCACGGTTGCCTGGCTGCGGAACGCCACCACGCACGGCCAACCCGCCAGGATCGCCAGGCGAGTTGCGGTACCCGCCGAGACGGTTGGCGGAACGCGCTCCGGCGTGGCGAGCTCCCCGACATCCGGGACGGCTCAATGAGCGGGTTGGCGCACTCGGCGCGTACCGGGCCGACGACCCGTCGGGCTTCCCAGCCGGCGCCGCGGGCCCGTGGCAAGTTCCTGTACCTGGGCGACAGCAAGCTTTACGTACGCGGGGTCACCTACGGAACGTTCCGTGCCGACGCCGCCGGCGACGAGTACCCGCCTACGGCGACGGCGGCTCGCGACCTCGCGCTGATGGCCAGCAACGGCTTCAACGCGGTGCGCACGTACACGATGCCACCGCCCTGGTTCCTGGACTTGGCACTGGACAGCGGGCTTCTGGTGCTGGCCGGTCTCGGGGCCGAACGGGTTGCCGGCTACCTGAACAACGGCCGGCGCGAACAGTCTCGCGTCGAGGCCCGGCTGGTGGAGCCGCTGCGCCGCAGCGCCCGCCATCCAGCCGTGCTGGGCTACAGCGTGGGCAATGAGATACCCGCGGCCACGGTGCGCTGGCTGGGGCGTGCCCGGGTCGAGCGATTCGTCGAACGCCTGTACCAGCGGGTCCGGGAGATCGACCCCACGGCGCTGGTCACCTACGCCAACTACCCGTCCACCGAGTACCTCCAGTTGCCCTTCCTCGACTTCGTGTGCTTCAACGTGTTCCTGGAGCGTCCCGACCGGCTGGCCGGCTACCTGGCCCGGTTGCAGAACCTTGCCGGTGACCGTCCTCTACTGATGACCGAGTTGGGCCTCGACAGCTTCCGCAACGGCGAACAGAAGCAGGCCGACGCGGTCGCCTGGCAGGTACGCACCGCCTTCGGGGTGGGCTGTGCCGGCACCTTCGTGTACGGGTGGACTGACGAATGGCACCGCGGTGGGGAGGATGTGCAGGACTGGGCGTTCGGCTTGACCGACCGCGACCGAGCGCCCAAGCCGGCTCTTGCCGCGGCGCGGGAAGCCTACGCCGAGGTTCCGCTGGTCACGAACAGGCGATGGCCGCGCGTCTCGGTCGTCGTCTGTGCCTACAACGCCGAGCCGACGATCGGTGAGTGTCTCGACGCCGCGCTCAGCCTGGACTACCCCGACTACGAGGTGATCGTGGTCAACGACGGCTCGGCCGATGCGACTGCCGCCATCCTTGGCGGGTATCCCGTGCGGGTGATCAGCACCGAGAATCGGGGGTTGAGCAGCGCCCGCAACAGCGGTCTTGACGCCGCAGACGGCGAGATCGTCGCCTACCTCGACAGCGACGCCTACCCGGACCCGCATTGGCTGCGGTACCTGAGCCACACGTTCATGACCACCGACGTCGTCGGTGTGGGAGGTCCGAACCTGCCCCCGCCCGGCGATGGTGTGATCGCCGAATGCGTGGCGCGGGCGCCCGGAGGCCCCGCGCACGTCCTGCTGTCTGACACGGTGGCCGAGCACATTCCCGGCTGCAACATGGCGTTCCGCGTCGCGGCCCTGCGACAGATCGGCGGATTCGACCCCCGGTTCCGGGCTGCCGGCGACGATGTGGACATCTGCTGGCGGTTGCAGGACCGGGGCTGGACGCTGGGATTCGGCCCGGCGGCGGTGGTCTGGCACCATCGTCGCAACTCGGTACGGGCCTACTGGCGCCAGCAGCGTGGCTACGGGCGCGCCGAGGCGCTGCTGGCCGACAAGTGGCCGGAGAAGTACAACGCGGCCGGTCACTTCGGCTGGGCCGGCCGTATCTACGATCGCGGCCTCACCCACCACCTCGTCCGCGTACAGCGGGTCTACCACGGCACCTGGGGCATGGCGCCGTTCCAGCCGCTGTACGAGCAGGCGCCGGGAACGCTGCGGTCGCTGCCGCTGACGCCCGATTGGCTGCTTCTCACCGCGGCCCTGGGCGCAATGGCGGGGCTCGGCGCCCTGTGGGCACCACTGCGCATCGGCCTGCCGCTGGGCCTGCTCGCCGTGCTCGCCGCGTCCCTGGTCGTTCTCCAGGCGTCGGTGAGCGCCGCGCGGGCCTCGTTCCCCGAGGCATCGGGCATGCGAGCCGTTCTCGGTCGGCGCCTGCTCACCGTGGTCCTGCACATGCTGCAACCGGTCGCCCGCCTCGGCGGGCGCCTCACCGGTGGTCTCACCGTGTGGCGCGGTCACCGGGTGCGCGGCTTCCGAGTACCGGTGCGCCGGTCGGGTTGGGCGTGGCGGCAGCGGTGGGCCGCCGCCGAGGACCGCTTGGCGGCGATCGAGGGGCATCTGACCTCGGCCGGTGACCTCGTCCGGCGAGGTGGCGACTTCGAGCGGTGGGATCTGGACTTCAGGGGCAGCCCGCTGGGGTCGGCACGGCTTCTGCTCTGCGTGGAGGAACTTGCCGGCGGCGCTCAACTCATCCGGTACCACTGCTGGCCGGTCATCCGCCGGGTGGCACTGGGTCTGCTGTGCGGATTCGCCGTGCTGGCGGTGGTGGCCGCGGTGAGCGGTGCGCACCTGGCCGCGGCGATCGCGGCTGGTACCGGTGGAGCGCTCGCCGCACTGTCGGTCGCCGAGGCCGGATCGGCTCTCGGTGCGCTGCTGGCCGCGGTACCGGCCGGCCTGAACATCGGCGACGGTGCCGCTCACGACCTGACGCCGGGATCCGGGTAGAAGGGACTTCACGATGATCGAGGCGCTGGGAACCGCGCTGTGCGACAGCCCTCAACCGGGCCTGACCGAGCTACGGAGCGCGCTGCAGCAGGTGCTGGACGGATCGTCGGTGACGGGGCGATTCACCGGCGCGCAGGCACTGAAGAAGACGTGCAATGTCTACCGTTTGAGTTTCGACATCAACGGTCGACCCCGGACGCTCGTGGCCAAATGCCTGAATCTGCCACGCGCCCAGCGCAACAGGCTCGTCGCGACACGCTGGCTGCGCGCGGTCGGACTGGGCCACAGAGGTCCTGCTCTGCTCGCTACCGCGGCCGAGCGTGGCGGTGAGGTGATCTGGCACGTCTACGAGGACTTCGGCGACCGGACACTTGACACCGTCGCCCCCGACTGGAGTCGCGTGGAAGCGGCGATCGACCTGATCGCCGAACTCCACGTCCGCTTCGCGGAGCACCCGCTGCTGCCCGAGGCCCGCATGTTCGGCAAAGACATGGGCATGACGTACTACCTGACGAACATCCGGGATGCCATCCGCGCTCTGGAGTCCCTTCGGCCACCCGTGGTTGACGGTGATGCGGACCAATTCGCGCTGCGTGATCGTCTGCTGAGCCGGTTGGCCAAGCTGCTCGACGAAGCCGCTGACCGTGCGGCGGTGATGGCTGAGGCGGGCGGGCCCGAGACGCTGCTGCACGGAGATCTGTGGCCGAAGAACATCCTTTCGGTACCCACGCGCAACGGGCTCCAGACCCGGCTGATCGACTGGGACGCCACCGGGGTCGGGCCGGTCACCTACGACCTGTCGACGTTCCTCTACCGGTTCGCGCGCCACCACCGCCTCCGCATCCTGGAGCGCTACCAGCAAGCAGCCGAACCGCTCGGGTGGCGCGTGTCGTCCATCGCCGATCTGAGCCTGCTGCTGGAGACCGCGGAGATCTCACGCATCGCCAACTGCCTCATCTGGCCCTGTATCGAGGCGGTCCACGCCGGGGCCGACTGGGCCTTCGACAGCCTGGCGGGAATGGAGACGTGGTTCGACCCGGTCGAGCCGGCACTGACGCCACAGCGATTCGCGCCCGCTGGTCAAGGCCGCGTCACCACAGAAGGAGCGACATGACCACGATCGTGGTATCGCCGTACCGGACGGTGAAGTTCCCGGAGGGAGGCGGCCACTTCTGGGTCTACCTGCAGTACGTGCATGCCCTCCAGCAGGCCGGGTGCGATGTGTACTGGATGGAGCGCTTCGACCGCGCCGACGCCGGCCCGAACGGCTCCGGGCCGGCGACCCTGCTGCGGCGGCTGAAGCGCTACGGCCTCGACGGCAAGGTCATCCTCTGCACAGACGCGGATGCCGGCAAAGCCGGCGGCCCCGCCTACCACTACATCGGAGCCACCCCGTCCAGGGCACGCAACATATTCAAGCGCGCGGACCTCCTGCTGAACTTCCATTACTCGATCGACCCCGAACTGCTCGCCGGTTTCCGCCGAACGGCCCTGGTCGACATCGACCCGGGTCTGTTGCAGGTATGGATGACCACCGGCCAGGTCCCGGTCGCACCCCACGATCTGTATTTCACGATCGGAGAAACGGTCGGTACCCCGTCCGCGACATTCACCGATGCCGGTCTCGATTGGCTACACATCCGGCCTCCGGTGTGCCTGGATCTGTGGCCCTACTCGCACGACCCTCAATGCGACACGTTCACCACCGTGACCGATTGGTGGACCGGATGGGTGCCGGAGATCGTGGACGGCCGCGACGCGCTCTACGACAACACCAAGCGCACCGCCTTCCTGGCGTACGCCGAGCTGGCCCGGACGACCAGCCAGCCGCTGGAACTCGCGATCCACCTGTCAGCTTGTGACGAGGCAGACCGACGCCTGCTGGAACAGCACGGCTGGCGGATCCGCCACTCCTCGAAGGTCAGCCGGACTCCCGAAATGTACCGCTCGTACATTCAACGCTCGCGCGGCGAGTTCACCTGCGTGAAGCCCTCGTACGCCAAGACGCGCAGCGCCTGGATCAGCGATCGGAGCCTGTGCTATCTGGCAAGCGGCAAGCCGGTGGTGATGCAGGACACCGGTCCAAGTTCGTTCCTGCCATTCGGTGCGGGGATCTTGCGTTTCTCCAGCGTCCAAGAGGCCGCCGAGGCATTGGCGGCGGTAAACGCTGACTACGCGAAGCACTGCGTGGCCGCTCGGGAGATCGCGGTGACCTACTTCGACGCCCGGAAAACCGCCGAGCGAATCCTGAACGTGGCGCTGGCTTGACCGCCGGATCGCGAGGACCTCGTGAGCCAGCACTTGGGCTGGATCAGCCGGGCGGCGTTTGTCGTGAGCCAGCACTTGGGCTGGATCAGCCGGGCGGCGTTTGTCAGTCCAGGCCACGCCGGATCGTCTCGGCCTTGGCAACGATCTTGGTGACGATTTCCTCCGGGTAGGCCCACTCGGCGGAGCGGGCAAGCGAGCGCAGAGCCTTGTGCAGGCGAAGGCGTTCGAGCTGCACCGGAATCTCGCCGGTGCAGGAAATGACAAGACCGCGGGTGGCGGCTTGGGCGACATAGGACTCGCACAGCAATTCCACCTCCGGTCGGTCACAACCGTCGGCGAGGAACGCCAGGTCGTGCAGCGGAGGACCGATGGCGGCCAGCTCCCAATCGATCGGGCAGATGCGCGGGGCCGTTCGGCGGGTGTCGACGAGGACGTTTTTCGGCCGGTACGACCCGTGGACAACCGTGGGCTCGGCCGAGCAGATCTTCTCGATGTGATCGTCGTAGCCGGCCACGGCAACCTCCAACCGCCGCCGCAGCGCGTTGAAACGCGACCCGACCGCCCGCAACGCGCGTTCGGCCGTGTCCCGGAAGTACTCGTCGTCGTACCTGAGCAGCAAGCCAGGCCGGGCGAGGTCTGCTTCGTGGCCCGAGATGCTTGCGTGCAGCCGAGCAAGCCAAGCCGCGGCGGCAACCCGGTCGACTATCGGATGGCGGCGCAGCTTGTGCCCTTCGACGAACTCCAGCAACAGCCAGTGCCAGCCGCCCCGATCGTCCCAGACCACTCCGTACAGTTCGGGCGTGCCGAGGTGCCGCCCGGCAAGCACCTTCTCGTAGACATACCGCTCCCGCGCGCCGCGCTGCAACGCCACGTGCGGCGCGTGCGGAGACACGTCGAATTCCTTGAGAAACACGTCGAGCGTGCGGCCGTCGGCGAACTCGACCAATAGCCGTCGGAGCGCGTAGGAAGTGGACGGTGGAGCCGGCAGATCCCGGACCGCTGTGACCTCCGCTCCCAGACAGCGCCCGACCTCATCGCACCCCATGTCGGTTGGCCTTCCCTGCCCGACCGCGAACGGCTCCATCGCCTCAAGGTGTCGCAGTGGAACGCCCTGATGCGTCATCCATCCGTACCTCGGCGCGTACCCGAACGGGCTGGCCCTGCCCGATATCGCCGAAGGCAGCCACCGGGGACGATCCGGCGTCTTACCGTGAGACGCAGGAGGTCGTGGCTGATGCGATACGACGACGCCGTCCCGGGCCGACTCCGGCACGGGCGGCTCACGATCGAGGCGCTGGAGGAATGCCTCTCGCAGATGTCCGTTAACCGTGTCCACGTACGATCAGTCCGCGAGCGGGAATTCGGCAAAGGTACCAGCTTTGCGATTCGGCGCATCGACGTCCACTTGGCATCCGGCGACGTCCTCCCCATGGTGTTCAAGGATCTCAACCCGCTTCGGCAACTGCCGCACGCGAAGCACATTCGCCGGCTGGAACTGGCACGAAGTCGCCGGGAGATCTGGATGTACCGGCACATCCTGCCAGGGCTGGCGCTCGGAACCCCGCGGCTCTACGGGTACCGGTGGGAGCCGAAACGGGGAAACCTGTGGTTGCTGCTCGAGGACGTGGGACCGCACCGGCTCGGTCACCGTCGTGATCTCGCCTTGTACGAACAAGCGGCGGCGTGGGCCGGCCGATTTCATCAGGTCACCGTGGGAATGCCCCGCGACGAACCGCTCATACGCCTGGACCGGGGGCACTACCAGCAGCGGGCCAGGCACGTAGGGGCGTTGCTGGACAGGGTCGCCGAGCAGGATCGGCTGCTGGTCGAGCGTGCGCTTGCCCGCTGCCAGGAGTACACCGAACTCGTCGACGGTCTGCCGCACGGCATGGTGCATGGCGAGTTCTTCGGCAAGAACGTGTTGGTACGCTCCGACCCGGCCAACGCGCTGGCGGTCATCGACTGGGAGACCGCGGCGACCGGGCCCCAGTACGTCGACCTGGTCAGCATCACCGCGGGCCGCTGGACGGAGAGCGAGCGGATGGCGATGCGGCGCGCCTACTTTGAGGCGAGGCACTCACCGGCCGCGGACTGGCACCGCTTCAACCAGCAGGTCGACATGGTGGCCACACTCCAGGCCGTGAACTGGCTGGGCTTCTGGCTTAGCAGCGATGGCGTGCATCCCAAGTACGCCTCGCGCGTCTCGCGGTGGATCCGCGAACTTAGATTCACGCGGGGCCAGGACATCCCGGCGTGAGCAAGCGCCGTCGAGGTTGTCACGCGCCGGGGCGCAATCCCTCGGTCATCCGGGCGATGCGGCCGGAACCGATCTCGATCCGCTCGTCGCATCCTTCCAGGGTGCTCAGCCGGTGCGCGATCATGAAGGTGGTCCTGCCCCGCATCAGTCGGTACATCGCCTCCATGATCACCTCCTCGGTGTGAACGTCCACCGAACTGGTGGGCTCGTCCAGAATCAGCACCGGCGCATCCTTCAAAAAGGCCCTGGCAAGAGACACCCGCTGGCGTTCCCCGCCGGACAGGCGGACACCGCGCTCCCCCACGAGCGTCTCGTAGCCATCGGGGAGAGCCTCGATGAAATCATTCGCGCCCGCCGCGGTAGCGGCGGCAACGATGTCATCGAAGCTGGCCTCGGGCCGGGCGTACGCGATGTTCTCGCCGATGCTGGTGGAAAACAGCAACGGCTCCTGCAACACGATCGCGAACTGCTGTCGCAGGTCAGCCAGCTTGTAGTCGCGCAGATCCACGCCGTCCAGCAAGATACGCCCGCCGGTTGGGTCGTGGAACCGGTTGAGCAGGCTCACCAGCGTGGTCTTGCCGGCTCCGGTCGCACCCGCCACCCCCAGCCGTGTTCCCGGCGGTACGTGAATCGAGACGTCCTCCAGCACGGGCCGCTGGTTGTCGTAGCAAAAGAAGACGACGTCGAAGACGATGTCCCCGCGCGCTCGGTGCAACGGACGCGGGTTGGGCCGTTCCGTCACGTCAGGGTCCTGGTCGAGCAGAGCGAACACCCGCTCGACGCCGGCCAGGTAGCTCTGTAGCGACCCGGCCCTCTTACTCATGGCCTTCAGCGGTGCGTAGAGCTGAAGCAGGTACGACATGACCAGCATCAGCTCGCCAAGGCTGATCCCTCCGGACTGGACGTGCCGGGCACCGATGAACAGCACCGCGGCAGCGCCCACGGCCGTGGTGGAGCTGATCACGAGCGCGTACTGGCTCGACGCGAAGATGTAGCGGATACGGGCGCGCATTCCTTCGTTGAAATGCCGGACGAAGCGCCGTTCCTCGTGCTCCTCCCGGCCGAATGCCTGCACCACACGCGCCGCCGCCAGAGCCTCCTGCACCACCGACATCGCGCCGCTTTCCAGCCGCTTCACCTGTTGAGACTGGCTGCGCAGCCGGCGCCGGAAGCGCCACGACACGGCGAAGAGCACCGGAGAGATACCAACGGCGACCAGAGCAAGCTGCCAGTCGATCAACGCGGTGACGAAGAACATCGACACCAGAGTGAACGCCGAGGTGACAAACGACGGCACGGTGTCCACCGCGATCTGCTGGATACCCATCGCGTCGTACTGGATGCGGTACGTGGAGTCCGTCGTACCCCTCAGGTCGTGGTACGAAACGGACAGGCGTTGCAGATGCCGGAACAGTCGCGTTCGGACGCTGAGTAGCAACCGCTCGCCGATGAGGGTACGCAGGACCGTGGTGCCCAGGTCCTGGACCTGGCTGAGCAGCGCGATGGCCACAAACAGCAGCGAACTCGCCACCAGGAGCGCCGTGTCCGACTGATCCGGCAGGATCGCCTCCAGCGCTCCCGGGACGGGGTGGGTGCCCAGCACACTGTCCACGACGATCTTGAGCGGCACCGGTGCCAGCAGCGTCAACGGCGTCGCGAGCATGCTCAGGCCCAGCAGTCCCAGAAGCACCAAACCGTACGGCCGCAACAGGCGGGCAATCCGCCGGTAGAGCCCGCCGTTACCGACGGCGAATGCCGTGCCAGGATCATCGGTCCGAGGAGCGCCTCCCTGGCGCTGCCTCCTCATGAACGACATCGCCGCACCCCCCACTGCCACCTGGCTGCCGGGCATCCTTCTCCGGAGGAGATTCGGCCCAGCAAGCGACACGTTTCACCGGCGGATCGGGCCTGCCCTAACGATAGTCACCGCCCCCGGCGGTTCGGATCAGCTCGCCGTACACCGTGGCTGGCCTCCGACGGTGCCTTATCAGGGGTGGCGCCGGTCGCAGCTGACGCTGCGACCACCTCTCCGGCCAATGTCACCAACCGTGTACGAGGCAACTACTACGCTCAACACGGCCCTCCATGCAGGCTGGTGGGACATTCCGTGCCTCCGCCGTCACTCACTGAGGAGCAGAAGGTGAAGGTGTGCGTCCTGGACCTGGTCACGCTGATCGGCATCTCGCTGGGTGGCTGCCTGGCGGTGAGGGCCGCCGCCGGTGAGCCGCGGGTGGTGCGGGTCATCGCCGGCGACGTGCTCACCGACTTCCTGGCCTGCAACCTGCGCCAGTTGCCAGCGGCCGCCCGCAGGGTCATCCGAACCCTGCTGCGGTTGCGCGCCGGGCGGCCGGTCGACGCCATGGTGCGCTGGCGGATGCGCCGCGACCTGCTCACCGCCTGGGGAATCAGCCAGGGGCAGCACGTTCTGGGCGTGGCCACGCCGCATGCGTACCTGGCCGGCTGCGCCCGGTACCGCACTGCCGAGGTCTCGCCCCGGGTGCGCGCGGACCGTGCCCCGGCAGCCCGTACCCGAGGACCTCGCCGCGTTCACCTGATCACACCGGGACCTCCGGCCCCACTGGCCGGACCCTGGCGAGACGTGCGATGGGTGCAGCGGTGACGACGGCGAAGGCGGGCGCACCATGACCGGTACGCGTACGGGAGGGCAGACCCGAGGCCGTGCCGCGGCGGGGTCGGTCGGCCGCCGGGACCGCCTGCACCGGCGGCTGGTCACCGAGGTGGCCGCGGCGAACCTGCCGTCGCCTGCCGGCAGCTCCGCGATGCGCGCGTCGGTCTGCAGCGGTCGGGGCACCTGCCCCGGCTCGCGGCGCTGGTCGGGCAGGTGGCGGGCGAACAGGGCGTCGAGCCCGTCGCGCCACGGCGGGGGAGCGTCCGGGTCGGCGAAGACGGTCCACCACACCGCGAGCCACCCGCCGGGCCGGACCGCCCGGCCGAGCTTGCCCACCGCGACGGCCGGATCCAACCAGTGCCACGCCGTGGCGCAGGCGCCGAGGTCGAATCCGGCGTCGGGCACCGTCACGGTGGCGAAGTCGCCCTCGACCACCGTCAACGCGGTCCCGCCCAGGTCACGGCGCAGCCGGCCGGCCAGCGCCGGGCCGAGTTCGACCGCCGTCACGTGCGCGCCGGCGGCCAGCAGGTGGCGGGTTGCCTGTCCGGTACCGGGTCCGATCTCCAGCACCCGGGTGCCGGGGCCCAGCCCGCACCGTTGCACCAGCGCCCGGTA
>WNGL01009472.1_pt1 | contig 20417 bp, 17 predicted proteins | sample 5400591 | NCBI WGS metagenome assembly WNGL01 (sample SAMN13153377, study PRJNA577476) | soil metagenome | isolation source: 80 cm soil or saprolite under Garry oak tree replicate 1 | place: USA:California | collected 2016-06-15 | reverse complement strand
GCCTAATTGTCGGGTGTTCAGGATTGTTGTTAAGAGGGAATCTGGCAACTCGTTAAATCAAGTCCAATCTTTTCCTTACAAATCACTGTGGTTTGTCGAAATCTATGTGAGAGGTTTCGGGTACCCACCCTCTATCCTCGGTGTAGGTAGTCGCTTTTTTTGCAGCTATCTACGGAGAGTGGAGGGTTTCCACATATTACTGCCTAAACAACATGAATCAAAAAAGAGATGTGGCTGTTTTAGTTTGTTTTCTCGCAATACTTTATTAATTCATTCAAGAAATGAGACCAACCTTCATCGTATTGTTTAACCTTTCCATCTGCCTTAAATCCTGTGTGCAACAATTTCAGACTCGTTTTGTTATTCTCGATTTCTTCCAGTTCCCATGTCACAACTGTTCTTGGAAAATCGGGCTCGTACGAATCTTCCCACGAGTAGGATATTTTCTTATTTGGAATAAATTCGATAATAGTCCCTTCGTGGAAATAGTCCTTGTCCCGGCCATGATCCTGGTTCCCTCTTTTAGAATTTTTGTAAAAACCGAACTTCATTTTTCCTCCTACCTTGGGCTCCAAAATGGCTTGATCTGGGAACCAATTAGTTAATTCATTTGGGTCAGTGATAGCTTTGAAGATTACTTCTGGTGAAGCGTTAATGACTATGCTCTTCTTGATTTCTATTGTTTCTTCCTGTCGTCCTCTCCCTTCTATTTTTGACATTCAGGGATATTACAAAAAAGCGGTATTTAAACAGTTAAATATTTCCTTAACTTATATAATATTAAGGTTATGGGTTCGCCATGGAAAGCAATATCAGATGACAGTAGAAGAGAAATCCTACTACTGCTCAAAAAGAAAGATATGGTTCCTACTGAAATAGCTGAACACTTTAACTTTACTTTGCCTGCCCTCTCATCTCACCTACACATATTGAAAGAGGCAGATTTGATAACTGAAAAGAAACATGGAAAGAACAGGTTTTATTCATTGAATAGAGACAAAACGTTAGAGCTAGTAGAATTTTTTGAGGATATGTATGACTATAATTTGAAGTCATTGAAAGAATATGTGGAAGGTAATGAGAGGAGAAGGAAGGATCTATCCGTCAAAAAAATATGAATAGTTGATTTAGATATACGTCATAGGAATGAGAAAACTAAATGTTTTCACAACAATCGTTGTATCCGTAGTAGGATTAATAATAATTCCATTCAGTACATTTATAGTTCAGCCCACAGTTATGGCAGCACAACAACAGTCTAATTCTTCTTCCCAAAATACTAATTCTTCTTCTACTTCCTCGCCTCTCAAGGCTATATTCAAAAACGTGGAGAATTCCGTTGTACAAATAACAAGCAAAGTACCAACAGGAGCTCCTAACCCCCTAGATCCTCAATCGGAAAATGCTACTACATTAGGTTCTGGATTTGTCTATGATAAACAAGGACATATAGTTACCAATGGGCACGTAGTAGGTGATGCTAAGATAGTAGATGTAACATTTGTAGATGGAAATAGATATACTGCAAAGGTTGTCGCGCTATAAACTCAAACAACAGAGAGGATACACAAATAAAAATACAGTATCTAATCTTCGAAGAAAGGCCTAAACTGAACATCAAAACCCGGGGAGTTATTTGAAAATTCCTTTATCGTAATCATTTTACATATTTTTTCTTGGAGCTCCGAATGTTTGATCAATTTTTTTTTACAAATAGGACATACGGATTCAGGTCTCATGATACAACAACAAATGATCTAAGAACACAATTATAAAAATATTTTAGTCATAAAAGTACGATATTTTTTGCACATGCCGTCTGTATTGGTCTGTCTAGACAGCTACCTCATACATTTCTATCTCTTTATCGTTCATCATAGAGTGTTCTTCCCTCGGCAAGAACTAATATAGGATGACTAGATAGCGAAAAGGGATCTCCATTCCAAACAACTAGCGACGCTTTAAAGCCTGGTTTGATCTGCCCTATATTATGTGCACCAATAATTTCTGCAGCTTCTCTGGTGATTTTAGATATTGCGTTAGCTCTAGATAGACCGAATCGTAGCATATGCCTTAAGCTGTAGAGGATATTTCTTTGTAGAATAACAGGATGGTCGCTCATAATAGAGAATTTTGCACCAGAATTTCTGCGTTTCTCCAACTTTCATGCTTCAATTCTACCTTGTATGGAAATGCATCCATAGGACCGTAGATTATTGGTACTGAAGATGCTTTCAGGGCTACAAAAACTTCTTCTCTATGTACATCACAGCAGTGATTTGCAATAGCTTTTATTCCAAACTCTCTTACTAGTTGAATTAGTACCATAATGTCATCTTCTTTATGAACATGGAACATCACTTTGAACCTGCCTGAGAGTATATCCATGAATACTTCCGTGATTGGTTCTACTTCATCTTTTGCTTTCTTTTCTTTTTGTAGAAGTGCTTGCATTTTCCTTGCTTTAATGAAGTTCTCACGCAACATTGCCACAGCACCCATGCGTGTGGACGGCCTATTGCCCTTCCACTCCATGGTACTACGCGGATTATATCCTAATGCTGCTTTGATTCCAACATCCATGATAAAGGCTTGACCAATATCCTGAACAAAATTACGTATCAGAACGGCTTTTCCTCCTATGATATTTCCGCTGCCTGGTAGTACTGTAGAATAGAGAACACCACTTTCGACTGATTCAATAAAGGATGGATCATCCATGTAGATACTGTGCAAGGCAGTTACCAAGGGATACACCGAATTCATTTGTTCGTTAGATTCCTCTTCTGAGCCTGGCTCACCAGATCTTACCATCCCAATATGACTATGCGAATCTATGAATCCTGGAGTGACAACAATATCATCGCCTTCTAGAATTATCTCAGTATCTCTGTTCTCTTCAGGTTTCCTGCTCCCAACATACCTTATTTCATCGCCCTCAAATCCTATTAGCAGATTCTGTTTTTCATCAACACCATCGAACAATACCCTTGATTTAATTAATTTCATAGATCACCTAGATATGAAATCTATACCCTTAAATTATGTTTAGGTCAAGTTTACCTTTTTATTTAAAAACAAAACGAATTCAGCATAACAGATCTTCTATCTTAAGATACTAATGAAATAATTGTAGTATCTTCAAGAATTACAAATTCGTATTGAATTGGCGTGAGACTGCAAGACTCTACCACTCTTCAATGGTGCCACTAAAGACATCTACTCCTCAAGGAAGTCAATAACAATTTTATTGAAAAGCGTCGAGCTATTCATATGTACTGTATGACCACAATTTTCAAGGAGAATTATTCTACAACTTTTCATTTTTATAAAAGGATGAAGAAAGTTTACAGGGATCATTTGATCATCCTTTCCCCAGATTAATAGTGTTTTGGCTTTGATTTTGTGTAATCGGTCGTTTAATCTAGATGCCTGCGCACTCCCGTTTAAAGCGGACATAAATGCCTCTTTAGCTCCAGCCAATGCCAACCTCTGGAAAAACATTTTTGCATAATTATATTCAATGGACTTGACATTTTTATCTATGCCTAAGAGAGCTCTTCTTACATGCTGCACGGTCTTTGCCTCTACAATATTGACGTAATTTTGTAACGCAGGCGTTCCTCTAAATGAAACAGGTAAAGCGCCTGCCGGGCTTATAAGTACAAGTTTAGAAAGTGTAGGCGGAAAATTTATAGCAAATTCCGCTGCAATATGACCTCCAAGAGAACTACCAATGATAGACAATGAACGAGAATCTAACCCCAATCTCTTGATAAATTTTGATATAAACTTTGAGTAATATTTTATAGTGTATGTAATTTCGGGTTTATCACTAAGACCAAATCCAGGTAGGTCAAGTGCAATTACTTGAAGTTTATGAGATGAAATTGCCTCAACATTATTTATCCAACTTTCTATTGAACCACCTAATCCATGAATCAGCAAGACAGGATCACCTGTGGATTCAGTGGCAAGGTATCGGACATGAACGTTATCTACTTTCAAGTATTGAAAATGCATATTTATGGCATCTGAGCTATTGATGTTCCATCCAGATTAATAAATAATGTTAAAACAATAAAAGCAGTTCTTGTATCTGCCACAGTATTGATGCCGTGGCATTAAATGGAAATGTTTTTAATGTTAGCTTTTCAGTGCTGTGTCTTTAACATCGTGAATGCAAATACGGGAGGGTATGATAACAATAAACCATAAATCTAAACGATCGTGCCGTTGAAGCCATTCTTACATGAGTGGACTGTGTATCAATGGCTCTGGTCAACAATGATTCTGGCACTCATCTTACTACCATATCTTTTCTTTCTAATAATCATAGAGATATGGACAATTTGAATTTTGACTATCAGGATCACCACAGTGACATTCACAGTGACATTAGATTGCGAAAAGTACCTTGGCATTCTTGAACATTATTAGATCTCTTTCTTGGGAATTGAGTTTGATCTTTTGGAAAAAATTGAAATAAACTCCCATGTCAGAAATCGGCCAATCTGTTCCGTATAAAAGGTACCGTGGTTTACCTGCATAATTCAATAACTCTGTTATCTTTTTTCCCAAGTATTTTTCAGATACCGGAGTAAAATCGCCAAAGAACAATCCAGATATATCTGCATAAACATTTTTGTTCTTGTATAACACTTCTTGACAGTCTAAAATCCATGGGTTCCCAAGATGACACATAACTATCTTTAGATCAGGGTTATCAACAGCAACATCATCTATATTTATCGGATGTGAAAACCTGAGTTTACCTTCCTTTAGGAAAGTATCCCCTGTATGAATCATGACTGGGGCATTAAATTCGACACACAAATCATATACTCGTTGGTATCTCATATCATAAGGATAGTAGTGTTCGTAGCCAGGGTAGAGCTTTATCGCTTTAATGAAACCCTTTTTGAACCATCTTCTACAATTCTGAAGGTCATCGTCACTATGATGATCTATCGAAAAACCAGCAACCACGCCAAGGTTATCGTGTTTTTTGGTGATTTCGATTATTTTGGAGGTGGATGGTCTATCTGAAGTAACTTTATATGATGTAAGAATAAGTGAGTAATCAACATCATAATTATCCATGGTATCAAGTAATGATTGCAATCTCTCTTCTAAAGTAATATTAGTGGCATATCCATATTGATTGAGGTGAACATGGCAATCTATGATCATGAAGTTGACCCTTTATTATATTATTGAGAATAATATGTTATTAAATATCCCCCTTTACATCATAGCAATAAAGACAGCCAGGTTAATTCTAAGAATGCTACCAATCACCTTTGTGTGAAACGTCACTGCTTAGTTAATCTTAATACACAGATCTTAATTCCTTATACTGTGGAGCTTCAAAGCAGAAATACTATCGAAGGACCGTCGCGTGCTCCCCATAGAGCCATGTACAAGGCGATGGGGTTAGGTGACGAGGATTTAAAAAGGCCATTGATCGGTGTCTCTACCACTTCTAATGAGGCCACGCCCTGCAATATGCACTTGGGAAGGCTCGGACAATGTGCTAAGGATGGAGTAAGGGAGGCGAAATGTACGCCAAGAGAATTTACCGCCATCTCTGTATCCGACGTTATAACCCAGGGTCATGAAGGAATGAAAGCATCTCTAATAAGTAGAGAGGTAATTGCCGATTCGATTGAATTGATGGTTAGGGCACATAAGTATGACGGAGTGGTTGGGATTGGAGGGTGTGACAAGAGTCTGCCAGGCACTTTAATGGGAATGGCTCGTCTTAACCTACCATCAATATTTGTTTACGGAGGGACAATAATGCCGGGGAGTTGGGATGGTAAGCAAGTAACGGTTCAAGACGTTTTCGAAGGAGTAGGAAGGTATGAAACAGGAAAGCTAACTTTGCAGGAGCTGATAAGTCTAGAGAATGTGGCATGTCCATCTGCAGGATCCTGTGCGGGAATGTATACCGCTAATACCATGGCTTCAATAGGTGAAGCAATTGGAATGTCATTACCTGGTAGTGCCTCTCCATCTGCAGAAAGCGATAGGCGCGAAGAATTCTGTCATAATTCTGGAAGGGCAATCATGAATTTACTTGAAAATAACATACGTCCGAAAGATATCATGACTTTCGAAGCATTTGAAAATAGTATCGCAATAGTAAATGCTATAGGGGGTTCAACTAATGCCGTTCTTCATCTTCTGGCGATTGCAAAGGAGATAGGCGTTAAATTAGTTCTCAAAGATTTTGAAAGAATTCGAAAGCTTACACCACATATCGCAGATATGAGACCTGGTGGTCTATTTGTGATGGTAGATCTCGATAAGATAGGAGGAGTTCCAGTAATTCTCAATAGCCTTCTTAAAAAGGGACTGATACACGCAGATGTAATGACGGTGACAGGATCTACAATGAAAAAGAATCTTGAATCATCGAATTTTAGTGTTAACACGGATCAGAAAATTGTGAGATCGATTGATAACCCAATACATAAAGAAGGCACGCTAAAGATTCTGAGTGGTTCTCTTGCTCCTGATGGTGCCGTCATGAAGATTGCTAGTATAAACGCTACAAAGTACGCAGGTAACGCAAGAGTCTTTGAAGCTGAGGAAGATGCATTTGAGTCCATATCAAAAAAGAAGGTAGTTGAAGGCGATGTAGTTGTAATCAGATATGAAGGTCCAAAAGGAGGTCCTGGGATGCGAGAAATGCTCTCAGTAACAGCTGCACTGGTGGGTCAAGGATTAGGAGAAAAGGTCGCATTGGTTACAGATGGAAGGTTCTCTGGTGCTACTAGGGGATTTATGGTTGGTCATATTACCCCTGAGGCAATGGCCGGAGGACCAATAGCGCTGGTAAAGGATGGTGATAAAATCATGATTGATACAATAAAGGGGAAGATCGACCTAATGGTATCAAAGTCAGAGATAAATAAAAGAATGAAAAAATGGAGACCAATAAAACCACATTATACAAAAGGCATACTTGCCAAATATGCCTCATTAGTGAGCTCTGCCTCAGTAGGAGCCATAACTCTTCCGTTGATATGATCTACCACATAGCATGATATAAGCAAATGATAGGATAATTCAATTCCTGAAAGATGAATTAATTTGGGAAAAGAAAGCTACTGGGATATTAGGGATTTTTCTATTCAGACTATTGAGATCAAAAGGAAGACCTCAGCTATTGAGATTAATCTAATTGATGCGTATGGCTCTCACAAAGAAAAAAGGTCTGGTTCAGAGTGGATGAAATTAGCAACCGTATTCATCCGAAAGCGGCTGAGTGGACCATTGGGATAGGATCAATAAAGATATCCAGAAATGCATGGGTCGTCTGTGAATCTAAATGCCCTATTTCCATACCGCGATCCAGAAAAATATTGATTATTTCTATCCTGTCTTAGTCGTTGCCAATCTATCTATCTTATGACTTTGTGTCATCCTGTTTTGGCATTGTTGAAAGCATCTTTTAACCGTCGAAATGAAGAGTAATGATGAAAATAATGATCTGCTGATCAGAGTAGACACCTTGAAAATATACTTATAAAACTAGGATAATGTCTAACAGGGAGATCCGATGCGGGGGTTGCCAAGCCCGGTCAACGGCGTGAGATCAGACAAACATGTCGACACGACGCTCAGATGTTATAGCCTGACTGGGGCACCTCATCCCTTAGGGGTTCGTGGGTTCAAATCCCACCTCCCGCACTTTTTAACTGGTTGGTACTTTTGCCCCTTCGGTTTTCCGTTGGTTAAACGGGCTGAGACGGAGAAAAAATTTGCGGAAACTTGTTGACAGAATCGATTCTGAGCATGACAAATTAGATCGAATTACAATCGAGAACCAAATAATGAATTTGTATACGAAAGGAAAGATAAATGATTCACATTATACACTCTTAAAAGACAAGATTTCCGAGTATTATCCGGATACCAAACCTCCCTTCCTCTATTATCCTACATGAAATATCTTGGCCTTCTAGACACATGCAGACCATATCGTTAATATCCTTATTATCGTCTATTAGCAGCACTCTCATGCATCTAAATTCCTGCCTAATAACGAGAATTTGATTGCTGCACCCTTACTATAAGTTTTATCAACCCAAATCTTTTCGCCATGAGCTTCAATTATACCTCTGCATATTGCCAATCCAAGTCCTGTACCTCCATGCTTTCTTGCAGCGCCTGTGTCAACTTGGTAAAACTTTTGAAAAAGTTTGTCTGCCTTCTCTGGCTTGATTCCAATACCATTGTCTTCTACAGTAAAAATTACTTTGGAATCTTCAGTTCTAATATGGTTTGGTTTATCAGACTATCAATGCACATATGAACTTTTGAAAATCTTAGTTTTCCCATATCAAGTTTATAGACGTCCAGAACATCACCAACTAAAGCTTCTAGTTTTCCTATATTTCTGGCGATTGATTCAATAGCCTTCTTTTGTTTTTCGTTAAGATCGCCCATAAATTTAGGCCTTAGAAGCATTTGAGCGTAGCCTTTAACCGGTACAAGTGGCGTCTTCAATTCATGGCTAATCATTGAAACGAATTCATCTTTTAATTGGTCTTTATGTTTGAGTCCTTCGTTTGCTATTTCTAATTCCTTTGTTAATTCATTCAGCTTTTTAATATAATTTCTTATAGAACCCACCATGGAATTAAAAGATTCGCTAAGAACAGAAAGTTCGTCGTTACCTTTACCCTTGATTGATACATCTAGGTTTCCTTTTTTTACCTCAAGCGTTGCTTGAGTCAATGCAAATATTGGTTTAAGGATTCTTGCAATGAGAAATAAAATTAGAACTAGGATACCGATATTTAAAATCCCAAAAATAATTTATAATAGCATGAGGTTCTGTGAATTCTTGTCTACTTTTTCTCCAAGTTGTTTAACTAATGTATCTGATGACCTACTGATGTCAGAAGCTATTGTGTCAAACTCTTTCTTTATTCCTAACTGGTTTATTATTATTGCTTTGCCCTCTTGACTAGGTATAATTATTTTATCCGTAATAGAAGTTTTGTAAATATTCCATTTTAGATCAATTGTATTCCACAGGTTTAAGAATTCAGAAGGCAAAGGTCTTAACTCTAAACCTGATATTGTTCCTCCATCCTTCAAGCTTATTAGGTTCAACTGAAAGCTATCTATGGCGCCCTTTAGCTTTGAAACATCGGAGGATCCGTCTAGATATCTTTCAGTTTGTAATAAAAGATTGGCTGTAAGGTATCGATTTTTACCTGCAATGTTAATTGAATTTCCTAGTGATGATCCTGGAGATTCAAAGAATGCAAGAACACCAAAACTGCCAATAATGAGAATAATTTCAATGATAACCAAAATCGCAATTTTTAGTGCAATTTTGGAATTTATCCTGCGCAGCAAGTTACTTTTATCTATTTTTCATGTTTGGAAATATATATAAATTAATACCTTTTGCTTTTTCAGTCGTTAACATGTTCATTTGTTTTTTTAAGATTTTTTTGGTAGCCGGTCTAAAAATCTGATGCTAACATTAAGAGCATCTTTCATACTAGCTTTTCTCTCCGTACGTAAGCTGAGGCATCGAAGGAGTACTTTTGTCTTTTGAGGCTCAATACTTAATCTTTCAAAAAAAGAAAAGAAGCGAAGGAAAAAGTTTTCTTCAATGACTTAAATATTTGCTTAAGAATGTCAATGTCTTTTGCCAAGCATCAGCAGTTTGTTGCGGAGCATAATTAGCCCCTGAAGGGTTTGCAAAGGCATGTCCTACTCCTTTGTATATGAGAACTTCATTTGTAATACCATCGTTATCCAACGCTGCTTTGAATGTGTTTATCAGTGGCAATGGATTAGCCTGGTCATGGTCTCCAAATATTCCTAAAACTGGCCACTTTATATTTGAGAGAGCTTGCTTATCCGTAACCAGAGGAGTTCCATAGTACAAGACAGTAGCGGCAAGAGGCTGTTGTTCACTATGCAAGGCTAATTGCAGTGATTGTCCGCCGCCAAAACACCAGCCAAGAGAAGCTATTTTAGAACTATTGACAAAAGGAAGAGAACTCACATATTTTACAGCTGCTTGTAGATTAGAAATAGCTTCTTGCGGGTTATCTCTAACTGATTTTACTAATAACGTAGCTTGATTTGGATCTTTGGTTGATTGTCCCTTAAACAAATCAACTGCCAATACAACATATCCCGCTTGCTTAGCAAGAGTGCGTGCCATGCTTCTTATGTTATCATTTATACCCCAAAATTCATGAATCATAATCACTGCTGGAAGCTTCTTGCCTGTAGACGCATTACTAGAATTGGTCGTAGAGGTAGCAGCGGTAGATGGATAGACCAAGTAGCCAGAAGCATTGTCAAAGTATTTGACTTCTTTATTGATTTGTAATCCCTCTGTAGTGGCAGTAGTTGTATTATTATCGGCCAATGTAGTAGTACTAGTAAGCGCAGCAGCGTTTGTTTGAGCGTATATAGGAGGTATTACTTTATAAATTGTAATTGTTGTTGACAAGACCAAAGAGGCTATAATAAAGAACACAAGTGCGAAGACCAAACTAGTTCGTCTTATCTTCATTGTTGCATCTAGTACCGGGAAGGTATATTTACTTTATTTTTTTTCAAGTATACTGAATGAAGCTTGATGATATCCTTCTTCATACCCTAAAAGCGCAATCGCCATGCTTACCATATTTGATGATAAACTCTGTCTGAGGTTGAAGATATTGCCAATTGTATATGAGATATAAATTCGGCACCATGTGAATATGAATCACGGCACTGAATACAAATCATTCATGTTCAAAAGGTATTTGAACGCAGCCAAGAAAACCATCATATCTTCATAGTGGAGTGAATTTGCTTATTTTCTAATTGTAATAAGTGGAGAAATCCGATAAACTTTTTGTATTTCATATAAGCTACCAAATTATATCTCTCCTTATACCATTGATTAATTGACTCTGATGACCACATCTATACCTAAGATACTCATGAAAATGGAACAAACTCTCTTTCACAATAAACTGGCTAGACTTACTGCACTCAAAGGATTACAAGCCGAGGAACACCACGATCCCTTCAAAATACTTATTGGAACTATTCTATCAGCCAGAACAAGAGATGAAATTACAGCAAAAGTTGTTAACAACTTATTTAGAAAATTCAAAAATGCAAAAGAACTTGCTAAAGCAGATGAAGAAGAAATTAAAGCAATAATTCACAGTATTGGTTTTTATAATATCAAAGCTAAGCGGATAAAGGAGGTTTCGCAATTAATTGTCGAACGCTTTAATGGAGAAGTTCCAAACGATATTCAGAAACTTCTCGAATTACCGGGCGTCGGAAGGAAGACAGCAAACTGTGTTTTAGTATATGGATTTAATAAGGCTGCAATCCCGGTTGATATTCATGTTCACAGGATTTCAAACAGATTAGGACTTGTTAATACTAAAACTCCAGAAGAAACTGAAATCGAGCTCGGTCGAATTCTTGCTAAAAAATATTGGCTAAAATTGAATGATACTTTTGTTATGTACGGTCAGAATATCTGCCTTCCGATAAAACCAAATTGTGAACTATGCAAATTAAAGGAGGTTTGCAAATTTTACCATACTACAGTTCTTCCTCTTCAGATGAAATCCTTTTTTGAAAACAAGCAATCCACCGATAAGCAAAACGTCCTCAAGAATCTTTAACTTGCCTTAAACTACATGGGATATGATACACAACTTCCAACAACAATCAGAAATCTGAGATCCACACTAAAAGATCTTGATTGCCTCATCAACAAACTGAAGAAGAAATAAGCAACATCATAGAAAACAGACTCAATTCAACATATTCTTCTTCACTAATAGAGAGAGGAGGCGAAAATTATGATTACAATTGTAATAACGTACACAGGGCTTATTTAACTGGCTGGAGGACCTAGACCGCAAACGAGTATAATGGCGAACCAATAGGCAGGAGAAACGAGAGTGAATACACTAAGTTGATGTGGGAAATAGAGGCAATTCTGCAAACTGCCTGTAGCCACGTCATCACCACCAATAGGAGTAGACCCCGTCTCAGTTAAGTGATCCAATCGATATATTCATAATCGAGTCACCTATCTAACCATATGAGTGAATTATCTGAATTGGAGCAGAAAATTAAAGATAGAATCGAAGAAATAAGGCACAGAACGCACAAGACTCACAACAGAGCGTATACAGATAGTCTCTGGACAGAGATAGAGACATTGAATTGGGTGTTGAATGAAATACTCGTGTTAAATCGATAGTAACTGTACCGTATTTTCGTTTACCGCATCATACCGGTGAACCTTCATTCACTCATGACGATCAGGAAGTATTGAGTGACTTCACATATCATATGGGATTTCTAATTGCCGTATTTGGCAGAATTTTTCTCCAAAAAATGGAGAGATTTTTCGTTGTTACTTCCTTCAAATGCGTTAAGATCAGCCGTGTATGTCAGCTGTGTTGTTTGCTATTGTGTGGTTCATAGTTCTCCTATCCCTAATCTCTCTTCATTTAAGCAGTCTACACTCTTTTAGATTAAAGTAATAACAACTTGTAGAAAGCTATTGATTGCAGATTGGAATAAATTCTAGTTATTTTTGTTTATTCTGCATATAGGTGAGAAGATACATTCTTAATAAATTTTAAGGTAAGGAAACAAGGTCAATCATTACCATTCATTGAACTTCTCATACGTGATTTAGCATCGTTCATGGTCTTTACGATGTATATTATTGTTTATGACACCAGTCCTAACCTTTGCAGTTTAAATACAGTAGCTATTCCTTTATTTAACGGCCAAATCTGAGCCAGCTATTTTTCATAAATCAGCATCGCACATACCATAATAAGGTAATAGCAGTTAGTCGCTTAACCTGACGATTTTCAACACTGCCCTATAATGAGGGATGGAGATTGGAAGGTCGTAAAAAAGTGTAAAGTCAAAGCCAAATACTGCAAGCATTGCTAGTGTAAACAAGGTACGAGAGAATAATCTTGTATGTTTTTAAGCTAGAGATTATATAAATACATGGATTGAACACTTCACAAAGAGGACGTGCCCGTCGACATAAAGCATCAAGGGAAATAACTCCTGAACAAGCTGCGGACAAGGTGAAGGATGTAGCAAAAACCATTCGAGAAGTATCTTCTACTGCAAGGGAAACGGTAAAAAAATTTCATGAGAGTGGAGCTATTACAGAACTTGCAGAGGCATTACATGAAGCTGCTGTTGCAACAAGAGATACAGCGAAAGAAGTTAGTGATACAACTAAAGAGATCAGAGACAGCCATCTAGCAGCAAACACGGCTAGTGCAATTGAAGAAACTGCAGAGGCAGCAGGCGAAACAGTACGTGCAGCGGAAGAAACAGCCAGACAGCTTCCCAAGGCAGCACCCGAGACAACTAAAACCGTTAAAAAAGGAGCTGCAAAGGCACGTAAAGCAACGAAAGCCACTTTAGAGAAAACAGAAAAGACAATCAAAAAAGAAGCTGCAAAGGCACGGATTAAAACTACTAACCTTCAGAGAAAAGCAAAAGCGTCCCTGGCTAAGCAAAAACGGTCAATGCATCAAGTAGGAAAAAAGTCAGCTAAAAAAAAGGGAAGCTAATAGCAACTATTCCCTTTTTTTCAACTGATATTTTTAAGTGGTAATCTAACGTTGTCTTTTTAATTCTGATCTCATTAAACTAGTATTACGAATCATACTTATTTCTACTACCATTAAAATTTTACCAATTATATTGCTGGTCCAAACGTCCTTGATCATTATTTTTTTCTATTTACCTTTTGAATATTAGGATGGTTACTTCTGGCTCTGGTATTTGATAAAAAAGTGTAGCCGAACTTTGACTACGCAATTTAGCCAGCTTTGAACATCAATTTAACAAGTACCGCTACAATTTTTGCCTCACTAATGGAAGGACTAGAACCAATGTAAGCAAACTGCCTAATATCCAAGCCATAGAATATCCTGAATGTCTAGCTATACTCGAAAACAACAATGGCACCCAAAATGCACCAAATAATGACACGCCATTAACAAAACTCACTGCAAGTGTTTGATACATTGGTTGATACTTTTCATTTACTTCTTTTGCTTTAGCATAGGGAATAATGAAACCCCCGGCGGCAAAAAAACCAGCCAGTATGATCGAAATTATAGCTGCATAAAATGTATTGAGTGCAATAATGGATATGCTTATCGATAGAGCAACTCCACATAAAAGTAACAGATTTTTGGAGTTCTTGATTTTAGTATAAATTCCTCCAAAAACGGGAGAGAAAACGAGAATTGAAACCAAAGATAAACTTCCCACCAAACCTGCAATAGTAGGACTGATATGTAAATGATCTTTAAGATAAAATACAGTAAATGTAGATATTACATTCCATCCTATTTGGATGCCAAGCAATGCCAAGCCTAGGATAATCAGTGATTTATTGAGTAAGGTTTGCCTTAAATCAGAGAGCTTGATAGTACCGTAGCTTGAGTGGAATTGTTGTTGTTGTTGTTGTCGTCCTTTATCTTTCATCTTCTCTTCTCCTCTTGCTAATGTGAAGACTAAGAACAAACCACTAACTATTCCTAATATGCCACTTATTACCAAACTTATTCTCCAACCAACAGTCTGTGCAATTAGCACCCACCCAAAAATGCCTATAATTGCACCTGATGCTTGAGCTGAGTTAAGTAATGCTACTCCTAATCCTTCGGATCCCTTCCCTAAATAATCTGAAATTAAAATGACACTAGGGCCAAAGAAAAATGCCATACCAATGCCTACTATGAATCGTAGGATCATCATTTGGGATAATTCTATAGCTAGACCAGAAAAGAGAGAGGCAACCGACGCAATGAGAATTCCACAAATAGCAATTTTCATTGGGCTGTATTTTGCAGCAAGGATACCAGCAACCACTTGAAAAAGACCAATACCTACTAGAAAGCTGGCTGTGATTAATCCTAACATAGATATGTCTTGTTTAAAGTCTATGACTATCAAATAGAATATTGATGAAATGTTGAACCAATTTACAGCATAGAATATTCTAGCAAATATCAATGAAAGAACAGGGGGAGAAGAGAAAGCACGAATAAATGAAGATGAGGACGAATGACGAGTCATTTTTATTCTCTACTATTTGAAAGGTACTATCACAACAAAGGAATTAAATGAACATCGGGACCAGGTAACTGCAAATTTAATGTTGTTGCTATTGTTGTCATATAACAATGGGAACGGCTGAAGATATAGATAATATCATAGCTGCTGAAAAGATCACCTTCATAGCATACTACATTGGGGTATATGAATCAATTCAGAAATTTATTGGGTTAATTACCAATGCGGTTAGGGCACAAAAAAACACCATTTTACCATTGGATCGGATATTACCTTTGTTCTGTTGTCAGTAACAAACTGCTGACTTTATCTACTATAGTTTCAGCGCTAATGGGTTTTGTTGCAAATTCATCAACACCATAGTCCAAAACCCTCGTCTTATTGGTTTGATCTTCTCTAGTGCCATAATCTTGATATACGGAATAATCCTTTTTACTTTGATAATTAATATTGCAGCTCTATCAGCTGCTATTTTTCCATCTACGAAGACGATATCCACTCTACCATCTAATTCGTTTACTTTGTTCAGACATTCCTCAGCACTAAATGTCTTATAAACTTCATATCCCTTAAGCCCAAAAGTACCTGCTAAAATAGCAGTAACGTCTCTAATATCATCAGCAATAATTATTCTGAGTTGGGTTTATTAGTCGTTCTACTTCTTTGTGATAGAACTATACGGATTACTAAAACTTTATTGTTTTCTGATTTATGGCTGCTCTAGTTTTTATTATTTCTGAGTGATCTAATGGGATAAGAAACCTGAAAATGTGACGTAGACTCGATTGTTAATGAAGGTGAGGGTTATTATTGTTTATCCTGTGAAGGCAAACTAAAAACAAATGTAGCTCCTTTACCATCGGTGTTATTCTCTCCCCATATCTTCCCGCCATGAGCTTCCACAATATTCTTTGAGATGAATAATCCTAGACCTGTGCCTATCTCAGATTCGGTAGCAAACATTGTGAATAGTCTTGGCATAATCTCAGGACCTATACCGATACCCGTGTCTTTTACGCTAAGAATAACTTCGTTAATATGATTTTTACCTCTTTTTTTCATAAGTGAAATAGACACCATACCGTCTTTGGTAAATTTGATAGCATTAGTTAGTAGATTGTATATGACTTGATTTATCCTGTTTTTGTCTGCATCTACGAAAATATCCTCAGAAGGACTTTCCGATCCTCTTGGTACTTTTTCTTTCTCCTCTTTCTTAAACTCGTATAATAGCTCTGTATTTCCATTACATTTCTCAATCTGCCTTCGATGATCTTCTATAGCATCTAACACAATCATATTCAAATTGAAATATTCTTTCTTCAATTTTAATGACTGATCGTCTATTCTTGTAATGTCTAAAATTTCAGAAACAAGCCTTTCTAATCTGTTGGTGTTACGAACTAATCTTTCAAAGAACTCCTTTTTCAGTGTAATTTCTGTTTTCTTTGATTCCTCAAATTCATATTCTATGAATTCTAGGGTTCCTAAGATAGGTGTTATAGGAGATAGCTCATGAGCAGCTATACTGATAAACTCCTTCTGTTTATCATATTTCGTTCTTAACTCTTTGTTAGCTTCTTTAAGATGATTAATTGATCCGTTTAAATACACAATAGTCGCTTTAAGCTGTTCAATTGATTCTGCTGATGAATCATCCTTTCTTGCAGTATTAAATGTGTTGCCTCGCTCACGGCTATTACGGGATTTTGCAGACAATAAGATATCACCAGCCTCTGTGATGAATTGGACAGAAAATGATATAAAGATGGTTGTTGATTTTGAGTGATAAAAAACGAAGATAGAACCGAATAGGCTTTTTTTGCTTTCATATTGTCTTCATTCCCGGCAGATAGAATAATTGGAATGACTCGAGATCTTACAGATTAGGTGTCAGTCGTTCTGAGTGGGTCACAGGCGAATCAGCGTTCTTTGAGAGTCTTTCGATGTGTTCAGGCGCACAAAGTGGAATTTAATATGAGGAACAAAAGTTGGAGCTAATATAATGAAAATAATTGGTTTCATCAATTCCCGTCCAAATTGCATCCGAATTAAAGCTAGATTATAAGCCTATCCATCAGTACGCAAAGCTTTTAGTGGAAAATGGATTGGCTATCGCTGATAACAGAGAATCTCATGGTATAACAGACTTTCTGACGCCATTAACTGAAAAGAATTACGCTGCATTCGTGAAGATATTGGCTAAAATCGGGAAAGGGCCTGCATGAAAGTTACGCTCAGCTTTAATCCTTATATGCCATATAAGATAACATAACAATGACTGAGATGACCGTAGATCGTAATAACGATAGGTAAGATGGTTTCTTATTTTTATTCACGCAACAGATCACCGACACATTCAAAGATCTTAAGCACAACTCGCGTCTTAAAATCTCTAACAGAATGTCAAGGTAGGATGATATAACATTGAGAACTAGATTTGGTGAAAATACATTTGGCAACTGTGTAACGTTTACCGTCGATGGTCAAGAGACATTCACTCTAATGTATGAGAAAATGTTCAAAGCAAAAACGAGTATCTTCATAGCCAATTATGAGCTAGATCCTCGCTTGAGGTTCTTAAGAGGAGAATCGCAATCTGAAAACAGCACCACATCAGAATCTGAAAATATGAGATTATCTCGCCAGAATTACTCTACATCTCCTTTGCAAGACCTTTTGTTTGAAAAGACAAAACAAGGAGTAGAAGTCAAAATCATTGTTTGGCAGCCAAAATTGATAATTAGACTATTACCTACCGCACATAAACGCGGATTGAATGGAAGGGTGGGAGAACTTGAGCCTCTAGAGAGACTTGTACAACATTCTAAAATTGCAAAAAATTTGATGGTAAGGGTTGACAATACTACTCCTGCGTTCACATCCGGTCATCACGAGAAATTTATTGTTATAGATAACAAGATAGGCTTTTGTGGAGGACTAGACTTATCTCACGGTAAATGGGATACCAATAGTCATGATTTTGATAATCCTTTAAGAGATTTAAATGCAGAGCCATGGCATGACATACATGCAATGGTTGAAGGTCCAGTTGTAACGGATTTAACTTACCATTTCATGCAGCGATGGACATATTCAATAACCAAAGATATCAACCAGACCAGGAGAATAAAAATCGAACCATCATTTGAAAATCAAAATTCCACTGGAGATACAGAGGTTATTGCGTTACGTACTTGGAAGCAACTGAATAACGACGGTGATGATAATGATGGTAGTGGTATATTATCATGGTATGCTGCAATGTTTAGAAAAGCGAAGTATAGTATATACATTGAAAACCAATTTTCTTTTCAGAGTGAATTTATAACTCAGCTTCTTGTCAAGAGACTACAAGAAGAGCAAAATCTAAAAGTAATAGTTGTAAGTCCCATGGAACCAAACCTCCCTGGGTTTATCTGTGGTTGTGTCTCAAAAGAAAGTATCAATAATGTTAATAGCAATCTGGAAAAATTACGAAATGCTGGAGGGAATCGTGTTAATACATATTGCTTGATATCACAACATAACGCCGCTAATGAAAAAAGGAGACAGATCTATGTACATGCAAAAGTTATGATAGTGGATGATAAATGGATAACTATTGGCTCAGCAAATATGGATAATGATGGATTTAAAAATTCGACTGAATTTGATCTTGGTATTACTTCACCGATACTTGCGCAACAGCTTAGAGTCAAGCTATGGAGTGAGCATTTGACCGAAGAAGATGATTCGTCAAACAATCGGGTTGATCTAAACAGCTTTGACGAAGGCTTTGATGCATGGAAAGCAGTGGCAAGCGACAATGGAACAAGAATTTTAAGAGGTGAAGGTATACGAGGACACATATATTACTATAACTTTGAAGAAATGAAATGTCCTCCACCTTATGCTAATGCAAGAGGGGGCAATAAATTTAAGTTGTTTTAGTTTGCTGAAGGAATTATCGTGGACACTATAGCCCGGGTTTAAAACAGAATAGCTTCCATTGGTTAGTATAATATTAGATCAACTCGGATATGATTTACGATACAATAAATAACTAACCTGAGATTTTCCTAAGGTATGTGTTTTAGTTGGTTTCCTAGTGGCCCATCTTCTCTCATATGTGCATTGCATGCATGACATGCCTGGGGTCGTCGCTTAATCCTTATCCTTTTTTCCCAACAGACCTGACTGCATGATATATAATACACGATCTCGGATTACATATTATATTAATTAAAACTGAGATTAGATATATGCAGTAATAAACAGAACCATAGTAGTAGCCATGGCACATCCCCATACAATTTTATTCCAATCAAAGATCTTCTGTCCATCTAGTACTCCAAATGGCAACAAGTTAAACATCGCTATCCATGCATTAAATGACGCACCCGCGTACAAATACGAATGATAGCTGTAATTATGAGTCCATATAATTGTGCACGAAACTCAGCCCAGCTTCCATAATATTGTGCCAGAAATTTATGAGCTAACTCGTGAACAAGAAAAGCGCTAACGAATATAACAAGAAATTGCCATGAAATATACCTGTAATGGTTAAATGATAATCCTACGCCGGTGACTAAAAGTGTAGCAACAAAGAGATGTAATAGTTCGGTTTTTGAACTTTTTATCTTTATTGCTCTAAGTAATGATCTTCCAATGCTATTACTAAATGATGATGCTGCAGGGCCATCGTCATAGTTACCTTGCATCATAAGCCTTCTTTTTTCTGCATATTTATTCATAAATGGACACCAGTGATTAATGGGAATTCTATGAAGATGACAAAACGATTCTCCACAGTAATTGCATCGAAATGGAAGGTTCTCCTCAAGACCGCACGTATTGCATTTCATTATGCTGCGTCAGTTAAAATAACCATAATGGATATATTAACTGAGTAGTTATTCTTGGTTTTTGAAATATTAAAAAGCTGTATAAAACAGTCAAATTCCTCTAGAACGAACCGCGAATAAATAACTTGATAGAAAAAACCAACCTCGATGAACACTCTTTGCCACCATGTCCTTAATTGCATCACACCCACTAAGTCATTTACTCATGTACCAAAGAGGACAGCTGAAAATATGCGAGCTACTTATGTCTTGGTTGCGTGATACGCTTGGACATCAAGAAGTTAACAGTAGCATAAGCCTACTTTATTTTCACTATCAGTAAGTAACATTATATCCTCTTAATCGATAAATAGAGGATTAGGGGATTATCTAATTTTACCTTATCTATACTTCCACTCCCATGCCTTAATTATATTGGTACCATCTTTGTTA
>WNGL01002975.1_pt1 | contig 20418 bp, 13 predicted proteins | sample 5400591 | NCBI WGS metagenome assembly WNGL01 (sample SAMN13153377, study PRJNA577476) | soil metagenome | isolation source: 80 cm soil or saprolite under Garry oak tree replicate 1 | place: USA:California | collected 2016-06-15 | reverse complement strand
ATGATCGTTCCGCCATTTAGGCAGAACGGAGATGCCGCGGCTCCGATGCTCGGCAGCGTGAGCCAACTCACCGAGCCGACGGTGGTCGAAATTGCCCTGAATGACCTGAGCCGGAATGCCGATTCCCATGCCAAGAGAGCGCCAGAAGACAGGAGTGGAGCCAACGCCTGAGAGGCCGGGTCATTCCTAACTCAGCCAGGCGACGCTTGCAGCGAACGTTGAGTCGGCACTGGCGTTCTCCGGTTCTCAAATGGTAGAAGGTTGTCCCGTGACACTCACACGACTCAGTATCACTATTATGAGAACCAAACTCACGCTCGCATTATTCGTTTTCGGGTTGAACGCCGGCAGCGCGTTGGCGGCTGCATTTCACAATCCCTACGGAAAGATGCCCACGAACGCGACGCCCGGCGACCACATGTTCGCCAACTATTTCCGCCTCGAGACGCACACGCTGTCGGAACGGTGCCTCGCCGACGTGCAAACGCTGGAGGATTGGACGCAGCGGAAGCCACGGCTCCGGCAGCAACTCTTCGAGATGCTCGGCCTCGACCCGCTGCCGCCGAAGACGGACCTGAAGGCGACGGTTACCGGCGCGCTCGACCAGCCGGAGTTCACCGTCGAGAAGTTGCATTACCAATCTATGCCCGGCCTCTACGTGACAGCCGATCTTTACGTGCCGAAGAAGCTCGCGAGGCCCGCGCCGGCAATTCTCTACGGGTGCGGCCATTCATTGGTAAAAAGCAACGGCGTCAGCTACGGCAACAAGGTTGATTACCAGCGCCACGGTATCTGGTTCGCCCGCAACGGCTACGTCTGCCTGACGCTGGACACCGTGCAGCTTGGCGAAATCCAGGGCATTCATCACGGCACCTATCGCGAAGGGATGTGGTGGTGGAACTCGCGCGGTTACACTGCCGCCGCTGCCGAGGCGTGGAATTGCATCCGCGCGCTCGATTACCTCGAGACGCGGCCAGAGGTGGACAAGACCCGCTTCGGCGTGACGGGCCGCAGCGGCGGCGGCGCTTACTCGTGGTGGATTGCCGCGCTGGACGAACGAATCCAGGCAGCCTGTCCGGTTGCGGGCATCACCGACCTTGAGAACCACGTTGTGGATGGGACGGTCGAGGGCCATTGCGACTGCATGTTCCTGGTGAACACCTATCGCTGGGACTACCCGCTTGTCGCCGCGCTGGTGGCGCCGCGTCCGCTGCTCATCTGCAACAGCGATAAGGACACCATCTTTCCACTCGACGGCGTCATGCGCCTGCACGAGAAGGTGCGGCGGATTTACGACCTTTACGGCGCCAGCGACAAGCTCGGCCTGGTCATCACCGAAGGACCGCACAAGGACACGCAGGAGTTGCAGGTGCCGGTGTTCAGATGGTTTGACCGCTTTCTGAAAAAGGAAGAACCGCTCGTTGAAATGGCCGCTGTGCCGCTTTTCAGCGCGCAGGAGTTGAAAGTTTTCGACCAATTGCCGGCGGATGAAATCACCAGCAAGTGTTACGAGAGTTTTACGCAAGTGGCAAACGGCTCGCGGCCACTCGACGCGAAACGAGCGCTGGTAGACTTGCAACAGAAAACCTTCGGAGGCTGGCCGGAACTAACGATGCCGCCCAGCCCGCGGGAAATCGCTTCCACAGAACAGGACGGCGTTCGCCTCACCGTGCACGAATTCGAGAGCCAGCCCGGGGTGGCGTTGCGCTTCTACCTGGCGCGCGCCGCAGGCAGCGCTCCGACGGCGCTGCACCTCGAGGCCGTGGACGAAACGAACTGGCTGCAGCAGTTGGAACTGGCGCGTGCCGGGTTTTCGGCTGCGCTAGAGGAGGAGTTCGCCATCGCCGGGGTGAAGACAAACGCGCCTGTATCCGCAGAAACGGCGCAACAATTTGCCAAGTGGATGCGCTACATCCGCGATAACCAGGCGGCCTACATCACGTTTGCGCCACGAGGCGTCGGCGCGACGGCCCTCGGCGGGGACAAGAAATATCGCGATCATGTCCGCCGCCGCTTCATGCTGTTGGGGCAGACCTTGGCAGGAATGCAAGTGTGGGACGTGCGCCGCGCCGCTCAAGCCGCCAGACAGGTGGAGGGTTTAGCCAGCGTGCCGCTGCACTTTCACGCCAGCCCGGAGATGACCGAGGTGGCGGCCTTTGCTGCCATTTTCGAGCCAGGTGTCGAGTCGCTCACACTCGCCCACGCGCCGCGCGCGGACAAAGAGGCGCCCGACTTCCTGAACTGGTCGCGCATCGTCACACCGCAACAACTGCTGATCCTGGCGCAAGACCGCTGCAAGGTGAACGTGAGCGCTGACGGGAATCATGCAACGCAACCGCAAACAGACGCGGATCAAAGACCGGTTAAATGAGTTCGATAAGTTAAATGAGGAAAGGCCTGCGGCTTTGTACGGGCGATCGAAAATGGTAATTGTTCAGGGCGCGAGACTTCAGTAGGCGCGACTTTGCCTTGGGATCCAGATCAGCGCCGACTGATGTCGGCGGCTACGCCATAGCGGGTCAGTCCGTGCGGCCACCTAAACAGCTACCGAAAATGGAACAGGATTGATTACGAGAACGACGAAGAGGACGAAATCAATTAGGCAGACGATTTGGCTCAGACAGCTTTTCGCGGCCTGCCTGATGCTGGCGCTGCCCTGGTCTTCCCTGCTGTGCTCGGTCAGAGCTGCGGAAGTTATCACCTCGGACCTCTGCATCTACGGCGGGACTGCGGCCGGAGTCGCAGCGGCGGTGCAGGCTGCGCGGATGGGCAAGAGCGCAGTCATCGCCGAGTTTGGCTTTCATCTTGGCGGGATGACTTCCGGCGGCCTCGGCGCGACCGACATCGGCAACAAGACGGCCATCGGCGGCATCGCGCGCGAGTTTTACCAGCGGGTCGCGCGCCATTACGCATACGACGAGGCGGCCTGGAAATTCGAGAGAGCCGAGGAATATTTCAAACCAAGTTCCACCAGCCCCGCGCTCGCCGACCTGAAGAAGGCCGGCGCTACAATGTGGACCTTCGAGCCGCGCGTCGCTGAAAACATTTTCTTTCAGATGATGAACGAAGCAAAGGTGCCCGTTTACCTCCAGCAACGGCTTGGGTCGGTGAAGAAGGACGGCAGGCGCATCATTGAAATGATCATGGAAAATGGCCGGATTTTTCGCGCCAGGATGTTCATTGACGCGACCTACGAAGGCGACTTGATGGCCCAGGCTGGGGTCACCTACACGATTGGCCGGGAGGCAAACTCCAGCTTCGGCGAGACGCTTAACGGGGCGCGCCAGCAAACGCCCAAGCATCAGTTCATCGTTCCGGTCGATCCGTATGTGAAGCCCGGCGATTCGGCCAGCGGTTTGCTGCCTTTCATCCAGGCCGGCAACGGCGCCAAGCCAGGCGAAGCCGACCACTCGGTGCAGGCCTACAACTTCCGCCTTTGTTACACCAAGAATCCAGCGAATCGCCTGCCGCATTCGGCGCCGCCGAAGTACGATCCGGCGAAATACGAACTCCTGGCGCGCTACGTCGAAGCTCTCGTCGCCGCCGGACACAGCCCGGCGCTCAACGAATTCTGGAATCCGATCCGGATGCCCAACGGGAAAACGGACATCAACAACAACGGCGGTTTCTCGACCGATTTCATCGGCGCCAACTACGATTATCCCGACGCCAACTACTCCAGACGCGCCCAAATTTGGCGGGAGCACGAGGATTATACCCGAGGATTCGTGTATTTCCTGGCCACCAGCGCCCGGGTGCCCGAGTACATTCGCAAGGAGATGCAGACCTGGGGACCGGCCAAGGACGAGTTCGTTGACACAGGCAACTGGCCCCATCAACTCTACGTCCGCGAAGCGCGCCGCATGATTTCCGATTACGTCATGATCGAGCACAACTGTCGCGGGCAGGTGAAGGCCGAAGATTCGATTGGCCTGGCCGCTTACACGATGGACTCACACAACTGCCGGCGCATCGTCAAGAACGGCAATGTCGAAAACGAGGGCGACGTGCAAGTTGGCGGTTTCCCTCCTTACCCAATTTCCTATCGCGCCATTGTCCCCAAAGCCGCCGAGTGCGAAAACCTGCTGGTGCCGATCTGCCTGTCGGCGACGCACATCGCCTACGGCTCGATTCGGATGGAACCGGTGTTCATGATCCTCGGCCAATCCGCCGCCACCGCCGCGGCGCTGGCCATAGATGGCAGAGCGTCCCTGCAGAAGGTCGGCTACCACAAACTGCGCGTCCGGTTGCTCGATGCCAAACAAATCCTGGACTGGCACACGGACAAGCCGGGGAACTCCTTGGCCCCGAGATGACAAACCTGAGTAAAAAGGCTATCTATGCTCTCCCGTGCGAACATAGCTACTCGGCATCGCGACAGCGGCACGCCTGTGACATGGTTGTTGGCAGGCGGATGAGAGCGTTTCTCGCTGCTTTGTTCCTCGCGCATCTGTTCTTATCGAACCTTTCGCCCGGAGCTGCGGACGCAGCGGCGAGTTCGCCTTACCCGCCGAGCCCGGTGATCGAAAGCATCACCTGGCATTGGGAGACGCATCGAACTGCCGCGCTCGGCAGCGATCTGTGGCCAATCACCTGGGCTGCCGATGGCCATCTCTATGCCGCCTGGGGTGACGGCGGCGGATTCGATGGTACCGACCAGGACGGTCGTGTCTCCCTTGGGTTTGCGCGAATCGAGGGAATCGCGGAGCACTCTATCGCCGCCAACGTCAATGGCGGTAAAAATCCTGAGAACCCTCCATCGTTCCCAAGGAGCGGCAAGACCGGCGGCATTCTTTCCGTGGGCGGGGTGTTCTATGCCTGGATCAATCGCCAAAATGGCCCGTGGCCCGATGTCGATCAGGCATTGGCTTGGTCCTGTGATCGGGCGGCGACCTGGATGAATAGTTTCTGGGTTTTCCCCAGAGGCAAAGACAATTTCAAACCCTGCACCTTCCTGAATTTTGGCAAGAACTACTCCGGCGTCCCGCCCTATCTCAAAGGCTTCGTTTACTTCTACGGCATTAGGCAAGGGCGCGACACAGAGGTCTATATGGGCCGAGTGCCCATCGACAAGATCCAGGACCGCGCTGCCTATGAGTTCCTCTGCGGTTTGCCGGACCAGCAGCCGGTTTGGTCAACCGACTTGGCTCGGTTGCACCCGGTCTTCGCAGATCCGCGCGGGATAGGCGACATCGCCACGGTCGTTTACCATCCGGCGCTAAAGCGGTTCTTCCTCACCACTTTTCACAAAGGCCCAGGGCAACTCGGCATTTTCGACGCACCGCAACCTTGGGGACCATGGACGACCCTCGCCTATTACGAAGATTGGGGCAGCATGGGAACCGAAGGCGAGGGTTTGACGTGCAGTTTCCCGTCAAAGTGGATGAGCGCGCACGGTCTCACGTTATGGTGCGTCTTCAGTGTTTACGGCGATGGCGCCAAGCGGGGCATTCATGCGCACGACAGATTCAACCTTGTGAAGGCCACCCTCAAGCTGCGCGCACGGCGACTCGACTCACCGTAGCGCAGACTGGCAGTCTAAAGTAGCTCGCTGCTCAACTTCACTAACAGCGTGGAACTCTCTCCCGGCGGCAACTTAATGCTATTTGAGGCCACGTTTCCTGATTCCACGCACACCATGCGCTGGTATTCCTCATTGCCGAAGTCGGGCATTTGCTGGGCCTTGATTATCCAAGGGTTCCACACGACCGTCGAAGCCGAGCCGCTCTTGTCCACGCGAATCCGCCGGCCCAAGCGCGTGTCCCGGATTTCCACCGGGTCGGTGGTGTCCAGGTAGATGCGGTCCACTTCAGACGAGATGCGAATGGCCTCCTCCATTTCGGTCTTGCGGCTGAAGTTGGCGACCTTGTCCAGATAGCTGCTGCCTTTGAGCCCGCTGATGGAAACGGCTCGAATGTCCCCGACTTCAAAATAGGTGTGGAGACAATTTTCAAAGGTGAATGGTTCGTCGCGGGAACTGTTGGTGACAACGAGCTGCAAGGTGAGGGCCTGGTCCACCGTGACGATGTAATCGGCAGTGAACTGCGGAAAGGCCGAAGCCTCCGGGCAGTCCGGCAAACGGAAGCGCACACTGACGCTGCCATCGGGCGCCGGGGCAAACTCCTTGAGGTCCCAGGCCTTGACGCGCGCGAAGCCGTGCTGAGCCATTCCCTCGCGCGGGCCGAACCAGGGAAAAATAACCGGTATGCCGCCGCGAATCGGCTGGTTTTCGGCGAAGCGGCTGCATTGGCTCAAGAACAGCAGTGGGGGTTGGTCTTTCCTTTTGAAATGCGTCACATGTGCGCCGTGCTGGTAGATCTCGGCGGTGCTCCACTGGGTGGTGACCTCGAGCATCGGCAGTTCCCCCCGGCCGTCGAGAAAGCTCACTCGCCCGGGAGCTGCGCCCCTCGATTCCAGTTCAGGTCTGCTGTTCTCCATAAGCTGGCTCTGGCCCGCTTATACCACGACCCGGAAGCGTGTCACAGGCAAAAATTTCGTTCCAATCCACGACCGCCGCCGCTACCGTCGAGCCAGGTCTATGGCAAAGCAACTATACAAATTCTGTTTCGGTCCCTGGAATCTCAGCGAGGGCCAGGACCCCTATGGCCCGACCACCCGCCCCGCGCAAAGCTTCGACTGGAAACTGGCGCAGCTAAAGAAACTCGGCTTCGATGCGATGATGTTCCACGACGATGACGCCGTGCCGGACATTGACGCCAAATCCGGCGCGCAACTCCACAAGGAAGCCCGGGACCTCAAAAAGAAACTCGACGGCGCCGGCCTCGCCGCCGAGATGGTCGCGCCGCGGCTGTGGTTCAGCCCCATGACCATTGACGGTGCTTACACCAGCAACGATCCAAATTGCCGCAAGTACGCTATCGAGCGCTCGCTCCGCTCCATTGACATCGCCAATTATCTGGGCACCGACATTCTGGTCCTGTGGCTGGCGCGCGAAGGCACTTACCTGCGCGAGTCTAAAAATGGCCGCCGCAGCGTCGAACTGCTGGTCGAGGCCTTCGATAAAATGCTCGATCACGATAAACAGATTCGCCTCGCCATCGAGCCAAAGCCTAACGAACCGATGGACCAGGCCTACCTGCCGACCGTTGGCCACGCTCTGGCGATAGCCCAATTGACCCGCCACCCCAAACGCGTCGGATGCCTCATTGAGTCCGCCCATGCCATACTGGCCGGCCTTGACCCCGCCGATGAAATTGATTTCGCCATGGCCTTCGGCAAATTGTGGTCGCTGCATTTGAACGATCAAAACGGGCTGAAGTTCGATCAAGACAAACCTTTCGGCAGCGCCAACCTGCGCGTCGCCTTCAACCAGGTGCGCGCGCTGGAGCGCAACGGGTATGGGCAGCGGGGGGAGTACGTGTGTTTTGACGTGCATCCGTTCCGCCCTACCAAGGTGCAGCATTGGCTGGCGCACCTGGACAACAGCCGGCGGACCTTCCTGCGCCTGGTTCAGAAAGCCCGCACCTTCAACGAGAAACAAGCCCGGCAATTCATCGCTGAGCGCGACTACGCCGCCCTCGACCAGTTGGTGCTGGAACACCTAATGGGGAATTTCAATTACTTACAGCAGGCAAAGAAGGGAACGAAGAAGCCGTAGGAAGACTTTTTCGCTCTTGAGAACGCCGATTCTTGGAAAGGTTATTTGTTGACCGGCCTACCCGCCGCTCGCCACGGCGGTCGCAAAGGTGTCTGAGCTGTTCAGCTCACGAGTTGCTTACAGCTCATCCCATGAAATGGATGAGTAACCGAACAGTTTGAGCTGATAGACTGAGGACTCATCGAAGTGGAAATTGAAATGTCCATTCATGGTCACGCTCCTGGTGAGGCAGAGTCCCGCGAAATCATAGGTGTTATTGCCGCCGCCGCCCAGAGTGAAATCCGCCTCCGGCGCATAAATCTGCCCGACAAACGCCGCATTGGCGCTGAAGGTAAGGGCGGTATTTGAGGGCAGGCCATAATATTGGAAGCCGGAGGACACACCGGTACCATTAACGACTCCCTTTCCGCCTAAGGTGAAGCTCGGCGCTGCAACGTACATTGAAAGACTGTTGCCCGCAGGAATGGTAATCTGCCCGTCGTTAGGGAAATTAACGCTGGTGGTCACATAAAGCTTCACACCCGTTCCGTTCACATAGACGCTGCCGTCAAGATTGGCTATCTGCCAAGGCTTGGTGGCGTCCACCCTGTACTTATAAACGACCCCATTGTTGGTATAGCCTCCAGGCACTGGTTGTAATATTTTCCAGGCTACGGCTCCTGTATCTGGGAGTGTCGCGTCGGGAAACGTTTGTGTGGCGTCGGCTACCACATGACCAGCTTCTATGCCCGTCTTGCCGCCGTTCACCCAGGCGTTATCGCCGACTGATCCACTGGAACCAGCGACGGCTGTGTCGCCCGGTGCGGTGTGGAGCGTGCCATGAACTTTTGCGTTTTGCACATTGACCGCGTTAGTCTTTGTTGAGGTGCTGCTCACGTCGCCATGGTCCATGGCGTTGGTCGAATTGTAGAGTCCGCCTGGGAAGAGGGTGAGGTTAGTGGACTGGAAACTATCGGTGGTGATCCCGAAGCCCTTAAAACTAACGTAATCTGAAACCACCATGGCGCCTGACGCGAAGGTTGCGGTGATCGGCGTGGTTTTGACCCGAACGGTGCGGGAGACTGCGGGCGTCCCGATCGGTCCCGGAACGTATGAGATGGCGGTGATGACCGGGTACAGATTTGTCACTGCGGGCGGGACCTGGAACTGCACGTAGTAGCCCAGATAAGCGTTCGTTTTCCAATAAGTTCCGCTTCCCAAGGTGTACTGCCAGCCGTTCAGCGGGGACCACTTGCCACCGATGGTGTTGGTGCAATTTATGTGGGCCATCGCGTCTTCGACCCCGGCCTCCGCCACCACGACGGCATCATTCCACGCCCGCGCGCGGGTTACCGAAAAATGCTGGGTCTGGACCATCAAAAGATAGCTGCCCATCAGGATGCCGAGAATAGCGCCGATCAGCAGCGTCACGATCAAAACGCTGCCTTTATGTTTGTTCGATTTTTTGTGTTGAAATTTCATGAGACTTTTTTGTTGCGGATCACGATCTGAGCTTGTTGCATCTCCTCGGTGGTAAGTTTATTGCCCAGAACGGTGCGGGAGCACCTCCAGGCCACGCCGACGATCTTGCACTGCGAACTGCCGGTCGCGCTGGCAAAGCTGCCGTCCGACTGAAGAACATTGTTATACACAGAGAAAGCCAGCGAATCACAAGCTGTCAGCAAGACGTTGGTTTTTGTCCCACTTGCCCCACTCCATTCTTCGTTCAGGTTTCCAGAGGTTTGGTCGTACCGGTAAGTGAGCGTGGTGCCGGCGCCATCGTAATTGAAAACCAGCACGGCCGGCCCGGAGCTGGTCAAGTCTTTTGACTGCCGGATTTTCTTGGTCATCTGGTCCAGCGCGTTGCGGCTGGTTCGGTCCATGTCTATATAATTGCCCATCTCGACGAAACTGCGGCTGCTGGTCATAAAAACCGCCGCCATGAACGTGAGCACCAGCGACGCAACGCCCAACGAAACTATCAGTTCCACCACGGTCATGCCGCCGGCCCGTCTGCTGGAGTCTTTGATCGGCCTCAACGTTAGTGATTTCATTTAGGTTGGTTTAGAATTGATTACTTGGGAGAAACGACATAGTTTTGAATCCCGTTCCGGGCGGCAAAGGTCTGCATGGAGCGAACCCGCTGCACGCCGCCGTTAGTCCAGGTGGCCGTGGCCGTGATCTTGAGAACGTCATTTGCATACCAAACCAGGCCACCATAGCCTGGGTTCAAGTCAGCTTTCGTAGCCACCGTATTGGTCAAAGCGACGCTATAGACGGCGCCGCCGCGCCCGTTACTCTGGTCGGTCGGATCGTAGTACTCAGTGCTGGTGGGCGGATTGAGTGTGGGGTCCTGGATCTGAGCGAAGTTGCACATCCGTATCTTTTCCATGCGCTGCACCAGGATCTGGGTGGCCCTGAGGTCTTCGCGGACCACGCGCGTCGCCTTGAACCCGTAAAGGAAACTGGTGTAGAGCGACAGGAGCATGACCGACCCAGCCGCGACAGCTATGAGGGATTCAGCCAAGGTGAAGGCGGAGGCTGAAGCCCGCGCGAGTTGGTTAGTTGTGGGTCGATCAATGTTCATCGGGCATCCTTGTTCAGAAACGTCTTTAGCACTGTCATTTTAATCACGAAATCCAGGCCGTATATTCTAGTTTGTTACTTGACTGCCTTTTTACCATGAGCGCCGTAGACCCACAACCGGGCCAGGGCCGGGACTTGCTCCCGGTGTCTTCATGGAATTGCTGCCAGGGGATTCCCCGGTGGTTCGCAAATATGCAATTGTTTGAGCTCTCATACAAAAAGCTCCAGCCAGGATAAGTCCTTGGAGCCTATCACCTATCACGCGTCACTCTGCCGGAATGCTTCAAGAATTGCAACGCGGAGGACTACGGAGACCATCGCGCAAGGTACGGATGATTTGAAGGGATCTTCATTGAAGAACGCTTTCTTCAGTCTGCCGACCAGTCAAAATCCAAGTGCGCCGCTGCCCTGGGCCAATAAGTCCTTTAAGTGGCTGCGGGACCCAATCACAACCGGCTATCGTCGCCCAGTTTGGGTGCCGTTCGTGTGTACCACGTAAGCCTCCCGCCTCACTGGGACCGACTGCCGGAAGCTGTGCCCCAAAGTTGAGTGAGCACGAACCATGCCGCAAGCGTCCCACGCAAGTGGGACCGGCTGCCGGAAGGTTGCGCGCTCAGGGAACGAACGGGCCAGTGCTTCACCGAGAGGGGCGTTGCTGCGCTGCGACCGACATCGGCCTCATCGTCAAGGGGTCGCGCAAAGGCAGCTCAGTTAGATGGCCTCCGGCCAGTTCGGTTAGTTTTATCGGGTGATCCGGGTGGCCGTGCAAAATCTCATCTTTGCGGCCAACCACCAGAATGACCAGTTTGCCGGGGGTCAGATATTTTTTTGCCACGCGGAGCACGTCTTCTTTGCCGACCGCCTCGATGCGCGCGCGAAATTTTTTCCAGTAGTCCGGCTCTTTGGCAAAGCGGCCGGTAATCTCGTCTTGGGCGAAGGTGCTGACGGTTTGGCCTTTGGTGGCGAAGGTGCGCGGGAAACGGTCAATGAACCCCCGTTTGGAGGTGTCCAACTCGCCATCGCTCACTGGCTCGGCAGCCAGCCGCTTCATCTCCTCCAACACCAGAGACGCCGCGTAAGGCACCGTGCGCGATTTGGACTGGAACCCCGCGGTGAACGTCAACGGATAATAAACGCCTCCGGGAAAGCTTGAGTGGGCATCGTAAGCCAGCCCCTCATCGGACCGCACGCGATTGACGATGCGCGAAGTAAAGCCGCCGCCGCCGAGGATGTCGTTCATGACCGTCACGGCGAAGTAATCCGGATCGTCCCGCATGATGCCCGGCAGCATCATCGCTACGCGGCCCTGGTTGACGTCCTTATCCACCAGATAAATCCCCGCGGCAGCGAAAGCTGTGGTGGTGGGAATGGGCGCCGGCGGCTGGCCCGTGAACGGCCAGTCCGCAAACAGAGCCTCAAGCTTCTGCACCATCTGGTCCCGGTCAAAATCCCCGTTGACTGCCACAATGAAATTCGATGGGTAGAACCCTTGCTGGTGAAAATTCTCCAGGTCCGCCCGCGTGATCGATTTGACTGAGGCAGCCGTCGAATAACGGTTGGCCCAAAACTTTTCGCCGAACGCCAGAAACCCCCGTTCGCGGCCTTCGATGGCGGCAGATTCGTCATTGCGCTCCTTCATGTCCTGAAGCATTTGCTGTTTGCGAAGAACGATTTTGTCGTCTTGAAAGCGCGGCGCGCTCAATACGTCGCGCAAGATGGCCAGCCCTTCTTCCAAGTCTTTGGAGAGCAGATTCAGGCGCACGCTGCCTTGGGTCTCGCCGACGGCCGAATCTAAATGGGCAGCCAGAAAAGCCAGACGCTCATCCAGTTCTTCCGCGGTTTTGGATTTCGTCCCTCCTCGGCTGAGCAAATAGCCGGTCAACTCAGCCAGCCCCTCTTTGCCCGCCGGGTCGAGATAGTCACCGGCGCGCGCCAAGACCACGATATTTACCAGGGGCAATTGGCGGTCCGGCGCCACATAAGCCACCGGGCCGGTACGAAGCGTGATCCGGAATGCTTCAGGCGCGGGCGGCTCATAAACCAGCGGGGGGAAAGTGAGTTTTTCCGGGCGGCGAGGAATGGCTTTGCTGTCGGCCGCAGTGGCGCTGAAGGTAAACCAGCAGCAAAGAAGAAAGGTGGTGAGGCCGGACGCTTTGAAGAAACGGGCGGGCACAAGTCGGGTGCGATTAAGACCGTCGGTCACGCGGGCGGCTGCCGGCTGAAGCCGGCGTTCCGCACGCGCTCGCAACGCCGCCTTTAGGCGGCAGCGCCTCGGTGTGACTGACAGTTGAACGTTGGAAATTGACTTCATTGCTTCTCCTCAGTCGGCTTTTCAGAGGGCGCAGTTTCTGGCTTGCGCGTATAGATGGCCACCGCCCGATTGGCCCTGGCAAAATACTGGTTGGCCACGCGTTTTACGTCGGCAGCGGTCACGGCCTGAATCTTCGGTCCGGCCTCGTTGATCTCGCGCCAATCGCCTTCGCCGTCGTTTTGAATCAACTGCATTAGAATCGGGAAGTTCGAGGAAAGCCGCCGGTACTCGAAGGCAGCGAAATTGTTCTTCACTTTTTGCATTTCTTCAGCCAGGACCTCTTCTTTTTTCAATTTCTCCAGGTTCTCGTAAATGCCTTGTTCGACTTCCTCGGGTTTGTGTCCTTCCCTGGCCTCGCCGCCGGCATTGAAGTAGCCGCCCCATTTCTGCGAGGTTTGATCCGCATAAACTTCCGTCGCCACCTCGCTGCCGAGCACCAGCCCTTTGTAAAGACGCCCGGTGCGAGTGGACAAAATCTGGCCGAGAATCTCCAGAGCATAGGAGTCATGATGCGCGAACGGCACGGTGTGCCAGAGGATGTCCACCTGCGGATTAGTCTCGGCCTCGGCGTACATCCGCTTCTCGGCGGCCTGTTTAACCTCCATCGTGACCACGTCAGGCGGGTTCTTTGCGCCGCGCGGGATGCGCTCGAAATATTTCCTCGCCAGTTCCTCAGTTTTTTCCAGGTTCAAGTCCCCGACGAGCATCAGAGCGATGTTTTGCGGTGAATAATAAAGGGAGTAAAAGTCGTCGGCCTGGGCCTTGGTGATCGCCGGAATGTCCGATGGCCACCCAACGGTCGGCCAGTTGTAGGGAAGCGCCTCCCAGAACATGGCGTTGAATTCCTCCTGAAACTTGCCCAGCGGAGTCGAATCGGTCCGCATTCGCCGTTCTTCGAAAACCACGTCGCGCTCGGCATAAAACTCGCGGAAGACCGGATGGAGGATGCGCTCGGATTCCATCCACATCCACAGTTCGAGCTTGTTGGCTGGCACAACGACGAAATAGGCGGTTAAGTCTTCGGTCGTGAACGCGTTCATGCTCGAGCCGCCTGCGCCGCTGTAAATCCGGTCGTACTCATTCTTGACTAGGATGTCCCGTTGCCGGGCGACGAGTTGGTCGAACTCCTTTTCCAGTTGCTGGTAGCGTTCGGTTTTATTTTCGGGCTTGAGCAGGTCGTCAATTTCACCGCGGCGATATTCAGCCCGCATCTTTTTCTCTTCCTGCCGCATTTGGTCGCGGAGGCGTTCCTGAGCGGCGATGATTTGGAGGTCCAGTTTGTAATTCCTGGTGCCGACGGTAGGCGTTCCTTTGAACATCATGTGCTCGAAGAGGTGGGCGGTGCCGGTAATGCCGGGCCGTTCGTTGGAGCTGCCGACATGGGCAACCCAACCGCCGGCGATGGCAGGCTCATCCTGCCGCTGGACCATCAGGAGCCGCATCCCATTCGACATTGTCTTCTCGACGACGGGCACCTTTTGAGCGGCCAGCGGCACAACCAAGCTCAGGTGGAGGACCCATACCAGGAGGATAAGACTGTCTGGCGCGCTGATTCTGGGTTTTGGAGTGAGAGGGTTGCGCGTCTTCACGTTTCAAGGTAAGCCACGTGAGGTCGAGCGCAAACGAAATCCGCAGATTCGGGCTGGTTATATCGGGCCGACAAGTTATGTTGCACGAAAAACCGATTCTGTGGCAATAATACAATGACACCGAGGAATTGATTTAGGGGATGATGAAGAAAATGCCAGGTGGAACCGAAACGAAATAGCGCGAGTGTCCGACGCACGGTCTGCGCTGCATCGACTCCATTCGGCTTTCAAGATGAGACCGATCCTGCAGGAGGAGTTCAGGAAGTTCTTGGAGCGCGACCACGTCCCGTATGACGAGCGACATGTGTGGGATTGAAACCGCGGCAATCATTGCCGGGCCGCCGTTCGCCTCTCGGGGATGTTCGATTGGAACGTGCGGCGTGCGACGAATTTCGCCCCTACAGGGCGAGGAAGATATGGTTGCGACGCTGTCCCAGGGCGATGCCCTGGGCTGTAGAGTCGTTGCGCCTTTGGCGCGAAGCATCACCTGTCCCTCAGCCCGAAGGGCTTCAACTCATCAGCCCAGGGCAACGCCCCGGGAACTCGTCCACAAAACAATCTTTCAGCCCTGAAAGGGCGCCACCCGATATGCCCCAATCCCTCTCTAAAGTTCTCGTTCACCCGCTACTCCATTCCTCCATCTCATGCGGATTATTAACTTAAACCCGACTGCGGGCATCGGCGCCACGGCCTGGTTCGTCGAGCTGGAAGGACATCGGCTGCTGATGGACGCAGGCACTCATCCCAAACTCGAGGGCCGCGAGAGTTTGCCTCGCTATGACCTGATCAAGAATGAAGAACTGGACGCCATAGCCATCTCGCATTGCCATCACGATCATGTCGGGTCGCTGCCCGTGGCGCTGCGCTACTTTTCCGGGGCGCACGTGCTGATGACGGAGTTGAGTTATTTCCTGGTGGAACGGGTGCTGCACAACTCGGTCAACGTCATGAAGCGCCAGCGCGATGAGTTGGGCATCAGGGAGTATCCCCTCTATAGCCATGATGAAGTGGACGACATCGTGCCGTTGTTCCAGGGTTTTAGATACCAGCGCCAGGTGGATTGGGCCGCGTTCCCCAAAGCCCGCGCGGGTTTCCGCTCACCGACGCTTGAATTTCATGACGCCGGCCACGCTCTGGGCTCCGCCGGCATCCTGATCCGGGGCCAAAAACAGACCCTTTTTTTCACCGGCGATGTCTGTTTCCATGACCAAACCATCTTGAAGAGCGCCCAGTTCCAAGGCGTCACGGCCGACGTGCTGATCATGGAAACCACCCGCGGCAACCGTGCGCTGCCGCCCGGTTTTTCGCGGCAGGGTGAAATCGCGCGGCTGACTGAGGCCCTCCAGCGCGTGCTCCAACGGAAAGGCTCGGTCCTGATCCCGACCTTCGCCTTGGGCCGCACCCAGGAAATTCTGGCGTTGCTGGCCCTCCTGTTGGGCGAAGGCAAACTGAAGCCGCAACCGATTTACATCGGCGGACTTGGCCGCGTGTTTACCGAAATCTATGATTTGGAATCGCACCGCACGCATCGCCAACATCCGCACCTCCAACTGCATGAAGCGTTGAATTTGGTTGTGCTCGAACAGGGGCAAGCCGAGAAAATGAAATTGAGCGGCGGACGCCTCTTTGTCATTACCGCCGGCATGATGAGTGAAAACACCGCCGCGCATGACCTGGCGCTGCGCATGATCGGCGACGAACAACAGGCCATCTTTTTCGTCGGCTACGCAGATCCGGACACCCCGGGCGGCCACCTTAAAGCGGCCCAACGCGGCCAAAAGTTCCTCTTCAGCCGCAGCGGCGGCGAGGTCACCCGCCTGTGCGAAATCCAAGATTTCGATCTGACGGCCCACGCCAACCGTGATGAGCTGCTTGAGTTCGTCGGCCAGGTCCAGCCACGCGCGGTTTTGCTGGGCCACGGTGAGGACGACTCGCGCAACTGGTTCGAGGAGCAAATCCGCGCCCGCTACCCGAAAATGAAAGTGATTCAACCCAAGCCCGGTGAGTCCGTGGAGGTGTAGGGCAGCGCGCCCTCTACAATCAAGGGGGGAGCTGCTGCGATAGTAAGGGACCGTCACGGATGGCACGGATGGGAAGGGACTGCGACCACAAGCATTAACCTAAAGACCTAAAGCCTAAATCATGTGGCAGAACATGGCGTCGCGAAGCTTTGGTTCGAACCAGGTGCTCTTGGGCGGCATGACCCCACCGGCGTCGGCGACGCTCAGGAGCTCTTCGATACTGGTCGGGTACATGGAGAACGCGCAGGCGTATTGGCCTTCGTTGACCAGTTTCTCCAGTTCGGCCACGCCGCGAATGCCGCCGACGAAGTTGATTCGCGCGCTTGTGCGCGGGTCGGCGATGCCGAAAACTGGATCCAACACGTACTTTTGCAACAATGTTGCATCGAGCTTTTCAATCGGGTCGGTCGTGGCGGCGAAGCGCGGACGGAAATGCAGCATCTGCCACTTGCCGCCGAGGTAAAAACCGACTTGATGCCTGCGCGTTGGTGAAGCGGCGCCGTTGGGGTGAATGACAAAAACCCCATCGAGTTTTTCCAGTAATTGCTTCGGAGTCAGCCCGTTTAATTCCTTGAGCACGCGGTTGTAAGGGAGGACCTGTACCTGGTTGTGCGGGAAGATAACGCTGAGAAAAAAGGCGCTGTTCTCCTCCCCTGACGACGCTCCGCGCTCGGCCCCTCGTCGGCTTTGATAGACGCGCGCGGCAGCGGCACAGCGATGGTGCCCGTCAGCGATGTAAAGGCATGGGACCCGGGCGAACTCGGCTTCGATAGCCGCGATCTTCTCCGGGTCGGTAATGACCCATGCAGTGTGGCTCACGCCGTCGCTTGCGGTGAAATCCACGTTCGCCGGCCCAGCGCAGCTCTCGGTGAGGAGTTCGTCAATCCGTTGGTTGGCGCGAAAAGTGAGGAAGACGGGCCCGGTCTGTGCGTGGAGCGCTTCGATGTGCTGCAGACGGTCTTCTTCTTTATCTGGCCGGGTCAGTTCGTGCTTGCGGATGATGCCCCGGAGGTAATCCTCGCAACTGGCCACGGCGACCAGCCCGACCTGGCGATGGCGGCCCATGATTTGGCGGTATAAATAAAAATATGGCGCCGGGTCCTGCCGGAGCGCGCCTTGAGCAATCAGCCGCGCGAGATTTTCTTTTCCTTTGGCATAGATTTCCGGCGCGTGGGGGTCGCTCGAAGGCGCCAGATCAATTTCCGGTTTGCTGACGTGGAAAAAGCTCAGGGGATTGCTGGCCGCGATTTGGCGGGCCTCTTCCGAGGACACCACGTCATAGGGCAGTTCGCAAATGCGCTCTGCGAGCTCCGGTCTCGGCCGCCAGGCGGCAAACGGCTTAATGCGGGCCATAAGCGCGCGGGAAGGTAGGGATGAAAGTTGAGAAACGCACGCGGAAAGTTGGGGGCGGGAAGATCGCGGCGAGATCGGCCAGGAAAATCCGGTCCAACCCGGCTAGAAACTTGCAGCGGGTGCGATCAAAAGTGTCGGGCACCACTCCCGCCGAGACACGCTGCGAAAGCGGGAGCAAGCTCCACGCACTTATACGCTGACGCGACGTTCAAGCGCTCCTGAACCACGCGAAGCATATGGAATGCGTCCAGCTTGCTGGCGCTTTTCCGCCGAACGCACGCAAGTGACCGACAGTCCTAATCGCACCCCCTTGCAGCTCCGCGCTTGACCAACCGCAGCGGAACAGCCAAGGATCGGGTATGCGCAGAATCTTTCTTTGCCTGAGCATCATCGCGCTTGAGGTCGTGGGCTCAGCCGCTGCAGATTACACCCTCCACGTTTTTCAAAAGAGCCAGCTTAACCGTGAGTTTTGGGCTGAGGGCGCCAACTTTGGCGATTTCAACCGCGACGGACAAATGGACATTGTTTGCGGTCCCTACTGGTATGAAGGCCCCCAGTTCAAGAAACGCCACGAGTTTTATCCCGCCAATGCCACTTTTACTCGCAAGAAAGCCGACGGCATCGAAGAAACCATAGCGGGCTTCGAAGGCGGACTTGGGACCAACAATGTGTACTCGGACAACTTCTTCAGTTTTGTCTATGACTTCAACGGCGATGGCTGGATGGATATTCTGGTCTATGGGTTCCCAGGCAAGGAGGCGGCTTGGTATGAAAACCCCAAAGGCCGCGACGGACATTGGCAGCGCCATATCATCTTCAATGAACTTGATAACGAGTCGCCCGGCTTTGCAGATGTGACCGGGGACGGCAAACCGGAGATGGTTTGTTGCTCGGGCGGCTACCTTGGGTATGCAGAGGCGGACTGGAAGGACCCAGGGGCGCCGTGGAAGTTCCATCCCGTCACGCCCAAAGGCGAATGGCAGCGGTTTACGCACGGATTGGGCTACGGCGACATCAACGGCGACGGACGCGTTGACCTCCTTGAGAAGGACGGCTGGTGGGAACAGCCCGCGTCGCTGGCCAACGATCCGGTTTGGAAAAAACATCCCTTTGCTTTCGGGGCCGGTGGCGCGCAGATGCTGGTGTACGACGTGAATGGCGACGGGCTGAACGATGTGATCACCAGCATCGCCGCGCACGGTTACGGGCTGTCGTGGTTCGAGCAGGTCAAAGGAGACGGGGAAATTACTTTCCGCGAGCATGTCATTCTGAACAAGGGACCATCAGCCAATCGTTACGGGGTCACCTTTTCACAGTTGCACGCGCTCGACCTGATTGATGTTGATGGCGACGGCTTGAAGGACATCGTCTCCGGCAAGCGGTTCTGGGCGCACGGCCCTCATGGCGATCCGGAGCCGAACTCACCGCCGGTCCTGTACTGGTTCAAACTGGTGCGGTCCGGCAAAGGCGAGGCCGATTTTGTTCCGTACCTGATCGACAACGATTCGGGCGTGGGCACACAAGTGGTCGCCGGAAACATCAGCAACCAACATTACCCCGACATCGTGGTGGGGAATAAAAAGGGCGCGTTCATCTTTCGGCACCAGGTGAAGAAAGTCAGCCAGGCGGAATGGGAGAAGGCGCAGCCGAAATCAATTCAAGCAACCAGTGCTGACGCAAAGGCACAAGCCAAATGAAAACGACACTACCAGGGAACACCGGCTCCTGGGCAGGGTACGGCCCGGACGAAAGCGAGCCATCTGTCGCTCGTGCCTATCACGGCCGCCAAGTCTTGGAGATGCGGAAGATTCCCGCTGGCTGCTTTCTACTGGTGCTGCTGCTTTTCTCGAGCGCCGTCGCGGTCCTCGCCGATGCGTCGGCGACGAGCGTAAGCATCCGGTTTACCGGCACGGACTTCGAGGGCCGACCGACGTTCCAACTCGAATGGAACGCAGTGTCCAATGCCACTTACCAGGTGCAACGGTCTGCCAGCCTGGCTCCGGGTGTGCCGTGGGAAACACTGGACATTGTCACGCCGGCAGGGACCACCGGGCAACTCGAAATCAAAGGCCGGTCAATTCCGGAGAACTCCGCCCAGTTCTACCGGCTCCTGCTGCCGCAGCCGGAAATTTTCTCCGTCGAACCGGCGGTGATCGCGCCGGGCGTGACGGTGGATTTGTATGTGCTGGGCCAGTGCTTCCAAAGCAACGATGTGGTGCGGATCAATGGCGTGGACCAGACCAACGTTCTTTTCGTCAGTTCGAGCCTGGTGCGCAGCCCCATATTCACTCCGGGCTCCTCCGGAACTTACACCGTCCAATTGGTGCGCGCCGGGGTGGTGCTTTCCTCCTTCGACGTGACGAGTGCCGACGTGGCCAGCGCGCCGGAACTGGTGTTGCAGGGGCCGCCGGAATTGCCGCCGGCCAGTCCAAGCTGCAATCAAGTCAAGAGGTCCAAGAGCAACCTCTCCAACAATCGCACCAGCGGCGGCGGGGGTGGCGGGGACAGTGGCGCAAAGGTGAGCTTTGAGGTTCAAGAGGGCAAGAAGGGTCTCAACGCGGTGAACGTCAGGCAGGCCCGGGTCGCCGGCGGTGGCGGCGGTATTGGCCCGTCTATTGAGGGGGAAACCGATGAGTCTGCTGTTGTCAACCTCCTCTCCGACCCACCGAGACCGCGTGAAATCATGGCTGATGTCTTCAGGGGGCATGCCGACCTGCTCGATTGCTTCGACGATCCGGGGATTGCTCTCTGGTCCGGCGAAGTGCAGCAACAGGTCGTCGATCTCGCCGTGGAAGGCCGCGGCCTCGATTTCATTTGGGCGCGCACTTATCACTCGCGCATTGTCCCGCCCAGCGGGCCTACTGCCGGCGGCCAGCGGTGGACGCTTTCATACGACGTGCGTTGGGCGCCGAACAGTTCGGGCGGCATTGATGTCTTGGATGGCACAGGCCGCAAAGACAC
>WNGL01002972.1_pt1 | contig 20422 bp, 19 predicted proteins | sample 5400591 | NCBI WGS metagenome assembly WNGL01 (sample SAMN13153377, study PRJNA577476) | soil metagenome | isolation source: 80 cm soil or saprolite under Garry oak tree replicate 1 | place: USA:California | collected 2016-06-15 | reverse complement strand
GCCCGGCAGCCCGGCTCGCCCGGCGAGGAGCGTCGCGCGCTCATGGCGCTCGTCGCCTGCCCGGTCGCCGCGATCGGGACGGCGCGCAAGCACCGCGACGCTTCCCTCGCGGCGCGCGCCTTCCCCGACCCCGTCCCGTCGCTCGACGGCGTGTACGCCTGCGGCTATGCCGCCGAGTCGTCGTTCGGCGCCGCGAGCTGGCTCGTCGTCCGGCCCGGCGGGAACGTCCTCGTGGACTCACCGCGGTTCGCCCGCCCGCTCCTGGAACGGGTCCGCGCGCTGGGCGGCGCGCGCTGGCTCTTCCTCACCCACCGCGACGACGTCGCCGATCACGCGCGCTGGGCGGAGGCGCTCGGCTGCGAGCGCGTCCTGCACCGGCGCGACGTGACCCACGGCACCCGCGCCGTCGAGCGCCAGCTCGAGGGCGAGGCGCCGGTGGCGCTCGCGGACGACCTCGTCGTCGTGCCGGTGCCAGGGCACACGCCCGGCTCGGCGGCGCTCCTCTGGCAGGACCGGTGCCTCTTCACCGGCGATCATCTGTGGGGCGACGCGGACGGGCGCCTCGGCGCCGGCCGCTCGGTCTGCTGGTACGACTGGGGAGAGCAGACCCGCTCCATGGAGCGGCTGCTCGAGCACCGGTTCACCTCGGTGCTGCCGGGGCATGGCCGGCCGTGGCGGGCCGCGAGCGTCGAGGAGGGGCACGCCGCGGTCGCGGGGGTCGTGGCGGAGATGAAGAGCGGGCGCTGAGGGCGCGCGGACGCCTGCAATGTCAGGGCAGGAGCGATGCCGTGAATAGCGCCGTGAGCACCGCGTAGCAGCTGCCCACCGGCGACCCGGTGATCTGCTGCACGTTCAGGTCGGGCAGCGGGGCAGGCGACGTCTGGGCGGTCGGCGAGTTCGGACCGCGACTTCTCTCTTGGTACAGCAGAGGTAGCCACGGGCCGCGGCGGGGGCCCTCGTCGCCCCCCCCGCAAGGCGTCACTTTCCGCCCGCCGCGAACAGGGAAGCGGTGTGCGCGAGAAGTTCCTTGCCGCCCGTTGCGCCGTGGCCAGGCACGACGATGCTGGCTCGCGGATAACGCTTCCGCAAAGCGGCGATCCCCTTCGCCCATTGGACGGGATCGATCTCGGCGACATTCCCGAGGCCCATCGCCGCGATGGCCTTCACGAAGCACCCGCCGTCGAGAACGCGGTGCTCTGGCAGCCACACGACGATGTTATCTTCGGTATGGCCGTGACCGGGATACCAGATCTCGAGCGAGATGCCCGAGAGCACCAGGTATTCCTCCGGTCGGATTTCGTGCTCTGGCACGATTCGGCCAGCTTCGCGCGCGAGCGTGCGGGTCTTGCTGAATCCGTGGAGCGCGATGCCTCGCGCTCTCGCCGCACCGAGACCTCCGGCGCGATCGACATGCCAGTGGGTAACGATGACTTCGTGAACGGGGCGGCGAAGCGTTGTCTCCGCCCAGGCCAGCACCGGTTCGGTTTGCGCGTCCGTCGCTGGGGTGTCGATGAGCACCGACGCAGCGGCTCCCGAGACCAGTAGAGCGTTTGACTCGACGTCACCGAAGCCGTCGAGTGAGCTCACCGACCGAATCAGCCACACGCTCGCCGCGAGCGGACTTGCCCATACGCGGTCTCCGAGGCGGACCTCGCTTGCCGCCACCGCGCCGAGCGGTGGCCCGACAAGCATCACGGCTGTGATCGCGGCTCTGCGCCAAGCTCGCATCCGCCATGCGTAGCACACCCGAGTTCAGTCGCAACGACCTGATCGATCACGCGCTGTGTCACCCGCACAGCGGAACCCGTGGCCAATACGGGAACTGCCAGCGATAGATCGGATGGGACAATCGAACGGCTCGACGAGGCCGGCGCCGATGCCGCAGCCCGGAGCGGCCGAACGTTCCAGATGAGTCCCTCGACCCGTCGCAGGGAACCCGCGGCGTCGAGCACCATCTTCGCAGCGCTGCCTGCGACTTCTGCGATCGCTGGACCACCCACCAGCGGGATCGCGCACAGCGCTGCTACAATCGCCTGCAGGTCATCGTGACTGGTCACAGGCGCCGCTGGCGCCGGCAACCCATAGACCCTGCTCAACTCCGCCAGGTAGGGCGCCAACTCAGGTTTTGCGGCCTTGCCCGGCAGCGGCCGTAGCCCGCTCGAACGCCACGCCGATGTCGGATAGCACTCGAGCACCATGTACGCGGGGGCCGGGGCGGCGGCCTGCTGGACCTGATTCGCGAGTATCACGTTCGGCCGCGCCAGCAGGTCAGCGAAGAGGTCGATGCAGAACTCGATCCACGCTCGCTGTGTCGCAGGATAGGTTCGGGGATACGTGCCCGTTTTGCCCTGGGTCCTGCACGCGTACTCGCAACGCCTACCGACCCCGGGTGTGCCCAGGGGCGTGGCCGGATCCCTCCAGCCCTGAGGACCATCGAAGGCCACGGCGCGGACGCCTGATGCCCGCACGTACGCGTCGATGGCGTCCGCGAGTGCCAGAGGCGTCAACCGGTCGGTCGGCCACCGTAGGGCCGGAGCCACGACAGCAGCAATGCACCCGAGTTGCTCGTCGAACTCCAGCACGGCAGTTCCATTTGACGCCCAGGAGCTGCTAGCCAGATCGACGCCGAGTACCTTCTTCATGGCTCCGTACCTGTAGGTTGCAAGGATGGGCTCCGGCCAGGACCTTCTCCGCCGCGCGCCGGACCGCCTTCTCCTCCTTCGTCGCGGGCGTGGCCGCCTCGACGACGAGCGCGCGTGCGACGGCCGCCTCGACGTCCGGGTGGACCGCCGCAAGCTTCAGGTAGACGCTCGCGAGCTTCGGCCACGCTGCGTCCTCGCGCCGCGACGCCAGCCTCGCACGCGAGCTGGCCAGCCGCTCGAGCAGCGCGTGCTCGACGTCGCCCGGCGGGAGCCGCTTCAGCACCTCGAGAGAGACCTTGCGCACCACGAGGTCGGGGCGCTCCTCGAGCGTTCCGACCAGCGGCTCGACCGCGGCGGCGCCCATGGCAAGCAGTGCGTCCCCGATCGTCTGGGGCTTCCATCCCTCCGCGAACGCGTCCAGGAGCGGGGCGAGACCGCGCCGGTCGCCAAGCCGACCGAGCGCGACGGCGGCCACCTTCGCGCGCTCCTCTTCGTGGGCGCGCGCCGCGAGCATCCGCACGAGGGCGTCCACCGACTCGGTGTCCGCGAGCGCCCCCAGCGCGCGCAGCGCGGCGAGTCGAACCGCGCCTGCGGCGTCGCCGGCCGCTGCCGCGCGCAGGGCAGGGAGGGCGGAGCGGTCCCCCGATTCCTCGAGCTCGTGGACGGCCGCCAGCCGCTCCTCCTGGAGCGGCGCCTCGCGCAGCCGCTGGATCGCCGCATCCACCCTGGCGTGCAGGGTGGCGAGCGTCGCGGCGTAGTCCTCGCCGCCGAGCCGCGTGAGCTTCCGGAACACCCCCATCAGCCCGCCGCTCCGCTCCTGAGCTCCGCCGGCCGCCTCCTGCGCGGCAAGGGCCGTCGTCGCCTCTACCCGAAGGAGCGGATCCGTGGAGCCCTCTCTCACCTTCGAGAGGAGCCCCCTCGCGTCCTCGCCCCCGACCGCCGCGAGCACCTTCACCGCGGTGAGCCGCGCGACGCGCCCCGTGGGGAGGGAGAACGCGCGCTCGGCCGCGGCGATCGCCGCCGAGCCGCGCGACGCGCAGGCCCGCACGACGAACGGGCTCGCGTTCCCGTCGGCCCAGGCGGAGGCGACCCGCGCAGCGAGCTTCTCCGCCGGCATCGCCTGGTAGTAGCCGTCGAGGTGCCAGGCCGCCTCGTAGCGCCCGATCCTGCCGGCGGCGCGCAGCTTGTCGACCTCCTCCGGCTCCAGCGGCTGCTCCGGCCGCTGCACCAGCACGCTCTCCCAGGTCGGCGAGGCCGCCAGCGCCGCGCGCTCGACCTCCACGGTGCCGAGTAGGCGAACGAGCGCGATCTCGAGCACCTGGTAGACCTTGACGAGATCGTCCAGCCGGTCCGCCGGCTCGGGGCGGCGGGCGGCCGCGTCGAGCAGGCCGGCCGGCTTCGCGAGGCCGAGGTCGCGAAGCCGCGCGGAGAGCGCGTCGGCGGCGCGCGGAACCACGCCGCCGAGTCCGGTCACGAGCAGGTGCACCAGCTCCTCGCGAACCTCGGCCAGCGCGATCGCGGCGACGGAGGCGCCCGCGCGACGCGCCGCCTCGAGCGGGGAGGTCGCGTCGACGGGGGCCGCGAGAGCGCCGTCGACACCAAGCGTCACGAGGGCGGGCCCGTGCGCGGTTTCGACCGCCGCGGCGAGCGGCGTGAGAACAGGGAGCGCGGCTTCCAGATTGACGTCGCCGGCGAGCGCGAGGAGGCGGGCCGAGCGCAGCACGGCTGCGAGCCGCTCCTCGAGCGCGGGATCCGACGCGAGGTGCAGCGCCGCGCCGTCGGCGTCCATGGCGAGGAGCCGCCCCCCGCGGGCGAGGAGCGCCTCGACCCGGACCGCGACCGGGAAGGCGTCGGGCGCGAAGGGATCGCGCCGGTGCTCCGCGAAGGCGGCGAGCGCCGCGCCCGCCGACGGCAGCGCGCTGGCGGAGAACGCCCGCACGCCGGCCGCGTCGAGCGGCACGGCCTCGCAGGCGGCGGCGAGCTCCAGCCGGTGCGGCGTGTAGCCCGGGAAGACCGAGCCGCGCGCGGTGGGCTGCCGCTGGCCGGCGCGGCTGCGCAGCGGCTCGGCGCGCTTCGCGAGGAACGCCGGCAGGATCTGCTTCTCGGCGTGATGGCGGCCGGTCGCGAGGTCGAGCAGCCGGCGCTCGCGGATGACGAAGCCGTCGGCAGTCTCCCGCGCGAGGAAGGCGTACTCCACGAGGTCGAGCCCGTCGGCGGGGGTACGGTCTTCCTTGCGCCAGCTCCTCCCGACCAGCTCCTCGGCGTGGCGGTCCTCCAGCGGTTCACCGTCGAGGTGCCGCTCGAGCTTGCGCACTGCGAGCAGCATGTCCACGAGGAGCCCCGCGTAGGCCGTGGCGTCCAGCGCGGCCCGCTGCCCGGCGTCGAGCAGGTCGGCGAGCGCGAGCGCCTTGGCCGACAGCCGGCGGAGACGCCCCTCCCGGAGCGATCCCGCGAGCGCACGGATCTGGTCGGTCCGCCCCGGCGCGAGGGAGGCGACGCCGGAGGTTGCGAGCTCGCGGACCAGGGTGCCCGCTTGCTCCACGCCGCGTCGCAGCAGCTCCTTCGGGTCGGTCTTCCCCGTCTTCACTGCGCGCTTCTTCGCGCCGCCCGCCGGTGCGGCCGCCTCGGGTGGCGCCGCGTCGCTGACGGCGAAGGCCTCCGGCGCGCGCTGCCACGCGACGAGGAGCGCCGCCGCATGCTTGCAGACCGGTCGGGACCGCGCCGCCATGCAGGTGCAGCGGGCCCTGGCCCCCCCGCCCTCCTCGAAGGCGGCGGAGACCCGGTACGGGGCGGCGCCGGAGCCCCTGGCTTCGGCGAAGAGGCGCACCTCGTGGCGAGAGAGGAGCGAGATCCCGTTCCCGTCGAGGATCCTCACGCCCTTCTCGAGCTCGGTGGCGTCCGCCACCAGGGCGCGCAGGTCGGAGAGGGAGAGGCGCGGCGCTTCGGCCATGGTCAGCGTCCTTCCGCTGCGAGGAGCGGCGCGAGGTCCTGCCCCTTCATCACCCGCTCGACGACGCGCACCAGCAGCCTCGGCGTGCAGCCGAAGCAGGGGATACCGAGCGCGCCGATCGCCTGCGCGGTCTCGTGGTCGTACGAAGGCTTCCCCTGGTCGGAGAGCGCCAGGAGCACGAGCGTCTTCACGTGGGAGTCCGCGAGCTGCCGCAAGCGGGCGAGGAGCGGCGCGCGGTCGCCGCCCTCGAAGAGGTCGGTGATGAGGATGAACAGGGTCCGCTCCGGCCGCTCGATGAACCGCTCCTGCACGTAGGCGACCGCCCGCTGGATGTCCGTACCCCCGCCGAGCTGGGAGGAGAAGATCAGCTCCACCGGATCGGAGAGGAGCGGCGTAGCGTCCACGACCTCCGTGTCGAAGAAGAGGAGGCGCGTGCGCAGCACGTCGAGCGACGCGAAGATCGCCGCCATGATGGAGCTGTAGACGACGCTCGTCGCCATCGAGCCCGACTGATCGACGGCGAGGGCGACGTCCCACTCGTGGTGGCGGCGCTGGTTGGCCCAGAAGTGGAAGCGCTCGGGGACGAGGCGGCGGCGCACGCGGTCCCAGGTCCTCAGGTTCGTCCGGACGGTCCGGCGCCAGTCGAGGTTGCGCAGCACGCGCAGCGGGCTGTGCCGGTCGCGGCGCAGCGCGCCGAGGATCGCGGTCCGCGTCTCCCCCTCGAGCTGCTTCCTCAGCTCCTCGACCACCTCGCGCACGATCTGGCGCGCCGCCTCCCGGGCGCGGTCGGGGATCATCCCCTTCGCCGCGACGAGGGTCGCGACCAGCTCGACGTTCCGCTCCAGGAACGGGAGCGTCTCCGGCTCGAACAGGAGCTGCGTCAGCCCCTTGCGATCGATCGCGTCCTTCTGGACCAGGGCGACGACGTCGTGGCTGAAGAAGTCGCGGAGGGCGGCGAGCCAATCGGGCAGGTAGGGGCGCGAGCGCCCCCCGCCGGCCCCCTTGGGCCCGTCGTCGTAGACGAAGGAGAGGGCGCCGTCGAGATCCCTCACGCGCACCGGATCGACCCCCAGCGCCGCCGCGCCCGCCTCGAGTCCCGCGAGGCCGAAGCCGCGGGAGGTCTGCTCCGCCCCCGAGCCGAGAGCGAGGCGCCAGCGCAGGAGCGCGTCGCGGTCGGTCGGGTCGAGGAGGTTCGGGTCGAAGTCCATGGCGTCGCTCAGAGTAGGTCGTCGAGCGCGGAGGAGAGGTCGGTGTCGAGCGCCTCGAGCCGCTTCTTGTCGGTCTCCGAGACGACGGCGCGCGCGGCCGCCGCCTGGCCGGTGAGCCCCCGCAGCGCGACGACGTTCTCGAGCAGGTAGCGCCGCTCCGTGGCGCCGAGCGGACCGAGCGCCCGGCGCAGCACCGGCAGCGCGTCCTTGAACCGGTCCGGCGGGAGCGCGCAGAGGAAGCCGTCGAGGGCCTTCACCACCGGCCGGCTCCGGACGAGCACGAGCGCGTTCACCTCGAGGAAGCCCTCGAGGAACGCAGCGCCGAGGCGGGGGTCGACCGAGCTCGCCAGCCGGCGCGCCGCGAGGGCCGTCACCTCCTCCTCGGAGAGGGCGTCGGCGAGGTAGAGGAGGCCGGCGGCGAGCCCCGCGGCGCCGGGGTGGACCGCCCAGGAGTCCGCGAGGGCGCGCGCCGCGCCGAGCCAGGCGGCGCGGTCGACGGCGGGCTGCGCGAGCGCGACCTCGTGAAGCGTCCGGAGCGCCCCCTTCACCGGGACGATCCCGGCGTCGTCGGCGCGGCAGGCGACGTCCACCCGCAGCACCGCCCGCTCGTAGACCCGCACGCAGAGCGCAAGGATCGCCTCCGTGCCGAGCCCGGGACCTCGCGAGGTGCCGAAGGAGACGAGGCCGGAGAGGGCGCGGCAAGCCCGCGCCAGAGAGGGCAGGTCGACGTCCGTCGCCGCGAGCCGCTCGCACCCGACGAGCGCGGTCTGGAGGGTCTCGGCGCAGCCGGCCACCGCCGACTCGAGCAGCACCTCCGCGGCAGCGCCCGAGGAGGTGGCCGCGGCCAGCGCGTCGGAGAGCACGCGCGTCGCGACCTGCTCGAGCCCGTTCCCAAGGACGATCTTCTCGACGAGCGCCACGTCGGTGGAGGGCGTCCACTGTGCCTCCCAGACCTCGCGGGCGCGCGCGAGCGCGGCCTGGCCCCCGGCCTCCTCGGCGGCGGCGGGGCGCGCCGACGCGGTGCGCGTGCCGTGGCAGAGGGCGTACGGGATCCCGGCGATCCGCAGGCGATGGAGGAAGATCGAGGTCCCGATCTCCACCGGGTTCGCGAGCTTCAGCGCGAAGGTCTCCGGCACGTCCTGCTCCGGCAGCCGCCGCCCGCGGACCTCGCGCCAGAACTCCTCCTGGAGGGAGTTTTGGCCGACGCGGGCGGTCACGCGGCCGACGGCCCGGCCGACGACCGTGGACCAGAGGAAGCCGTCGAGGTGGGCCGCCTCGCCGCGGCAGAGCGTGGCGATCGCGGCCTCGCGGACCTCGTCGAGCCCCGGCGCGTGCTTTCCCCGGTGGCGCGCGAGCGTCGAGGCGAGCCGGTACGCCTCGATGGTGTCCGCGAGCGACGCGGCGAAGCCCCTCAGCCTCAGGTGCTCGGAGAACTCCACGAGCACCTCGAGCGTCGCGCGCGTGAAGTTGCAGCCGGCGTCGTGCGCTCGCTGGTAGTAGCGGGGCGCGCGGTTCCCCGCGCCGTAGCCCGTCTGCTCCGCGAGGCGAGGGAAGCTGTAGGGGACGATGGTCACCGACGCGGCGACGGGCGACGGCAGCTCCGCCTCCCGGGAGGGATCGACGTCGCCCGCGGCGAAGGCGGCGGAGTGGGCGGCGCCGGTGACCACCGCGATTTCCCCGGGCGCGACGCCGGACGCGACCACCTCGGCGATCCGCCGCGCCATGAAGGCGTCCCGCCCCCCGTCGCCCGCCCGGCAGCGCAGCCGCACGAGGTCGGCGTACGCGAGCAGCGCCGCCCGGAAGCCCTCGGGATCGTGCGCAGGTGCCTCGAAGGAGGCCTCCCAGAACTCCTCGAAGCTCCGGAAGCCGCGGGCCCGGGCGGCCGCCTCTTCGAAGGTCAGGGCCGGCTCGCCGGCGGCACCGGGGTCCGGCGACTCCTGCGCGTCCTCGTCGCCGCCCTTCGGGCGCTCGTCGTGGGAGGCGATCGCGACGCCCACCGGTACGTCGATGAGGACCACGCGGACCCCCTGCTCGGCCGCCCAGCGCATCGCGACGTACTCCGGCGAATACGCGGCGAAGGGCCAGAGCGACGAGCCGGGCGTGCCGTCGGTCCGGTAGCCCAGGATGGCCACGGGCGGGACGGTGCCGGAATCGACGAGCGCGGCCACGAGCGGCTCGGCATCGGCCGGCGCCTCGATCAGCACGGCGCGGGGGCGCACGCGGTCGAGCACCGCGCGCACGATGGCGCTCGAGCGCGGCGAGTGGTGCCGCACCGGGACGAGGTGCACGCCCGCGAGGGCCGACAGGGTCACGGCTTCAGCTCGACCTTCGCCGCGGCGTGGAAACCCTTCCACGCGCCGCCACGCTCCTTCGCCACGGTCTCGACGTACTCGAGGAGCGCCTTGCGATCGTCGGCGCTCTCCTTCGCGACCGCCCCCACCAGCGAGCGGGCGACGTGCTCGCCGGTCAGCTTCCCGCCGGCGAAGCCCTGCGCGAGGATCCCGGCGTTGAAGAGGACGCTGATCGCCTCTGCGGTGGAGAGGGCGGCGGAGGGGGCGCGCAGCTTCGTCTTCCCGTCCTTCGTGCTCCCCGCGCGCAGCTCCTGGAAGACCGTGACCAGCAACCGGGCCAGCTCGGCGGGCGGCTCGATCCCGACCTCGTAGTCCACGCGCAGCTCCGCCTCGCGCTTCGTGACGATCCGGATCTCCTGCTCGAGGTCGTCCACCACCGGGACCGTGACGAAGTTGAAGCGGCGCTTGAGCGCCGAGGACATCTCGTTGACGCCGCGGTCACGGCTGTTGGCCGTGGCGATCACGTTGAAGCCGCGCCGCGCCGCCACGGTCTCGTTCAGCTCCGGCACGGCGATCGCCTTCTCCGAGAGGATGGAGATGAGCGCGTCCTGGATCTCCGAGGCCATGCGCGTCACCTCTTCTAGCCGGGCGAAGCGCCCCTCGGACATGGCCCGGTAGAGGGGCGAAGGCACCAGCGCCCGGGGCGACGGACCCTCAGCGAGGAGGAGCGCGTAGTTCCAACCGTACTTCACCTGCTCCTCGCTCGTCCCGGCGGTGCCCTGCACGACGTAGGCGCTCGTGCCGCAGATGGCCGCGGAGAAGTGCTCGGAGAGCCAGCTCTTCGCCGTGCCCGGCTCGCCCACCAGCAGCAGGGCCCGGTCGGACGCGAGCGTGGCGATGGCGACCTGGATCATCGCGCGGTCGCCCACGTACTTCTGGGTGATCGGCACGCCGCCCACTGGGGCGTCGGAGCCCAACACGTAGGTCTCGACGGCGCGGGGGGAGAGCCGCCAACCCGGCGGGCGGGGGCCCGCGTCGGCCTTCGCGAGAGCGGCGAGCTCCGCCGCATGGCGGACCTCGGCGGGTTGCCGGATCTCGGTGGGATTGTCGGTCGGTATGGCGGCGCCCCTTTCGCTGGGAGTGCCGGAGGATACCACCGCGCTCGGCCCGACCTCTCCCGGCGTGGCTCCTCGTCGCCGCGGAGCGGTGCGACTCGTCCTACATGCGGGAGGGCTCGCCCCCTACGCCCTTCGGGGCGGCCATGGAAATCGTCTCTCTCTCGAAGAACCTCGGTCGCGTAGAGGTACGGCCGACCGTGGTGGAGCCGGACGTTCCCGTCCACCAGCCGGTGCGAACACGCATCGCCGCCTATCTCGCGGCGAGGGGCGAGGCCACCTTCAACGAGCTCAAGAAGGCGATCGAGATCACCGACGGAAACCTGGAAGCCCACATGAAGAAGCTGATCGGCGCGGGCTTCATCGATGTATCCCAAAAGCCAGGGAAGGAGGCCCGCGTCTCTTGCGCCGGTGGCCGCTCCAATGGCGCAACAACCTGGGCCGCGCGGCGCTCCTCCCTTCCGAGCGGAGCGCTGTCGCTCGGCTCATGGCAGCGGACGCTTCGCCCGACGAGACGGCGAAGCAAAGTCGAACAGCGCGTCCCAGCTCGGGGTGGTCGGGCGCTTGCTTGCAGTGGGGGCCATGCACGAATCTAAACCTTAGGTTTACTTTTGAAGTCTGCGCCAATCCTGGGATAGCCAAGGTGGCCGAGCAGCTGAAGTAGCATCAGATCACCGGCGAGGTTTGACGTCCGTCATGGACCCCACACGGAGCGCGCTGCTAGCTTTGAGCTCAGTGGGACGCCTCTGCGTCCTCTGTGGGGGTGCCATGACATCGAAGTTCCTCGCCGTCCTCCTGGCCGTCGCGCCTGCTGCCTCACTCGCACAGGCACCGCCGTCGGCCGAGAGGAACACCAACTGGCAGTTCGCGCTGCGCTCCGGGTACGCCGTACCCTTCGGAAAGTCCACCGACTCCAGCGGTGACGACCTGAACAAGATGGTGAGCGGTGCGGTCCCGCTCGCGCTCGAGATCAACTACCGGATCACACCGGAGGTCTACGCGGGCGCCTTTGGCCGGTACGGCTTCGGGTCGCTGGGCGCGCCGCTCGCCGCGGCCTGCACGGGCGGGAGCTGCTCGGCCTCCACGCTCGAGATCGGGCTCGGTGCCTACTACCACTTCCGCCCGAGGGACGCGGTCGATCCCTGGCTCGGGCTCGGCGTGTCCTACGAGCAGGCGACGATCAAGGCGAGCGGCGTCGGCGGCTCAGCCGACATCACCATCGCCGGGTTCCAGTTCCTCGACCTGCAGCTCGGGTTCGACTACCAGGCGTCCCGGCTGTTCGCGGTCGGGCCGTTCGTGAGCTTCGCGCTCGGGCAGTACTCCAAGTTCGACGTCCCCGGGAGCTCCGGAACGATCTCCAACACCGCCCTGCACGGATGGTTCAACGTGGGCATGAAGCTGAGCCTGAATCCGTAGGAGCGGCGCGGAGGCCCGGGGGACCGGGCCTCCGCGGCCGTCCTTCATCACTCCATGTCGGCGTCGGACGGCTTGTGCCAATCCGGCAACACCGCCTTCGAGACCTGGACCTTCTGCAGCGCCGGGTAGGCGTCGCGGAGGAGCTTCAGGTCGCTGTCATAGGCGTCGCGGATCCGGATCTCGAAGGTGCCCCCGGAGTAGCCGGCCACGGCCTGGCCGATGAGCGGGATGACGAAGCCGGCGCGCAGCTCGCCGTCGTCCTTGCGCTCGCGCCGCACGGCCTCGACCCGCCCAAGATAGACGACCTGCGCCGGCTTCACCTCGAACCGCGCATAGATTGGGATCGTCCCCCACCCTGGCGTGAGGATGCTCTCGCTATGCACGATGACGTCGCGCACCTGGTACCGACCGGGCGCGAGCTTGAAGCTGAACGCGGCCTCCTCGAACTGGTTCGACTCCGACTCGTCGCGCGAGAGCAGGTCGCCGATCTTGTACGACGTGCTCGGGCGCTCGCCCTCGTCGGAGCGGATCCGGACGAGCTGCAGCCTGGGCTGGTACCCCGTCTTGTAAGTGTTCGAGACGCGCATCGTCATGAGCGCGACCGCGCTCTGCGCGACCTCGAGCTGTTGAGCGTCCCTCGACAGCGCCATCGGCGTGGCACAGCCGGTAAGCGCGAGCGCAGCGGCGACTACGCTGACAGTGATGCTCCTGTTCATCGGGGCTCCTCCCAGAGCTGCGTTGATCCAGCCCCGGGAAGATCGCACGCAGCGTGTGGTCCCGCAAGGGTCGTGTACGAGTGGTGACCGGCGCCGGCCCCGCCGCGCAGCCATGTACGTGGATGTCGGCGGCGATCACGTTCCGCGTTCCGTCAGCGCATCGTCAACGCGGGTTGGTTCCGACCGACCGCTCAAGCGGAGGCGTGCGGCCCTCCTCATCGTGAAGACGGAAGGTGAGGTGCTGCTGCTGGGCTGCACGCTCACCGTGGACTACCGACCGGCTGGGCTGAAGTGGGTTGGGCGCTACGTCTATCAGACCGCTCTTAAGCACCCGAAGGCGGAGGTCGCTCGAGGCCTCACGCCCGCACAGCTCAAGGATGCAAGTGCTGAGCTGCGTGCCGGGTTCCAAGCACTCACCACCCTGTATCTCGGCGATTTGCACGGCAAGCTGCCTCCGGGTCAGGACATACGCTTCAAGTCGAGCTACTTGTCGCCACGCCAACTCGTCGAGCTTCCCGGACAGCAATTGCCGGGGACCGCCGATCGCGCGGTCATCCGCGGCACGAGCACTATGTATTCGTTCCCGCGCGGCAGCATCGAGATAGCCTTGGTGGAGCCTGCCTCGACTTCGTAGGCGAATGCGGGCACGCTCCCGCGAGCGCGACCAGCACAACTCTCCAGCCAGACCTCTGCGCGCCGAACGTGCTCGAGCGCGTCCGACGACAGCGCGCCCGGTGCTAGAACACCGAACGCCGCGGTACCGGTTCGCGATGTCGCCGGCCAGGCCAGGGGTCGCCTCGTCCTCCGGCCGGTTCGCCGGAGTGATCGCGCCGGAGAGGATCAGCCCGGAGTCCAGGTCGGTCGCGATGTGCCGCTTGTAGCCGTTCCCGCGGCGAACCCGACTGCGTCGAGCCCTCCCCGGACTACGACGTGGCGGACCCGTCTACCAAGCGTGAACGCGGCCGTTCGGACTCTGCGGCGGTGACCTGTGCCCGCTGCTCCCCGATCTCGCCCTTGTGGCGGTGCCGGGCGCGCAGCGTGCTAGGCTGATCGCCTGATGCTCCGAGGCCTCCCGCCCCCGTCGCGTTGCACCTGTCGCTGGCCAGCGAGCTAGGTTCGGTCCGCGCTGCCGCGCCGATCGCCGCCCGCTGGCGTCGCTCTCCGTCACCCACCACTCCCGATGCCATCCACCTCCGGCCACGCTGATGCGTGCCGGGAAGGCCAGAGCACAGACCATGGAACGCACAGAAGCTCCCACACGCACGGCCACCAAGACTGGGGACGAAGTGCCCCCGCCACGGCTCGCCGCCGCGACGTCCCTCGCCCGCTTCGTCGATGACGGCTCCATCTGGGGACGCATCCGTGAGGAGGCCGCCCAGGACGTCGAACGCGAGCCCATGCTCGCAAGCTTTTTCTCCACCGTCGTGCTCAACCACGCGGAGCTGGAGGATGCGTTGAGCTTCATCCTGGCGCAGAAGCTCGGGAGCGCGACGTTGAGCGCGCTGACGCTGCGCGACCTCATCGACGCCGTACTGCGCGCGGAGCCCGCCATTGGCGTCGCCCTCCGGGCGGATCTACGGGCGGTCGTGACACGCGACCCCGCGTGCCGCGGCTACTCCGTGCCGCTCCTGTACTTCAAGGGGTTCCACTCGCTCCAGGCCTACCGGATCGCGCATCACTGCTGGACGAACGAGCGCCGGGCGCTCGCGCTCTACCTCCAGAGCCGCATCTCCGAGGTGTTCGCGGTGGACATCCACCCCGGTGCGCGCATCGGCAAGGGCATCCTGTTCGACCACGCCACGAGCGTGGTCATCGGCGAGACCGCCGTGGTGGACGACGACTTCTCGATGCTCCACGAGGTGACGCTGGGCGGGACCGGCAAGGTGGACGGCGACCGCCACCCCAAGGTGCGCCGTGGCGTCATGATCGGCGCCGGCGCCAAGGTCCTCGGTAACATCACCATCGGTGAGGGGGCCAAGATCGGCGCCGGGAGCGTCGTCCTCCATGACGTGCCTCCGCACTGCACCGTCGCCGGGATACCGGCCAGGCCTGTGGGTTACCCGGCTCACGCGCTCCCCGCCCTCGAGATGGACCAGGGGATCGACAACATCCTCGCGCCGCAGCCCGAGGAGACGCACGAGGATCGGGTAGGACGGAACGTGATCTCCTAGTCCAGCCCCCGCGCTGGGCGACTCTCGCCGAGGCGCGGGTGACGCGGGCCTGGAGCTACTCCGACCTTTACGACGGCTCCGACCTGGTCGTGATCGCGACGCCCACGACGACGCGGATGCGCAAGGAGCAAGCGCAGCTCCCCGACATCCACCAGACCGACAAGAACGGCTAGACCGGCCCTGTGTTCAAGCGATCCTCCGCCGTGAAACACCTGCCAACGCAAGGGGTTAGATGTATTGGGCGTGCCCCTTCGCACCTCGCGACAGTCCCACGATGACCCGATACCTAACGCGGAGTGTTCCGGTCATCGTGTATGGACTTGCACACACACACGAGAGCCCTGCCGCCCTACCGAGTGACGATCGTCGAGGACGACGAGAACATCGCCGGTTTGCTGGAGTTCCTGCTCCAGCGCGAGGGGTTCGCGCCTGAGATCGTCCGCGACGGGCGGGCGGCGATCACGCACGTGGCGAGCCACGGGCCCCCGGCCGCGGTCGTGCTCGATCACATGCTCCCATACCGCGACGGGCTCGCGGTCGCCTCCGCGATGCGCTCCGACCCCCGATGGAGCGACGTTCCGATCCTGCTCCTTAGCGCCGCGCAGGCGGACACCGAGCCGAGCTGCGGTGCCGTGCGCATCGACGCCTGCATCGAGAAGCCCTTCGACCCGAGCGCCCTCGTTTCCAGGCTGAAGCGGCTCACACGGCAGGACGCTTGACGCGCGCGCTCGCCGTTCTCGCGCTCGTACTCCCGGTCGCCGCGCGAGCGACGACCACCATCGAGCTGAGCCAGGGCGCCGAGGCACTCTCGGGCGATCGCCCGGCCTGGCGCGCGACCGCCCTCGAGACGGTCTGGTCCAGTGGCCGGGGCGCGGCGATCGGCGCCGGTGTCCGCGAGCTCTCTCGTTTCTCCCGAGACGACGTGGACGGCGCGGTCTGGGCCCAGGCGCCTCTCGGCGGGTTCGTGCTCGGCGTTGAGGGCTCCGCGAGCCCGACGTGGCGGTTCGTGCCGCGCTGGTCTGCGGGCGCGCGCGTGGAGCGCGGGCTCCCCGCCGGATGGGTCGCCTCGCTAGGGGTCCGCGCCTTGCGGTACGAGGGCGACCTCGCCCGCACGACAGCGACGCTCGCGAGCTTCGGTCTCGAGTGCTACTGGGGCCGCTGGCGTGCGGCGGCGACCACCACCGCGGTGGGAGTCGAAGGCGCGTGGAGCGGCGGCGAGCGGCTCGCGCTCGACCTCTACTACGGGGACGGGGGGCGCCTGGGGGTGTCGGTCGCCGCCGGGCGCGAGCTCGAGAGCATCGGCGGCGGCCAGGTCCTGCGCACCGACGTGCTCGGCGCCGCGCTCGCCGGGGCTCACCCCCTTGCGGTCGATTGGGCGGTCACGTGGGAGCTCTCGGCGCAGCGCCAGGGCGACCTCTACACGCGGACGGGAGGGCGCCTTGGGCTCCGTCGGCGCTTTTGAGCCGGTCATCCGCTTCGCCTGTGCGATCGCGCTCGTGTCGATCGCGCTGAGCGCGGCGCTCGTCGTGCAGGTGCTCCGGATGCGCCGCCGCCTGGCGCGCGTGGAGCGCCGCCGCGACGCGGCGTTCGCGCGCTGGCGGCCCATCCTGTTCGAAGAGATCGCCGGCGGCAGCCCTCGCATCCCGCCGCTCGCGCGCGAGGACGAGGATGCGTTTCTCCTGCTCTGGATCCAGCTCTTGGACGGCATTCGGGGGGCGCCGCTCGCGCGGCTCGCGAAGCTCGGCGCTGCGGTCGGCGCCCGCGATCTCGCGCGGGAGCGAATCGGCGGCGACGACGCCCTCGGTCGCGTCCTCGCGCTCCGGACCTTCGGGTATCTGCGCCGGCCCGAGGATCGCGAAGAGGTGCTCCGCTGGCTCGATGACCCGCGGTCGTACCTGTCGCTCGCGGCCGCGCGCGCGCTCGTCTGCATCGATCCCGAGCTCGCGCCCGACGAGATCCTCCCGCGGCTCGCCGTGCGCGCGGACTGGCCGGTCCCGCTATTTGCCGGCGTACTCGCGGGGGCGAGCTCGGTCCGCCTCTCCGCACGGTTCGCCGCGCTCTGCGCGGAGCTCCCGCCCGCCTCTCTCGGACGCCTTCTTCCGCTCGCGTCGCTCGTCGAGGAGCAGGTCGTGATCGGGGTCCTCCGCCCCCTGCTCTCGCCGGACCAGGAGCCCGAGGTGCTCGCCGCGGCGCTTCGCCACGTTCGGAGCCCCGCGCTCCTCGCGCCGGTCCGGCGCGCGGCGGTCCACGAGCTATGGTCGGTGCGCGTCCAGGCGGCCGCGGCGCTTGGCCGTGTCGGCGAGGCGCGCGATCGGGAACTCCTGGCGACGCTGCTGCGGGATCCCGAGTGGTGGGTCCGGTACCGCGCTGCCCAGGCGCTCGCGGCGCGCCCCTACGGCTCTCCGGCCGAGATCCTCGCGCTCGCCGTCTCCCTCGACGACCGCTTCGCGTGCGACATCGTCCAGCAGGCGCTGGCGGAGGTGCGCGAGTGACCCTGCTCCGCGTCATCGAGGTCGTCGAGTGGGTGTTCCTCGCCTACTTCATCGCGCTGAACCTCTCATACCTCGTCCTCAACCTCGTCTCGCTGCACGTCATCGGTCGAGACGCCGACGCGCGCGCGTCGCTCCTCCTCCCCCGCTTCTTCTCGCGGCTCGAGCCGCCGGTGAGCATCATCGTCCCCGCGTTCAACGAGGAGGCGACCATCGCCGGCACGGTCCGGTGCCTTCTCCAGCTCGAGTACCCCGACCTCGAGATCGTGGTCGTGAACGACGGGTCGACGGACGGCACCCTCGACGTCCTCATGCGCGAGTTCGGCCTCGTTCGCTTCCCCGAGGCGTACCGGATCTCGGTGCCCTCGACGCCGGTGCGGCATATCTACCATTCGCTGCGCCACCGGAACGTGCGCGTCCTCGACAAAGAGAACGGCGGCAAGGCCGACGCCATGAACGCGGGCCTCAACGCCGCGCGGTTCCCGCTCTTCTGCGCCGTGGATGGGGACTCGGTGCTGCAGCGCGACAGCCTCGCGCGCGTCGTCAGACCGTTCCTCGAGGACCCGACCACCATCGCGTGCGGCGGCACCATCCGCGTCGTGAATGGCTGCCAGGTGGTGGATGGGTTTGTAGAGGAGGTCGGGATCCCTCGCGGTTGGATTGCGCGGGTGCAGGTGCTCGAGTACCTCCGCGCGTTCCTTTTCGGCCGCCTCGGCTGGACGCCGGTGAACGCGCTCCCGAACGTCTCCGGCGCGTTCGGGATGTTCCGCCGCACGGCCGTTATTGCGGCAGGTGGCTACCGGACGGACACCGTCGGCGAGGACATGGAGCTCGTGCTCCGGCTGCACCGGCTCTACCGGCTCGCGGGCCGCCCGTACCGGATCTCGTTCGTGCCCGATCCTATCTGCTGGACGGAGGTGCCAAGCACGCTGCGCGACCTCCGGAAACAGCGCATTCGCTGGCACCGCGGGCTGCTGGAGTCCCTCGCCGGGAACTGGCGCCTCCTGTTCCACCCGCGCGGCGGTGCTGCCGGCTGGCTCACCGTTCCGAACCTCCTCTTCTTCGAAGCGCTCGGACCGCTCGTGGAGGTATCGGGCTATCTCGTCATGGCCACGGCTTTCGCACTCGGCGTGATCTCGTGGACCTCGTTCGCCGCGGTCCTCGCCGCGGCGCTCGGGATTGGGACGCTCCTCTCCGCCAACGCATTGTTCCTCGAGGAGAAGTCGTTCCACGTCTACCAGCGGCCGCGGCAGCTCGCGACGCTGCTCGCCGCGATCCTGGTGGAGAACCTCGGCTACCGCCAGCTCACAGCGTTCTGGCGCGTTGCTGGGATGGTGAGCTGGATGTTCCGGCGGCCCATCGAGTGGGGCGCACCCCCCGGCGCCGCGCCCTCGGCCGGCGACGGTCCGGTGCTCGCGCTCGAGGGCGAGGAGCCCGGCCCGACGGCGTAGGGGGCGCGCCGGCGGAGGCCCACCGCATCGCGCTCCTGAAGTACGATAAGAACGGCAACGGCGTGCTCGATACCGACAAGCACGACACGATGCGCGCCAACCGCACAGGATCTGGAACCCCAACTGGAAGCCGCCGCCGCCCGACCAGCGGCCGCAATACACTCATAGTGCGCATCGGTGGCCGCCGCAGGAGGCCCGATGAGGACGATGTCGAGCGCGCTGCCGCTCCTCCTCGCGGGGTGCTTCGCGTGCAGCCCCGGCGTGCCGAACGGGAAGTACCGGGTGCTCTTCTTCGACGAGGAGTATCCGCCGGGCGACATCGCCGCCGGGCTCACTGAGACGATCTCGATCCCGAGCCAACGGACGGTCGGCGATCACCCGAAGAGCCTGACGTCCAGCCGGACGTACCGGTTCGACTTCAGCGGGACGACGCTCGACGCGACGGGCGCGAACGGCACACGGCCCTAACACCCCGCCGGCCATACTCGCAAGAGGGGCCCCGACCCGTCCTGCGTTGGCAACGGTGCTGGTTCGTATAATTGGTGAATGGCCGAGGCGGAGATTCCGGGCGCATCAGGGGCGCATATCCCTCCCCATAGCCCGCTACGGAGACCCACGTGGAGCCGCAGGCTGGCCGAGCTCCTAAAGCATCCACTGCTGGTGCTCGTGATAGGCGCTCTTGTGAGTTCGGTGTTGGTTCCCTGGATCAGCGACAAGGTTGAGAAGGGCAGAATCGTGCGACAGCGCAAGCATGACCTCGCTCTCGAGGTAGTCCGCAAGAGCCAGCAGGACGCCATCCGCCTGAACGGCATGGACACCATTCTGCGCGACTACTACCGAACCAAGCTTGCGGCTTCTCGTACCGGACATCAGTCGGACGAACTGCGAACAACCGCTGACGATTTCGAGAAAGCCTATCGTGACTTCAACGCCACGGCCTGGTACTGGGAGTGGGACATCGCAAACCAACTCGATGTGGACGGCCTTCTGCAGTACTCGTCCCTCAAGGGCTATAAGGACCTTGCCACCACTTACAGCGAACTCTTGAACCAAGCCGCGCGCTCCCTTGCGCACCTCAAGCTCCGCCTCGTCCGCGGGGAAGATGTGAAGGAGTTGGCGCCCGAAATCAACAAGCCCCTGCAGGACCTGAATAGGGACATGTCCGACAAAGCGCGCTCCATGGGACGGCTAGTCCTCGCCGATCCCTCGCGGAGCTGAGCACTGCGATGGCTTTTGGCCGTGAGCGGGACCCGTGGAGGCCACGGGAATCACGTCCTCAGCCGCCAGCGTGGAGGCAGCGAACCAGTCGACCGCGACCCCAAGCCCGAGCGCCACCTCGACCGCACACCTCAGCGCCGCCGCTCGCGCGACAGCCGGCGCTGCTCCTTCGACACTGCCCTCCACCGCTCGCGCTCCGCCCGCGCCGCGCCGCCCTCGCGCCGCTCCGCCTGCCGCGCGAGCTCGAGCGCGAGCTTGCGGTGGCTCTCGACGCGCGCGGCCCCGATGCGCCCATCGGCGATCGCCTCCCGGATGGCGCACCCGGGCTCGGCCCCGTGCGAGCAGTCCCGGAACCGGCAGCGCGCCGCGATCGCGGCGAGGTCCCCAAACGCCGCGTCGAGCCCGCCGGCGTCCCAGAGCCGCAACGCGCGGATCCCCGGGCCGTCCACCAGCGCACCGCCGCCCGGCAGCGGGAAGAGCTCGCGGCCCGACGTCGTGTGGACACCGCGGTCGTCGGAGCCACGCACCGGCGCGGTGCGCTGCGCCTCGCGGCCGAGGAGCGCGTTCATGAGGGTGGACTTCCCCGCGCCGGAGGGGCCCACGAGGACGCCGGTCCGGTCCGGGCGCAGGCGCGCCGCGAGCGCGGCGACGCCCTCGCCCGTGAGCCCGGACGCGACCTCGACCTCGACGGCGGGCGCGGCGGTGCGGGCCCCGGCGAGCGCGGCGGCGAGGTCCTCCGCCCGGTCCGGCTTCGT
>WNGL01007764.1_pt1 | contig 20424 bp, 16 predicted proteins | sample 5400591 | NCBI WGS metagenome assembly WNGL01 (sample SAMN13153377, study PRJNA577476) | soil metagenome | isolation source: 80 cm soil or saprolite under Garry oak tree replicate 1 | place: USA:California | collected 2016-06-15 | reverse complement strand
TCCCGCACTGCGAGCAGGTCGCCATCGTCTCGACCCGCTCCCGGGGCGGCTGTCCCATCCGGGCGTTCCGCTTCGCCTTGCACTCCTTGCAACGCTTGGGCTCGTTCTTGAAGTTCTTGTCGTGGTAGAAGAGCTGCTCGCCCGCGGTCCAGATGAAACTCTGATGGCATTCGACGCACACCAGAGTCTTGTCTCGGTACTCCATGGCCTCTCCTCGTCGGGCTCAGGCCAGCCCCGGCGCCCGGGGCCTGCTATTCGCTTTCGCGACGGATCTTCTTGCGGCTCCTCTTGCGGGCCAGCGCCTGCTTGGCCCGGCGCTTGTCGCCGGGCTTCAAGTAGAAGCTGTGCTTCTTGATGTCCTTGATGATGTCCTCTTGCTGGACCTTCCGCTTGAAGCGCCGGAGGGCGTTCTCGATCGATTCGCCCTCCTGGACCTTGATCTCGGCCAAAACGCGTAACACCCCCTGACTATCGTGGATTTCGCTGGAGAAGGATTCGCCCTTCTTTCGGAAACGGGTCTTGCTGGATTGTCCCGGTCCGCATGGATGCTAGGGCATGACCCCAGGTGTGTCAAGCAATGAGTGAGGAGTCAAGGGAATGCGGGAAATCACCGCATAGATAAGACCCGGAAAGAGATAGGCTAGGCGAATGGACAACGGGCCGGGGACCCCACTGCACCCGGGGGGCCCGGGGACTCTGTTCGTGGTCGCGACCCCCCTCGGCAACCTCGAAGACCTCACGCTCCGGGCCATCCGCGTCCTGCGAACGGTCAGCCTGGTCGCCTGCGAGGATACGCGGCGGACGGCCCGCCTGCTGGAGAGCCAGGCCATCGCGACCCCCACCACCTCGTATTTCGAGCACAACGAGCGCTGGAAGGGCGAGCGGATCCTCGAGGCCCTGCGGGCCGGCCGGGACGTCGCGATCGTGTCCGACGCGGGAACGCCGGGTATCTCGGATCCCGGCTACCGCCTGGTCCGGGACGCCCGGGCCGAGGGGCTTCCCGTGATCCCCGTACCGGGGCCGAGCGCGGCGGTGGTCGCCTTGTCGGTCTCGGGCCTGCCCACCGACCGCTTCCTGTTCGTCGGCTTCCTGCCCCCGAAGGCCGCGGCGCGTCGGCGGGAGCTGGAGGCGCTGTCCACCCTCGGGCACACGCTGGTCTTCTACGAGTCGCCCGTCCGGGTGGTCGGGTGCCTGCGGGACATGGCCGAGGTCCTGGGCGACCGCGAGGCCTTCCTGTGCCGCGAAGCCACCAAGCGGCACGAGGAATACGTCCGGGGCCGGCTGAGCGGCCTGCGCGCTCTCCTCGCGGAGCGGGCCCCCGTGAAGGGCGAGATCGTGCTGGTGGTGGCAGGGGCGCCCGCGGCAACGCCCGCGACCACCGGCCCGGAAGAGCTGCAGGCGCTCTTCGACCGGCTCGTGGCCGAAGGCAAGACCCGCCGGGCGGCCGTGAAGGAGGCGGCCCGCCGAACGGGACTGCCCGCCCGCGAGGTCTACCGGCGGGTCCTGGAAGGCGAGAGGTAGCACTTCACCGTGGCTCGAAGCTCCTTCCGGGAAACAGCTCCTCGGGCTCGACCTTGCGCGAGAGGCGGAGCAGCACCGGTTTCATGAAGTCCCGGCGCTCGTAGGTGACGCCGAGGGCCTGGAGCCTCTCGCCCATGCGCTCCGCCGCGTAGGCGTTCACCGCGACCAGCGCGGCCTCGGGAGCGCGCTCCACCCGTTCGCGGTACGACAGGAAGTACTCGGTGGTGACCGGGCCGAGCTTGGCCGAGCAGATCACGCGCTCGCCGGAGAGGAAGTTGATCTTGGTGGCGAGGTGGAAGTCGGTGTAGCACCAGCGGACGCCTTCCGCAACCAGGCCCTCGGCGAGACCGCGCCAGCGGCCGTCGGCGCGCAGCGTGCCCGGCAGCTGGCCGAGCGAGCCGAGAGCGCCCCCCGCCACCAGCGCGAAGAACAGCCCTCGCGCGCGGCCCGCGCCGAGCGCGTCGGCCAGGAACACGGGCAGGGGGGCTAGCAGGAAGAGCAGGTAGCGCGGGTTTCCCGCCACGTGGGGCAGCGCGAAGAGGGCCACCCCCAGGTTGACCAGGGTGAAGAGGAGGAGCACGGCCAGGGGCCGCGAGCCCGCGCGTCGCAGGCGGACCAGGGTCCGGCCCGTGGCCCAGACGGCGAGGGCCACGGCCATCCAGGCCAGCGCGTGCACCAGCCGGTCGAGGGGTTCGGGATAGCCGGGGTCGTAGCCGACGAGGACGGGCCAATGGTCCGTGACCATCGCCCGGGCCTTCTCCAGGAGGCCCGGTGCCGGCCCGCCGCCCTCGGCCGCCCCCGCGGTCCCGGGGATCAGGTACTGGAACGAGCCCCAGTCGTTTCGCGCGTTCCAGAGCAGGCCGGGCAGGTACCCGAGGGCCCAGCCGGCCGCGAGCCACAGGAGCGGGCCCGCGGGCCTGAGCCGCCCGAAGAGGACCAGCGCCATGCCCACCGCGGCCAGGTGGATGACGGCCAGGATGTGGCACCAGAAGGCGAGGCCGAGCAGCAGACCGGCGGCGAGGGCCAGGGTGAGGCGTCCTCCGGTCCCGGCCGCGCGGTCTTCGCTGGCCCAACGCGCGGTGAGCCACAGGGCCCAGGTGCCGAGAGCCAGGACCTCCACGTAGTTCCCGTCGTTGCTCAGGCTGTAGCGGGTCACGAACGCGGGGGAGAAGGCCGCATAGAGGCTGGCGAGGAGCGCGGCGCCGGCTCCGCTGGCCAGCCGCGCGAGGCCGTAGAGACCGGCCACGAAGGCCAGATAGAAGAGGACCGAGGCCAGGGCGAAGGCGCGCGCCGGGTCGATGGCGAGGGCGAGGAGCGCGGTCAGGTGCGACTTGAGGCTGCCGCTATAGGGAACGAGCGGGACAAAGACGAGCCGCTCGATCCCGTCCCGCGCGTGCAGGGCCACGATGCCCGAAAGCGCGCCATCGGGAGTGACCGTCGCCGCCGCCCCCTGCCAGGCGATCGGCAGACGGAAGAAGAACGCCAGGGCCAGCACGAGCCAGAGCCCCGCGCGAGGCTCGCCGAGCCTTTCGCCCCGCAGGATGGGCCAGCGAGCGTGCAGCCAGAGCAGACCGGCAACCAGGGTCGGGAAAGCCAGGGCGGGGGGAGGGATCGCGGCCAGCCAAGCCGGGCGCCACGGCGCTCCCGCATCGAACCAGCGCACCGCCAGCAGCGCCCAGAACGCCGCGGCCGTCGCCCCGAGTCCGATCGCGCGAGCCTCGTGCCTGCGTTCGGCGGGCGGGCGGGGATCAGGCGGGGGCTCTTTGATCATCGACCCCTCACCCTATCCCTCCCCACGCAGGGGGAGGGATAGGCTGCCGCACATATGGCTCCGCCTTCTCCATCCATGCCGGCGGGCAGACTAGCATAGGGGCGGTGAAGCGCTTCTCCAGCCGCCCGGCGGTCTTTCTGGTCGTGCGTGCGATCCTCACCGACGACCTTGCCCCCATCCGCGAGCGCGTCCGGCGTGAGCTCGCCGTGCCCGGACGCCGGACCCTCGACCTCGGCTGCGGGCCGGGGACGTTTGCCGACCTGTTCCTGGGCGAAGACTACGTGGGGTTCGATCCCAATCCGCGACACGTCGCCTACGCACGGCGGGCCCGCCCCGGGGCCTTCCTGGTGGGCGACCTGCGGGGCCTGGAGCTGCCGGCCCAGCGCTTCGACCAGGTCCTGGCCTGCGGCCTGTTCGAGGACCTGTCGGACGGGCCGGCCCGGGCAGTGGCCGCCGAGGCGCGGCGCGTCCTCGTGCCCGGCGGGCGGCTGCTGGTCTTCGCGGAGCTGCCCGCGCGCGGCCCCCTCGGCCGCCTGCGTCAGGCCGTGCTGGGGCGGGTCTCCCGCGGCGGCGAGGAGTACCGGCGCCTGCTCGCGGAGGCGGGACGGGTGGAGCGCTACGAGACTCTCCGCAGCGGCTTCACCGACTTTGCGGCCCTTCATCTCCGCACGCCCGAAGTCCGGGCTACCGGCGGTTGACAGCCGTCGCGCACCCATGTCAAGGTTTGCGGCTAGATTGACAGCGACACTCCTTTCCCGCCTCCCATGAAGATCCTCGTCGTCGGCAATGGCGGCCGCGAGCACGCCCTCGCCTGGAAGATCCGGCAGAGCCCCCTGGTGACGGAGGTCTACTGCGCGCCGGGCAACGCGGGAATCGCCGAGCTGGCGGACTGCGTCCCCATCGAGACCTCGAACATCGTCGAGGTGGCCGATTTCGCCCAGACGATCAGCGCTGACCTGACCGTGGTGGGCCCCGAGTTGCCCATGGTCCTCGGGATCGCCGACGAGTTCGTCCGGCGCGGTATGCCCATCTTCTCCCCCTCGCGGGCGGCCGCCGAGATCGAGGGCTCGAAGGCCTTCGCCCGGGAGTTCATGACCCGGCACAAGATCCCCTCCCCGCGCTACGAGATATGCGGCAGCTACGAGGAGGCCCTCTCTTTCGTGGCCCGCGCCCCTTTCGGCTTTCCGTTCGTGATCAAGGCCGACGGCCTGGCCGCGGGCAAGGGGAGCGTGGTCGTGAAGGACGCCGCGGGGGCGACGGCGGCCGTCGACGAGATGATGGCGGACAAGAAGTTCGGCAACGCGGGTGCCAAGACGGTCATGGAGGAGTTCCTGGACGGCGAGGAGGTCTCCTTCCTGGTCTTCTCCGACGGCGCCCGGGTCGTCCCCATGGTCTCGGTGCAGGACCACAAGCGCGCCTTCGACGGCGACACGGGGCCGAACACGGGCGGCATGGGCACCGTGTCCCCGGCCACCAACCTTTCCCTCGACGCCCACAAGCAGATCATGCAGGAGATCGTCCTGCCTACGATCGCGGGGCTGGCCGCCGAGGGGCGGCGCTACCAGGGCGTGCTCTTCGCGGGGCTCATGATCACGGACGAGGGGCCCAAGGTCCTCGAGTTCAACGCCCGCTTCGGCGACCCGGAGACCCAGGTCATCATGGCCCGCATGCGCTCCGACCTCGTGCCGACCCTCCAGCAAGTGGCCGCCGGCCAGCTCAAGGAGACGAAGATCGACTGGTCCAAGGAGGCCGCGGTCTGCGTGGTGCTGGCGAGCAAAGGCTATCCCGACGACAGCCCCGAGACCGGCAAGGTCGTGAGCGGCCTCGAGGCCCTGCGCGAAGACACCGACGTCGTGGTGTACCACGCCGCGACCGCCCGGAAGAACGGCCACGTGGTCACGGTGGGCGGGCGTGTCCTCGGGGTGACGGCCCTCGCGGCGAGCCTCGACGCGGCGGTGGCCCGGGCCTACGAGGTGGTCGACAAGCTATCCTTCGAGGGGATGTTCTACCGCAAGGACATCGGCAAGAGGGCGTTGGCCCGCCTCCACGCGCCGCGTTAATGAGCTGGGGGGTGCTACGTCGCACCTACAGGGCACTCGAACCGCCAATGGCCTCGCGCGCGAGAAGCCTCGCGCGGTTCGAGTACCCTGCCCCAGACCCCCCGCTCGCTTCGCCGAAATGAATTCGGCTCCGCTCGCCGTCCGTGGCTTCTAGTTCAGGCTGACCTGGTACCGCAGCACTTCGGCGGCCTGGCCGACCATCTTGCCGGGGCGCGTCTCCAGGGGCAGGCCGTCCACGTCGACGATGCCGGGGAGCAGGAGCAGCTCCAGCACGCGCCCCGACCGTAGCACGTCGCCCGGATCGACGATCAAGGCCCGACGCCCCCCGTCGTAGGTGACCTTGGCCCCGGAGAAGTCGCGGTCGCCCGGCTGCACACGGCCCGCGTACCGGAGCAGCACGTGGTCCTTGAAGCTCTCCTCGTTCATGTCCTTGCTGAACTGGACCGCGAAGCGCCCGGTGGGCGGCACCTCGCGGTCGCCGTCCAGGGGGAGCGAGAACACGACCACGGGGGGAAGCTTGGGCTTCTCGGGGGGCGGCGGCGGGGGGGCAGCGTCGGCGGTGGGCTTGGGCGCGGAGCCGAGCGAGACCTGCAGGGCCTGGAGATAGGTCACCCCGCCGATCGTGGTCGGCCGGCCCACCACGTCCAGCCACTTCCCGGTGTCGCGCTTCAGCTTCGGGTCGAGGGCCCACCCGTCGCCCTTCGGCTTGCGGCCGCTCACCCAGACCGCGAAGAGGTCGTCCTTGATGACCCAGTCCGCGGAGTTGCGCTGGCTGCGCGCCGGGAGGTCGCCGTAGAGGTTCTGGCCGCGGAACTTCCCGACCACGTGCACGACCTTGTTGTCGTACTTTCCGGGCCGGCTGAGCAGCTCCTCGAGGCTCACGAGCTGCGACTTCACGTCCTTGGGCAGCTCCTTGTCGGGCGGCCCCAGGTATGCCCAGAAGACGAGGTTGTAGTAGACCTGCATGGTCGACTGGTCGGCGCCCTGGCCGAAGACGCCGGTGATCTCGACCTCCTTGCCGTACCAGCGCTTGGCTTCCTGCTCCCACTCGAACTGCACCTCCGTGACCGGGTAGAGCAGGATGTAGCTTCCGAAGGTTCCCCGGAGGGAGGGGCGGACCTCCCGGCTGACGTTCGAGATCTCGAGCATGCCGTGCGTGCGCACCGCGCGGCCAACGTAGGCGGTGGGGGTGCTGATGAGGTCGTCGACGCTCGCGTCGACGGGCTCGCCGTACTGCGCCTGGTAGCGGTCGTACCCGTACTGGGCGCGGGCGGGGGCGGCGGCAAGGGCCAGCAGGGCGAGCACGAGGACGCAGGAACGGAGGCGACCCGGCATACCCGAGTATAGGACCGATCGCGGCCCAGGGGTCAAGTCTGGTACCATCCCGGCCGCAAGCGCGTTCCGATCTCCCGAGCCACCCCACGGAGGGACGGTATGGCCCAAGAGAAGGCTGCTCCGGCGAGCGCGGTCACGTTCAAGCCCTACGTCCCCGACGCCACCGTCCTCCCCGAGTTCACGCCGCGGGCCGTCATCCTGGGGATGATCTTCGGGATCGTCTTCGGGGCGGTGACCGTCTACGTCGGCCTGCGAGCCGGGCTCACGGTCGCGGCCTCGATCCCCATCGCGGTCCTCTCGATCAGCCTGCTGCGGGCCCTCGGCCGCGCCACCATCCTCGAGAACAACATCGTGCAGACCACGGGCTCGGCCGGCGAGTCGGTGGCGGGGGGCGTGATCTTCACCTTGCCCGCCCTGATCTTCCTGGGTTTCGATCTCGAGTACTGGCGCATCTTCCTCCTGGCCCTGATCGGCGGATGGCTGGGGGTGTTCTTCATGATCCCGCTGCGCCGCCAGCTCATCGTCAAGGAGCACGGGAACCTCCAGTACCCCGAAGGGACGGCCTGCGGAGACGTGCTCATCGCCGGCGACAAGGGCGGCTCCTTCGCGAGCCGGGTGTTCTGGGGGCTCGGCCTGGGGGCGGTGTACACGCTCTTCCAGAACGAGAACATGTTCGCGGCGTGGCCGAGCACTCCCGCGTGGAATCCGGCGACGTACGCCGGCTCATCCGTTCGCGCCAACACCACCGCGGAGTACATGGGGGTGGGCTACATCATCGGTCCCCGCATCGCAGGGGTCATCTTCGCGGGCGGGGTCTTCGCGTGGCTCGTCATCATGCCGGCGATCAAGTTCTTCGGGGGGGCGCTGCCGACTCCCCTCTACCCGGGCACCGTCCCCATCGCCGACATGTCGCCCGACCAGCTCTGGCGCACCTACATCCGCCCCATGGGCGCGGGGGCGGTGGCCGCCGCGGGCCTCATCACCCTGATGAAGACCATACCGACCATCGTGGCCGCGCTCAAGGCCGGCTTGGCCGACCTCGGAAAGGGAGCGGCGGCCGCCGCCGGCACGAAGCGCACCGACCGCGACCTCGACCTGAAGGTCGCCGCTTTCGGCTCCCTGCTCATCCTGCTGATGATGTGGGCCATGCTCACCTTCTACCCGGTGGAGAACGCCCATACGTCGATGTGGGCGAACCTGGCCGCGGGGGTCTTCGTGGTGATCTTCGGTTTCCTCTTCGTGACCGTCTCCTCGCGCATCGTCGGCCTCATCGGTACCTCGGCCAACCCGATCTCGGGCATGGCCATCGCCACCTTGATGGCCACTTGCGCCGTCTTCCTGGCCCTCCACTGGACGGCCCCCGCCTTCGGCGCCCTCGCGATCAGCATCGGCGGCGTCGTGTGCATCGCCTCCGCCAACGCGGGCAACACGTCGCAGGACCTGAAGACCGGCTTCATCGTGGGCGCGACTCCGCAGAAGCAGCAGGTCAGCCTGATGATCGGCGTGCTGGTTTCCGTGTTCGTCATCGGCATCGTCCTGATCGGCATGAACCGCGGACTCGAGCAGTTCCGCGGCTACGTCGGGCCGCAGTTCGACATCGCGGTCCTGCCGAGGGGGGTCGTGGTGCAGCAGGCGGAGTTCGACCGCCCCCAGGTCCGTTACGCGACGGAGAGCGGCGAAGTCACGCGTCCGGGCAGCGGGTACGCGCTTCTGAACGCGATCGGCTCCTCGGAGCTGCCCGACGGCAAGTACCTCTACAACACGGAGACCCGGAAGATCGAGGTCACGTGGATCCAGGGCATCGGCTCGGAAAAGGCCGCGGCGCCCCAGGCTCGGCTGATGACGACGGTGATCAGCGGCATCCTGAATCAGCGCCTGCCCTGGGGCCTGGTTCTCCTCGGCGTGTTCATGGTGATCGCGGTCGAGCTGCTCGGCATCCGCTCGCTGTCCTTCGCGGTCGGGTTCTACCTGTCGATCGCCACCACCCTGGCCATCTTCACGGGCGGCGTGATGCGATGGCTCGTGGAACGGAGCGCGGCCAAGGCCGGTGAGAAGCACGAGGAGAGCGACGTCAGCCCCGGCTCGCTCTACGCGAGCGGCCTGATCGCCGCGGGCGGCATCGTGGGCCTGCTCGGGATCGCGTTCAACCTCATCGAGACCCAGATGCGCGACGCGGGCCGGACCGCCGCGGCGGACACCTTCCGCCAGGTCCTGAGCTTCGGCTCTTGGATCGACAAGGCGAACAACGTCCACTACAGGATCGCGGAGATGCTCGGCGGGCCGCAGTACGCCGACGCAGTCGCCAACGTGGTCGGAGTTCTCGCATTCCTCGGCCTGGCGGCGACGCTGCACCACTTCGCCCGCAAGCCGCTGGAGGCAGAACTCAAGCGATAGGGCACGCGAGGCGGGCGGAGTCCCCTCCCCGACGAAAACCGAAAAACCCCGGAGGGTTGGCCACCCTCCGGGGCCGGTAAGCTGTTTGGATTCGCCAGGTTCGACGCCCAGCGGCCTCCTTGGGACCCTAGGAAACGCGGTCGAGGGGAGGCATCCAGGTGAACACTTTCCAGTTGACCTCGCTTGGCCAGGAACTAAGCGTCAGCCACCTCGCGGGGTTTGTGGCGACTGTTCACTGGACCACCTCCTTTCTCGCGTGAGCGGAGTTTACGAACCGGTGAAGTCGGCTGTCAAGGGGAAAGGCACAAGGCATCGCGGTAGCTGGCGAAAAAGGCCCCCATGCCTGGGGGCGCTGGGACCCCGGGTGATCGCCGCCACTTGACTTCCCGAGAGAGCGCGTGATACCGTCCTCGCCTACGATTCGTTCCCTGCAACCGCCGGATTATGAGACACTTCCGGCTACATCGGGGGCCGGAAGGGCCGCCGCGACGGGGAACGTGTGGCACGGGTTCTGACCACAGCATGAAACTGCGGGTTCTGGGCTGCTACGGCGGCAACATCCCGGGGCACGGGATGACGTCTTTCCTCGTCAACGACACCCTCGCCCTCGACGCCGGCTGGGTCTCGGGCGCCCTCTCTCTCAAGGAGCAGGTGAAGGTCAAGGACGTCCTCATCTCACACTCGCACCTCGACCACACCTGCTCGCTGCCCTTCCTCATCGACAACAACTTCAGCGCACCCGGTTTCGCTCTGCGCATCTACGCGATCCCCGAGGTGATCGCGTCGATGAAGAACCACCTGTTCAACAACCTCACCTGGCCCGACTTCACCTGTCTCCCGAACGACCTCACCCCGGTGCTCAAGCTGGTGGAGATCCAGCCCGAGCAGCCGTTCGAGGTCAACGGGCTCGTGGTGAGGGCCGTCCACGTTTCGCACATCGTGCCCACCGCGGGCTACATCCTGGAGGACAGGGCGGGGGCGATCGCGTTCTCGAGCGACACCGGGCCCACGAGCCGCTTCTGGGAGGTGGTGAACTCGGTGAAGCGGCTGCGCGCGGTGATCACCGAGACCTCGTTCCCGAACGAGCTGCAGGACCTGGCCAACATCTCCGGCCACCTGACCCCCAACACGCTCGAGCCAGAGCTCCGCAAGCTCGAGCGGGAGGCGCCGGTCTACCTCTACGGCTTCAAGCCCAAGCACCTGGACACGATCCGCCGGCAGATCAAGGCCATCAAGCGCAAGAACCTGAAGCTGCTGGTCCAGGGCAAGACCTACAAGTTTTAGAGGGATTCACACGCGCACGCGGCGCAGGCTGACCAGGCTCCCCACCACGCCTACCACCATCCCCCCGAGGACGAGCATCGCGGGCAGCCCGGGAGGAAGCCCGATCGGCGCGCGGCCCAGGAGGTCGGAGCCCGCCGCGAGGCCCTGGGTCAACCAGCGCACGGCGAGCCAGAGCAGGGCCACGGAGAGCAACCCGCCCAGGCCCCCCTGGATCATCCCCTCCGTCACGAACGGCCCCTTCACGTAGGCCTGGGTGGCGCCGACGAGGCGCATGATGTCGAGCTCGTCCTCACGGGCGTAGACGGTGAGGCGGATGACGTTCGAGATGGTGAAGACGCCGGCCAGGACCAGCACGCCCCCGAGGAAGGCGCCCACGCCGCGGACGAGCCGGGCCCCCGTCGCCAGCCGTTCGATCCAGAGCAGGTCGTACTGGACCTCCTGGACGCCCGGGGCCTTCTCGAACGCGTGGACGAGGCGCTCCACCTCGGCCGGCGACCGGTGGCCGGACTTCAGGACCACCTCCAGGGAGGCGGGGAAGGGGTTCTCGCCCAGGTCGTCGGGCAGCGAGCGCAGGTCGCGGAACAGGCTGTGGAAGCGCTCCAGGGCCTGCTGCCGGCTCACCCGATCCACCGCCTCGACCGCCGGATCCTCCTGCAGGCGGTTCTGCAGGCTCTCTCGTACGCGGGTCTCGACCCCGTCCTCGAGATAGAAGATGACCTGGACCTTCTGGGTCCAGCGCTGGACCACCTCGTTGATGCTGCCCGCCACCACGAGGAAGGCTCCGAGCACGAACAGGCTCACCGCGATGGTGCCGACGGAAAGCGCGTTCATGAGGAGGCTCCGCCAGAGGCTGGTGAAGGCTTCCTGGAAAAAGTAGGCGAGGGCGCGGAAGACCGCCATCACGGGCGGGATTATAATCCCGTCCCATGTCGGTACTGGTCGGGATCGCCGGCGGCACGGGCTCGGGCAAGACCTCCTTCGCCCAGAAGATCCAGGACCACGTGGGGCCCGAGCTCTGCCTGAACCTGAACCAGGACTCGTACTACAAGGACGGCAGCGGCCTCGACCCCGGGGCCCAGGCCGCGATCAACTACGACCACCCCGACGCCTTCGACACCTCGCTCCTCGTCCAGGACCTGCGCGACCTGAAGGCGGGACGCCCCGTCCCCTACCTCACCTACGACCATGCGACCTACTCGCGGAAGGTCCTGCCCGATCCCCTCACCGCGCGGCCCGTCATCATCCTGGAGGGCATACTGGTGCTGGTGGAGGAGCCGCTGCGCCGGCTCATGGACATCAAGCTCTTCATCGACACCGACTCGGACGTGCGCATCCTGCGCCGGCTGCAGCGGGACCTGAAGGAGCGGGGCCGCTCCTTCGAGTCCGTGAAGAAGCAGTACCTGGAGTCGGTCCGGCCGATGCACCTCGAATTCGTGGAGCCCTCGAAGCGCTACGCGGACCTGATCGTCCCTGAAGGAGCCGAGAACGCGGTGGCCCTGGAGGCGGTGGTCGCCCGCATCCGCGCCATGCTCCGGTAGCCGGGGGCCTGGCCGGAGGCGCGCTCAGCGCGGCAGGGCGAAGGCGATCAGGCGAGCGCCCCCACCCCGGAAGCGAGCGCGAAGACGGCATTCCGATGTATCGCCCCACGTAGGGGAGGGGACCGCTACTGCACGTCCGGCTCCGCTATCCTGCCACGACCCGACCGCGATCGAGGGCGATCAGGCGCTTGCCCATGCGCTGGATCATCTCCCGGTCGTGGGTGGCCACGAGCACGGTGGTCCCCCGCGCGTTGACCTCCTGGAAGAGGCTCATGATCTCCTGGGCCATGTCGGGATCGAGGTTGCCCGTGGGCTCGTCGGCCAGCAGCAGCATGGGCTCGTTGATGAGCGCGCGGGCGATGGCCACCCGCTGCTGCTCGCCTCCCGAGAGCTGCAGCGGGTAGACGTGCATCTTGTGGTGCAGGCCCACCGACTTGAGGGCGGCGAAGGCGCGCCGCTTCTGCTCGCGGGAGGCGACGGCCAGGATGCGCAGCACGAAGGCCACGTTCTCCCTGGAACACCACCCCGATCGACCGGCGGAGCTCCGGGATCTGCCGCTCCGGGATGGCGGTGATGTTGCGGCCCCCCACGAGGATCTGGCCCTGCGAGGGCAGCTCCTCCCGGAACACCAGCTTCAGGAACGTGGTCTTCCCCGCCCCCGAAGGCCCGGTCAGGAAGCAGAACTCTCCCTTCTTGATGTGGAGGGTCACGTCCGAGAGGGCCGTGTTCTCGCGGTCGTACTGCTTGTAGACGTGGAAGGCTTGTATCATGGTCGCGCCCCGCGCGACGGGCTATCTTCGTCGGAGAACTTGTTTGGCTCAAGTCGGCTCGGCCAATCGCTTCTTTCGTCCCCACCCCTGGCTCGTGGGTGGACACCGCCAGACGATCGCCGGCTACTGGTGCCGCCGGCTCCTGCGCTGGACCCTCCCCGCCGACGACGTGATCGTGGAGGCGGAAGAGGACGTGCGTCTCCTCCTGCGCGCGACCTGGCAGCCGGGACCGCGCTCGCAATGTCCCGCGCTCCTGATCGTCCACGGCCTCGGCGGCTCCGACGCCTCGCCCTACGTGGTCTCCACCGGACGGCTGGCCTTCGCGCGCGGCTGGCACGTGCTGCGGATGAACCTGCGGGGTGCGGGAGACGGCGAGGCCCTCTGCCCTCGGCTCTACAACGCCGGCCTCGATCTGGACCTGCTCGCGGCCGTCCAGCTCGGTGGCCCGGTTCACGCCGCGGGTGGCCGTGGCGGGGTTCTCCCTGGGGGCCGGCCAGGCCCTCCTCGCCCTCGGTCGCCGCCTCGGCCAGCTCCCGGACGCCCTGCGCGCCGTCGCCGGCGTCTCGCCCCCCCTCGACCTCTCGGTCTGCGCCGACGCCCTCGCCCGGCCCGACAACCGGCTCTACCAGCACTACTTCATGGCGATGCTGCGCGAGACCTACCGGCGGCGGGTCCGCGCGAGGCCCGACCTGTTCGAGGCCGGACGCGAGGGTGGAGCGCGAACCGTGCGCGATTACGACGAAGCGGTCACCGCCCCTTACGGCGGGTACGCGGACGCCGATGACTACTACGCCCGCTCGTCGGCGGGGCCTTGGCTGGCCGCGATCGACCGCCCCGCGCTCCTCCTGGCCGCGGCCGACGACCCCATGATCCCGGGCGAGTCCCTGACCCGCTGGCCGCTGCCCCTCTCGGGGAAGGTGCGCCGCGAGATCGCGCCCACCGGCGGGCACGTGGGTTTCGTGGGACGCTCCGAAGCCCCCGGCTTCTTCTGCGCCGCCCCGCGGGTGCTGGACTTCCTGGAAGAGGCGGTCGGGACCTAGCTCCGCGCCTGGCGCCGTTTCTCCTCGACGAAGACGGCGAGGCGCTCCCGAACCGTGGCCTCCACCTCGACGAAGCGGACGGCGACGCCGGGCGGATAGGAGTCCGGCCCCTCGCGCCGGGGGCACACCCGGACGACCTCGCAGGGAAGCTTGATCTCGCCCCCGCCGCCGAGCAGGAGCTTGAGGCTGAGCGACTGGCCCGGGAACACCACCGCCCGCGTGGCGAGATAGGCGCCCCCCACACTCAGGTCGACCACCGCCACGACGTGATTCGAGACGGCGGACTCGAGGATCGCGCCGCGCCCGAACGGCAGCCGGCGGCGGCGGCCCCGGCGCCGGTCCTCAGGCGACCTGGCCGCCTCCCCCGTCCCACCGTCGGCTCTCGATCCCGGCCCCTCATCGTGCAGCATGTCCTTTGCTCCTCTCGGGGAAGGTGAGCAAGAAGCAGTCCAGCCGGAATGCCTTCTCTTTGCAAGCGCTTCGGCCTCGGGCCGCTGGACAACCCCCGAAACCTGTCAAGATTCCGGACAGGGCGGCGGAATCAGGAAAGCAACGGCCGCAGCGCCTTCCAGACCGTCTCGGCCAGCCGTCTATGGCCCTCGGCCGTCGGGTGGATGCCGTCCGGCTGGTTCAGGGAGGGCACCCCCGCAACGCCCTCGAGCAGGAAGGGGATCAGCACCGCGCCGTTCGTCTTCGCGAGCTCAGGGTAGATCCCGCGGAAGCGCCGGCGATAGTCCTCGCCGTAGTTGGGCAGCGCTTCCATGGCCCCCAACACGAGGCGCGGCGGCGGCACCTGTTGCTTCGCACGGTCCAGGATGGCCTGGATGTTCGCGCGGGTGGCGTCGGGATCCTGGCCGCGGAGCCCGTCGTTGGCCCCGGTCTCCACCACCAGCACCGCAACCGGCTGCTTGAGCAGCCAGCCAAGGCGGCGCCGGGCGCCGGCCGAGGTCTCGCCGCTCAATCCGGCGTTCACCGCCCGGTAGCGCAGGCCCGCGGCGTCGAGCTTGGCCTGGATGAGCGCGGGAAAGGCTTCCGCCGGGTCGAGGCCGTAGCCCGCGGTGAGGCTGGTGCCGACGAAGAGGATGACGGCCCGATCGTCGGCGGAAGCAGGGGCGACGGGCGCGGCCGTGGCGGATGCCGCGGGGGCCGAGCCCGTCCGAGGCTCATTCCCCCACCCGCAGGCCAGCGCCGTCGCGGCCCCGAGCAGGAGCGCGTTTCTGGCTATGATGCGGGTGGGGGAAACGAGGGAGCCCAGGGAACCTCCGATGCCGATCCTGACCAGCGAGGCGCTCACCCGGACCTACGTCTCGGGGGGGCGCGAGATCGCCGTCCTGAAAAATATCACGTTCGATCTTCCGCCCGGCGGCTTCCTGGCCATCGTGGGCCCATCGGGGAGCGGCAAGAGCACGCTGCTCGGCCTCCTGGCCGGTCTGGACCGCCCGACCTCGGGCCGCGTCTTCCTCGACGGCCGTGACCTCACGGCCCTCACCGAGGACCAACGGGCGAGGCTGCGGGCGGAGCGCGTGGGCTTCGTGTTCCAGTCGTTCCACCTCATCCCCACCCTCACCGCCCGCGAGAACATCCAGGTCCCCCTCGAGCTGCGCGGCGAGGACGGGCGCGCCCGGGCCGACGAGCTGCTCGCCCGGGTCGGGCTCGAGGACCGCGGCCACCACTACCCGGCCCAGCTCTCCGGGGGCGAGCAGCAGCGGGTGGCTCTCGCCCGGGCGTTCTGCCACCGCCCCCGAATCCTCTTCGCCGACGAGCCGACCGGCAACCTGGACGCTGCGAACGGGCAGATGGTGGTCGGCCTCATGGTCGAGCTGAACCGCGAGCTGGGCACGACCCTGGTCCTCGTGACCCACGACCACGAGCTGGCCTCCCGGGCCCGCCGCGTGATCCGTCTGCGTGACGGCGCAATCGTCGACGATTCTGGCGCCTCTGTTCATCGACCCCCCACCCCATCCCTCCCCGCGTAGGGGGAGGGGAACGCTGATGCCCGTTCGGCGCCGCGTCTTGTTTGTGCTCGCCATGGCCTGGCGAGAGGGTCGGGCCGCGCGCCGACGAACGCTCTTCCTCACGGTCGCGATTGCGGTGGGGGTCGCCGCCCTCGTGGCCATCAACTCGTTCACCGACAACCTGCGCGAGTCGGTGCGCCAGCAGGCCCGGGCCCTGCTCGGGGCGGACCTCGCGCTCTCCAGCGGGACCCCCCTCTCCCCGAAGAGCGAGGCCGTGCTCGGCGAGGTCACGGCCGCCGCCACCGTGCGGGGGGAAGCTCCCTCCCTCGCCCGGGTCACGAGCTTCGCGGCCATGGCCTGGGCACCCGCCTCGTCAGGGACCCGCCTCGTGCAGGTGACCGCCGTCGAGGCGGGTTACCCGTTCTACGGCACGATCGACACCGCCCCCGCCGGGGAGTGGGGGCGCCTCGCCGCGACGGGCGGCGCCCTCGTGGACCCGTCGCTCCTGGTCTCGCTGAATGCGTCGGTAGGCGACACCCTCGCGCTCGGCGAAGGCCGGCTCGTGATCCGGGGGACGGTCCTGAACGTCCCCGGGGACGTGGGCGTGCGCACGGCTTTCGGGCCGCGGGTCTTCGTCCCTGCCGCTCGCGTCGCGGAGACCAAGCTCCTGACCTTGGGCTCGCGGGCGCGCTACGAAGTCTTCCTGAAGCTGTCGGCCGGAGTCGACGCGCAACGGCTGGCCGATCGTTTCCGCCCTGCCCTCGGGGCCGAGCGGGTCAACCTGCGCACGGTCTCGGAGGACCAACGCCGCCTCAACGACACCCTGTCCCGTCTCGGCAACTACCTGGGCATGGTGGCGCTGATCGCGCTGCTGCTGGGGGGCCTCGGGGTGGCCAGCGCGGTCCATGTCTTCATCAAGCGGAAGATGGAGACGGTGGCGGTGCTGCGCTGCCTGGGGGCGACCGCGCGGACGGTGTTCTCCGTCTACCTCGTCCAGGCGGCGGTCATAGGACTCATGGGCAGCCTGGCCGGGGCGATCCTCGGCGCTGGCGTCCAGCTCGTGCTCCCACGCGTGCTGGGCGACCTCCTTCCCGTAGACGTGGCTTACCGCCTGTCGTGGCGGGCGCTGCTCTCCGGCGTGGCCCTCGGCCTCTGGGTCGCGCTCGCCTTCTCACTCCTGCCGCTCCTCGCGGTGAGGCGGGTCTCACCCCTCGCCGTCCTGCGCCGCCCCTACGAAGAGGACGCGACCACGCAGGCCCGGGAGCCGGCGCGGCTTCTCGCCGTCCTCGCCCTCGTCGCCACCGTGGTGGCTCTGGCCGTCCTTCAGGCCGGGCGCGCCCTTCCGGGACTCGCCTTCGCGGGCGGGATCGGGACCGCGCTCCTCGCCCTCTGGCTAACGGCTCTTGCCTCGACGCGGGGGGTGAGGCGCATCCTTGTCGACCCCCCCTCCTATCCTCCCCCACGTAGGGGGGAGGGAACGCTGCTACAGATCCGGCTCCGCGTCCTTCCGCCCAGGCTTCCCTATTTGTGGAGGCAAGGCCTGGCGAACCTCTACCGCCCGGCGAACCAGACCGGGATGGTGGTGCTGGCTCTCGGCTTCGGCTCCTTCCTGCTGAGCACGTTGCTGCTGGTCCAGCACAACCTGCTCCGAGATCTCCGAGTCGACGAGGGGACCGTGCGGCCGAACGTGGTCTTCTTCGACATCCAGCCCGACCAGCGCGAGGACGTGCTGGCCCGCCTCCGGGCCGAGGGCTTTCCCGCCGGGCCCGCAGTGCCGATCGTGCCCATGCGCATCCAGTCGGTGAAGGGCAAACCGGTCGAGCACGTGCTCGGGGAGGCGGGCACCGCCGAAGCCTCCCGCGGACGCTGGGCCTTCCGGCGCGAATATCGCAGCAGCCACCGCGACACCCCCGCGCCGTCGGAGCGGATCGTGGCCGGGCGCTTCTGGCGGGCCGGGGAGGGGCGGGAGCGCCGCGACGCCGCGGTGCCGGTCTCGATCGAGGAAGGAGTGGCCCGCGAGCTGGGGGTCGCCCTGGGTGACGAGATCGTGTGGGACGTGCAGGGGACCTCCCTCGCATCGAGGGTCGCGGCCCTGCGCTCGGTGGACTGGGCCCGCTTCGAGCCGAACTTCTTCGCGATCTTCCCGGAAGGCCCCCTCGACGAGGCGCCCCAGACCTTCGTGGCCCTCTCGCGGATCGACGATCCCGCACGGCGGGCCCGTTTTCAGCGCGCGGTGGTGGAGGCGTACCCGAACGTCTCCACCCTCGACCTCGTCCAGGTCCAGCAGGCGGTGGAGGGGATCCTCGGCCGGGTGGCCCTCGCCATCCGCTTCATGGCCCTGTTCAGCCTGGCCGCGGGCACGGTGGTGCTCGTGGGAGCGGTGGCGGCCAGCCGCCATCAGCGCGTACGGGAGGCCGTCCTGCTGCGCACCCTCGGGGCCACGCGCGGGCAGCTCCTCCGCATCCTCCTGGCGGAGTACGCGAGCCTCGGCGTTCTGGCCGCGGCCACCGCGATCCTGCTCTCCGCGGCCGCGGCCTGGGCCCTCGTGCGCTTCGGCTTCGACGCGGCCTTCGCCCTCCCGGTGCCGGCCCTCCTGGCCCTGGCCGGCGGGGTGGTCGCCCTCACGGTCGTGGTGGGGCTGCTCGGGAGCGTAGAAGTCCTGCGCCGCCCACCCCTCGAGGTGCTCCGCGCGGAGTGAGCCCGCCTTCTAGCTGCGGCGGAGGACCTGCAGGCGGTCCCGGGCGTGTTGGATCTGCGCCCCGAGATGGGCCGGGGCCAGGTCCACGAACTCCTGGTAGGCGGTCACCGCCTCCGCGGTGCGCCCCAGGCGGTCCTCCGCGCTCGCCTTCATGAAGCGGGCGATGGCCAGATTCGGGTCGCGCGCCAGCGCCTGCTCGAAGCTCTTGAGCGCCTCCTCCAGGCGGCCGAGGCTCACCTGGACGAGGGCCCGGCCGTGCCAGAGGATCGCGTTCCGGGGGGCCAGTTGCAGCGCCCGCTCCCACGAGTCGAGGGCGGCCTTGTCGTCGCCCATGGCTTCCAGGGCGGCCGCCCTCTTCTGCCAACCGATCACATAGCGCGGGTTCAAGGCGAGGCCTTTATCGAAGTGGGCCACCGCCTCCGCCTGCCGCTTCAGACCCAGAAGGGCCTCCGCCTTGCCGGTCCACGCGCTGTAGGCCCGCTGGTCGGCCACGATCGCCTGGTCGAACCACTCGATGGCGGGCCCGAAGGAGCCGAGCTCGAGCTGGCTCTCGCCCCGCTTCAGAGCCTCGGCATGGCTGACGGTGGGGACGACCTTCGGTACCGTGGCTTCGGCCGGACCGGCGGTGGGCGCGGGCGGCGGGTTCTCCGCCGCGGCCGGAGCCGGCGCGGCGGCGCGGGGGGCGCCGCCCTCGAGGGCGGCCAGCCGGGCCCGCGCCTGCTCGATCTCCGCGTCCATCTCCGGAGTCGCGAGCTCCAGGAACTCGCGGAGGCTCTTGGCCGCATCGGCGTCGCGGCCGAGCGCCTCCTCCGCGAGCGCTTTGTCGTGCCAGGCCGCGGCCGCTCCGGGGGCGAGGGCGACCGCCCGCTCCAGGGAGGCGAGCGCCTCTTCGTGACGCTTCAGGACCCCGAGGGTCCTTCCCCGGTCCGCCCATGAGGCAGCGTGGAGGGGCGCGGCCTCGATCGCTCGGTCCCAGGCCGCCACCGCGGCCTCGAAGCGGCGAAGCTGGGCGAGGGCCGTCCCCTGCGCGTGCCAGATCTGGGGGTCGCGCGGAGCGTACCGAAGACCCTCCGAGTAGCAGTGGAGCCCTTCGTCGAGCTGCTGCCTCTCGACGAGCACGTCGCCCTTGAAGCGCCACAGCTCCGGGTCCCGGGGAGCGAGGGCGAGCGCACGGTCGAGGAGCTCGAGGGCATCCCGCAGGCGTCCTTCGACCACCGCCTGGTGCGCGAGGGCCAGCCAACCGAGGTGGCTGCGGGCGGCCGGCCTCGCCTTCTTCGATTCGAGCTCCTTCTTGAGGGTGCGGGCGGAGCGCGCGAGATCGTCGTCGTCCTGCGCGACCTCGAGCAGGTCGGTCACCGATCGAAGAGCCTGGGCATCGCGCCCAAGCCGCTTCTCCGTCACCGCCTTGTCGAGCCAGCTCCCGATCCGGCCCGGGTGGAGCTCGAGCAGCCGCTCGTGCGCCTCGACCGCGTCCTCACCGCGGCCCAGGAGCAAGAAGCAGTTCGCGCGCTGGCTGAGGGAGGTGGCGTCCCGGGGGTCGAGGGCCAGCGCCTTGTTGGCGCAGTCGAGGGCTTCCGCGTAGCGCTCGGCCCCGAAGAAGCGCTGGCCGGCCTCGTTCAACTGTTCTACGGGGGAGGCGGGACGGGCGGGCTTGGCGGCCGGGCTCGGCGCCGGCGCGGGCGCGAAAGGTGGGCTCGGCACCGGTGCGGGGGCGGCAGGCGGTTTCGGTGCCGGCTCGGGGGCGGCGGGCGGGCTCGGCGCCGCTTCGGGAACGGCGGGGCGGCGGGGCGCCGGCTCGGGGGCGGCGGGAGGAGCCGGTGCGGGGGACGGCGGGAGCGTCGTGGGCTCGATCCCCGCGGTGGCCCCGACCGACACGGGCTCGGCCACCACCGCCATGGGCTCGACCGCCGCCGCGGGCGGCTCCGGCGCAGCGGGCGGCTCCGGCGCAGCGGGCGGCTCCGGCGCAGCCGACTCGACCGGCATCGAGGAAACCGCGGATCGGAGGAGGGGGGCCTGGCCCGCCGCAAGCTTCGCCACCACGGCTTCGGTCGTGGCCCG
>WNGL01003137.1_pt1 | contig 20445 bp, 15 predicted proteins | sample 5400591 | NCBI WGS metagenome assembly WNGL01 (sample SAMN13153377, study PRJNA577476) | soil metagenome | isolation source: 80 cm soil or saprolite under Garry oak tree replicate 1 | place: USA:California | collected 2016-06-15 | reverse complement strand
TGCGCCTCCAGGACCGCGGCAAAAGGAATTGGCGTGTCGGGTGCCGTCACCGTCTTAATCGGCGCATCCAAATTGTCAAAACCCTTGTCGGCGACGCGTGCGGCGATATCGCGAGCCACCGAGGCGGTAGGCGTGTCCTCATCCACGACGACCAGGCGGCGCGTGCGGGAAACGGATTCCAGAATCGTATCCTCGTCGAGTGGCGAGAGCGTCAGGACATCCACGACTTCGGCGTCGATGCCCTCAGCCAAAAGAGAGTTTGCCGCCTCCACACAGATATGGGTCATTCGCCCGATGCCGCAGAGAGTGACGTCGCGGCCGGGGCGCACGATTTCCGCTTTCCCAATGGGCACGGTGTAGGATTCTTCGGGCACAGGCCCTTTGGCCCGCAAGCCCAAAAACTTGTGCTCGAGAATAATTACCGGACCATTGTCGCGAATCGCGGCGATCGTAAGTCCTTTCGCATTATAGGCCGTGGAAGGAACGACCACCTTGAGACCGGGTATATGGGCCAGCACGGCATACAGAGTTTGAGAATGTTGCGCCCCGGCGCCGCCTCCATACGTTCGGTTGTCGCCGCCACGCGTGCCGTAGGCGGTGCGAATCACCAACGGCAGGTCCACCTGGCCACCCATCATGTAATGCATTTTGGCAGCCTGGTTCATGATCTGGTCGTAGCAACAGCCGATCAGATCCACAAACATAATTTCGACGATCGGACGCAGTCCGGACATGGCCGCGCCTACTCCTGCGCCCAGGAAACCCATCTCCGCAATTGGTGTGTCAAGAACGCGTTCAGGCCCAAATTCCGTGATCAAGCCACGCGTGGCACGTAGCGGCCCGCCCCAGGCGTCTACAAAACCTAAGTGCGTGCGGCCCGCCCCACCGGCAACGTCTTCACCCATGACCACGATTGTCGGGTCGCGCCGCATTTCCTGGCGAATCGCTTCATTGATGGCCTGGCCAAAACTCAGCTCACGCGCAGCGGCGGCGATCATTTCCGCTCTCCTTCGGGTTCTGCGACGTATACGTCGGTAAACAGGTCGGCGGGCTGCGGCAAAGGACTAGCTTCGGCGAAGGCCACAGCCTCATCAATTTTCTTTCGATTAGCGGCGTCGATGCCGTCCAGCTCTTCTTGGCGGACCGCTCCCTGCTCCAGCAAGTTTTCACGGAATCTTCGGATGCAATCGCGGCGCCGCGCAGCCTCTTCTTCCTCTTTGGTACGGTAGCGGTGTGTATCATCCCCCTGATGGTGACCATAGTAACGGTACGTCATGCACTCAATCAGGGAAGGCCCCTGGCCCGCGCGGGCGCGCTCCACTGCAGAAACCGCCGCCTCCCATACCGCGATAACATCCTGGCCGTCCACAGTTACTCCCGGCATGTTGTAGGCTGCTGCGCGATCGGCGATGTGTGGAACCGACAGAGCGTACTCAACCGGCGTTGATTGGGCATAACCATTGTTTTCGCAAACGAACACCACCGGCAGCTTCCAAATGGCGGCTAGGTTCATGGCTTCGTGGAGCGCCCCGATACCGGCTGCACCCTCGCCAAAAAAGGATGCGGCTACTTGCTTCGTCTTGCGCACTTTTGCCGACAGTGCGGCTCCCACTGCATGAGTCGCTCCCATGCCGACGATGGGGTTGACGCCCAGCATGCCAACGCGGACGTCGGTGATGTGCATCGAGCCACCTTTACCGCGATTACTGCCGGTTGTTTTCCCGTAGAGTTCGGCCATCATGCGGTGAACTTCGACACCTTTTGCGATGCAATGCCCGTGGCCGCGATGGGTAGATGCGATCCAGTCGGATGGTTCCAAGGCTGCGCAGACGCCGACGGCACAGGCTTCCTGGCCGGTGTAATAGTGGACTGCGCCGACAGGCACACCGGTTTCGACAAGCCACTTCAGCCGCTCCTCAAATTCGCGAATGAGCGTCATGTGCTTGTACATCCAGAGCAATTGCTCGCGCGACGGCAGTTTCCTAGCCAGTCTGTCCGTTTCTTGAGTTTGTTCGGGCACTCTAGTTTTCTATTCTCTTTCTAGCATCGGGGGATGGCGAAAACACTCCAAGATTTCTCCAATTTTCGTCCACACATTGAGCTTACTCGAGAATCGCCGCGCGGGATGAACCCCGACCATCCATTTGAACGTCCACACAACGAGATTGCGACATAGGAATAGTGGAATCCCCGCGAGGCTGTATTTCGTGCCGGGCCGAACGCCGAATTGACGAATGTTGGCTTCACCCTTATGAAACCACCACCTCAGGAAATACTTCTTCTTAAGTCGATTCTCCAGCACCGGGTGATAGACGACAGCGGAGGGTTCGTACCGTAACCGCTCCCCGGCAGACAACAACCTGCCACCGAATTCCGTGTCTTCATTCCGGATTTCGCTGCCGGGGCGGGGACCGAGGTCAGTTCGAAAACCACCGTATTTCTCGAACATTTCCCTTCGAAAGGCCATATTGGTGCCGAATGGAGGCTCGTTAAGTTGACCGGCCTCCATGCCCAAATCGAAAGAGACAAGAGGCGCCGAGGCGTGTTGGCTCCCGAGTGTAAGCCAGCCAGGAGGAGGGCAAGTCCACTTAGGGACAATGCGGCCTCCGGACCCAGCCCATTGGTGGTCATGCAAAACCGCCGTCAGGTTCTGCAGCCAATTCGCGTCGACAGTTACGTCGTCATCCAAGAAAGCAAGGACGTCGCTCCGAGAATTCCTGATCGCCGAGTTGAGGGCGTGCGATTTGCCCGTTTGAGGCTCAAACAAATAGCGGAAGCGACCTGGGTAGCGGCTGCAGAACTCCTCCACTACCTTTGGGGTCTGATCGCTGGAGTTATTATCCACCACCAAGATCTCCCACTCGACTGAGTCAGAAAGCACCAGCGCGGCGGCACTGTTCAGCGCCTCGTGGAGGCTCTGGCAACGGTTATAGGTACATAAAACAACGGTGATTCTCATCTCAGGCTCGCGTTCCCTTCAGTTGTCTATTCGTAACGCATACCCCTCGCTGTCATTACTGTTCGTCACTCCCTCCTGGCACCAACAGTTTTGGGACGAGGAACCAATCAAGCAGTAATCGATGTGTCTGGGCCCGGACTGTTCACGGTAGGCGCTGCGTATTCAAGCGTGGATCGCTAGAAACTCTCTTCGCCACCTGTGACCACCAATGCCGTGTGCGCCTGAAGGCGCTGAGCGGGTGCAAAAGCTGAACCGCTGAGTTTCGGAGGATTGCTATCGCGACCAGAAGTGGATTTATTTGATACCCGAATGCCCTCAACGTATCTGTGTGATACCTCCAGTACCCATCAGACCGGAGGCGAAGGACGTGATGGGCCAGCACGCGATAATATTCCCAGCGTATTTTTGTGAATCGCCTTCGGCGCTCCGTCTCATCCAGAAATGTTTGGCCATACTTCAGTAAAAGGGCGAACTTTCCCAAAATGATCACGTCGAACTTTTCGGCAAAACTCGACGTCGATTCCTCGCGCAGCCGGGTATAGCTTAGAACTTGTTGGCAAAAGCCGAAGTCCGATTCTTTTAACACCTCAAAACATGCTTCGTGATCCGCGTGCAGATGCGGCGCATTGAAGAATACCGGACGCTTCCGAATCAGATCGGAACGTACCATCAGGGAGGTCATTGTTCCAAGCACATATCCGCCGTTTCCCAGTAGCTCGGTTCGGCACATCTCCCGGCCTGATACCAAGCAACTTGGATGGGGGAGGCCCTTCCACACAGCACCCCGAGAAATGGGAGAAGTAGTTAGTACGGTCCGGCCATCCATAGTAAACGCACCGACTAATCCGACCGTGGGACTCTCTTCCGCTACTCGCACCATTTCTTCGATACAAGTGGGGTATAGCCAGTCATCGGCGAATACGAACTTGCAGTATTTTGATTCCTGAGAAATCTGGCGAACGGCGTGGTTGTGATTTTCGATGATTCGGAGGAACTGTTCGTTGTTTATCACCCGGATTCGCGAGTCCTTGGCTGCATATTTTTGAGCAATTGCAAGCGATTCGTCCTTACTGCAATTGTTCACGATGGTGTAGTCCCAATTGGTGTGGGTCTGCCGGAGAACGCTCTCGATGCACTCAGGGAGATGCTCAGCGCCGTTGTATACCGGAGTTAGGATGCTTACCCGCGGCTGCGATTCAGCATTCATATTTGTTCCATTGACCTTCAGTAAGACTGAGTCTAGAAGAACGCCTAATTCCGAGACTGAGTGCTAATTGTCCTGTCGTTTTGATACGGCTTACACACAAGGGCCTTCTTCACAAACACCGAAACCTCAACAAGCCAGAACCTTCCCATTTCAAGGAGGATCGGTTCCCGGAAATGCGGGTCTGCAACCAGTCGTTCAGCAAATTCACGATTATATCGGTTATCCAAATCCTGCCGATCTGTAGCTTGCCCTACAAAAGCTGGCGCGGTCAGAACAATATCACTCTGCTCTGCTGAACTCATTACCTGTTGCCAATCCAGCGGGCCCTGCTCGTACCGCCACAACCAAAGCGGCTCAAAAAAACCGTACTTTTCTGAAGGAGACTCTCCCGCCAAGAACCAAGGATATGAGATCTGTGGGGGGTTAAGGGGGCGCCCCATTCCCAGATGAGCGATCTTGGGTGTTGAGAGGCCACAGCCTTGTGCAATGTCGCGAACCGGCGTCCAGTCCCATTGCTCAAAGCGAATCAAGATTCGCCAGGGAAGCCCACCATTGTAAAAGCCGGGGTCCACCGGACGAGTATTGGGAAATACCACGGGGGCCACAATCATCATTACCTGTGCAACCGCTAGCGTGCAGGAGATCGCGATAGCCGTCCTGGAACGAAGCCAGCCTGTCAGATCCGCGAGCACGCCTACAGCAATTGCAAATGGGATGACGGCCGGGCAGAGATACCGGAGCAGGTGGTTCGCGCCGGAGAGCTGCAGCGCGACAAGGGGCAGACCCGCGCAAAGGCAGGATAAAAGCGCAGCTCGGTGAGCAGGACTTAGGACAACCTCTTTCTTGATAATGATTTTTCGAATCGCCAAAACAACAAGTAAGGCGATCAGAATACTGATAGCAGGTCCAAGCAGACTAATAGCCACCGTACCGAACCACTTTGCCCACGTCAGGAGCGATGGAGTCCCCAATGAATTACGCGGTTGCTCCCTTGCGAACTTGGTGTACTCCAAAGCAGGGCCGAGATTCTTGAGCCACCAGGGGGCGGCGATTATGAATGCAAGTGCGCCTGCTTTGAGGAATGACCACATCGCTGGAACACAGAGGTTTCTGCGATGGGCCGAAAAAAGGGTAAGAGCAAAGACAGGAAGCGCAATCAATACGAAGGAGCTCTTTGACAGCAGGCCAAGACCAACGGCGACGCCCAGCCCAATCCAGCCACGCGAGTGCCCCACCCCGTCCCTCCAGTAGAAGGATAGGAAATACAACACCACAGAGGTAGCCAGGAATAAGGGGCCCTCCGTGCTGAAGAAGACGCTGGCCGAGAGAACCTCAGGTGACAAACATAAAACTAGAATTGCAATGACTCCAGCAAGAGGGCTTCCAATGCGCCGTGCGGTCAAGTATGTGAGCACGGCGCTCGCGCCCCAGCAAGTGAGGGTCACCAACCTCGCAATCGCTGTATGAAACCCAAACAAAGCGAGGAACGGGAGGGCGAGAAGAAGATTCGCAGGAGGACGTCGTATGTCCCCTCCAATTAGGATCGAACCCAGCTGCCGCAAGCTACCGGTATGAAGATTGTGAAGGTCTCTCAGGACGTTGTTAAAATACAACGCTTCATCCCAATGGATACCGTAGGGATGATCGAGGATCCAGCGAGTGGCCGCGATCAAAATGGGGAGCAACAACAGAACGGTGAACAATAGCCCCGTTCGTTCTTCGGCTCTCGACTGTTCAAGCGTTGCGCCGAGTTCTTTTGCCTCAGATAAGGTCACAGCAGAGATAGGCACCTCCAGGTGCAGGTACGACCCAGGGAATTGACCTAGGCCTCGTTCATCTCGTTAGGCTGGAACGAGGGGAGTCTCTTCAGCTGACGAACGCTTACTCAATCCTCGAACGAGATCCCAGTAGACCGCCTTTTGTCCCATCACATAAAACAGCACGCCAATATAAGCAATTAGAAGAACGGAAGTTCCAAGCATAAGTCTCAGCAGAGGAGACAGGGATTGGCCCCAGAAAAATTGCACTCCAAAAGCAATTACGGCAGCCACGATCCCCGAACCCAGTGGCCGACTGGCTGCCAACATGATATCGCGAAAGGAAATCATCGTGCCATGCACGCACCAAGCGATGTGCGGAACAGCCCACAATGTCATGACGGCAGAGTAGGCAAACGCAACCCCTTTAGGGCCATACGACAATCCTATGACGTAACCCGTAATCACGAGAGGCGCGAGGACTAGAACGACTTTCAGATTTCGGCCAACCATTCCCAGCGAGAAAGTCAGCCATGCCAGAGGATTGATAAGCGCAAAGATTAAAATGGTTGGAGTTAGCAAGCGAAAAATATCGACTACCTCTTTCCACTTGGGACCGAGGGCAAGAAGAATGAGATCGCGGGCAAAAAGGGCGGCGCCAATAGTGATGGGTATAGTCAGCGCTAAGACTAGAGAGTAGCCCTTTAGAAAATAGCTCTTAAATCGATTGGGATCGGTCCGAACTCTCGACAGTCCGGAGAAGGCCACGCCCCAGACTGCTGCATTAAGGTTGTCGGTCGGAAGGTTAACGAGCTGATAAGCCCTTCCGTAGATTCCGACGGCATCCGCACCCCAGAATCGCCCCAACAAAACCTTTTCAAGGTTGTATGCGGTATAGGCGATAAGATTCACAAGAGTGAATCCACCTCCAAATCGCATCATGGAGTGAAGGCCAATTTGCAGGCGGGGTCTCCCTGGGATCCAGCCGGCAGTCCACCATAGGCAAAGAGTGGTAACAAATGGAAGTGAGACCGATGCGGCCACAAGAGCCCAAAATCCAAATCCCGCCTTAGCCATGCTGATTCCAAGAGTGGTGCTGACAACCAAGCCGAAAATGTCTATTGCCGCCAACGCCGTAAAGCGCATCTGCCGCTCGAGAAGCGCCGTATGCTGGACTCCCGCTCCATTGAACATGAATGCCGTGGCCAAAATGATGGTCACCCAGAAGAGCCGAGGCTCGTGGTAGAAGGTGACGACGACGGGGGCCATGGCCATCAACAAGAGCCCAAGGATCACACCAACCAAAACGTTGATCCAAAACAAGGTCGAAATTTGATCGTCAGTGACATTTAGCCTCTGGACAGTGGCCGATGAGAGTCCAAAATCCCTGAAGAGATTTAGAACACCGGTGAAAACAGCGACCATTCCTACAAGTCCGAAGTCCCTGGGGTCAAGTAATCGCGCCAATACCATTAAGGAGCCGATGCGTAGAGCAAAACTCGCAACCTGGGCAACGACCTTAGCAAGACCGCCCCGGATCACGCTTTCCTTTAGATTCATCGAAACTTGTGCCCTTTCCAGGCCAAGTATTTGCCTAGGCCGTCTTTGTGAAACTGGCGAGCAATTTCTTCTTCAATTCGTTGCCCGGACTCTTTGAAGAACGACCTATATTCACGGCTGGAAGCATCTGCAATGGAACACCGGGCACGCTCGACCATGGTCCGTCAAGGCAAGAGTACGTTAACTGAGGCCTGGATAGGCTACCGCCATAAGGAGCTCATGCCGCAGAGTTGTGCCGCTTCCTTAGCATCGCAATCGATCTGCCAAAATCGGCAAAATCAGGCGTGGGCTTGGGGGTACAGTTTTGGTTTATACTGTTGTATTTGAAGGACTTATGTCGGAGTGATTATATGGAGGCTAAGTCGTCTTTCCTACCGGCCAGGCTGGGTCCGGGACATTGGAGTGAAAAACATTTCCACTAAGTGCCGAAGTCCAGCGCAAGGAGAGATCTAGCCTGCCGGCTTCCAGAAGGCGTCGGATGTGATTGATTCTAAAGTAGTGGCCAGTTCTGAGGTCTTCGGCGGTCAGTCCGCTGGCCCGATAGGCATCATAGAGTTCTTGGGCGCCTTTGCGGGCTGTCCATTCCGGCTGGAAGCCCGGCAGAACGCGTAAAACCTTATCGCAGTTCACGCGATAACAGCGCTTATCTGGGCCGCCACCGGGAACATACTCTATCCGGCTGCCAGTCACGGTCTCCGCAACAATGGCGGCCAATTCGCTAATGCGGTAGTTTTCTTTGGTCTGGCCAACGTTGAAGACCGCATTGTGAATAACGTTCTTAGGAGCTTCGAGAACGCAAAGCATGGCTCCGATGATGTCGCGAATGTGCACGATTGGGCGCCACGGTGTCCCATCGCTCTTGATGCTAATGCAACCTGTCGTAAGCGCCGATGCGACAAAGTCATTCAGCACTAAGTCCAACCGGAGACGCGGAGATGCGCCATAGGCGGTCGCATTCCTCATGTAGGTCGGGCTAAAGCGCTCGTCTGCCAGGCGGGCAACATCGCGCTCGACGTAGACTTTTGATTCCCCATATGGTGTAACGGGATTTACCGCCGCATTCTCGTCTAAGAACTCATCACCCGCCGCGCCATAGGTGCTGCAGGATGAGGAAAAAACGAAACGCTTTACTCCTGCCTGTTTAGCTAATTCGGCAAGCCTGACAGAAGCCAGATGGTTGATGTCGTATGTGAGGTTTGCGTTGAGGTTGCCAAGCGGGTCATTCGAGAGGGCAGCCAGATGCACGACCGCATCGAAACCCTCCAGGTCTGCCCTTGTTATGTCGCGGATATCCTTCGCAATCTGAGGGAATTCGGCAACTTCCGCACCGAAGTCACACCCTGCAAATAAATCATAATCAAGGCCGGTGACGTCATACCCGGCGGACCGAAAGACGGAGCCCGCAACGGCACCGATATAGCCTTTGTGACCAGTCAACAGTAGTCTCATGCTCTTGCAGCTCCTATTGGAAACAGATTCACTTTTTCGATCACGTGAAGACAACAAGTCGATCAATTAAGATCCGCGGGCGTTACTTCCTCGACGAACTCGGGGTCTCTTCGTGAATCCGGTGATGGGACGTCTTCCGGTCTGTGTCGTCCGGGATGACCCTAAGCAACCCGCTCTGACAAAGTAGATCCGCCGCCTCGCTAATGAGAGAGAAGGGGATGCCCGAACGCTCTGCAATGTCCAGCAGGGAAAACTGTCCGTCGGAAAGATTCAACACCCAAAGGCGAGCGTTAATTTCTTCACCGACCCCAACTCCGCCGGTAGAGCGATAAAGGTCGCGCTTACCCAGTTGCGGCTCGCAATACGGGTTTAGGTTGCGATATCGCCGATTGTTCTCAAGCACGTCGAGGACGGCGGTACACACGCGAAGCGACCCAGCAAGTTGTTCCGGATGGATAAACTGGAGGTTGTCCGCGGAAGTGTGATACTGGGGAAAAGTCCCCCACACACTTCGCATTAGGCAACCAACGGCCAAATTGAAGCCAGGCGAGCAGTACTGCCGTTCATCATAACCGTATGGCGAAAAATTAAGAAACTCCGGCGATTCACTGTAATGGGTGAGCACATGACTCACGACGCGATCAATTTCCTCATTTCCCCGGCGGCTCCTCTTGTAATGGAAGGGGCTTTTGTCTCCGATGCACGTCAAGACTAGCCCATGACGGATTCGTTCAGCGGCTGTGCGGTTTTGCGCGAGCCAGGTGATCGCACCGATCGTGCCAGGAATAAAGAGGAATCGATACGAGTAACGAAGATCCCGTCCAGAAAGAAAGTGTGCCAGAAAAGTGGCGACAGTAAGCCCGGAGAGATTATCATTCGCTAGCGACGGATGACAGGCGTGACACGAAATCAGAACCTCGTCGGCAGACCGGCCAGGCAGAAAACACTCGCCATACGTCAAGTGCCCATCCTTGAGGCTGGAGTCGATGCACACGTCGTATTCGGCATCCTCAAGTGCGAGCATTTGATTATGAGAGAGACAAAACCCCCAATCTTCCTTGTAGTATGACGTTCGGTAAGGAATCCACTCCGGATTTGCCGGAAGGGTGTGGAGATGTAACTTGAGTTCGCTGAGCGGCATTCTCGCGCGCACTGGCCTACTGTAGTTCAAAGCATGCAGGTTGCATTGCTGGAAGTCCACAACGCGGTTCCCGTGCCGGTCCATGATAAAAGCATCTCGAATATTCCACTCTTTAGGTACTGTCCAATCGAAAACGGCCGTTCCCGTCGGAACCTCCAAGGACCGCAGCGGAATCCGGTTTTGGATCAGCCCTAGAGTACGGCGAATTCCATCGCCGGTAATGCTCCGGCAAATGGGGTAGAGCTCCTCCGCGAACCGGTACAATTCCTGGCCAATCTTCGCCAGGTCCTTATGATCGAATTCGTTCAGAAGTTTCATCGCGTTATTCAAAGTTCGGATAATTCCTGTCTCTTTCAGAGATCACTTCAACTTTTTCCGGCCAGGCAATCCGAAACGCTGGATCATCAAACCGCACTCCCCTGGCCGATTCGGGGGTATGGAATTCAGAAATCTGATAGAGGACCTCGGTTCCCTCTTCCAGAGTTAGGAAGCCGTGCGCACAGCCCTCGGGCACGTACATCATGTTCCGCTTTTCGGCACTCAGGATGATCCCGAAACTGTCTTTAAATCTCGGCGACTGGGGACGCAGATCTAGAACCACGTCGTATATTGCACCCCGGGTACAGCGCACCAGTTTGGTCTCGGCGTGGGGTGCTAGCTGATAATGCATACCGCGCAGAGTGCCTTTTCGCGAGTTGAACGAAACGCTGCACTGCGCCAACTTGGTGTTGAGTCCGTGAGCTGCGAATTCGTGGTGGCACCAGGTGCGGGCAAAAAAACCGCGGTCGTCGGTCTTGGCTTCGAGATCGATTGTGAAAGCACCAGGTAGTTTCGTTTCACGAAAAATCATACTAGTGGACTACTGTTTAGAAAGAAGACCCCTGCCTGACAATCCTTCTGACTTCAAACTCAACAGGGGCGTCCCGGAAAGGTGCCTACGCCAATTCGTAGACCAAGTTGCCGTCGACGTTCTTCGCGAAGGCCAGTACCGCACGCTCGGCGCGGTCACCCACGATCCGCCAGGAGTTCCCATCCTTCACCACGGACATCTTGTTTCGAGCTCTCCACCATGAATCGACCTCGCCCGGGAGGGCTGCCCAAATCCGAGTCTTTTGTCGCAGCTCTTGAAAATAACCCAGCAGGATTTTGTACAACGAAAGTGTATCGTGCTCAATGATATAGTCAGGATGAACGATAAAACTAACCAAACCACTTTTTCCTAGAATTCGATCGACTTGGTCTTTCCACAAATCAATACGACGTTCCCGTAGAACGTGGAATAGTGTGTAGTCCTGAATAGTGGTGACAGGAAGTTCGAGGATATCCCCAATAAAATAAGGCATGACCGTGCAGCAGCCGCCGGGCTGGGGATCGAGATGGGCGACGTTCGGAACTGACATGTCGAAGGCAAACTCAAAGGCATCATACCACTCAGGTCTTCGGTACAGCACCGCTGCCCGGAATCCGGCGGCGTTATATTCGCGCCCATAGCGATTGATACGTTTCACCCGGCGAAGAAATTCTTGCTTGTTATCAAAGAGCAGCCCGTCATGGTTCAAGTCCTGGATGAAGACTTCAAAACCGCGGTTACGCATTAACTCCAGCAAGCTTGGAACAACCCGATAGCGCTCCTCAGGGACGATCCCAAAGGCCGCTTTAATTCCAAAAGCTTCATCCACATCCATCAAATCGGCACAATGGTCCATTCCAACCCTGGTTTCCACGTCGTGGGTCATCGCCAGGCAACCGCACGCGCCGCCCGGCCAAAACCACACGAATGGAACTTTGTCCACCCCCTTGGCTTGCATGGCTATCAGCAGCAGCGTTTCGCAGATGTTCTCGACCGTTGTGTCTACGGGCCATTGGGGAAAGGTCCGCTTTTTCCAATTACGAGCGCGAAGTCTCTGAATTTGCTTTCGCACAGTCAGATTCGTAAGTGGTCGCAAGCAGTAGTAAAACCTTCGAACCAACGCTTCGTAGGAAGTCTCCATTTCCCAAGTGTTGGCGTATCGTTCCAGACGAAGATTATCGATAATCTCCGAGGGGTCGAAGGGCAAGCTTAGATTCCCTTCGTGGACCTTGACGTCTTTGATGGCGTCGTAAAGAGAATCCGCTGATTCAGGTCCGCGCGTTCCTGAATGATAATGGCCGAAGCAAAGGGTATTCCGTCCGAATCGGAAATAGCCCTGGTCGGTGGACTGCTGTTTGCTAAGGACGAAGTCGAAAAACTCTTCGGGGCAGCGATATTGATCAATAACGGCTTGACCTAACATGTCCGCTATTCCTGTGGTCGATTCACAGGGTAGCACTTCAGGTTTCATGTTCAACTGGTGCCGCCGTCAAATTGATCTCCAAGCTTGCCAACCGTTCGGTGCTCATCATCTATTTACCGCAGACCATGTCCCAAACGAAGTAACTTATTCAATCTAGGTTCCAAGACAGTTAAATATGTTATCGCGATATTTCAGATGGGATGATGGGGCCACAGTCAGCCTAGATGTCTATACAAAACTCTTCCTGCCACAGAACAAACGCCTCTTGGCATAAGGGTGAAAAACTGCCGGAGCGCTCGCGAATCAGAGAGGGCGACTACTCCTCGCGTCGCGCTTCTAGTATGACGATAATAGGTCAGTAATTTCCTGCTAGTTCCGAACCTGTCTTTAAAAGCAATTAAGCCCTCGTTGCTCAAGTCGGTACGGCCGAAATCAATTCTCTCAGCTCCTGCAGCTTTGCTTTCCTCGACAAGCCTCCAGAACAGAAACGGCATGCCGCCAAGACTGTGAAACCTTTCGTCCGAGCACCCATATTTGTAGACCACGGAAGATCGATGTTGCAGGGTGAGTATCGCCGCGATCGCAAGATCATTTTTTCGTGCCAGCCTGATTTGAAGCTTGTCCGCCATATGCTTGAGCAGGTTTTTGAACCAGTTTCGCGGGGGTGGAAGCACTTGATGGCGTCTCCTGGTAATCAAGAGAAGTTGGTAAAATTCGTCAAAGAGTTTTTCCGTGCGCCCTGCTTCACAGGAAAGTCGTTCCCGCTCCGCCCTTCGGACCTTCCGTCGGAAAGAGTTATTGTGCAATCGCTGAAAAGTTTGCTCCAAACTCGGTCTTATATCTAGCTCGTGGAACCAGTACGAGCAACCAGGTTGAAAACCGTACTCTGGACTATGAGCACTTAAAAAGGGCCGGAGCTCAACGTACCGCCAATACTCGAGATCACACTCTGCTCGCAACCAGTTCATGAATTCCGGGAGCTGACCGGGGTTTTCTAGCAGGGGTTCGCAATGATCTGAAAACGGCAGCGATACCAAGCGAGTTCCCGTCATCCAACTCGAGACACGGCACACCGCAATGCCATTCTCTAATGGTTCGCCGGGGGAGGCGGTCGTCAGTACCTGCGGCTCATATCCATACGTGCGAGCCAATGCTTCCAGCCACCCTCGGCAGTGGAATATCGATGCGCTAGGGTGACGGTCAACCAATTCATCCCAACGACTGTCCACGAGAGGATCTAGGATGTGGATCTTCATTGTCTTGGAGTGCCTGAACGACCTAGCCGTGATTCGCCATTTGGAAACCGTTCAGGGTCCGCTGATAGTGTGAACCATTTGGAGGCGATTCAGCTTATCTTCATTTTGGACAAAAAATTGTCATTTCTGACGTCCGCTTTGAGAGTTGGTAGTCTTGCAGAAGTTCTTTCATGAAATTGGGGGTAAATCTTCGTTCTGTATCAGGTGCCTCTTGGTCAGAAGTGAGGCTCGCTCGCAAATCGGATTCATTTAGATCTTCTTCGTCTGACCTCAATGCAATCTCGACGGCTTGAAAATGGTGCGTCCTGAGCAACTGAAGAACCTGGCCTTCTTCTAAATGGCCAGTCTTGATCATCTCCCCGACAGAATAAGGTTCGAACTCAAACGGTTTGCCAGCCTCGTAGCACAAGAGAAGACTTTCGCACAGAGCTGGCCCCGGGTGCGCTTTCACAAATTCAACCGCAGAATGAAATTCGTTCTCGTGAGCAGGTAGTGCTCGCATCATCTTACGGTCGCGACGGAGCTGCCCTGGAACGAAAATCATGATGCCGATGAAAAAGAACGCAAACATGAGCGCTGGCGCCGCCTTCGAAACGGAGGGCCGCGATCCTGCGAGTGCAAGGGCAAGGTCGGACAACGCCAGGCCACAAGCAATGGTCGTGGCCGCCAGTGCGTTGAAGAATATGTTCAGATCAACGCCCGCACCACCGGCTAACAGAAAACCTAGAAGGTGACTCATGGCAAATGCGGACGCAAACACAGGACGCGAGCGGATCGAGCAGATTGACCAGGCAGCTCCTATGATGAGCAGACTCTGGAATCTCTCCGCATAGTGATGGAACTGGCTCCAGGCAATCCAGAACGAATAACTACGACCGCCGCCGCCCATCAAGTGCGCTGGGAAATAGCGGCCGTCAATCAGCAGAGTCATGCCCGTAAGAAATCCGGCGCACAGAAGCATCGCGCCGGCCCAGGTAAAGAATGCCCTGCGTGACCGGAGCAGGAGATCAATCGCTACTGCGGCCGGAAAGATGATCAAGTTATGCTTCGTAAAGCCGGCAAGGCAGAAGAAGAGCGCCGAAGTGCACAAGAGACGAGATGAGATGGGATTGCGAAAATAGAAATATAGACCCGCGGTCGAGAGAGCCTCTCCAAGCAACTGAGGATCATACATCCCGATGCGATCTGCCCTGAGAAGCGCGATCGCAATTTCATATAGCAGAAACGAAAAGACAGCAATCAGCCACGAACTAGCTCCGCGCCTGACTATCAAGCCTACAAAAACACCGGCTGCAATTAGAGAAATCAGTGAGACCAAGCGACCTATCACTGTAAACGTGCTGGCGCTACCCAACAGCCCGACTAAGTGGAAAGAAAGCGGCGGATAAGCGGTTATCGTCCCGAGACCTTTTGGAGGGGCGCCATACAGAGGGGTTCCACTGGTCACCATAGCGGCCCGATAAGCATTCCAACCTTCGTTGTAGTTAACTTCCACATTTGCGAAGGTACGCCGGATAGGGAACGCCCAAAGGGCAAGCAAGGTCATTAGCATCAGACAAATCACTATTTTGGGCAGCCAGGTGACAAACGCGGCCTCTCCGAAATAAGAGTGAAGGGAGTTCGGAAGTTCGGACCTGGGATCCTGAACGGCGGCAGTGCTCATTGTTGCCGACGAATTAGAGATCGAAGCATGCATGACCGCCAGCTCACACTTTCTCGAAGAGAAGAAAGCGGTGATGGGCCCACCATTTCTTCAGCCAGTCCGGAGATCGCTCGAGGAAACCATACTTCATGATGTCTTTTTCCATCGCGGGAGATTGGCCCTTAAAATAATCGAGGATGCATCGTCCTGCCCCGTTGCTAGTGTCGCCGGACTTTATCAACCAGCCCAGGCCGACCATCTTGAGAACATTCTGCTTCTTCATGGCGATGTCCGGCCAGGGAGGGACGTCAAAAAATCCAGTCTTCACCATACGCCAGCCGCAGGACGCGAGGGTGGAAGTAATCCAATCCGTATCGATATTATTCAGCTCATAATCGCTGGTATTATGCGGACGCAGTACCCAGCAAACATTCTGTTTGTTGGGTACACAGACAAAGAGCGCCTTCTTGGTGACGCGGGCAAGCTCGATCAAATACTTTTCGCCATCCTTGACATGCCACAGGGCGGCGAAGTTCCACGACATGTCAAAAGAACCGTCAGCAAAAGGAAGAACGGCAGAAGTAGGAGACTGGCAGAAGAAATCGGCGGTGAGACCGGTCTCTCTCCATACCTTCTGAATCGACTCCAGCCGTGCAGAAGATTGGTCGACAACGGTGACTTTCGACCCTTGCGAAGCCCACCAGATACTGTTGATCCCGGACACACCCGTCATTCCGAAGGAGGGAGCCTCCAGCACGGTGTGCACATCGTATCGGGCCTTCAGCCAGCTAAAATAATGATGCAGGACAAAGCGCTCGTAAGTAGTGCCAAGTCCCTCATCCGGCTTTACAAAATACTCTTCCCAGCTGTTGGTGATTGTTATCATCCCCGCTTTGGTCACTAGTACTTCCTTTGAAAAACGGTTTTGAGAACCTAAAACAAAATCACAACTCGACTCGCTCAGGACAGCTCGCTGGCTATAAAACGCTCCACGTTCTCTTCAAACTTGAAATTAAACGCGTTTACAAACTTGCTGGAGTCAACGATCCGGTCTTTGGTTAAAGAAACCAAGCGCCGCCGATTGAGCGGTTCTGGCCTCTGGAGCAGCCCGAAAACGACCTCTAACATCCACACTCCGAGGTACATAAACCAAAACGGCATTCTCAGTACTCCGCCCTGGCCGTATTTTTTCTCCACCAAAAGGGCCAAATGATTGTAGGAGTAACTTCCTTCACAGACCAAGTAGACACTATAGTTTCCCTGGATGCTGTCGACGTTTCGGACCACAGCGTAGGTCGACTTGACCACATCTCGAAGGTTGATTAGAGGCAGGCTCCCAATCCTACCGCGCACCACAGGAAAAATGCCCTTTCGAATGAGACTGACGATCTGCATAAAAGCAGCGTCAGCCAAACCATAAATTTGTGGAAAACGCAGGGCCACGGTCTTGAATCCATGCTTATTCGCGAGATCCTTCAAAAACGCTTCGCTCTCGAGCTTGCCTCGTTCCAAGGGCAGAACCGGATTGCACGTCGTACTTTCGTTGTAGGGGATCTGATCGCCGGCAGCTTTTGGCAAGCCCATCGCAGCAAGGCTGCTGTAATAAACGAACAGTTGAACGGAGCTCAGCTTCTTGCTGTTCTCCAAAATTCGGACAAGATTTGACGTAGTTTTGAAGTTTGTATCAAAACTTTCAACTTTATTGTTCGCAGTCAGCGGCCCGCCCCCGGCCAAGTCCAGCACCATATCTAAATTGCAGCTCATGCCCTGCAATTCGTGCTCAAGGTCTTTCAGATCGGACTCAACAAGTAAATTCCCCTCTAGGACCGTCACTCGGTCCAGATAGTTGGGGGTGAGACCTCGGACGAGTTTCTTCTTATCACGAACAAGAGCGTAGACAGTGTATCCTTCGTCCAGCAGTTTCTTTGTAAGGTCTATGCCAACAAATCCGCTAGCTCCGGTCACAAGTACATTCATATTTGCGGTATTCCCGCCTTTAAAGGTTTTCTTTTGTTTTCCAGCTACAGTCAGATTAATACAAGAACGTCGTTCCAATCAGTTTTCTTCCTGCAGAAAGGGCCTATCGAGCCAAGAGATAGGTGGCCATGCTCAGAGGCAATGCGATCGTTAGACTAGACAACTCAGCCAAGCAAGGAACGCTTGTACAATAATCGCTCCGTCAGGCTAGGCCGCGGGCGAAGGGGTGCTTTCAGGTGTCTGCGCAATGAAGCACATGGTCGCAAAGCCAGCCAGATTGCCTGCCAGCCCTGCCGATACCATCACCAAGCTCATGTGTACGAGGCTTTCGCGACCAAAAAAGTACATGCCAATTCCCTGCCACACGAGAACGCCGACCAGGATGTAGATGAAGGGTAAGCGCTTTAGTGAAAGAGCGTAATTCACCCAAATGTTCAACCCAGCATAAAGCGTTGCAGCCAAGTTGACCAATCCCAGGACGACGCCTGGGCTGGCATAGGCAGAGGTGAATATCGCTCGCACCAACGAGCCGGGGTACAGAAAATAGACAGAGGTCAGAGCGAAACCCGGCAGCAGAGTCGCGAGCAGAGCCAGCAGAAGAATCGGACGAGGATCGCGTCCGCTTGCCCGACGCCGGGTGGCCTTGGGCAAGAGAACAATTCCCATTGCCAAGGGTATAAACAAACTCATTTTGGCGAGAGTGACCACTGGCCCGTAGTTTCCAGCAATGGTTGGGCTGAAAAAGTGCTTCACAAAGAGCGCATCCATGTTCGCCAAGACCGCGAATGCAGTGAGCCCCATTAGAGTGTGCGACGAGTAGTGCCAGCTCACGCGCCGGGCAATTACTCCGCCGTTTTCCTGAAAGTAGGGGCGTAGTATCCACAGCACAAGTGCCAGAACACTGGCCATGGCAAGAGGCAAAGCGACGATAGCTCCAACAGCCTGGCTTCCGAGCCATATCAGGGCAGCTGCAAATAGCAATCGCAGGAGCGATTGAATGACTTGCACCAGTCCGAACCCGCCAAATTTCTGAAGACCCTGGAGGGCACCGTCGGTGACCGTCCGGACGAAAAACATTAGAACCACGGGGCTCGCGGCCCAGAGTGGCCAGGCATTGGGCAAACGCAGAGTCCTCGCCAATGCCGGACTGAGCAAAGCCATCACCGCAGTTGCGAGTGCGCCCCATTTCCAGCCCCACCGCCAAGCGCTTTGCACAAACGCCCCCACGCTTCGGGATGAATCGCGTTTTGCGGTGAGCTCGGCTGCGTAGAACGCCACGACATTGCGTATGGTGTTGGTCAATTGGGCCAATACTTGCAGAACTGCCGCAGCGGCGATAAAGATTCCGTACTCGACTGGAACAAGCCAACGTCCAGCCAAGACACTGACGGCATAGTCGAGTCCTCCGGCCAATGCCATGGTTATCGCCATAACCAGGCTGTCTCTAAGCCCTATCGAACGCAGAAATGTAAACAGCCGGGCGGTCGTTGTGACTCTCTCCACTTGCAAAGAGGCCATTGCCTGCAACGGCGCAGAACAACTACCTGTGTCCGCGTCTTGTGCCGTTAAGTTTGTGGGGACGAGTGTGGACACTTTCATCCTTTCTCGGATTTCTCGTAACTCATGACCGGCCGGTAAACGCAACCGCAGCGGCGGCCTTGCGGACAGTCAGGCAGAGGAAGACGTGGGGCTTCATCGGGATGGTAGATTTTACCCTTGGGCAGTTGCCGCGCTGCATCACAACATTCATGCGTCGGCTGAACAGTTACGCCCACGATGGAACCCTTAGCGCGCATGCCGAGGCGGTAAGCCGCCAGAGTTTTCTCGGCGTAAGCCGGGTCTTTTTCCATATCGTGTTGAAACTTATTCAGCCATTCAAAGCCCATGAAAGTGTTCCTTAAGAACCACAGTTGCCAAAGCGGCTTCGCCTAGGTTACCTAGGTTACCAAGCTTGCGAGCTTTTGACCTTCTGCGCTACGATGTCGGCACGAACCGATGAAACTGAGCGTAATCTCGCCGACGTACAATGAGTCGGAAAATGTCGGCCTGCTCATTGCTGAGCTCGAGAAAATTCTGGCAGGTACCGATTACGAAATATTGATTAGCGATGACAACTCTCCGGACCTAACATGGGCGCGAGTGGAAGAGATCGGACGGCGCAATCCGCGGGTGCGAGTTTTGCGTCGAACCTCCAATCGAGGTCTTGGGCCCAGTGTCGTGGACGGTTTCAATGCCGCCAGCGGCGAGGCCGTGGCCTGTATCGACGCCGACATGCAGCACGACCCCGCGGTGCTCCCGCGAATGCTCAACGAGTTGATGAACGGCTCGAACCTAGTGGTAGCCACCAGATATATGCCCGGCGGTGGCACCGCAAACTGGGGCATAATCCGCCGCTTCGGCTCCTGGGGCTGCACGAAACTGGCGCAGTGGCTCCTGGGAGTTAAGCTGCGAGACCCCATGTCAGGCTATTTCATGATGCGGCGCGACGACTTCCTGAAGGTCCGTGACCTGGAGATCGCCGCCCAGATGCACCCTTGCAACCTGGGGGAAATTCCCTATACCTTCGGTCCCCGGGCTCTCGGTGAGTCTAAGCTTTCAAAGAAAATTGTTTTCGCGTATCTTTCGCAGCTCTGGCGGCTGTGCCGCAAAGTCCGCTTCCGCAGGCCTGACTCGAGTGCCGGTTGACGGTTAAATTCATGTTTGGAGACTGAACTTGCGCGGGTGAGTGTACGTGCTCGCGACCATCGGTCAAGAGCGAGCACTTGGACTGAATACCTTCGCTCCTACGCGCGCCAGGGTCGGTATGTCGTGCAGCATGTTGGTATACGAGGCGTTGGCCAGCGGGCAGTGACATTCTCTAGCGGCGATGCTCCGGCGCACTTCCTTGATTTTCTCGCCGAACCAGATCTCCTTGAAATCGTAGTGGTGGTCGCGCAGGTTGCCGAGATTGTCGGCACGCACGCAGCAGGGCCAGACGGTGCCGTCGGCATAGATGTGCGCGCTGACCCAGCCGGCATAGCAATCGATGACTTGATCTTTCTCTTGCAGAATGCGCTTCACCAGTTTGTAGTACTCCACTCGAAGGGCCTCGGTGACCTTGGCTACGCCAGTGAACTGCTTACTTTCGACGTAGGCAATCAGGCGGTCGATGGCCTTTGAGTAAGCCTCCGAGTCGGGAGTAATGGGCAGGCCGACAGTGTCCAGTTCGACGCGGGGTTCGGCGA